>Ga0102591_1003632_pt1 | contig 13433 bp, 12 predicted proteins | sample AraplaCol_mCL_r2_2_FD_76860 | JGI IMG/M metagenome (GOLD analysis project Ga0102591, IMG submission 76860) | Arabidopsis root microbial communities from North Carolina, USA - plate scrape MF_Col_mCL_r2 (SPADES assembly) (version 2) | ecosystem: Host-associated > Plants > Roots > Endosphere... | reverse complement strand
CGCCGACGTCATAGGCGATGCTCGCGGCCGGCAGCCACTTCGAATAGGTGTTCTCGGTGTAGACGAAGTTGGTGATGTTCGGATAGCGCGAGCCATCCGGCAGCTGGGCGCCGCCCGGCAGGGTGTTGCGCGGATCCGCGATCGAGACGCGGCCGCCGATCGTCTGCTTGGTGTGGACGTAGCGGATGCCGACATTGTAGCGCAGGTCGCTGTCCAGCACCTGGGTGACGCCGTTCAGCTCGGTAAAGGCCGCGCTGTTCTTCTCGTTGATATAGCCGCCGCTGGCGCCCGTGTTGGAGCCGCCCGTCTCCACATAGGCGTCATGCAGCTTGTCGTAGTTGGTGGCCTGCTTGACCTTGTCCCAGTCGACGGTGACGAAGCCGGCCGGGCCGGGCTTCAGGTAGCTGGCCAGGCTGGTGGTCGGGATCAGCGAGCCGGCATAGGTGAGCGTCCCGGTCTGGCCGGCCGTGGAGCCCGTGCCGTAGCCCGGATAGGTCGGATAGCCCGCCGGCGCGGCGCCCGGCTGGTTCAGGCCCTGGCAGGGCGGCTGGCCGTTGGGCGACGGCAGGTTGATGCTGGGATTGTTGCCGCAGGTCGCGTTCTGCCACGGCGAGGTGTTGTCGTAGCCGCGGATGGTGCGCGAGACGTCGTCATAGTTGCCGCCGAACTTCAGGTTCAGCGCCTCGTCGCCCCAGGTGACCACGGCGCGGGCGCCCTTGGTCTCATACCAGCGCTTCTCGTCCTGCATGTTCAACCGACCGCCATTCCAGACGAAATTGGCCGGGTTGTTCAGGTCGACGCTGCTCTTGATCGTCGGGATGCCGTTCGGGTTGTAGGTGTAGTCGACGGTCGTGCCGACGCCCAACGCGGTCACCGGACCGAAGGTCGGGCTTTCGCGGTGGAAGTTGCTCTTGGTGTAGTTGGCCTGGGCCTCGACCTTCAGCTTGTCGTTGATGCGCCACTCGCCGCCCGGATTGACGCCCCACAGCTCGGTCCGTTCGATGTAGGGACGGAATTCCAGGAAGAACTGCGAGTTGGCGTAGGTGCCCTGGGTGACGGTGCAGCCGGCCGAGCAGTCGGTCTTGTCGTACTTGGTGTTGGTCGGAATGATCGCGCCGTTGCGCACGATCCAGGCCATGTCCTCGCGCAGCAGGTCGTTCTTCTTGTAGCCGTACATGCCGTCGACATAGAAGCTTAGGCTGTCGGTCGGCTTCCATTCCAAGCTGCCCACGGCGTTGAACCGGTCGCGGCGGCCATATTCGGCCGACGGGCGGCCCAGGCGCGGCAGCAGGCCGTTGTCGATCTGCTGGATCGAGGCGCCGGGATTGTGCGCCAGCAGAAAGGCCTGGTCGATGGTCTGGCCGGCCACCAGGCCGGCGCCGGCGCCGACCGGCACCGTGGCCGGGATCGTCCAGTTGCCGCCGCCGGTGGGGTTGCAGCCCGTCGTCGCGCCGCACTGGGCCGCCGACAGGTTCGGATTGGTGAAGCCGATCGTCTCATAGCCGCGCGTATCGGTCTTGATCCGCTGGCCGGAAATCCCGAACAGGACGCCGAAATTGTCCCAGGTCTTGCTGCCGATCAGCGAGCCCTTGCCGCCGAGGTCCGCGCCGCTGGGCTTGACCCCTTGGATGTTGAGGGTCAGGTGCTGGCCGGGACGGTCGAACGGACGCGCCGAGCGCATGTCGATATTGCCGGCCGCGCCGCCTTCCAGCAGGCTGGCCGAATAGCTCTTGTTGACCGTCAGCTTGGTGAACAGGTCGGTCGGGAAGAAGCTGAGGTCGACCGAGCGGTCGGTGCCCTGCGCGTCGGTGGCGCCCGACGAGGCGACCGCGATCGAGGCGCCGTTCAGCGTCACATTGGTGAAGTTCGGGCCCAGGCCGCGAATGGCGACGTTCGTGCCCTCGCCCGTGATGTCGCGGGTGATGGTGATGCCGGGAACGCGGTTGAACGACTCGGCGATGTTGGAGTCGGGGAACTTGCCGATGTCCTCGGCGAAGATCGCGTCGGCGAAGCCGGTCGACTCGCGCTTGGCGACGGTCGAGAGCGCCAGGCTCCTGCGGTAACCGGTGACGACGACTTCCTCGACGGTGTCGGTCGAGGCCTGCGCCGGAGCCGGCGCGGTTTGCGCGTGGGCCTCCACGGCGACCAGCCCGGACAGCATCGTGGCCCCGAGCAGCGCAGCGCGTCGCAGACGCGCAACCATACACAGCCGTTGCATTGTTGATCCCCTCTAACGAAGCCCGCCATCCGGCGAACATTTTGCTTTTTTGGGCGCGGACAGAAATTGTTAGCGCTACCAGAGCTTCTCCCAAATCGGTCCACGCGTCAACAACACGTCTGACACTGAGGTCTGACCTTGTTGGATGGGGCGCGCGGGCGGCGAAAACCGTCAACTAGCTGATCAATATAGATTTTTCTGGACACCAAACGACAGCGCACGCCATTCGTTCAAAGAAGAACGGTCATTTTACCGGTGAATTACGGGATTTTGAGGCCTGAGCGGACCAGAACAGTTCAGACCACTCACGCCACTTTAGCGACCGACCTGGGGCAACTGACCAGACCATATTGGCCTGACGACCGCCGCAAAATCCCTCTCTCTGAGAGAGAGGGGCCCACGCGCAGCGTGGGAGGGTGAGTGGTTACGGCCTCTCCGAATGAAGCTCCCATTCTCCCGACCTCCCCGGCGAAGGCCGGGGCCCAGATTCATCCGGAAGGTTTGGGCCGGAAGGTTTGGGCCGGAAGGTTTGGGCCGGAAGGTTTGGGATTCCCGGCCAGCGGCGAAACCTCTCACCCTCCCACCGCTTCGCGGCGGGCCCCTCCCTCTCTCTCAGAGAGAGGGATTTCGCCCCCCTAGGCCCAGCCCGGCGGCCCCTCGGGCGCGCGCCGGACCGCCGGCGCGCGGTGGGCTCGGGTGACCCGCCGCAGCGAGGCCGGATAGCGGTGCAGCTCGCTCTCGGGGCGGATCGGCCGGGCCACCAGGCCGCCGCCGCAGTCCGGGCAGGCGGCGTCGAAGCGCAGGTCGGCGCAGTCGGCGCAGAAGGTGTGTTCGAAGGTGCAGATTCGGGCCGCGTCGCTGGCCGGGGGCAGGTCGCGGTCGCAGCACTCGCAATTGGGGCGCAGTTCGAGCATGGGTCCGTCCTCCCGTGTTCGTCTGGTTTTCTTGCGTGGAAGCCTTGCACCATAAGGGCTTTTACGGCCGTCGCGCGAGGGGGCGCGGTCGCATATCACGGGAATGTGGAGCCAAGCGAAAATCGCGTGATCAAGCCAGGAAACACGAGGGGTTGACCCCCCTCCCCATAGCCCCTAGACACCCCGCCGTTTGCTTGGCGGGCGGGGTTACCCCTGGCCCGCCTTTTTGCGACAATAGACACCCGCCAACACGCGTTAGGAGCGCTCCACAGAATGTCCCAAGACCTTCTCCCCGGCGTTACCGGCGTTCTGGCCCTGGCCGACGGCACGATCCTGCAGGGCGTGGGCTGCGGCGCGGTGGGCGACGCGGTCGGCGAGGTGTGCTTCAACACCGCCATGACGGGCTATCAGGAGATCCTGACCGACCCGTCCTACATGGCCCAGATCGTCGCCTTCACCTTCCCGCACATCGGCAATGTCGGCACGAACGTCGAGGACGTCGAGCAGGTCACCGGCGTGGCCGAGACCGCCGCCCGCGGCGCCCTGTTCCGCGAGGTCCCGACCCAGCAGGCCAACTGGCGCGCCAACAGCGACTTCGACGCCTGGATGAAGACCCGCGGCGTCATCGGCCTGGCCGGCATCGACACCCGCGCCCTGACCCGCAAGATCCGCGAGACCGGCATGCCGCACGGCGTCATCGCCCACTCGCCCGAGGGCAAGTTCGACCTGCCCGCCCTGGTCGCCAAGGCCAAGGCCTGGGCCGGCCTCGAGGGCCTGGACCTGGCCAAGGACGCCTCGACCACCCAGACCTTCACCTGGGACGAGGGCCTGTGGTCGTGGCCGGAAGGCTACGCCAAGCTGGACAAGCCCAAGTACGAAGTAGTCGTCCTCGACTACGGCGTGAAGCGCAACATCCTGCGCGCCCTGGCCCATGTCGGGGCCCGCGCCACGGTGGTGCCGGCCAACACCTCGGCCGAGGACATCCTGGCCCGCAATCCGGACGGCGTGCTGCTCAGCAACGGCCCCGGCGACCCGGCCGCCACGGGGCTGTATGCCGTGCCCGAGATCCAGAAGCTGGTGGAAAGCGGCAAGCCGGTGTTCGGCATCTGCCTGGGCCACCAGATGCTGGCCCTCGCGCTCGGCGCCAAGACCGTGAAGATGGACCAGGGCCACCACGGCGCCAACCATCCCGTGAAAGACCTGACCACCGGCAAGGTCGAGATCGTCTCGATGAACCACGGCTTCACCGTCGACAGCGAAAGCCTCCCCGCCCCGGTGCAGGAGACCCACGTCTCGCTGTTCGACGGCACCAACGCCGGGATTCAACTGGCCGACAAGCCGGTGTTCAGCGTCCAGCACCACCCCGAGGCGTCGCCGGGGCCGACGGACAGCCTGTATCTGTTCGAGCGGTTCGCGGGTTTGATGGATCGGGCGAAGTAATCCCCCTCTCCCCTTGCGGGAGAGGGTGGCCCGCGAAGCGGGTCGGGTGAGGGGTCGAAGATAGGATCCGCCGCGACAGCCTGACCGCCGTCGCGGCGGTTTTCGTTTGTGCGACCCCTCATCCGTCGGCTTCGCCGACACCTTCTCCCGCAAGGGGAGAAGGGGGAGCCGCGACGGCTTCGAGGATTTGGCCGAGAACCCCGTCCGGATAGCTCAGCGCCTCGTTCTTGAACCGCAGCACGCGAAACCCTTGCCCGCTCAGCCAGGCGTCACGCTGAGCATCCCGCGCTTCATCGTGATGGGGCCCGTCGGCCTCCACCACCAGCCGATGCCGCAAGCACACGAAGTCGGCGACGTAGCGTCCGATCGGCAGCTGACGACGAAACTTGAGCCCATCCAGCCGCCGATCTCGCAGCAACCGCCACAGCAGTTGCTCTGTCGACGGCGCCTGCTCTCGCAAGCGTCGCGCGAAAGCGAGTTGTCGCGAACGCTCGATCATGGCGAGAACATTACATGAACACATACCCGTCACAACCCCTCTCCCCTTGCGGGAGAGGGTGGCCCGCGCAGCGGGTCGGGTGAGGGGTCGCACGAACAGAACCACCGCGACGAGCGGCCGACGCCGGGCGCCAAGCCGACAGGACTATCGACCCCTCATCCGGCCCTTCGGGCCACCTTCTCCCGCATGGGGAGAAGGAAGCAAAAAACTGGGGGCCGCCTCCCGCAAGACTAGGGGGCAAAGCGGGAGGCGGCTGCCGAACGCCCGCTGCAAGGGGGGCGCGCTTTGGGCGTCCGGCGGCTAGAGCCCATCCGTTCCGGGTGGAAGACCGAACCGTCTGGTCGGGCTCTAACGTCGTTGCGGTGCGAAGCTCAGGCCTTGAGGTCGAGCAGCGCGCCGGTCATCTGGTCGGCGGTTCGGATCACCGCCGCATTGGCCTTGAAGTCGGTCGCGGCGCTGATCTGCCCGACCCGCTCGGCCACGAAGTCGACATCGCCGAGCGTTTCCACCCGCTCGGCCTGCGCGCCGGCCGAGGCGACACGCTGGGCGCTGGCGTTCAGGCGGTCGGCGGCGGCCATCATGCCGGCGGCGGCGATCGAAAGAGCCTGCATGGGATGCCCCCTTGGTTGGCGTCTTGGCGTTGCGTTCTTGACGTCGGTTTTCGCGCCGTCTCGGTTAAGAAGGTGCAACCAAAAATGGTAAAATTTACGGTTCGGTCATCTTTTTTAGCGCCTGTTAACCTTGTTGACGGCGCGCATCGCGGGCCTTCGCCAGGGTTAATCTGCCGCTAACCGAACTTGGCGGGGAACGTTGCTGGCCTTGGCGCGCGGGGCGAATGAAGCTCATTGCGAGAACGTCGTTCTCGGCGACAAATCCTGCCCAACATTACAAAACGTTCAGGCGCGGCCGTCTCGACAAGCCGTCAGCACACCGACATGGTTCGGCCTCTGCGCGGGCCGGGGGCGGTCCGCTTTCCCCGAGAGGCTCTCAAAGACATGTCGTTCACGCGTCGCGCCGCGCTCGCCAGCGCCGCCCTGCTCATGGTCGCGCAACCGGTCCTGGCGGCCGCTCCGGCCAAGCCCGCCACCGCCACGGCTAGGAAGGCGGCTTCGGACTTCGTCCCCTCGCCCGAGGCCATCAAGGCCCACATGACCTTCCTGGCCGACGACGCCATGGAAGGCCGCGAGGCCGGCACCCGCGGTTACGACATCGCCGCCAACTACGTGGCCGCCCAATACGCCTTGCTGGGCCTGAAGCCGGCCGGCGACAAGACCGCCCAAGGGGGCGTTTCTGGCGCTTCCTACCTGCAGCACGTGCCGCTGCTGGCCTATCGCCCGAACGGCGAGGGCTCGGTCGGGGTCACCGGCCCCGACGGCAAGGAAGCGCCCCTGAAGTATGGCGAGGACTACCTGCCCGGTCCCCAGGCCCAGGCGGCCGACCTGGCGGTGAGCGCGCCGCTGGTCTTCGTCGGCTACGGCCTGGTCGACGCCGGCCGCGGCCGCGACGACTACGCGGGCCTGGACGTGAAGGGCAAGATCGTCGTCATGCTGAGCGGCGCCCCGACCGCGATCCAGACCGAGGAACGCGCCCACTTCAGCAATCCCAACGTCAAGCGCCAGGAAGCCGCCAAGCGCGGCGCGGTCGGCGTGATGATCATGCCGACCACCAGCAGCGAGAAGCGCCGCCCGTTCGCGCGCGGCCTGATGGGCATGAAGGAATGGCGCGTCATCTGGCGCAACGCCCAGGACGTCGGCGCCATCCGCGCGCCCGGCGCGCCCAGCCTGGTCACGCTCAGCCTGGCCGGGGCCGAAAAGCTGTTCGCCGGCGCTCCGACCCCGCTGGCCTCGGTGCTGGCCGAGGCCGAGACCCCGGCCGGCGCGGTCAAGGGTTTCGCCCTGGCGACCAAGGCCAATGTCGTGCTGAAGACCGAGATCGAGAAGCGCGAGAGCAGCAACGTCGTCGGCATGATCGAAGGCTCTGACCCGGCGCTGAAGGCCCAGACCGTGATCCTGTCGGCCCACCTGGACCACATCGGGATCAAGGACAACGCCAAGCCCGGCGAGGACCGCATCAACAACGGCGCGCTGGACAACGCCTCGGGCATCGCCACCCTGCTGGAGGTGGCGCGCGGCTTCAAGAACACCAAGGTCCGGCCCAAGCGCTCGATCATCCTGCTGGCCGTGACCGGCGAGGAGAAGGGCCTGATCGGCTCGGACTATTTCGCCAACAACCCGACCGTGACCAAGGCCGACATCGCCGCCGACGTGAACCTGGACATGCCGGTGCTGCTGTATCCGTTCACCGACGTGATCGCGTTCGGCGCCGACCGCTCGACCGTCGGCGAGGCGGTCAAGCACGCCGCCGGCCGCGTGGGCGTGGCCCTGTCGGGCGACCCGCTGCCGGACGAAGGCCTGTTCACCCGCTCGGACCACTACCGCTTCGTCGAGCAGGGCGTCCCGTCGGTGTTCCTGATGACCGGCTTCCAGAACGGCGGCGAAAAGGCCTTCACCACCTTCCTGAAGACCAACTACCACCACCCGGGCGATGACCTCTCCCAGCCGATCGACTACCAGGCGGCCGCCAAGTTCGCGCTCGTGAACTACGAGATCGCCCGCGAGCTGGCCAACACCCCGGCCCGCCCGGTCTGGAAGAAAGGCGACTTCTTCGGCGCCGCCTTCGCCCCGGCGGGGCACCCGTCGGCGGCGAAGTAGTCAGGCGGCCGAAGACCTTTCCCTCTCTCATGGAGAGAGGGAGGGGCCCGCCGCGAAGCGGTGGGAGGGTGAGAGGTTACACCCTCACAGAACGAAACTCGGATGAAGCCGACAAGCATCGCGGACTTGTCCATGACGAACCACTCCTTGGAGTCTGGGGGCTATCCGGCAGGCGTTGAAACCTCTCACCCTCCCACCGCCGATGGCGGCGGGCCCCTCCCTCTCTCTATGAGAGAGGGGTTTCGCGCGCTTCCCCGAACGATCAGGCATTGATTTCGCCCGGATCAGGCCCAAAATCCGAAGCCTCCCTTTTTGCGTCATTGGATTTCCCACGCGTGACCGCCCCCACCGGCGCATTCCTGAAGATCGGCGTGATCGCGCCGGCCATCATGGTGGCCGACGTGCTGGTCGCTCAGCGGCTGTTCCCCGGCTTCGACGCCGGCGCCCAGTTCATCAGCGAGCTGGGCGGTCCGGACGCGCCGATGCCGGCGGTGTTCAACTACGGCATGATGGTCGCCGGGATCGCCGGCCTGCTGGCCGGGGCCGGTTTCACCCACGCGCTGGAGCAGGCCGGCGGCCGGCGGGTCGTCGCGGCGTTCGCCGGCCTGTGGGTGGCCCTGACCGGCCTGGGGGCCTTCTTCGCCGGGGTGTTCCACTGGCCCGACCCGATGCACCGCGCCTGCGGCGTGGGCCTGGCTATCCAGTTCGCGCCGCTGTTCGCCGCCTGGGCCCTGTGGGGCAAGCCGGGCTACCGGCGGCTGGCCCACTTCTCGCTGGGCTGGTTCCTGGGCCTCTTGCTCGTCTTCGCCCTGCTGACGGGCGTCTGGAACGTCCGCACCGGCCACGATGTCGGCTACTGGCAGCGCGGCCACGCGTTCCTGGGCCTGCTGTGGCTGGCCATCGCCGCCTGGACCCTGGAGAGGGGCTGGAAGGCGAGTTCGATGGCGGCCGAACCGGCGGTCGTCTAGCGTCGTTCTCCAGTCACAGGGGGAACGTCATGACCTACCGCCTCGCCGCCGTAATCGCCGCCGTCCTGGCCCTGGGCGCCTGTTCGCCGCAGAAGACCGAGGATCAGCCCGCCGCCCCGGCCGCGCCGGACGAGGTGCGCACCCCGGCGGCGGCGCCGGTCGCGCCCGTCAACGCCACGCCGGCCGCCGGCGCCACGATGGGCGGAGACGGATCACAGATCCAGCTGTCGGGCCTGACCCGCGCCGACTTCGAGGCCAACGCGCTCGAGGGCGAGATGGGCTGCAGCTTCCAGGCCGCCGCGACCGACCCCCTGCTGGCCGCCTATGGCTTCGTCGCCTCGAAGGACGCCGCCCAGGGCTTGGTCAAGGTGGGGACCTATGTCGAGCGGGTCGTCGCGCCGGGGGGCTTCGACGGCCTCGTCAACGGCGCGACCTTCACCGGGGCCGGCAAGACGATCAAGATCGCCATCACCGGCCCGGCGACCGGCGGCGGCGAGTCCCCGCCCTACCCCGCCACCCTGACCTACGACCGGGCCGACGGGGCCAAGCGGGTCTACGCCGGAACCTGGACCTGCGGGCCGTAGGGGGCCGTCTAGGGCTCGCCTAGGGTCGGCGCTTCATTGAACAACGCCCCTTCCCTTGTCATCCCGGCCGCGGCGAAGCGGAGAGCCGGGACCCAGGGCAACCGCAGCGCGCCGGCCCCCGGGGTCCCGGACAGCCTCTGCGAGGCTTCCGGGATGACACGGGTTTGGATTGAGCCTGGCCCCTAGTCCTCGATCGCCTCCACGCCCTGGCGCTCCAGTTCGGCCAGGTGGTCGCGCATCGCCTTCAGCTGTTCGGGCGTGTGCCCCGTCCAGTCGGCGACCTCGCCGATCACCCGCAGGGGGTCGCGGGTGCGGTAGGACTTGGTCGGATTGCCCGGGAACTTCTTGTCGGTCAGGTTGGGGTCGTCCTCGTAAGGGCCGGTCGGCTCGACGATGTAGATGCGGCCGGGCCCCTCGCCCTGGGCCAGCTCGGCGCCCCAAGTCGCCGCCTCAAGGGTGGCGGTCAGATAGACATAGGCGGCGGTCTTGCGCTGGCCGTAGTTGGAGGCCCAGCCGGCGGCGATCAGGTCGCCCTTCCTCAGCTCCGCCTTGGTCCCGTGATAGAACGGCTGCGCGTACGGCGTGACGGTGGTGGTCATCAACGGCCCTCCTGAAATCGGGAACGACGTTCCCCTGCGTCGAGGGCGCTACAAACTGCGCATAAATCGCCGCGTGCCAATTCTTGAACGAAACTCATTCGTCCCCAGATCCTTACCGGCGGGGAGATGGGCGCGCCCGGCGCCCCCATCCCAGGCTTGACGCCAAGCCGCGTCACGCTAGACCCGGCGCTCAGCTTTGCCCTGGCGCGGACCCGATGATCACCTTCTCCGACGACATCTTCACCGAACCGGCGGACGTGGATCCGGACACCCTGGCCAATCTGGGCCCGCTGCGGCCGCTGGCCGGCGTGTGGGAGGGGCGCAAGGGCGTCGACCTGAACCCCAAGGCCGAGGGTCCCGAGCGGCGCGAGTTCCTGGAACGCATCGAACTGCAGCCGATCGATCCGCAGGCCAACGGCCCGCAGCTGTTCTACGGCCTGCGCTACCACGTCCACATCGTCGCCTCGGACGAGGACACCACCTTCCACGACCAGGTCGGCTACTGGCTGTGGGAGCCGGCCACGGGGCTGATCATGCAGACCCTGGCCATCCCGCGCGGCCAGGTGGCGCTGGCCAAGGGCCAGGCCGCGGCGGACGGTTCCGGCCTGACGGTCCGCGCCGAGCGCGGCGGGCCGGGCTACGGCATCTGCTCGACCGACTTCCTGGAGTGGGCGTTCCGCACCGACTCCTACCAGCTGGACGTCGCCTTCGAGGCCGACGGCGGCTGGTCCTACGTGTCGACCACCCTGCTGCAGGTGCGCGGCCGCACCGCCCCGTTCCGCCACGTCGACCGCAACACCCTGCACAAGGTCGCCGAGCCCCGGCCCAATCCCTCGGCGCGGATCGCGGCGGGGACGACGCTAGCCGAGGCCCACGGCTTCGTGTCGATCGGCGGCGACGCGCCCGCCTGAGCGCCTACTGCGCCTCGGGCGCCTCGTAGGTCGCCACCAGCACGCCGTCGGCCAGGGTGTCGCCCTTCAGGGCGCTGACCAGGGTCTCCAGCGGGATGTTCGGGCCGAAGCTCAGCCGCTCGGCCAGGGCGAAGATCTGGAAGTGGTAGCGGTGCAGGCCGTGGCCCGGCGGCGGACGCGGGCCGAACCAGCCGACCGCGCCGTTGTCGTTGACGCCCTGGACGGCGCCGCCGACCAGGCCCAGGCTGGGCGTATTGGGCAGGCCCTCCGGCAGGCTCGTGGCCTCGCCCAGGATGTTCCAGATCAGCCAGTGGACGAACGGCCGCTCGCGCGGGGCGTCGGGGTCCTCGACCACGATGGCGTAGGCCGCCGCCCCCTCGACCGGCGTCCAGACCAGCGGCGGCGAGCGGTTCTCGTGATAGGCCGAGTGGCGGTCCTCCAGGTGGCCGTCGGCGTCCAGCGACGGGGTCGTCAGCACGATCGCGCCCTCACCGAACGGCTGGACCTTCTGGATGGTGATGGCGTCGCCGGAATGGTCGGGGGAATGGGCCATGGGGGTCTCCTTGGCGAGAAGAACCCACGGGCCAACGGTAAAGTTCACAGCTCTACCGAATGATAACTCCCCTCTCCCCTTGCGGGAGAGGGTGGCCGCCGAAGGCGGTCGGGTGAGGGGGCGAAGACCAGGACCGCCGCGACGGCGGTGGATGCGGGGCGCGAGCGGAACGGGCTATCAACCCCTCATCCGGCCCTTCGGGCCACCTTCTCCCGCAAGGGGAGAAGGAAACCTACCGCCAGGCGTAGTTGAAGCTGATGCTGATCCGCTGCTCGTCGGCCTGGTTGGGCGTCACCTCGTGGCGCAGCCAGCTCTCCCACAGCAGCACCGTGCCCGGGGCCGGCTGGACGTAGACGAACGGCCGCAGCCCCTCGGGCGCGTCGTCGGCGCGGGTCGGGGCCGCCATCATCATCGGCAGGCGCGGATCCTCGAACTTCAGGGCTGAGGCGCCCGGCGGGATGGTCACATAGACCGTGCCGGAGAGGACGCTGTGGGGGTGGATGTGGCCGCTGTGCTGGCCGCCCGGCTCCAGGATGTTGATCCACAGGCTGTCCATCACCAGCTTGCCCGCGCCCAGGTCGAAACAGAGGTCCTTGGCGAAGGCCGCGGCGTGCTTGTCGAGCTTCTTCTTCAGGTCGGCGAACAGGCTGTCGCGCTGCGGCAGGTCGTTCAGCGAGGCGTAGGAGGTGTAGCCCAGATAGCCCTTGTTATAGGCCCAGGCCTGGCCGGCCTCGTCGTCCTCGGCGATGGCGACGCAGGCGTCGTGCAGCTCGTCGATGAAGGCCTCGAAGCCCTTCTCGCCGGAAAGGCTGGCTTCATAGAGCGGGGTGACGAAGAGCGGGCGCGTGGTCATGGGAGGCGTCATAGCGCCGGCGAGCGTTGACGACAAACCGCCACTGGAACATCATGAGAACATGACTGACGGCGGATTGACCCTGGTAATTGACGCGGCGCTCGCCGACCGCCTCCGCGCTCGCGCGAAGGCGGTCGGGCAGACCGTCGAGGACTACGCGCTCGGCATCCTCAGACGCGTCGTCGAAGAGCCGGGATTTGGGGAAAGCGAGACCCAGTGGGGCGGGGCGCCGGCTGGCGATCCACACGAAAGAGGCTTTGGCGAACGTGACGTCGCCTACTGGCAGGAACTCGAGGCGATCTGCGATGAAGCCGATCGAACTGGCGGCATACCCTGGGAACAGGTCCAGGCCCGGCTGCTGAACTTCGGACAAAAGCGCTGATCCGTGCGACGGATCGTCATCGCCGACCCAGTCTGGGCTGATCTCGAACGCCTGGAAGCCTGGCTTGCCGATCGCGACGCTCCTTACGCGGAAGCCCTCGGCGTTACACTTCGAACCGCGATCAACGGTCTGCGCGACTTCCCCGAGCGCGGCCGGATTTCCGACGTCAGCGCCATGCGTGAGTTCGTCGTTCCCTTCCGAACCTGGACCTATGTCATCAGCTATCGGGTTCGTTCGGACCGCGTGACGATCGCGCGCATTCATCACGCCCTGGAAGATCGCTGAACCTCCGGGACTCGCCTATATGTCGGGCGTGACCGACACCACGACCGACACCTCCGCCTCGCCCCGCCTGTCCGGCGCCGCCCTGATCAAGGACGAGGTCACGCGCCTGCCCGACGCGCCCGGCGTCTACCGGATGATCGGCGACGCCGACGAGGTCCTCTACGTCGGCAAGGCCAAGAGCCTGAAGAAGCGGGTCATCCAGTACGCACAAGGCCGCTTCCACACCAACCGCATCGCCAACATGGTCGACGCGACGCGGGCCATGGAGTTCATCACCACCCGCACCGAAGCCGACGCCCTGCTGCTCGAGATCAACCTGATCAAGCAGCTGAAGCCGCGCTTCAACGTGCTGCTGCGCGACGACAAGAGCTTCCCCGAGATCGTCATCCGCCGCGACCACGACGCCCCGCAGCTGCGCAAGCACCGCGGCGCCCACACCATCAAGGGCGACTATTTCGGGCCGTTCGCCAGCGCCGGGGCGGTGAACCGCACGCTGAACACCCTGCAGAAGGCCTT
>Ga0102591_1003629_pt1 | contig 13437 bp, 13 predicted proteins | sample AraplaCol_mCL_r2_2_FD_76860 | JGI IMG/M metagenome (GOLD analysis project Ga0102591, IMG submission 76860) | Arabidopsis root microbial communities from North Carolina, USA - plate scrape MF_Col_mCL_r2 (SPADES assembly) (version 2) | ecosystem: Host-associated > Plants > Roots > Endosphere... | reverse complement strand
TTCGCCCTGCCGATCCTGTCGCAGGTGGCCGCGTGAGTGTTCAGGACGACCTCGTCACCCTTCTGAAGGCGCAGCAGCTTGCGACCGGAAGGCGTCCGCAGAGCATCCGAATCGGAAGGCATGTTGCTGAGGCTCTTGCGGATGAGCTTTGGCGCGAGCAGTCCGCGCTCTTCACTGGGCCGCGATTCAGCCGCCAGTACGCGATGGATTCCCTTCTTGCCGGCGAGATGCGGTTCATGGGCATCCCACTAACGGTCGACGACACGTTCCCGAGTCAGACACAGGCTGATGCCATCGAAGGCTACCGCCAGGTGGGGCCATGCTGAGCGACAAGGCGCTGTCCAAGACGATCCTTCGATGGGACTGGGCAAGGTCCGAATGGGTGCACTCGCCGTCGGACGGCATGCGCCAGTTCCTGTACTGGGTGAACCTCGTGATGAGCGTCGACCCCCGGAGCTATCGTCGTGGCTGAGAAGAGGGTCACCGACTGGGAGCGCATCGAGGCTGATTACCGTGCTGGCCTCATGAGCGTGCGTGAGATCGCCGCGGCTCAGGGGGTGAGCCACACGGCCATCAACAAGCGCGCCCGCGTCCACGGATGGGAAAAAGACCTGTCTGCGGCCATCAAGGCTAAGGCCGATGCACTGGTTTCCAGACGGGAGGTTTCCAAGGAAGTTTCCGCCGAGCGAGCGGAAACCGACCGGGCCATCGTCGAGGCCAATGCCGAGGTGATCGCCACCGTCCGGCTGAACCACAGGAAGGACATCGGCTCGGCCCGTGCGCTGGCGATGAGCCTGCTTGAAGAACTGACTCACCAGAGCGAGCACCAAGACCTCTACGAGAAGCTGGGCGAGCTGATCCTCGGTTCCGAGGAAGAAGCGGCCGACAGCGCCGTGGCCATGAAGCGTTGGCAGGCATTCCAAGCCGCCATGGGCCTCGGTGGTCGTACGAAGATCATGAAGGACCTGGCAGACACGCTGCACAAGCTGATCGGGCTCGAGCGCGAGGCATACGGCATTGCCGACGCCCCGAAGAAGCTGGAAGTGACCGGAAAGGACGGGAAGCCGCTGGGTGCGCGTGAGATGTCCGACGAGGAACTGGCCGCCATCGCCGCCGGGCAGGCCGCCAATGGCTGACGGCTCGACCATCACGCAGGCCGAGGCAGCGCGGGAACTCCTGCGCCGTCGCCGTGCGCGTGCGTCGCTGGTCGGTTACAGCCAGGCCATCACGATTCCCGGTGCGCCGGTGAGCGAAGACCCGGACGAGTGGCTGTTCAAGCCGGTGGAGACCGCCGTGGCCAAGCATCACCAGGTGACGATGGAGGCAATCGACCGCTGCATCCACACCGATTACGGCCGCCTGATGATCTTCGAGCCGCCGGGCTCGGCGAAATCGACCTATGCGAGCGTGGTTGGCACGACGTACGCCATGGGGAAGCATCCCGGGCTCCGCTGCCTGATGACCAGCTACGCGGCCACGCCGATCATCCGCCACAGCAAGCGCGCGCGCCAGATCGCCAGCAGCCCGGAGTTCAGCAGCATCTGGGGCGCGCAGGTCGTGGGCGGGAGCAATGCGGCCGACGAGTGGGAGCTGACCAACGGCTCCGGCATGTTCGCCGCGGGCCTCATGGGCGGCCTGACCTCGAGCCGCTGCGATCTTGGCATCATCGACGACCCGGTCGCCGGCCGCGAGGAAGCGGAGTCGGAGACGATCCGGAAGAAGACCCGCGCCGCGTATGACGACGACTTCCTGACCCGCCTGAAACCCAAGGCGTCGATCATCATCATCCAGACCCGATGGGCGCAGGAAGACCTCGCCGGCAGCATCCTGCCCGAGGACTACGACGGCCGCAGCGGCCCGGTGGCATGCCGCGACGGGCAGGTCTGGGAGGTGCTGAACATCCCGGCGCAGTGCGAGCGGGAAGACGACCCGGTCGGCCGCCAGATCGGCGAGTACCTGTGGCCGGAGTGGTTCAGCGAGCGCCACTGGAACATGTACAAGGCGAACGCACGCACCTGGTCGTCGCTCTACCAGCAGCGTCCGGTGCCCGATGAGGGCATCTACTTCAAGCGCGAGAACCTGTCCCGCTACAACGTCACGCCGGAGCCGGTGCGCTGGTACATGAGCAGCGACTTCGCCACGAAGAAGGACGCTGGCGATTACACCGGCCATCTGGTGGTCGGCATCGACGATGAGGGCGACATCTTCATCGAGGACGGATTCAACGAGCAGGTGGAGACGGACAAGGGCGTCGGCGCCGGTATCAACCTCGTGAAGCAGTACAAGCCGCAGATATGGCTCGGCGAGTCTGGCCCGATCGAGTCGGCCATTGGCCCAGAGGTGAAGCGGCAGATGCGGAAGCGGCAGACCTACGCCGCGCGCGAGCTGCTGCCGAGCATCGCCGACAAGGTCGCCCGCGTCCGTGGCTTCGCCGCCCGCGTCAGCGCAGGGACCGTGCACGTGAAGGCCGGCGCCTTCGGCGATCACCTGATCGAGCAGCTGATCTCGTTTCCCGCCGGGCGGTACGACGACCTCGTCGACTGCTGCAGCCTGATCGGCCGCGCGCTCGACATGCTGATGGACGCCGAAACGCCGAAGCGCGACCGCGTGAAACCCGTCATCCCCTTCAGCCGCGAGCACATCGAGTCCACGGACCGCCTGCGCGCCCGCGATATTCAGGAACAACAGAGGTACTACCGCCCATGAGCGTCACGACGACGGAAATGCAGGCCATGAGCCTTGGCATGGCAGCGGCCGAGGCGGCCGGCGAGGAAGCCGCGAAGGCGAAGCAGAGGGAAGAGGCCGACGCGAAGTGCTGGCTCGACAAGATCAAGGAGGCGCGCAAGTTCGACGAGGGCGCGCGCAAGCAGTACGCGCTGGACCGTCGATACGCGAAGCGCCGGCATGGTGGGTCGGGAACGATCTACGAGGTCGACGTGCCGATCGCCGCGACCTACGTGGACATCCTGAAGTCGTTCCTCTACGCCCGCGACCCGGATGTCGACGTGATGCCCGCCGCGAGCACCGAGCCGCCGCCGGAGGACGAGCTCGTCCGCATGGCGAAGCAGGCGCTGATGAACGACCCGGCGACGCAGCAGCAGGTCGAGCAGGCGGCCATACAGGCGGGACAGGAATCGGCGCAGAAGAAGAGCACCATCGTGCAGGCGATCGCGCCGGCCGCAGCGAAGTCGCTCGAGGGTGGCGCGCTTCCGAACCAGCTCCCGCAGCTGCCCGACATCGACCCGGCGAAGGACGCCGAGGCCGCGGCGCGCGCGACGATGGATCGCCTGATCCGCGCGAAGGTGAAGGAGCTTGGACAGCCCTACCAGCAGCGACGCGACGACGCGAAGCAGTTCGGCTCCACGCTGGAGATCGTCATCTCGCAGCTGTGGAAGAAGGGCAGGCTGAAGACCAAGGCGAAGCCGCTCGTCGGCTCCGGCCTGACCACCGGCATCGGCTGGATGAAGGCCACGTGGCAGGAGCGCACCGGGCACGATCCGGTCGTTCTGTCCCAGATCAACGACCTGCAGGACAACCTCGCCCGGCTCAACGCCAGCCAGCAGGAGCTGATCGAAGGCACCCCGAACCCGGACGAGGTGAAGGCCGACATCGAGCGCCAGATCCTTGGCTTGCAGGCTCAGGTCGAGGTCGTCGTCGCGCGCGGCATGGCGATCGACTTCGTGCAGAGCGAGGACATCCAGGTGTCGCCGGACTGCGGCGCCATGACCTCCTACCTCGATTCACCGTGGATCGCGCACCGATCTTTCAAGACCATCGACGACGCGAAAGCCCTGTTCCCGCGCATCGCTGGGAAGCTGGAGAAGGCACTGACGTACGGGCAGGTGAAGCCGACCGACCCGAACAACGCGCCGGACGCCGCGGCATCGCAGAAAGTCGCTGAGAACGAGGCAGATTCGTTCCGCTCGGGCGGCGACGCCGGTCCGATTGCCGAGGGCACATCGGTCTGCGTCTGGGAGGTGTGGGACAAGGATTCCAACACGATCATCACGCTGGTGGAGGGCATCAACGCCTACGCGCGCGAGCCGTATGCGCCTAACCCGGGCACGTCGCGCTTCTACCCGTTCTTCCAGTTCGTGGTGGGCGAGGTCGATGGATCGCGCCACCCCGAGGGTCCGATCACCCGCTCCGCGCCGCTGCTCGACGAATACGACCGCGTGCGCTCCGGGTATGCCGAGCACCGCCGCCGCGTGAAGCCGAAGACGGGCTTCGATTCGACGAATATGGCGCCGGACGAGGTGGCGAAGATCGAGGCTGGTGGAACGATGGAGATGATCGGTCTGAAACCGCTGCAGCCCGGAACGCCGATCCGCGACATGCTTCAGCCTCTGGCTTATGCCCAGATCGACCCCGCGCTCTACGACACCAGCGTCATCCGCGCCGAACTGGAGATGATCTGGGGCATTCAGGAGGCGCTGTCGTCGAGCATCCGCACGGCGAAGACGGCGACCGAGGCCGAGATCCAGCAGACCGGCACCACGGCCCGCACGGGCTACATGCGCGACGGCATCGACGGGATGATGGGCGAGCTGGCCGAGTACACGGCCGAGATTGCCGTGCAGAAACTCGACGGTCAGGACGTGAAAGACCTCGCCGGCCCGTGGGCTTTCTGGCCCGAGGGCATGAAGATCGAGGACATCGGCGCGCTGGTGAGCGTGGACATCCGCGCGGGCTCCAGCGGCAAGCCCGACACGTCGCGGCAGCGCCAGGCGTGGGCCACCATCATGCCGTCGCTCCAGAACACCATCCTCCAGGTCGGCCAGCTGCGCGGATCGTCGCCGCAGGACATCGCCGACTCGCTCGAGGCGCTGATCGAGGAAACCCTCTCGCGCACCGGCGAACGGCTCGACGCCGCCCGCTTCCTGCCGCCAGCGCCTGATGGCGACGACATGCCGGTGGCTGGCCCATCTGGCGCGCCGACGCAGCTGTCAGGACCCACCGCGCTTCCCATGCCAAGCCCCGCGCCGGCCTCGCCGTCGCTCACCGAACCCACAGAGGACATGACCAATGGATGAGATCGAAACCACCGAAGGCGCGCCGACCGATACCACCGTGACGGAAACGACGCCAGACACGTCGGCCGCTATCGAGGCTCCCGTCGACAGCGACGCGGCCGCGCTCGCTGCGTTCGATCAGGGCATCGCCGAAGCGAATGGCGACACTGCCGAGGAAGGCGCGCCGGTTGCCACGACCGCCGCAGACGCCGCCGCTGCAGCTGCCGAGGCGAAGACATCCGACCCTGAAGCGCATGCGCCGCCGGCCGCCGGTGGTGCGCCGCTCGCCGTCGATCACGCGAAGGCGCCCGAAGCGCCGAAGCCCGATGCGAACGCCGCGCCCGCGCCATCCGACCCGGAAACCGATGCCGCCGTCACCGAGCTGGGCCTCAAGGGCAAGGCCGAGCAGCGCTTCCGCGAGATGGCCAGTACCATCAAGACGCAGGCGCAGGAGATCGAGCCGCTTCGCGCTGAAGCCGCCCGAAGCGCGGAGTGGGAGCGTCTGGTCACCGAGACGAAGGCGACGCCGGAGCAGTTCGGCCAGTCGCTCGGCTATCTGACCTACATCAACAGCGGCGACCCGGCGAAGATGGGGCAGGCGTTCGACTTCCTGCTCGGCGAACTCCAGGCGCTCGGCAAGAACATCGGCCGCGAGGTGCCGGGTCTGGTCGATCCCATCGCCGACCATGCCGATCTCGCGCAAGCCGTGCAGTTCGGCGAGATCACGCGCGCCGCTGCGCTCGAACTGGCTCAGCGCCGCACCGCGCAGAACCTCGCCACGCAGCGCGAGACGGTCGAGACGACGCAGGCGCAGCAGCAGGCCGAGCACGACCGCGGCATGGCCGCCGTGGCGGAACTGAGCAACCGCCTTAAGGCTGAAGACCCGACCTTCGACCAGAAGCTGGCGTTCCTAGCGCCCGCGCTGGACGGCATCCGCCGCACGGTCCATCCGTCGCAGTGGGCTGCGCAGATCGAGGCCATGTACAAGCAGGTGCCGGCGATCCCGGTTGCCACCGCCGCGCCGGTCCAGCCTGTCGCACCCGCGCGCCCGCCGGTAAGCGCGATGCCCCTGCGCGCCACCGGCACCACGACCCCGATGCAGCGATCGCTGAAGGGCGCGTCCGAACTCGACGCCTTCGAGATGGGCCTGCAGAGCGTCGGTCACTGATGCCTTGACAGTAACTCGCGGTGCGGCAACGTCGCATCACAGCGGCCCATGCCGCACCGCGAAGCTGAAAGCCGGAGTCGCGCCCGGTAGCGCTGAATGAGAGTCGCGCCCTCGAACGCGGAGAGAACAGCCCATCAGGGCTCCTTTCCTTTTCGAGGACGCATTCCCATGCCCGTCAATACCGCGCAGCTGCTCGCAGGCGCCAACTACCAGCTGCAGTCCTATGCAGCTAACGACCCGATCGATCAGGTCAACACCGATAAGCCGTTCATGAAATGGCTGATCGCGAACAAGGCCGATTCGATCTTCGGCAACGGCATCTTCAACGAGAAGGTGCGCGTCAGCAACGACTCCAACTACCAGAACTACAGCGGCGACGACCAGGTCACCTACAACCGTAAGGATGTGGTGCGCCTCGCCCCGTTCCAGCATTACGAAGCGCACGACGGCTTCGCGCTGAACGAAACCGAGCTCGCCAACAACGGCATCATCATGACGGACGACCGCGAGGCCGTGCCGACGGATGCCGAGAAGATCCAGATCGTCAACCTGATCAAGACCAACCGCGCCGCGCTGAAGGATGGCTTCCAGGAGAACTGGGATCTCGAAGTTCATCGCGATGGCACGCAGTCGGCGAAGGCCGTGCCCGGCCTCGATCTGCTGGTCAGCACGACGCCGAGCGTTGGCACCATCGGTGGCATCGACGCTTCCACGTCGATCTACTGGCGCAACAACGCCGACCTCAACATCTCCACCGGCACGACGGGCAACCTGACCGCTGAGATGGAGAAGATGTGGCGCGCCTGCACCACGTACGGCGGCATGATCCCGGACTTCATCGTCTGCGGCGCGGCGTTCTACGACGCCTACCGCAAGGACGCGAACCTCCAGACGAACCGCCAGGTGATCGTGACCGGCAAGGACGGCCCCGACGCTGACGCCTCGACGGACAACGTCTACTTCAAGGGCAAGCTCGTGGTCTGGGACCCGACGTTCGAGAAGCTGGACGCGATCCTCGGCGCGATCACGTACCCGTGGACGAAGCGCTGCTACTTCCTCAATTCGAAGACGCTGCGCCTGCGCCCCGTGAAGGGCCGCTGGATGATCGACCGCACGCCGGCGCGCATGTACGACCGGTACACGCACTACTTCGCGACCACCGCGGACTACGGCCTGACCATCAACAAGCGCAACGCCAACGCGGTGCTCTCGATCGCTTAACCCACGTAGCGGGCGGCCGGTGTCGCCCGCTTGGAGACAGACATGCCGAATGCAATGACCATCCCGATGCCGGCGGATACCAGCATCGTCAGCCTTGGCAAGACGCCGCTGCTTGGCGGGCAGGGCCGTAACGGCCTGGCGCACATTGCCACCCCGGCCGCTGGCGTGATGCTGCAAGGCCACGACGCCGGCGGCAACGTCGCGCCGGCCAGCGGCGACGCCGGCTGGTACAACCTGCTGACCATGACGACCACGTCGGCCAAGATCCAGGAGATCACTCTCCCGCGCTGGATCCGACGTGGCGCCGCGGGCGGCACCGACCCGATCACGATCGAGGGAGTGCAGTGATGTCGACCGACAACCAGACCAATCCGGGCGATCCGACCAAGCTGAGCGATGACGTCGCCAACGTGACGCCCGACCCGGGCGCTGCCATCGATTACGGCGACGAAGACCTCGAAACGGTCACTCTGACCCAGCTCGTCGTCATCATCGACCGCGATGCTTCGATGAAGCTGCCGGCGACGATCTTCGAGTACGAGCTGCCGATCCTCCAGCGCATCTACGGCGAAGATCAGGTCCACGAAGACAGCGAGGAAGAGGTCGAGGTCGCCGCGATGACGGCCAACGAGGCACACGAGTCGCTTCGCCGGAAGTACGCGCAGCACATCGAGGACGTCATCGCCATCTACCCGCGCCCGGCGGCGCTGGCGAAGGCGTCTGGCCTCGAAGTCATCGACGAGGGCAACCGCGGCAAGCTCGCGCAGTCCACGGTGACGGACCACAAGAAGGTAGCGGCTCAGAAGGCGGCAGCGAAGCCCGCCAAGAAGACCGCCGCCAAGAAGACCGCCGCCAAGTAACTCTGCGCGGTGCACGGGCGGCCCGGCGCAATGTCGGGCCGCTTTCCATATCAGGAGCCGCCATGGCCGACCCCATCGAGCTGAACTGCGACTGCGACGATGACTATCCGTCGGAGACGCTGGCGGACATCCGGAAGTACCTGATGGTGCGCCTCGGCTTCGCCGCGATGCTCGCCAGCCCGCCGCCCGGTATGGCCGACCTCCTGAACTCCTTCGCCATCGAAGCGCAGAGCCTCCTGTATCGCCGCTACTCGGTGCTGCGCACGCAGCGCTGGTTCACCTGGACCATGACGGCGGGCACGCGGTTCTACGACTTCGACGCGAACGCGGACGCATGCGCGAAGAAGCTCGACCCGCGCAAGATTGCGTGGGTGGGCGTCTCGCAGGGCGATGACGTATGGCGCGCGCTGGTGCAGGGCATCGACCCGACGATGTACTCCAGCCGGATCCAGTCGATTCCGCAGTTCTTCGACGTGCGCCAGTGCATCGAGGTCTGGCCGGCGCCGGCCGATGACACCTGGAGCCTGAGGGTCAAGGGCGACTTCGGACTCGCACCGTTCGCCGGCGACACCGATAAGACGACCATCGACCCGGATGCGATCAAGCTGCATGCGCTGGCATACGCGAAGGCGCATTACGGCCAGCCGGACGCCGCGAACTACGCGACCGCCCTGACGACGCTGCTAGGCGACCTCACGGCTGCATCGCACGGGACTCGACGCTACGTGCCGGGGTCCGTCGCGATCCCGAACGCTGTCCCGCCGAAGCTGGTCGGGGGATACCAGCCATGAGGTCGGTCACTCTTTCCGCGGTCAAGGCGGGCATGACGCGACTTCGCGACAAGGGCGGCGCCTCGCCGGAATCGCTGTACGAACTGACCAACGGGTACGTCGATGCCTCACGCGCGCCGACGGTTCGCCCCGGAACCGTGCTGGACACGACGCTGCCGCCCGGCACGAAGGGCCTATGCGCCTTCGCCGGAAAAATGCACGTCTTCGCCGCGAAGGCTGTCACCTCGACCAATCCGGCGTACGTGGTCAACGTCCTGATCCACCCCGACCCGACGTATGTCGGCGGACTGTTCAAGATCCACTTCGCGAAGCCCTTCCTTGGGCTGCTCTATGTGGTCGCCGAGTTCGACGACGGTGGCGTCTACCACTACTGGCTCCAGGCGCCCGAGGTCTGGAAGCCGAACACGATCTACGGCCTGAACGTGATCGTCAGTCCCTCGGTGCCGGCTGGCTTCGTGTACCAGACCGCGACGAAGAGCAACGCGCCGCTCTGGGCACCGAATCAGGCGAAGGCGATCGGCGATGTCGTGCAGCCGTCGACACCGAACGGCTGGGAGTACGTGGTCGTCGATGTCACAGGCACGCCCACCACCGGCGCCACCGAGCCGACCTGGCCGACCGCCGAGGGCGCGCAGATATTCGAGGGGACGGACCAGACCTACGTCCCGAGCACGGCAACGGACGGCTCGGCCGCGGCGAAAGCCGCCTACGACCAGCTGATCCGCGATCGCTACGGCAAGGGAAACAGCGCATGACCGCGGTATGGGAAGCAGGCCACACCTACGTACCCGGGTCGCTCGTCAGGCCAATCACGAATCCGCCGGTCACGGGCGGCCAGCCCGCGAACCCATCGTTCGAGGACGGCAGCACTTCGTGGACGCTGGGCACCGGCTACAGCGTCACCGCCGGCACGCACTACGACGGCACGCATGCGTTGCAGTACGACGGCACGGGATCGGCCACGGCGCTCAGCACGGATAAGCGGCCGGTGTTCCCCGGCCAGACCATCACCGCGTCGTGCATGGTGCAGCAGGGCGCGTCGAGTTCGGGCAAGGCCGCCGGCGCCGTCGTGCTGATCTGGTACGACATCAACGGCGCGCAGCTGTCGCCCTCGCAGGGCAACGTGATCTCGAGCGGCAGCGGTGGAAAGTGGGGGAAGTCCTCGGTCACCGCGAAGGCGCCGGAAGGCGCGTCGTTCGTAGCAATCGCCGGCACCTGCACGAAGAACAGCGGCAGCTCCATGTGGCTCGACACGTTCTCCTGGGACTACGCCTACAGCGCGCCGAGCGGTGGCCTCGTCTACAAGGCCGTGCAGCCGGCGGCAGGTAAGAGCGCGGCGAACGAGCCCGCATGGCCGCCGACGCTTGGCCAGCAGGTGATCGACAACGAGGTCATCTGGGAGGCCGTCACCGCCTCGCAGATCGTGTGGATGGCGCGGCCGATCAACAAAAGTGGTGCGTTTGAGCCGGACTGGCCGCGCGTCGCCAACGGCTTCGTGCACGACGGCACGATGGACTGGACCGCCGTTACACCACAGATCAAGGATGCGAACTGCCCTCGAAGCAAGATCGTCGCGATAGCCGCGAGCAAGGTCTACGCCGCCGACAAGGACATCATCCGCTACTGCGCCACGGTGAACCCGCTGGACTGGTCGACCGAAGACGACGCCGGCTACCTGCCGTACGGGTTGCAGACCTACGGGTCCAACCCGGTCGCGGCGATGAACCTGTACCGCTCGAACATCGCGGCCTTCAACGCCGAGGGCATGCAGCTGTGGCAGGTGGACGAGGATCCGGCGCAGACCGCGCTGCTCGACGCGCTGCCGGTGGGCAGCACGCAGAATCAGGCGCTGTCGCCGGTGTCGAACGACTTGATCTTCCTGTCGTCGCAGGGCGTCCGATCGATCGGCGTCACGTCGAGCTCGACGAACCTGCAGGCGGGCGACATCGGCATGCCGATCGATCCGCTGGTGAAGGAAGCCGTCGCGAACTCGCCCTCGCCGCCGCTGGCGACGTACGTCCCGCCACTGGGACAGTACTGGCTCGCCATCGCTGAGCCCGCGGCGCCTGGACCGACGATCGCCGGTGCGCTGGGCAACGGCTACGTGGGCGACGTGATCGATTTCCACTACACGATCACCGCGGTGGGGCCGTACACCGTCACGCTGATCTCCGGCCACCTTCCCGACGGCCTGACGATGGACGCCACCGGCCACGTCACCGGCACGCGCGCGTCCGATGGCACCGCGGTTCCCGTGATCCGCGTGACCGACGCGAACGGCCGGATCGTCACGAAGACCGACCCATCGACGACGTTCGCGGGGCCGCCGGTCTACCACGGTACGTTCCTGATTACGGCCGTTGCCGGCGACCAGGAGGATTCCGTGCCGCTGGAGGTGCCGAAGGGTGAGTGGAAGTTCGTGATCGCCGACATGGACATCGGCGTCGGCGAGGTCTCGCTGTACGTCGACAACGTCCTGATCGGCACGAAATCGATCGACCCCATCACACGCCCAGAGCGCGACCTCACCGTTGCCGGCACGGATCGTAACGAAGAGCCGACGTTCCAGTGCTTCCGCGGACTGCTGTGGGGCGCTGGCGTCTACAACGGCGCGATGTCTCAGGACGATCGCGATGCGCTGTGGAATGGCGGGGACGGCGTCAAGTTCGCCACGCTGGCCGGCTCCAATCCTGACCTCTTCGCAGCCATCGTGTACGCGTGGCAGCTCGACGATGCGGCCGGAGCAGCGCAGCTTGCCGAAGCGCACGGCCGAACCCCGCTTACCGTGCTTCCGCCAGGCTCACGAGCCGTTTTCATGGACGCCGAACGGGGCAACGTTTCGCAGTTCAACCACAACGGATGCGCGCGCGCCGTCGGCACGGCGGTGGGATCGCTGGAGACCGCCGATCGCGTGTCCTATTTCGCATGGGTGTATTCGGGCGTTCAGGAGCTGGATTCGTTCCCCGGGATCATCACCCGATACGCCGGCATCGGCGATTTCATGGGCCTTCGCAGCTTCTGGGTGTCGAACTGATGAGCACCACGACCGTCTTCGTTTACACGATGAACAAGGTGGGCGACGTCGGCGCGTGGTCGCGCTACGTCTTCCCGTTCCCCGTCTCCGACTTCGCGCAGCTCGGCGACTCGCTGTACATCCGGTCTGGCGACGACGTCCTGCGCGTCGATCCGGATGCTGTCGTCGATTTTCAGGGCGACCTCCGGCAGAGCACCTTCGAGGGCGTCATCCAGTGGCCGTGGTTGGACTTCGGCGCGCCGGGCGTCACGAAGCAGCTTGTCGGCTTCGACATCGTCGGCAAGGGCACGGCGGCGATCCAGATCGGCTACGACCAGTCGAACCAGGGCGTCTACACCGCAGCCTTCGATGTGCCGGCTGACTCGGTGCCCGGGATGATGATCCCGCTGCCGGTCATGGCCCCGAGCATGAGCGTGAAGCTGACCTACGCGGGCGGCCAGAAATGGCAGTTCAACGCCTTGAACGTAACCGTGCAGGACATGAGGCTTGGCGCATGATTTTCCCGACGCGCCCCGGCCCCAACGTCATCCCGTGCACGCTGAAGCACCTGATCTTCCTGTGCGAGCGCATGCGCGACGACGAGCGGAATCAGTACTTGGCGCTGAGCGGGGCGCGGGACTTTGTCCCCGAGGTGGCAGCGGTCGGTTTCTTCAACACGCCGGGCCTGAAGTTCACGGTGCTGGGTCCGGACAAGCTTCCAGCGGCCGCCGGTGGCGCCGAGGAAATCGGCCCCGGTGTCTGGCAGACGTGGATGGTCGGCTCGCCCGAAGGCTGGTCCGCTACCTGGCGCTCGCTCACCCGCGCCGCCGCATGGATGGTCGGCGGCATACTCGAGCAGGACGGCGCGCGCCGCGTGCAGGCGACGTGCCTGTGCGCGCGTGAGGCGGCATCGAAGTGGTTCGAGCGATCCCTCGGCATGCAGCCCGAGGGCGTCTGGCGTCGATATGGGCGAAATGGGGAGGATGTTGCCCTCTTCGCTCGTGTGGTGGAGGGCTGACGATGGGCGGCGGCGGAAACGACGCAGCGAAAGAGGCTAACCGAGCGGAGGCCAGGCGGCAGGCGAACATCGCCCAGTCGACGGCCCAGATCAACTCGATCTTCAACGACCCGGCGCGCACCGGCCAGTACGACAAGCTGGCGGCCGACACGACGGCCTTCTACCGGACCGACCTCGACAAGCAGCAGGCCGACGCGACGCGCAACACGCGGTTCGCGCTCGCCCGCAGTGGGCAGATCGGCGGCAGCGTGCAGGCGGACAAGAACCGCCAGCTCGGCGAGGACTACCTGCAGGGTGTCATCAAGGCAACGCGGCTCGGGCAGCAGGCCGGCGCGAACCTGCGCGCGCAGGACG
>Ga0102591_1003627_pt1 | contig 13445 bp, 10 predicted proteins | sample AraplaCol_mCL_r2_2_FD_76860 | JGI IMG/M metagenome (GOLD analysis project Ga0102591, IMG submission 76860) | Arabidopsis root microbial communities from North Carolina, USA - plate scrape MF_Col_mCL_r2 (SPADES assembly) (version 2) | ecosystem: Host-associated > Plants > Roots > Endosphere... | reverse complement strand
ATCGCGCCGACGAACGTCGGCGGCAGCCACCAGCCCGACCGCGACGCCTGGGTCACCGTGCCGTAGAACGTCCACGACGTGCAGTGGATCGCCAGCGAGAGCGCGTAGACGATGGACCAGCGCCGCTCGAACAGCGCCGGGCGGCGCTCACCGACCAGCGCGACGCCGAAGAGCATGCACAGCCAGAGCGCGGCGGCGAGGGTGACGAGCCAGGGATTCATGGCGGCGTGAGTCGCGGTGGGGGCCAGCCTGCCGGTGACAAATGCTTGCCGCGAGCGGCCATCGCCAGCAGGCTGGCTTCCGCCGGAAGCGCTCGCACCGCAGGTAGCGGCGTTACTTCAGCCCCAGACCGCGCACGGCGTCCACCAGCCAGCGCAACTGCACCCCGGCACGCGTGTCGTAGTTTTCCCCCGAGTAACCCCACCAGTCCCAGCATGCCTGTGGATTCAATGGCGCGAACACCGCGCGCGTCTGAGGATACAGGACGGCCACGTCGTAGACGTCCGCCCACCGGTTGAAGCCGGCGTCCTCGACGAACGCCTTGCCGATGAGGTCGACGTTCTGCTTGCAGCCGTGCAGCGCCACCATCACGCCGCAGGGCTTCCCGGCGAGGCAGTCCGGCGGCAGGTAGACGTAGCCCTTCGCGCCGAGGAACGCATCCTTGCCGTCCGGACGATAGGCGTCCTGGTCGAACGCGCGCAGTTCGCCCTTCGCCTGCCCGGCCGCGGTCGCCGGCTTGCCGTAGAGTTTCGCGAAGATCTCGCCGGCCGCGTCGAATCCGCAATGGCCCAGGAACGGCGAGACCGACTTGTCGCAGTCGTCTCCCTTCGCGCCGATCGGCAGGTTGTGCGCGAAAGCGCGCTTGCCGTCGTTCTCCACGCGCAGGCGGGGCAGCGCCGGATCGCCCTTCTTCAACGCGTCGTAGAAACCTGCCGAGGCATCGGCCACCACGGGTGCGACCAGCGCGTCCTGTGCGCCATGCAACGCGTAGATGGTCACGCCGTCGAGCCTCGCGAGGGGACCGATCTCGCCCTTTGCCGCCCTGGCCCTGGCCTGCATGGCGAGCGCGGTCGCGTCGGGTACCGGGGTGCCCTTCATGCACGCCCCCAGCGCCGTTTCGAGCTTCCCGCCGGCACACCCGTAAGGACCGCCGGCCACCAGCGCCGCGCCATGGAACACGTCCGGATAGGCGACCTGCGCCTGCGTCGCCATGTACGCGCCCGACGAGAGGCCCGCGACGGTCACGCGCGACGCGTCGATCTTCAGGGCGGGCAGCGCCGCCGGCGTGTCCGCGGCGATGGCCGGACCCGCGGCGAGCGCGGCGAGCAAGAGCAGACGTTTCATCGGATTCCCCCTCAGAAGTTGTAACGCACCGAGCCGTAGTAATTACGCGGCATGCCGTAGTACGCCGTACGGATGTTACCGACGCTCGAGAACTCCTGGCCATCGGTCTTGTAGACCTTGTTGGTCGCGTTGCGCACACCGGCGCGGAACTGCCAGTGACCGTCGCCGGAGTCGAAGATGCCGAACGCACCGACCAGCGTGTACGCCTTCTGCGACAGCGCATCGTAGTTGTCGACGCTGAGCCAGGTTTCGGTGCGGTACGACGCGTCGGCACCGATGGTCAGCGCGCCGCCACCGACGTTGAACGTCTGCGTCGCCGCGAGGCGTGCCGTCCACTTCGGCGAGAACGGCACGTGCGCGTGGATGCGGGGGTTGTACTGCGGATTCGTCGGATCGAGGCGCGCGTCGTCGAAGCGGTCGTACCTGGCCTTGAGGTAGCCGATCTGCGTGCTGAGACGCGTGCCCTCGCCAAGCAGCGCGACGCCCTCGGCCTCGAAGCCGTCCATCTTCAGCTTGGCGGCGTTGATCACCGGAAAGGCGAAGGTCGGCGTGAGCGAGCCCGGATTCTGGATCTCCGAGACACGCGCCTGGAAATCCTTGTAGTTGCTGTGGAACGCGGCGAGATTGGCCTGCAGGCGGTTGTCGACGCTGCGCAGCTTCAGGCCCGTCTCGAACGTCCACACGTACTCCGGATCGAACTCCGCGGTGCGCGTTTCCGCCACCGAATTCGCACGTCCGTTGAAGCCACCGGATTTGAATCCGCGACTCGCCGACACGTACCACATCGTCTGCGGATCGAACTGCTTCTGCAGGCTGACCGTGGGCGTCCAGGCCGTCCAGTCCTTTTCGCGGGCGAACGCGACCGTCTCGTTCAGCGCGGTGAGCGGTGCGCCCCAGAAGGTGCTGGTGGAGCGATCGTAATCCTTGTTTTCCTTGCTGTAGCGGATGCCGGCCGCGAGAGTCCATGTCGGCACGAATTCCCAGTTCACATGGGCGAAGCCCGCCCAGCTCTTCGTCGTGAGGTCGTCGCCGATGCTGCGCAGGAACGGGATCGTGCGGCCCGCGACCGCGAACAGGTCGTCCGCATAGGCGTACTGCGTCGACGGCACGTTCTCGCGCAGGAAGTAGGCGCCGAACACGGACTGCACGTTGCTGCCGTTATCGAAAGCCAGCTGGAGTTCCTGGCTGAACTGCTTTTGCCGGAAGCCCACGAACACGTCGCCCAGTTCGAACTGGGAGGCGTCGATGTCGATGTACGACGAGCTGTCGAGCTTGCGGTAGGCCGTGATGCTCTTGAGGTTCCACTGGTCCGACAGCTTCCAGTTCATGTTGAGCGCCACGCCCTTGTGCGTGAGCTCCTGCCCGTCGCCCGGCGGAAACGACGTGCGGGTGTGGAAGTCGTATTTCTTGTCCAGATCCGGGCGCAGCAGCGTCACGGTGCCCCGCACGAGGTCGGTGCGCGTCAGCGGCGAGACCGGCTGGCCCAGCGTGAGGGCCGTCGACATCTTCGTGTAGTCGAGCGTCAGCACGCCGTCGAACGTTTCGGACGGGTGGAAGCGGAGCTTGGCGCGCACCGACTTCGTATCGTCGTTGTTGAAGTCGCGGCCGGCGAAGTCGTGCACGTAACCATCGTTGCGCGTGATCGCGCCCGCCAGAGACGCGGACCAGGCACCGTCGGCGCTGAGCGGGGTAGATCCGTAGAACCGGCCTTCCCGGCGACCGTAGTTGCCGAAGGTGGCTTCGACCGAGCCCTCGGGCGTCGGGCCCGGGTTGCGCGTCACGATCTTCACCGCGCCGCCCGTGGAATTCTTTCCGTACAAGGTGCCCTGCGGGCCGCGCAGCACTTCCACGTGGTCGACGTCGAAGAGGCTGACGAGCGCACCCTGGATGCGCGAGTAGTAGACATCGTCGACATACATGCCGACGCCCGGATCGAAGGTCTGCAGCGCGTCCGGCTGACCGATGCCCCGGATGAAGATGTTCACCGACGACGACGACCCGCGGCCCTGCACGATGTTCATGTTGGGCACGGCGCCCTGCAGCCCGTCGATGCTGGTGGCCTGCAGGTCCTTCATGTCTTCCGCGGAGAACGCGCTGACGGCGACGGGCACCTTCTCCAGCGACTCGTCGCGCCGGCGTGCGCTGACCGTGACCTCGGTCAGTTGCGTGGCCTCCTGCTGTTTCTTCGCGGCCTCCGTCGCCGGCGCGTTCGCCTGGCCGGCATCCTGCGCCATGGCGGGAAGCGCCGCGGCGAAACCCAAGGCAAGGCCGATCGCCAGCGTCAGCGGTGCGTGCTTCATGGACATCCCCCGATAAACCAATGAGCGACGCCCCCTCGGCGCCGAATGACATGCAGGATAGGAACGCGACGCGAAGGCGGCACTTGTACCTTGGTACAGTGCCCGCCCCCGTCGCGCGTGCGGATACTCGCCCCGACGACGGCCGCCGCGCCGTCCACGGGGATGAACGTTTCGATGGCATTGCTGATCGTGCTGGCCGCGCTGGCCTTCCTGATGCTGGTCGCGTACCGCGGCTACAGCGTGATCCTGTTCGCCCCCGTCGCGGCACTGGGTGCGGTGCTGCTCACCGATCCCGGGCTGGTCGCGCCGATGTTCACCGGCCTCTTCATGGACAAGATGGTCGGCTTCCTCAAGCTGTATTTCCCCGTCTTCATGCTCGGCGCCGTGTTCGGCAAGCTCATCGAACTGGCCGGGTTCTCGCGCGCCATCGTCGCCGGCACGATCGGCCTGCTCGGCGAAAAACGCGCGATCCTTTCCATCGTGCTGGTCTGCGCCCTCCTCACCTATGGCGGCGTGTCGCTGTTCGTCGTGGTGTTCGCCGTGTACCCGTTCGCCGCGGAGCTCTTTCGCCAGGCGCGGATTCCCAAGCGGCTCATCCCCGGCACGATCGCACTCGGCGCGTTCACCTTCACCATGGACTCGCTGCCCGGCACGCCCCAGATCCAGAACATCATCCCCACCGCGTTCTTCGGCACCGATACCTGGGCCGCCCCGTGGCTCGGCACGCTGGGCTCGGCGTTCATCCTCGGCGCGGGCCTGCTGTATCTCGAACGTCGCCGCCGCGCCGCCGCGCTGCGGGGCGAGGGCTATGGCGACGACCTCGCCAACGAGCCGGCCGCCTATCCCGGCGACCGGCTCGCGCATCCGCTCGTCGCGCTGCTGCCGCTGATCGTGGTCGGCGTGTCGAACAAGCTGCTGACGCTCGCCATTCCGCGCGTGTACGGCACCACGCAGTCGTTCGCACCGAGCGTGGTCGGCAACGCCCCGCCCGTGGTGCAGGACGTCGCGAAGGTCGCTGCGATCTGGGCCGTGGAAGGCGCCCTGCTGCTCGGCATCCTCACCGTGTTCGCCTTCGCCTGGCGCGCCGTGGTCGCGCGCTTCGCGGATGGCAGCAAGGCGGCCGTGGGTGGCGCGTTGCTGGCTTCGATGAACACCGCCTCGGAATACGGGTTCGGCGCGGTCATCGCCGCGCTGCCCGGCTTCCGCGTCGTGGCCGACGGCCTGCATGCGATCCCCAACCCGCTGGTCAACGAGGCCGTCTCGGTCACGGCGCTGGCCGGTATCACCGGGTCGGCGTCGGGCGGCCTCAGCATCGCGCTCGCGGCGATGGGCGACAGCTTCGTGCGCAACGCGGAAGCCGCGGGCATTCCGATGGAGGTGCTGCATCGCATCGCCGCGATGGCCTCGGGCGGCATGGACACCCTGCCCCACAACGGCGCGGTGATCACCCTGCTCGCGGTCACCGGGCTGACGCACCGCCAGTCGTACCGCGACATCTTCGCGATCACCGTCATCAAGACCCTCGCGGTCTTCGTGGCGATCGTCGCCTACTACGCGCTCGGGGTGGTCTGACCGGCGCGTCACACACCACGGAGGCAAGCCATGCGTTCACTGCTGTCGCTCATCGCCCTGTCGTTGTTCCTCTGCGGCCCCGTCCGCGCCGCGTGCGTCGATTCGGTCGTGCTCGTGCACGGCAACACGGGGAGCCCCTCCGACTTCCAGGCCACCCACGACCTCCTGCGCCAGCGCGGCTACGCCGAATCGCAGATCCTCGCGCCCGGCTGGGGCAACGGCCTGTGCGCCGCGTGCAACGACCACAACGGCAGCGAAGAGGTGCCGGTCGAGAACGCCATCGTCGATGCCCTCGCGTCGTCGTGCACGGGGAAGATCGACGTCATCGGCCACTCCATGGGCGCGACCCTCGCCGCCCGCGTGATCGACCGCATCGGCGCCTCCGGCTCGGTGAACACCTTCATCGGCATCGCCGGCGCCTTCCGTGGCCTGTACACCTGCGGCATCTACCCCTACAACGTGGCGAACAGCACCTGCGGAAGCTGGGGCCTGTCGATCGGCAGCCCCCTGCTGAACGGTCTCGCGGGCCACCGCTTCGGCGCGCGGATGTACTCGTTCAAGTCGTACTCGGACGAAATCAACTGCGCCACCGGCGTCTGCATCGTGTACGGCGTGCACACCTCCCAGATCCAGGGCGAGACGGCCAGCTACACCTTCCCGTACGGCCACTACGGCCTGCTCTGGTACACGGCGAGCCAGCAGGTCGGGCTGCTCTGAGCGGTCTTGGAGGGGCCGGACCTACCCGGCCCCTCCTGCGCGTCTGGCACGCTCGGCGGCGACGCGTTCGCGCATGGCGACAATGATGGCCTTTTCGTTGGGCGAGAACTCGTCGTTCCAGGTGTCGTAGACGCTCCGGCCCGGATGGCATGACGGGTCGCCGGACTGGATGCACAGCATCGCCGTACGCAGGCCGTTGGGACCGCAACCGCCGGTGACGTCGCACATGAGCGACTCGAGCGCGATCGTCTGGTATTTCGAGAGATTCGCGGCCAGCGGTGTTCCGTCGACCAGCTCGTGCCCCAGGTCCCACGATTCGCCGACGGAGAGCAGCGATATCGCCGTCTGCATCTCGTCGAGTGTCCCGCCGGAAAGCACCGCGTCGAAGAAAGGGGCCCCGCCGGACGAATCGCGGCCGGCCCATTCAGGGTGACGCGAGGCGATTCCGGCCATTCGTCGACGCAGGATGTCGTCGCGGCGTTCCGCTCCCGCGAACTCCCCTCGGCAGAAGGCACTTTTCCATGCCAGCAAGGCGCGAGCCGTGGTCGTGCGAGCACGAAGCGCGGCGCCCGGCGTGCTTTCGCTGACGCAAGCCACCGTCGCTTCGCCCGTCAGAAAAAGCGCGACGGGGTCGTGCTCGCTCTCCGGCCCGAGACGGGCCATGATCTCCCGATATCCGTCGCCGGGTCGGAGATAGACGGTGGATGGCTCGCCGGACGGCTCCATCGTTGCGATACCGGGGGACGACGCCCCGCCATGCCGGGCCGAATCGACTGGTGCACCGGGTCCCGCGTCGCGCAGGACGCCGCCACCTGGGGTCGGGGCGCCGCGCATGTGCCCGGCTCGTCCCGCCGCGTCCGGCTGGATTCCCGTTGCGACGCCGACGACGAAGACGGCCCCCACCGCGATGGCGACCGCCCACACCACGCCCCGTCTCCCGCCTTTCCCTGCCTTCCCCATGCCGCTCTCCCGGTCCGTGCCGGGCCAAGCATATCGCCCCGCCGGCCGCGGAAAACGGCCCGCCGGCCCCCGGGATGGACGGTCATGCGAAAGTCTTTCTTTTCCTTTATAATCGGCGGCTTCCCACACCAAAGAGGTGCACCGGCTGAAGGCCGGCGCATGACGCATGTCGATCGAAAACCTGCGCAATATCGCCATCGTGGCTCACGTCGACCACGGCAAGACCACCCTCGTCGATCAGCTCCTGAAGCAGTCCGGCACGCTCAACGAGCGCACCGTCCTTGCCGACCGCGTGATGGATTCGAATGACCAGGAAAAGGAGCGTGGCATCACGATCCTGGCCAAGAACACGGCCATCACCTGGGAAGACAAGAAGAAGGGCGTCAAGAACCGCATCAACATCGTCGACACCCCGGGACATGCCGACTTCGGCGGCGAGGTCGAGCGCGTGCTGTCGATGGTCGATACCGTGCTGATCCTGGTCGACGCGATGGACGGCCCGATGCCGCAGACGCGCTTCGTCACCCAGAAGGCGTTCGCGATGGGCTTCAAGCCGATCGTCGTCGTCAACAAGGTCGACCGCCCGGGCGCGCGTCCGGAGTGGGTCGTCGAGCAGGTGTGGGACCTCTTCGCCAAGCTCGGTGCCACCGACGAGCAGATGGACTTCCCGATCGTCTACGCTTCGGCGCTGAACGGCTACGCCTCGCTCGACGAGAACGTCCGCGAAGGCGACATGACCCCGCTCTACGAAGCGATCATGCAGCACGCCCCGAAGCCGGACGTCGACCCGGAAGGCGCGTTCCAGATGCGCATCAGCCAGCTCGACTACAACAACTTCGTCGGCGTCATCGGCATCGGCCGCATCCAGCGCGGCACCCTGAAGAAGGGCATGCCGGTCGCCGTGATCGATCGTGAAGGCAAGAAGCGCCAGGGCAAGGTCGTGCAGGTGCTCGGCTTTCTCGGCCTCGAGCGCATCGAGCAGGAGTCCGCCGAAGCGGGCGACATCGTCGCCATCGCCGGTATTCCGGAGCTGACCATTTCCGACACCGTGACCGCGCTCGAAACGCCGGAAGCGCTGCCGCCGCTGAGCGTCGACGAACCGATGATCAGCATGACCTTCCAGGTCAACAATTCGCCGTTCGTCGGCAACAAGGACCTCTCGGGCGGCAAGTTCCTCACCAGCCGCCAGCTGCGCGAGCGCCTCGATCGCGAAAAGGTCCACAACGTGGCCCTGCGCGTGGAAGACGGCTCCGACGCCGACAAGTTCCTGGTCTCGGGCCGCGGCGAACTGCATCTCTCGGTGCTGATCGAGAACATGCGTCGCGAAGGCTACGAACTGGCCGTCTCGCGTCCGGAGGTCATCATCAAGGAAATCGACGGCCAGAAGATGGAGCCGATCGAAGAACTCGTGATCGACGTGGAAGAGATCCACCAGGGCGGCGTCATGGAGCGCCTGGGCATCCGCAAGGGCGACCTCAAGAACATGGTGTCGGACGGTAACGGTCGCGTCCGCCTCGAGTACGAGATCCCGGCGCGCGGCCTCATCGGCTTCCAGAACCAGTTCAAGACCCTGACCCAGGGCTCGGGCCTGCTGTTCCACGTGTTCAAGCATTACGGTCCGTACACGCCGGCGCCGATCGCCAAGCGCCAGAACGGCGTGATGATCGCCAACGCGGGCGGCACCACCCCGGCCTACTCGCTCGGACCCCTTCAGGAGCGCGGCAAGCTGTTCGCCGCCGAAGGCGACTCGGTGTACGAAGGTCAGCTCATCGGCATCCACGCCAAGGACAACGACCTCACCGTCAACGCCATCAAGCCGAAGCCGCTCACCAACATGCGCGCTTCCGGTAAGGACGATGCGATCCAGCTGACCCCGGCGACGAAGTTCACGCTGGAGCAGGCGCTGGACTTCATCGACGACGACGAGCTGGTCGAAGTCACGCCGAAGGAAATCCGCATGCGCAAGAAGCATCTGACGGAAGGCGATCGCAAGAAGGCGTCGCGCGGCATGTAAGCCACGCAGCATGGCGACGAAGAAAGGCCCGGAGCGATCCGGGCCTTTTTTTGTTCTATGCGGGAGCGGCCTTGGCCGCGATGGGTGCTTGCGGCGAGCACCCATCGCGGCCGAGGCCGCTCCCACATCGAGCCAAGAGCTCGCCGCTATAGCGGCTCCTACACAAGCCGCTTGCCTCACCGGTCGGCAGAGCCGTCGGCCGCCGCCCTCGGCGCGACTTGCGGAACCGAGCGCGGCGGGCGGATCAGGCCCGCAGGGGGCCGGCCCGGACGGCCGGCCGTTTTCGTCGAGGCAGGAGCCGAGTCGAAAACCCCCGCTCGCCGCGCGGGCGCGCAGGGGGCGTCAGCCATTAGACACGGCCGCGCAGCGGCATCCTTTCCCAAGCGACGGTGAAGCCCGGAGCGCCGAGGGCGGCGGCCGACGGCTCTTCGCGACAGCGCAAACCGAACGCGATGGCGAAGCCGAGCCGGAGCGACGAGGGCACTTCGCGGCCATGCGAAACCCAACGCGATGGTGCAAGCCGAGCCGTCGCTACCCTTCCGTCGTGATCCGCCGCGCCACCGCGTCGTAGAACGACTCGGGGAGGTTCGCCCGGACGGGTACGCGCCACCAGTTCGGACGCGCGAACGAGCGGCACTTCACGGCGTCCTTGTCCGTCATCAGCACGGGGCACCCGTCGGCGAAGGTAAAGTCGTCACGGGTGAATGCGTGATGGTCCGAGAACGGATGGCCGTGCGCGGCGATGCCGTGGGCCGTGAGGCTGGCGAAGAAGCGCGACGGGTTGCCGATGCCGGCGACCGCGTGGGCGGGCCGACCGGCGAAATCGCTCAGAGGGGCCACGATGCTGTCGTGTGCCATGTTTACCGCGACACCGCCTTCCAGCGTCATACCGATTTCATGGCCCTTCGGCACGCCGCCGTTGACGACGATGAAGTCGACGGTCGACAGGCGATCGGCGGGCTCGCGCAAAGGGCCTGCCGGCAGCAGGTGACCATTGCCGAGGCGGCGTTCGCCGTCGATGACGCAGATTTCGACGTCACGACCCAGCCGGTGATGCTGGAGGCCGTCGTCGGCGAGGATCAGGTCGCAGCCGGCGTCGACGAGCAACCGGGCGGCTTCGGGGCGTTCGCGCCCGATCGCCACGGGTACGCCGCTCTGCCGGATGAGGCTCGGTTCGTCGCCCACCCGGGCGGGGTCGTCGTCGCCGGTGAGCAGATACGGGCCACGTTCGCTGCCGCCGTAACCGCGACTCACGATGCCCGGATGGAATCCGCGCTGCGCCATGGCTTTTGCCAGCGCGACGATCAGCGGCGTCTTGCCCGTACCGCCTACCGTGATGTTGCCCACCACGACCACCGGCACCGGAAGCCTGACGACGCTGGCCGGGTTTGCACGGAAGCGCTCGGCCTGACGGCGAACGCCACGAGCGTAGATCGCCTCGAGCACGCGGGCCCACAACGGCGGCGTGCCGTCACCGTACCAACGACGTTGCAACGAGGCACCGAGGGCCACGGCTTAGGCCGCCGGGGCCTGCTCGTGGAACTGCATGCGATGCAGGGCCGCGTACTGGCCGCCCTTGTCGAGCAGTTCACGATGCGTGCCGAGTTCGACGATGCGACCCTGATCCATCACGGCGATCTGGTCCGCATGCTCGATGGTGGAGAGGCGATGCGCGATGACGAGCGTGGTGCGATCGCGCATCAGGCGTGTGAGGGCATCCTGGATGAGCCGTTCGGACTCGGTATCGAGCGCGCTCGTGGCTTCGTCGAGGACGAGGATGGGCGCGTTTTTCAGGATCGCGCGTGCGATGGCGATGCGTTGGCGTTGTCCGCCCGAAAGCGAATTGCCGCCCTGCCCGATGCGCGTGTTCAGGCCTTCCGGCAACCGTTCGATGAACTCCATCGCGTTCGCGGCCTGCGCCGCGGCGACGATGTCGGCTTCCGATGCGCCGGCCATTTCGCCGTACGCGATATTGGCGGCGACCGTGTCGTCGAACAGCACCACGTGTTGCCCGACCCACGCGATCTGCCGGCGAAGCGACGGAAGCCGATACTGCGTGTAGTCGCGGCCGTCGAGAAGGATGCGGCCTTCCGTCGGCTCGTAGAACCGGGGCAGCAGGCTGACGAGGCTGGACTTGCCGCTGCCGGACCGGCCCACGAGCGCGGTGACGGTGCCGGGAGCGCAGACAAGGTCGACGCCGCGAAGCGCGACATGGTTGTTCCGCTCGTAAACGAGCTTGACGTCTTCGAAGCGGATGTCGCCCTTCGTACGAACGAGTTCTTCGGTGCCGTTATCGACTTCGGCCGGTTCGTCGATGATGGCGAAGAGGTCGTCCGCCGCGGTCACCCCCTTCTGCAGGCTCGCCTGGATACCCGCAAGCCGCTTGAGCGACGGGAGCATGGCGCCCATGGCGGTCAGTACCGACGTGAATACGCCAGGTGTCATGTTGTTCAGCACGTCGGGACGCGTGCCGAGGAACACGAGCGTGGCCAATGCGACCGCGCCGGTCGTCTGGATCGTGGCGCTGGACATCGCGCTCGTCGCCGACACCTTGAGGTTCAGATGGCGCTGACGCTCGGCCACGTCGCCGAAGCGCGTTTCTTCGCGCACCTGGCCGCCGTAGATGCGGACCTCGCGATTGGCGGCGACGGCTTCTTCCACCGCGCTCGTCACCGTGCCCATGTTGCCCTGGATGCGCTTGCTGATCTTGCGGTAACGACGGCTGATCACGGTGACGATCACCACGACGCACGGGACGAGTACCAGCAGGGCCATGGTGAGGTAAGCACTGTGATACAGCATCACGCAGAGCATGCCGATGACCGTGAGGCCCTCGGTCACGGCCACTTTCAGCGAATCGGCCGAGGCCGAGGCCACCTGCTCGCTGGTATACGTAATGCGGGAGATCTGCTGGCCCGACGGCTCACGCGCGAAGAACGTCGCCGGCAGCCGCAGGTAGGCGGCGAAGACGTCGACGCGGATCGCCTGCACCACGTTGCGACCGACGTATGCGATGCCGTAATCCGTGCAGTACGACGCGACGCCGCGCACGAGGAAGATGCCGACGATCCAGATCGGCATCCAGAAGATCGTGTATGGATCCTTGTCGACGAACAGGTTGTCGATCAGCGGCTTGAGCATGCCGGTGAACACCGACAGGCAGATCGGGTCGACGATCATGCCCACGATGGCGACGTAGCCGGCCGTGCGGAAACGCTGCGTGTAACTCAGCAGGCGCTTGTAGGTCTGCCAGGTGCGGGCATCCCAGACCGAAACCTTCTGCGCGCTCACCGGGATGCCGCCACGTCGCCGGGAGTCGTGGCGATGGAGAGACGCGTGAACCCGAGCTGGCCAAGGGCGTCCATGGCACGCACCACGTTCTGGTGCGGGGTCATGGCGTCGGCGCGAATGACCACGAGCCGTCCGCGGTCCGGACCGGCGACACGCTCGATGGTGCTCTTCAGCGGCTCGATGCCCTCGCCGGCCACTTCGTCGCTACCCACCGAATAATGGCCATCGCGATCGACGACCAGCGTCAGCGCGTTGTCCGTGCCTTCGCGCGCTTCGGCGTCGGCCTTCGGCAGGTTCACCTTGAGCCGGGAGTGTTCGATGAACGTGGTGCTGAGCACGAAGAACATCAGCAGGGTGAGGAGCACGTCGATCAACGAGATCACGTTGATCTCGAAGTCGTCTTCGCGACGGGAACCGATGCGCATGGATCAACCGGCCTGCGACGCGGCGGCTTCCGGCGCGGCGGTGCGACGGCGGGCGACCGGACGCGGTGCCGACAGGTCGTCGAGGAGCGCGGTCGCCTCCTTTTCCATCAGCACGATGTAGCCGCCGACCTTCGAACGGAAATAACGGTGCAGCACGTAGGCCGGGATCGACACGATCAGGCCGAACGCCGTGCAGATCAGGGCTTCGCCGATACCGCCGGCCATCTTGGTCGGATCGCCGATGCCGCCGGCCATGACGTTCATGAACATGCGGATCAGGCCGATGACCGTACCCAGCAGGCCGAGCAGCGGACCGATCAGCGCGATGGTGCCGAGGGTGCTGAGATAACGCTCCATGCGATGCACGACATGGCGGCCGGTGTCTTCGATGCGCTCCTTGATCAGTTCGCGGGGACGGTCGCGGACCGCCAGCGCGCCGGCGAAGAGCTCGCCCAGCGGCGAGCCCTTCTCGAGGGCCGCGAGGTGCGCGGCGTCGAGCTTCGACGAGCGTGCCCACTCACGGACCTCGGCACCCAGCCCCGGCGGCAGCACGGCCGCGCGGCGAAGCGCCCAGAAGCGTTCCAGCACGATGGCGAGCGCCGCCAGCGAACAGATGAGGATCGGCGCCAACGCCCAGCCGCCAGCCAGAAGGATCTCGAGCACGTGAACCCCGGAACCAGAAAAGTCAGTGCGGCATGATAGCAGGGCCAAGGACGCCGACTGAGGCGTCCTTGGCAGTCTTCACATGCCCTCCACGGTCCCGCGGTGCTGTCAGGGAGCCAGAAGCTCCAGCTCGGCCACGGCCGTGGCGACCTTGCCTTC
>Ga0102591_1003620_pt1 | contig 13480 bp, 11 predicted proteins | sample AraplaCol_mCL_r2_2_FD_76860 | JGI IMG/M metagenome (GOLD analysis project Ga0102591, IMG submission 76860) | Arabidopsis root microbial communities from North Carolina, USA - plate scrape MF_Col_mCL_r2 (SPADES assembly) (version 2) | ecosystem: Host-associated > Plants > Roots > Endosphere... | reverse complement strand
TGACGCCACCCAAGCAGAAATTTGAAAACTCTGTCGTATCGAAGGTAAGCGAAGTCATGACAAAAGCAAATAAATCGACCCCCGCCGCAGAAGTCCTGCTCACCGAAGAAGAAATTCTGAAGATGAGCGACAAGGACTATATGAATCCGGCTCAGATGGCGTTTTTCAAGAACAAGCTGCAAAACCTTGAAAAAGAGTTGCTGAAGAACGCTGGCGAAACCACCGAACACCTGCGCGAAACCGTGCTGGTGCCGGACCCCGCCGACCGCGCCACTATCGAAGAAGAGCACGCACTGGAACTGCGTACCCGTGACCGCGAACGCAAACTGCTGAAAAAGGTGCAACAGTCGATCGCTGCTATCGACAATAACGATTATGGCTACTGCGAGGAGACCGGCGAACCGATCGGCATTCCACGCCTGATCGCACGTCCAACGGCTACCCTGTCGCTGGAAGCACAGCAGCGCCGTGAACTGAAACAGAAGCTGTACGGCGACTGATCTGCCACAAATTGAGAAAAAGGCACGCTTAGGCGTGCTTTTTTCTTTTCTTTACACGTACGGTACGCCCTTATAATTTTCCGTTGGGCTACACTAGTGATCCTATGGGACTGTTCTCCATTTTCAAAAAAGGCAAGGTTGACGAAAGCGCCGTCGAAACAGACGATGCGGACGCTGCACGCCTGGCCGCGAACAGCGAACTGGAGCGCCAGCGCGCGCAACAGTCGGACCTGCAACGCGAAATCGCACGTGCCACCGCCATGAAGATCGACGCCATCGAAGCGGCGATGGCGGCTGACATCTTCAACGAACCGGAACCAGCCTGGGCCCGCAAGCCACGCTCGCTGCAGCCAGCCGCCGCGACGGCAGCCAATGATGGCGCGACCCTGCCCCTGCTGGACCAATACACCACCGAACTGCTGGGCGACGAGGATGTGCCACTCGAAGCGGCGGCCGCCGAAAGCGCGCCGATCGTGGAAGAGATCGCGATCCTGTATTCCAATGGCCAGGCCGAAGTGGCCGAGCAGATGCTGCTGGGCAGCCTGCCGGATTCGGCGCAGGACCGCACCGTATGGTGGATGCTGTTCGACCTCTACCAGGTACTGGGCCGCCAGGAATCGTTCGAGAACGTCTCGATCGACTACGCCAGCCAGTACGAAACCTCGCCACCGTCCTGGGTGCCGCCCGCCGGCGCCGATGGCAATGCGCCCGAAGTGACGCGCGGCTACTCCGGCGTGACCCCGACCCTGGCCCTGGCCGGTATCCTGAACGCTTCGGTTGCCCCGCAACTGGAACGGCTGGACAGCATGGACCAGAAGCAACCGCTGCGCCTGGATTTCTCGCGCGTCAATGGCGTCGATCCGGAAGGCTGCGCCCTGCTGCTGGCGGCACTCAAGAAAGTACAAGCGCGCGAGCGCGAACTGATCGTGGTCGGCGCTGCCGAGCTGGCCGACCAGGTGCGCGACATCCTGGTCATCGGCAACCGCGATTGCGGCGAAGCGCCGTGGCTGCTCTACCTTGAGCTGCTGCGCCTGCTGAACCGCGAAAAGGAATTCGAAGAGTCGTCGATGGACTACTGCGTCACCTTCGAGGTGTCGCCGCCGCCCTTCGTCGCGCCAACAAAAGTTGCTAACGCTCCACGCCAGGCTACGGCAGCCGCTTCCGACCGCTTCATGTTGCCGGCCGTGATCGAAGGCGATATCAGCAAGCTGCTGGCGGCCATCGATGCCTATGCCAGCGAGAACCAGGCCATCGTGTTCGACTGCGGCCGCCTGGCGCGCATGGAATTCGGCGCCGCCAGTGCCCTGCAGAACAAGGTCGCTGAACTGGCCGGCGCGGGCCGCCGGATCGAGTTCCGCGACCTGAACCACCTGGTCGCAGCACTGATGCGCCTGCTGGGCTATGCTGATATAGCGCGGCTCTTCCCACACAAGTACTGAGCAGTTGAATTTTGGGGCTCCGGCCCCAAAATACCGCGTTAATCCTAATACAAAGGCATTAACATGGAACAATTTCACGGCACTACCATCCTGTGCGTGCGCCGCGGCAACGATGTCGCGATTGGCGGTGATGGCCAGGTCACGCTTGGCAACATCGTCATGAAGGGCACCGCACGCAAGGTGCGCAAGCTCTACCAGAACAAAGTCCTGTGCGGCTTTGCCGGCGGCACCGCCGACGCCTTCACCCTGCTCGACCGCTTCGAAGCCAAACTGGAAAAGCACCAGGGCAACCTGCTGCGCGCCTCGGTCGAGATGGCCAAGGACTGGCGCACCGACCGCGTGCTGCGCCGGCTGGAAGCGATGCTGCTGGTAGCCGACAAGGATGCCACGCTGGTGATTACCGGCAACGGCGACGTGCTGGAACCGGAAGGCGGCATCGGCGCCATCGGCTCCGGCGGCAGCTATGCCCAATCGGCCGCCAAGGCCCTGATCGAAAACACCGAGCTGCCGCCCGCCGAGATCATCAAGAAATCGCTGACCATCGCCGGCGAGCTGTGCATTTACACCAACCTGAACCACATCATCGAGACCCTGGACCAAGCATGAACATGACCCCTCAAGAGATCGTCGGCGAACTCGACAAACATGTGGTGGGCCAGGGCAAGGCCAAGAAGGCAGTTGCCATCGCATTGCGCAACCGCTGGCGCCGGCAGCAGGTGGAAGAGCCGCTGCGCCATGAAATCACCCCGAAGAACATCCTGATGATCGGCCCGACCGGTGTCGGCAAGACCGAGATCGCACGCCGCCTGGCCAAGCTGGCCGATGCGCCTTTCATCAAGGTGGAAGCGACCAAGTTCACCGAAGTCGGCTACGTCGGCCGCGACGTGGACACCATCATCCGCGACCTGATCGACATCGGCGTGAAACAGACCCGCCAATCGGAAATGGCCAAGGTGCGTGCGCGCGCCGAGGATGCGGCCGAAGACCGCATCCTCGACATCCTGCTGCCGCCGCCGCGCGACTTCGGCTTTGCCAACGGCTCGTCCGAGCCGCGTGTCGACGACACTACGCGCCAGACCTTCCGCAAGCGCCTGCGCCAGGGCGAGCTCGATGACAAGGAAATCGAGATCGAGCTGGCCGAGCAAAGCCCGACCATGGAAATCATGGCGCCACCGGGCATGGAAGAAATGACGGAACAGATCAAGTCCATGTTCTCCGGCATGGGCAGCGGTCGCAAGAAGGCGCGCAAAATCAAGATCAAGGAAGCCATGAAGTTCCTGCTGGACGAGGAAGCGGCCAAGCTGGTCAACGAAGACGAGATGAAAAAGAAGGCGCTCGCCAACGTGGAGCAGAACGGCATCGTGTTCCTGGACGAGGTGGACAAGATCGCGTCGCGCTCGGAAGTGGGCGGCGCCGACGTGTCGCGCGCCGGCGTGCAGCGCGACCTGCTGCCGCTGGTCGAAGGCACCACCGTCAACACCAAGTACGGCATGGTGCGTACCGACCATATCCTGTTCATCGCTTCGGGTGCCTTCCACCTGGCCAAGCCATCGGACCTGATCCCGGAACTGCAGGGCCGCTTCCCGATCCGCGTGGAACTGGAGTCGTTGTCGATTGCGGATTTCGAGCGTATCCTGACCAGTACCGACGCCTGCCTGACCAAGCAGTACCAGGCCTTGCTGGCGACGGAAGGCGTGCAGCTGGAGTTTGCGCCGGACGGCATCAACCGCCTCGCCGAGATTGCCTTCCAGGTCAATGAGCGCACCGAAAATATCGGCGCGCGCCGCCTGTACACGGTGATGGAAAAGCTGCTGGAAGAGATCTCCTACACAGCGACCGAAACCGGCGACAAGAACCTCACCATTGATGCAGCATATGTGAACCAGCGCCTGGATGCGCTGGCCGTCAACGAAGACCTGTCACGCTACGTACTGTAATGGCCAACAAGCAGCTGGCGACACGGCAGAAGATGCGGATCCGCGTCGAGCCCTCGCAAAACTTTGGCAAGCCCCGCAATCCGATTGCGGCGCTGGCCAAGGCGCGCGCAGCAGGGCCGCACGACAAGAACCGTGTCACCGCCGAGCGCCAGGCTGCCAAAAAGCTGATCGACAAGAAGCTGGCCGGGTCCGATGACGAATAGTCCGGCCGCCACGCTGCGCGTCGGCGACTGGACCGTCAACCGCCTCACCGGCGAACTGGCGCGCGATGGTGTTTGCCTGCGGCTGGAAGAACGCACGCTGTTGCTGCTGACCTTCATGGCCGACCATGCGGGCGAAGTGTTGTCGGCCGATGAACTGCTGACGCATGCCTGGCCTGGTGTCATTGTCTCCCCCGATTCGCTGTACCAGGCCATCACTCTTCTTCGCCGCCAGCTGGGCGACGATGCCCGTAATCCCACTTATATTGCGACCGTGCCGCGCCGGGGCTATCGCCTGGTGGCGCAGGTCGCGCACGGGGCGCCGCTTGAAGATACGCAGCCCGCGCTGGCGAATGAAGCGGCTCCGGCGCCGGTGCCGATGCCAGAGCCAGAGGCAATGCCTGCGCAGGAGCCTTTGCAGCGGCCTGAGAACCCGCCGCACCCAGCCTCCCGTCCGGGACGCCGGCGTCGCATTGCGGTGGTCGCCGGCATCGCCGCCGTGCTGGCGGGCGGCCTGGCCGCGCTGCCAATGACGCGGACCAGCACGCGCTCCGTGGCAGTACTCCCCTTCCTCGACCTGACGGACGAAATGAACGAGGAACCTTTTGCTGACGGCATCAGCGAAGAACTGATCCTCAAATTAAACAAGCAAGCAGGCCTGTCGGTCGCCCCGCCCGGCGCCTCCTACTACTACAAAGAGAAGCGCGGCACCGCAGCCGAGGTGGCACGCGCACTCAAGGTAGCCTACGTGCTGGATGGCAGCATACGGCGCTCCGGCGGTGTCCTGCGCATCTCTGTTCGACTCACACGCGCTTCGGATGGCTTCATGGTCTGGTCCGACAGCTACAACCGTACACCCGGCGACAAGCTCGCCATCCAGGAAGAGATCGCCAGCGCCGTCAGCCGCGCGGCCGCCGCCAAAATTCAGTGAGCGCCGCTGTTCATCTGGGCTTCCTTCGCAGCATCGGGGTCTGGCCCCACCACCGCTTCCAGCTGGATTTGCACCTCAATCTCGTTCCCCACCAGGTCCATGTAAGCGTCCAGTCCAAAGTCGGAACGCTTGATGATGCCAGTGGCGGTAATGCCGACCGACTGCTTGTCGCTGACCCGGTTGATGCCGACCTTGTTGACCTTCATTTGCAGCACCACCGGCCGCGTTACCCCCGCAACGATCAGTTCACCATGCAGCAATCCGCTCATGCCATCCTTGCGCTCCACACGGGTACTGCGAAAGCGGATTTCCGGCTGCTTGAACAAAGCCATCCAGGATTCGTCATCGCGGATCTGGCCGTTCCAAAGGCCATCGCCCATGTCCAGCATTCGCGTCGGCATGCTGGCCATCACCGAAGACTTCGACCAATCCTCGTGGTCGAATACGAAACTGCCCGGTGCAATCTTGAGCGTGCCCGATACCGGAATGAATCCCTGGTGCTCCAGGCTGAAACTGACCTTCGACAGCTTGCTCACGATGGAGTAAGTGACCGGCGCGGCTTGCGCGGCGCTGGCGGCCAACAGTGCGGCGCAGATTGCGGCACGGCGGAACATGCAGACCATATAGGCTCCTTTCGAGTGGTTGGAGCCCACTTTGTACCGGCAAGCCGCCGCTGAAGTCCTGAAAAAAGCCTGAAAAGATCTGAATTACGCTGAACTTACCAGATCGGGCCGAGGAACAGGTAAAGCGTCTGCTCACCGTCCCGGGTAGCGCCAGCGCCAAGGAACAGCGGGCCAAACCGGGTTTCCACCGACAGGAAAGCGCTGCCGGCCTGCTTCAATGCGCGGCCGCTGGCCGTGGTACCACGGTCAAAGCCGCCGCCCGTCTCCAGCGAGAATCCGGCGCGCATGGTGCCGCCGAAAGCGCTCGGCAGCGCGGCGATGCGGCGTGCCAGCACCGCGCGGCCCAACAGGATGGTCGGCTCCTGGATCGAATCGGTCGGGGTTCCCGACAGGCGCAGGAAGCCTCCCAGGGTTACAGGCGACGCGCCCGCTTGCGCCTTGGCCCACTCCAGCGACACGTGGCCAGCCCAATCGCTCCACTCGAAGGCCTGCAGCGCAGTCGCGCCCCAGTTCACGCCGCCCGTGCCGACGCCTTTGCCACTGCCCGGCGTCTGCTCGCGGCCGATCGTAATCAGCGTGCCGCGTGTCGGGAAGGCCAGCGAATCCAGCGTATCGACACGGAAGCGGGCGAAAGTCTTGCTGTCGTAGACGCGATCCACAGGAAGCGTCGGGTCCTGCGGGATCAGGCGCCGCACCGAATTGGCCTGGCGCGTCACGCCAACCGACAGTTCACCCCAGTTGCCGAACTGCCGTCCCAACGCAAACGAAGCGGCACGCGTGCTGTAGGCAACGCGCGCCATGCGCTGCTCCTTCTGGAAGATATCGCCGGCAATCCTGCCAACCTGCGCCGACGGCATCACGAACCATTGCGAGCCAGCGCCCAGCGGCTGCCACCACTGGACGCCAAGGCCGCGCTCATTGCCCAGCCGGCCTTCTGTGCGCAGTTCACCGCCCCAGCTGTTGAGCGCTGAGAGCACATGCATCACCTTGATCGCGAAGTTGTTCGAATCGCGGAAGTCGCTCGCCAGTTCGAGGCCGACGCGCATGCGGCTGCGCGCCCATTCTGCTTCCGTGGTGCGGATGGTGACGGTGCGTTCGCCGTCCACGTCGTCGATATCGGTTTCCACGCGGGCCATGTCGCCGCGGCCGTACAGCGCGACGGCCGCTTGGCGCACCTGTTCGCGGGTGGTCGGCTGCCCTACTTCGAGGCCGGACTGCTTTTCCAGCACTTCCGGGTTCACTTCCCGCGTACCCTGGATCTGCACCTTGGCCAGCTTCACCGGCCGGTCGGAATCGACCGGCGTGGCCAGGCGCAAGCTCTCCATGCTGATGTACTCGCGTTCCGGCAGGGCCAGTGCAGCCAGGCGCGGGGCCAGTTCGCGCGCGGCAGCTTCACCGGCGGCGATGGCTTTGTCCCAGGTGGAGAAGTCGAGGAAGGTGATGCCGTCCAGCTTGGGGGCGATCAGGATGTCGTCCTTGCGCAATTCGCTGAGCGAGCGCTGCACATTCTGTTCGGTCAGAATCTGCAGCATCTGGTTGGCCACGCCCAGCGCGCTGCCCAACTCTTTTTCAGGCGCCAATGTGGTGCCGACGTTGACGGCGATGACGATGTCCGCGCCCATGGCGCGCGCCATGTCGACTGGCAGGTTGCGAACCAGGCCGCCGTCTACCACCAGGTGATCTTTGATGCGCACTGGCGCGAAGACGCCCGGCACGGCGAGCGAGGCGCGGATGGTCTGGAACAGCGGCGTGTTGTCGAGGACGACCAGTTCGCCGGTCAGCAGGTCGGAGGCGACCGAGCGGAATGGCAGCGGCAACTGGCTGACTGGCAGGTCGCGCGTGCCGCGCGGCAGCAGGCGTTGCAGGGCCATTTCCAGGGCGGCATTGCTGGCGGCGCCGGGCGGTCCCAGCACGCCGTTGCGCGTGATGCCGAATTCGATGCGGGACGGGATCTGGATGTCTTCGTCGCGACGGCGGAAATGCAGCTGGTCGCGCGCGGGGCGGTCGGCTACCACGCTGTCCCAGTCGGTGGTGGCGGCCATGCGTTCGAGGTCTTTCACCGAAGCGCCTGCGGCCCAGGCGCCGCCGATGACGCTGCCCATCGAGGTGCCTACAACGATGTCGACCGGGATGCGCATTTCCTGCAGGGCGCGCAGGACGCCGACGTGGGCGAAGCCGCGGGCGCCGCCGCCGGAGAGGACCAGGGCGACTCGGGGGCGCTTTGAAACCGGTAAACCAGTGTCAGACCCACTGGGTCTGACACTTGTCTCCGGCGCTTGCATGGCGGGGTCTGCCCCTGCGGGTCGGACCTCGGTTTGACGGTTCTCGGCTGCGCAGGCAAGGCCAGCGCAGAACAACAATGCCAGGATTACGCGCTTCATCGCGCTTGCGGCGCCCCGCCAGTAGGTTGCGCCATGCTTGGCGGTTGTGCCGGCGCCATCTGCACCGGCGGTGGGGCCATTGGCGTGGCCGGCTGTGGCAGCGGCACTGGCGGCGGCTCCTGCGGCCCGCCCATGTTCGCCGGCCCGACGATGCCACCGGTCGAACTCACACCCTGGTCGCTCATCAGGTCGAGCCGCTTCTGCACCCCGCCTTCCATCAGGATCACATGGCGCGGCTGCACCTCTTTCACGCTCACGCCCGGCGACAGTTCGGAACCGACCGGGAAAGCCTTGGCCGGCTGCCCGTCCGCCGAAATGATCGCCACGCTGCCGTGGCCACGCGTATCGGCCACCACGCCGCGCAGCTGGTAATTGCTGACCACAGCCACTGCAGTATTCCCGCCGAACAGCCCGCGCGCCGCGTCCATGTTCGCTTCCGGCACTTGCGCTACCGGCACCGCCGCGATCGGGCGCTGCTTGGGCTTGAATAACTGCATGCCCCAGTAGGCCAGCGAGGCAGACAGCACCGCGACGGCGGCCACACTGCAGATCAAAGGCAAACGTTTCAATTCAATTCTCCAGGTTCAGCGCACGAGCTGATTGATTTCGATGATCGGCATCAGCACGGCCAGCACGATCAGCAGCACCACCACGCCCATGGCCAGGATCAGCATCGGTTCAAGCAGGCCGGCAATGGTCAGCGTGCGGCGCTCCAGGTCGGATTCCTGCGCGCTGGCAGCACGGTCCAGCATCGCAGGCAGCTCGCCGGTGATTTCGCCGGCGCGGATCATGTGGACCAGCATCGGCGGGAAGTGTTTTTGCGCCGACAGCGAACGGGCCAGGCTGGCGCCTTCGCGTACCGAGTCGCTGGCCTGTTCCACCAATTGGCGCATCGCCACGTTGGACAGCGTGTCGCGGCTGGTTTCCAAGGCGCGCAGGATAGGCACGCCGGAGCCGGTGGTAATCGCCAGCGTACTGGCGAAGCGCGAGGTATTCAGGCTGCGTTCAAACTTGCCATACAGCGGTGCCGTCAGCAGCCAGGTATGCCAGCGCAGCTTGATATCGGGGTTCTGCAGCATGCGCCGCACTACGAAGCCGGCGGCAATCAGGATGCCCAGCACGGCAAAGCCGTAACTGCGCACGAAGTCCGAAATGGCCAGCATGATCACCGTCAGCAGCGGCAGTTTCTGCTTGGTGTTGGCGAACACCGACACGATCTGCGGCACCACGTAGGTGAGCAGGAAAATCACGATCAGGAAGGCCACCACGGTCACAATGGCCGGGTAAGTAAAGGCCAGCTTGACCTTCTGCACCAGCGCGTTGCGGCGTTCGATATAGTCGGCGAGGCGCGACAGGACGCGCGACAGCTGGCCAATCTGCTCGCCCGACGCGACCAGTGCGCGGTAGATTTCCTGGAAATCGCGCGGATGGCGCGACAGCGCATCCGACAGCGAAGAGCCGCCCATCACTTCCGAACGGATCGAAGCCACCAGGTCGCGCACGTACTGGCGCTCGGCCTGTTCCAGCAAGGCGGTGAAAGCTTGCTCGAGCGGCAGCCCGGCCTCCAGCAGGCTGGCCAGCTGACGCGTGAACAGGGCCAGTTCCGTGGTACTGAGCTTTTCGCCGAAGCCGCGGCGCGCGGTGGCGCCACTGGCGTCGACCTGCGACTCGATGGCGTCGACCTTGATCGGCACCAGGCCCTGCGAACGCAGGTCGGCACGGGCGGAACGGGCGCTGTCGGCATTGACCACGCCCTTCTTGGTGGCGCCCGCCGCATCAACGGCTTCATAACGGAAGGCCGGCATCGCTTAGTCCTTCGTCACGCGCAGCAGTTCGGCCGGCGTCGTAATGCCTTGCTGCAGCCAGCGTTCGCCGTCTTCGCGCATGGTGATCATGCCGCCCTGCTGCTGGGCGGTGACGCGGATTTCCGCTTCCGAAGTGCGGTCGTGGATCTGGGCGCGGATATGTTCGTCCGTCTGCAGCAGCTCGTAAATGCCGACGCGGCCCTGGTAGCCGGTGTGGCCGCAATGTTCGCAGCCCACCGCTTTCCATTGCGTGCCGTCGAAGGTCTTGCAGCTTGGGCACAGCTTGCGCACCAGGCGCTGGGCCAGCACGCCAAGCAGGGAAGACGACAAGAGGAATGGTTCGATGCCCATGTCCAGCAAACGCGTCACGGCAGCGGCAGCGTCGTTGGTGTGCAGCGTCGCCAGCACCAGGTGGCCGGTCAGAGACGCCTGCACTGCAATCTGCGCGGTTTCCAGGTCGCGGATCTCGCCGATCATGATCACGTCCGGGTCCTGGCGCAGGATGGCGCGCAGGGCCTTGGCAAAGGTCATGTCGATACGCGCGTTGACCTGGGTCTGGCCCACGCCCTGCAGATCGTATTCGACCGGGTCTTCCACCGTCATGATGTTGGTGGAAGTGTTGTTCAGCATGGACAGCGCGGCGTACAGGGTGGTGGTCTTGCCGGAGCCGGTCGGGCCGGTGACCAGCACGATGCCGTGCGGCTGGTTGATCAGGCTATTGAACTGCCCCATCATCTTCTCGCTCATGCCGAGGTGGGACAGGTCGAGGCGGCCCGCTTCCTTGTCCAGCAGACGCAGCACGGCGCGCTCGCCGTGGCCGGTCGGCAGTGTCGAAACACGCACGTCCACCGGCTTGCCGCCCACGCGCAGCGTAATGCGGCCATCCTGCGGCAGGCGCTTTTCGGCGATGTCCAGCTGCGCCATGATCTTGATACGCGAGATCAGCGAACCGTGGATCGCCTTGCGCGGGCGCACGACGTCGCGCAGAGCACCGTCGACGCGGAAGCGCACCACCGAGGTCTGCTCGAACGGTTCGATGTGGATGTCCGATGCGCCGTCGCGCAGGGCTTGCGTCAGCAGCGCATTGATCATGCGGATCACCGGCGCATCGTCGGACGATTCCAGCAGGTCTTCAATCGCTGGCACGTCCTGCAGCAATTTGGTCAGGTCCAGGTCGGCGTCGAATTCCTCCGCTACCTGCGAAGCGTCGCCGCTGGCATTGGCATAGGCGGCGGCGATGGCGGCTTCCAGGTCGGCGCGCGACAGGTGCTTGATGTTGATGCGGCCGAAGCGGCGCGACACTTCCGCGATCGCGGAAGCGGGCGTGGCGGCAGACATCATCACATCGACCGCGTGCTCGGCTTCGGCACTGGGCTGGGCCAGCACCAGGAAGTCGCGCGCGAAGGCGTAGGGCAGGAGGTTGGTCATTGCTTTTACTGTTGCTGTTGCTTCTGTTCAGGCACGGATGGTGCAGCCGGAGGAATCGGGCGCGCCACCTGGCCGCCGCCGATCGGCTGGCCGTTCTGCAGGGCAGGCAGCATCGGCGCACCGAGGTTCTGGACCGTGATGCTTGGCTCCGGCGCTGCCGCTTCCTGCGTCGCGCGCATATAGTCGTAGCGGTCCGCGGTCAGGCTCATGCCCTGCTCGCGGTTGCGCACCACGACCGGGCGCAGGAACACCATCAGGTTGGTCTTCTTGCGGTTGCGCTTCTGGTATTTGAACAGGTTGCCGATCAGCGGCAGGTCGCCCAGGCCCGGCACTTTTTCCACGCCGTCGCTGGAGTCGTCCTGGATCAGGCCGCCCAGCACCAGGATCTGGCCGTCGTCGGCAATGATATTGGTTTCGATGGTGCGGTTTTTCAGGATCAGGCCGCTGCTCGAGGTGACGCTGGTGTCGATGCTCGAGCTTTCGTTATAGATCGCCAGCTTGATGGTGCCGCCTTCGGAAATTTGCGGGCGGACTTTCAGCGTAATGCCGATGTCCTTGCGGTCAACCGTCTGGAACGGATTGTTGTTGGTGCCCGAAGTCGTGGTGAACGAGCCAGTCACGATCGGAACGTTCTGCCCGACCTTGATGGTAGCCACTTCGTTATCCAGCGTGACCATGTTCGGAGTCGACAGGATATTGCTGTCGTCGTCGGCGCCCAGGGCATGCGCCACCGCACCCAGCCCGAGCTTGCCGTTGGCCAGCTGCTTGAAGATGCCCAGCGTCAGGCCCGAGCCTGGCGATGGGGCGCCCGACACGCCATTGGCAAAGGCATTCAGGCCAATCAGGCTGTTGGAGCCGCCAACGTTGTTGAAGGTGGTGCCGCCGCCGACACGGTAGGTGTGGTCGCCGCTCTGCAGGCCGGCCCACTGCACGCCGAATTCGGACAGCTTGGCAGCATTGACTTCCACGATCATCGATTCGATGTAGACCTGCGCTCGGCGCACGTCGAGCTGGTCGATCACGGCACGCAGGTTGCGGTACACGGCTTCCGGCGCGGTGATGATCAGGGTATTGGTGGTGGCGTCGGCCTGGATGAAGCCAGCCGCACCGCCGACGCCAGACGACTGCGAGCCGCTGCGGCTGCCGCTTTGCAGCGCCGGGTTGCTTGGGCCGGACTGGCCGGAACCCGATTGCGACGACTGTCCCATGCCAAACTGGCTGCCCGAGCTGTTGCCGGCGCCGGTGCCGCCGGCCTGGGAGGAAAGGCTGCCGCTGCCGGACTGGCTGCTGCTGCTGCCGCCGTCGCCCGACACCACGGAGCGCAGGGTTTCCGCCAGCTTGGTGGCTTCCGCGTTCTTCAGGTAGACCACGTGCACGTTGCCGGCCTGCGCGGTCGGCTGGTCCAGTTTTGCGATCAGGGACTTGGCCAGGTTGGAGCGTGCCGCCGACGGTGCGCGCACCACCAGCGAGTTGGTGCGCGGATCCGGCACCAGGGTCACGCGGCCGGAGTCGCCGCCGGCGCCCGGCTCCATCAGCTTGTTGATCATCGCCGCCAGGTCGCTGGCGATGGCGTAGCGCACCGGCACCACGTCCAGGTCGGCCGACGATGGCGCATCGAGCGAAGCCACGATCTTGGCCAGGCGCTTCAGGTTGTCGGAGTAGTCGGTAATGACCAGGGTGTTGTTGCCCGGGTTGGCGTTGATGGTGTTGTTCGGCGTGATCAGGGGGCGCAGCACCGTGACCAGATTGGCCGAGTTTTCGTGGTTCAGGTGGAAGACCTGGGTCACGATCTGGTCACCCTGCGGGCTTTTCTGGCCGCCGATCACGGTCGGCGACGCCTGCAGCTTGGCTTCCGCTTCCGGCACCACCTTGGCGTAGCCGTCGCCGCTGACGATGGCATAGCCTTGCAGGCGCAGCGCCGAGGCCAGAAGCTGGAAGGCTTGCGACTTCGTGATCGATTTTTCCGACACCAGGGTCAGCGTGCCTTTGACGCGCGGATCAATCAGGAAGGTGATGTTGGTGTAGTGGCCGACGGCCTTGATCACGGATTCAATGTCGGCGCCGACAAAATTCAGCGCGGCTTCGTCATTGGGCTGGGCCCAGGCCGGCACCGGAGCGGCGGCGGGCGCCAGCGCACAGCACAGCAGCGCGGCAGCGCTCAGGCGGCGCAGTGCCGGGAAGGGGGTTGGGCTTGCAGTGTGTGTTTTCATTATCGGAACTCTAGTGCAATGACGTT
>Ga0102591_1003617_pt1 | contig 13489 bp, 12 predicted proteins | sample AraplaCol_mCL_r2_2_FD_76860 | JGI IMG/M metagenome (GOLD analysis project Ga0102591, IMG submission 76860) | Arabidopsis root microbial communities from North Carolina, USA - plate scrape MF_Col_mCL_r2 (SPADES assembly) (version 2) | ecosystem: Host-associated > Plants > Roots > Endosphere... | reverse complement strand
ACTGAAGCATCATCAAGCCCCGGATTGGAAAGGAATCATTTTGCGACGCAAAATGTCGCCCGTCCATCGTTAGCCGGTCAATGTTACAGATTGTTTTACAGCCGCCGATTCCGCCGGACCTGTGCCTTTCAGATCAGCTTCAGCCCCTTCAGGCTGACATGACCGTCCCTGCCGATGATGACGTGGTCGTGGACGGTGATATCGAGCGCCTTGGCGGCACGGATGATCACCTTCGTCATGTCGATGTCGGCGCCGACTTTGTCGGGTCGCCGGAGGGATGGTTGTGGATCACGGGTCAGTCACGCTTGATCACGGATCAACATGGTGGAGCAGGACGCCGCTTGCGCCTTCGCTCCGTGGAAACCAAGCAGCTAGCGGAACTAGTCGACCGAGGGGATTGGGGGAGGGGATTGGACGCTGAATCAGGTTTGCTATGCATCGGCTCAGTAGCGAACGTCCGTGAGCGTAACTGCATCGCTGATCATCCGATCACAAGAATCGGTGAACTATTGCCATGGAATGTCCGAATCTACGATCAAACGACCTAACCGGACGCTGAAGTTTTACTTAGCTCTATCGAGGGGAAGATTGCGCAAAGATCCACACGAATAGCGGCAAGGGGATGAGTTGTTCAGTCAGGCAAAAATTCCACTTATCCCGGCTGTGCAGTTTTCCCGAGCCAGCTCTGCCTCAGGCAAATCGCCGAGTTGCGCCGGCTTGATCACCACCGTCCCATCAGCGCCGGTGGCCGCACAAACCATCCCGCTCAAGCTTCTTGGTGAACAGCAAGCCCCTTGGCAATCATGCCAAATCAAGCTCATCAACCCACCTTGTAGCCCTAGGACGCAGAATACATGGCCATGCAGAAGTCTTAGTTCAGGATTGTGTCTAAGAATCCCTGTCGCGCAACCTGTACTGGATTCTTCGAAGATAAAGCAAAATATACACGGCTGAAATCGCCAAGAACAGCCAGTTATTTGTCACCTCACGTGTCAGCTCATACAATCCCGGCCTCTGGCCATAAAGAAGCCATTGAGCTGCGGACGAAACCGCGACACCGGAAACTAGGAGGCTGAGAAGACCAATCCCGCACGAGATTGCTTGCGATATTGAGTACGACGCTTTGCTAGCTAATTGAATAGCTCGGATTGGCTGACTATCCGCAAATTCTTCAACTCGCGAGTGGAGCCGTTGTAGCAAGTCAAACCCATCCTCCAACTTGGCGATTAGGTCTATTTCAAATGCAGATTCTGACGCACGTGATAGGAAGCGTCGTGCCTTTCTGCGTCTTGCTCCACGTTCGTATTCGGCGAAGATTTTGTCATCGGCGTGCTTCCAAATTCGCACTGCAAGTGTATCGTACAGTAACGATGCTCGCATCGCACGAAGAGTATCCAGATTTATTGCAATGTTGTATTCACGCGTGACCTCCAGCAAAGATAGCCATATGCTCGCAGTTGTCCTATCCCACCAAGGTGAATGATCGCTTCGCATAGCGTAAAGCTTTCGCCACCACACCGCCGATGCTTTCTTAAGAAGTTCATCGAAATCGACGTGAGGTAATGGATCAATTAATGCTAACGCAGACCTCGCTGCTCCCTCAATATCGTATTGCCAGAACCTGTGCAGAATTTGCGTTTGCAAGCGTTTTGATCGCTGGGATGTGGACCCGCATGCTCCGAAGTCAATGAAAATTAGTCGACCGTCATTTGCAACTAATACATTTGCGGGGTGCGGATCCGCATGAAAGAACATATTTTCGTGAATGCTCCAATAAGACGCCAAAAGTAGCCGCTTCGAGATGACATCTGGTCGAATACCTTTAGATTCTAACTCTACCAATGAAGCAATGTCGTTGCTTTCAACCGAGCGTATAATCTCCGATATCCATGTTCCCTCTACATATTCTTGAACAATTATATCAGAGCCAGATAGGTCAAAATAAACATTTGGCGCAGTAAGAAATTTTATCCCATCTTCTTCAGCGTAGCGTCGAAATAATTCTTGGTAGCGGGCCTCTTGGACAAAATCGAGCTCCTCAAACAGCATATCGGCCAAATCTTGTCGAACAAATTTCGTAAGACCCGGCCTAAGTATAGTCAGCCATTCCAATGTGCGCAAAGTCCAACCCAGCGCTCTTAGGTCAGCGGCAAATACATCCTCGATCCCAGGCCGTCGCACCTTCACCGCAACCCGTTGGCCATCCAACAATTCAGCTTGAAAAACGCACGCGATCGACGCCGAACCAATATGCTCTGGGTCGAATACCGAGAAAGCTTCTTCGAGAGGAGATCCCAGCGATCTCTCAATAGTTTGACGCGCGATATCAAAAGACATAGGTGGGGCGGAATCGAGCATCGCAGAGAGTTCTCGGCAGTATTCGTAGGAAATTAAGTCCGCCCTCAACGACAGTTGCTGTCCCAGCTTTATTGCAGTTCCGCCGAGGTGTTCAAACGACAAACGCAACCGAACCGCTCTTCGTGCCGTGTTGTCCGCGCATAAAAGTTTGTCAAAAAAAATCCCTAGAAAGAAGCGAACAAACGCCCAAGCTATAGCCGCAAGCCGAAAAGAAGCTTTTAGACTCGACGCTTTCGGTCGAATGCGAGTCATCATTTCCGGTGTTGTATTCTCTCGGATTGAATGGCCTTCCTTTCTCCTTCGCGGAAGCGCTCGAAGAATAGATTTCGCCGCCGCGCTTTTTGACCCTGTACCTCCAAGCACCGACATGTCCTAACACCTAGGAAGAAGTTTTCGCCAAGCCTGATGCGATTCAAGCTGACTTGCCAGTTCCAATAGCATTCCGTCGCGACCTATGGCAGACGTGAACATCGATCCGATTGGCAATCCTTCTGAATTTCGAGAAAGCGGAACACTCATGGAGGGCAAACCCGCGACGTTCGCCAACTGAGCGAATGGTGTGAATCTGTAGACAACCGTAGGAAATCGACGCATGATTTGTTCAATCACCCAACCGCAACCATAAATCTCCCTAAGAGGCCAAGAAAAGCTGATATCTAAGATCCGGGTAAGCAGAGGCGGAACTCTAAGTGAACCTAGTTCGGGTGGCGGTATCGCAAGCGTTGGGGTGAGGACGACGTCAAAGGTCTCGAGGAATGTTTCCATTCGTCTTTGCACCGACATAAGTCGGTCACGTGCATCGAGAAACTCTGCCGCCGAAAAATTAGATGCAATAATCCTGCAAAGCTGAGTAACAACCTCAATTTCTGGTCGAGACACATTACGGCCGAGCGACCTTTGCCAGAAATTCAGAGCGGCGAGAGAACCCGCGCAAGTTACAATAAAAAAATCTTGTCTAAAGAGATCTCGGTCAAATTCTGGGGCCGCTTCCTCAACATAGTGTCCAAGATCCTCGCAACAATGTGCTGCTTCCCACAAAGCGGCGATGCATGAAGCATCGACAACAACATCGACGTATGGCGTCGCTCCTACAGCGATCCTCAATCCTCTCTTTTGAGGCTTGTTCGACGTAACAGCGCGAAAAGATGGCGTTTTCAATCGGGCTAAACTGTGAGGCTGGGCGATAACGTCAAGTGCTGCAGCACTGTCCCTTACCGACCGCGATATCACATGTTGAGTGCCATATCCGAAAAAAAGCTCACTTGCGTTCGGCCCGCTGGGCGCCAGCCCCTTGGAAGGCTTGAAGCCAAAAACACCGCAACATGATGCGGGGATGCGAATGGATCCTCCGCCATCACTTGCGTGAGCAATCGGTACAATTCCCGTTGCGACAGCGGCCGCAGCGCCACCGCTAGATCCTCCCGCAGTACGGCCAAGATTCCAAGGATTTTTAGTTGGACCAAAGACATCCGGTTCCGCGACCGGAAGAATTCCGAATTCAGAGGTATTAGTCTTACCAAATACGACCAGCCCGGCATTTCGGTATCGCTTAACAATGTCATCCGTCCATTCGCAGGTAAAATTCTTAAGTAAACGAGATCCGTGGCTCATTGGAAAGCCCGCGTAGGCGGCGTTAAGGTCTTTGAGAAGAAAGGGAACTCCATGAAACGGTCCATCTATTGGATTCTGCGCGGTCGCTTTAGCCTCCTCGGCCATAAAGTGAACAATGGCATTGACCTTAGAGTTAACGGCCTCCGCACGCGCTAGAGCCTGGTCGAGCACCTCACACGATGTGACTTCGCCCTTGGAAACTAATTCGGCAATCCCCAAAGCGTCGTGTTCGCAATAGTCAAGCAATGTCATTCCGCCCGCTTAGCAGCTTGCATGAGCGCGTCCGTCGGTGACGGAAGCAGATCTCCGGCAACATTTACTTGGTCGACATAATCGTACCACCCGGCGTCTCGCAGCCCAGCTTGCAGCCTACCAAGCTCAGCCTCGTCCGGAACCTGCCACAGGGCGAAAAGCTCATAGGGCAATTTACGATCCACAACTCCGATTTGAGACCCCCAGCCCATCAGCTCGATTCCTCCTTGCCCATCGAGATCTTCAAGTTTGGCTATTAGCTCGCTAATAAAGCGCTTTTGCTCCTCTGCTGACATCTCTTTCCATTTTTCACCTGGATTCCAAAGCTCAATGAAAATCATCATGGGTAGAACTCCCTTCGCTTGACCATCCAGTTGATACCGGTTCCTCGTTCACTCTAATGAGTCGTCAGTGTTGGCTTGGCGCTCGTCGCGCATCTGCAAGTCTTTTGATTGAAATCTCAAAAAGTCTCCGTTTGCAGGCCAAGGGGAGCTTAGGACACTCTGCGACAAATTCCCCAGTAGATTACCAGGCCGTAACGACACAATCAGCGAGCGCATGATGTCCATTGCGCAAAAGCAACAATGAATCAGAGAGCGCGGACCTAAACCCGCGAGCCTAATCATTCTCCATCGCAAGAATGCCATCACGCGAAAATACCTTGCGGCTTGGCTGGAGCGTGTCAAATCGTTCGAGCGATATAGGCGCCAGTTGATAACGTGCGAAAAAAGATTCGGAATGTATGTCTGAAGTGGCTTATTTTGTGAACGAGCCGACAACATCCCCGAGAGCCCGGCAAACGATTCCGGACGCCTCGATGTCAAGGTAGCTCGGTTCAGCATTCTTGCAAATTCTTGGGTGAACCTACCGTCAAGGAAGGCGCCGTCGATGTACGCCGGCAATATGAAATGAAAATATGCTGCGTTGTTGGCTACAAGCGTCCACGCAAATTTCACCGGATCATGCATTATCTCGTACCAGCGGCTCCAACTATCTTGCAAAGCCAGTTGGCCCTCAAGATACATCTGAAGTGCGTCAACATACTCGGGCCGAAGTTCACCGCGAATGTCCTTTTCGATGATAGCGGCAACTTGCGGCACCTGCTGGGCTATCGTAGATATACCGGCGCTATTGATGGGATCAGATGGGAAAGCAGCGTCCCCGATGAGAAACCAGCCGTTTGGAGAGTAATATCGCGAGGCCTCATACATATAATTCCGATAAACATTCTCACTGACGACCCTTCCGCTTTCAATTAGCTCCGTTACAAAAGGATGATCTTTTCGAATGAAAGTCATGAAATCGCCTAAGTTCAGAATTTCGCGATCAATCAAGTCAGGGCGATAAGTTACTCCGATGCTAATAAGGTCTTTGCCGTTGGGGTTTCTCAACGGAATCAACCAAATCCAATACCCTTTTCCCCACAGGTGATGAGTAGCATAGTATGAATCGAAACAAAGGTGCGTCTCTTTCAGTAAGTCAAGTTTTTGGAACCCCGATCGGTCAAATCCTTCGAGTCGAATCCAGAATGTACTCCTCTGATTTCGCGACTGTTTAGTCAGGCCGAGACGACGTGCTAAGAACCTTGAACGGCCGGTAGCATCGATAATCCATTTAGCATTTAGCGATTGGCCCAACTCACCTGGGGCGCTAACGAGATTCACTTCGTGCACTCCACCGTCGGCGGCGACAACGACGTCAGATACGTTCGCGTCGATATGAAGAACGCCGAGTTCTTTGTTAAAACTTCTGACGCTATCATCGAATGTATGACGATTAATTTGGTAAGCGGGAAATCGAATTATCCCAGGGGCTTCGTGAACGACATACTCTCGGCAATGAGGCTCCGATGGGTTGCACTTGTAGTAATAAGTCAAACCGTATTTATGATAATGGGCGTCCTCCAGTATGTGTCCAAGACCGATAGCGTGAAAGAAGTGAGTTGTAAGTTCGACCGTCGACTCCCCAACAATCGGTCTGTCTCGCTTATCAATGCCAACCACAACAACTTCTAGTTGCCGGAAGCGTTGCTGTAGAAAGGCGGCTGCCAAGTTCGCCGCAAGGCCATTGCCAAGTATAACTATTCGCTGATTACCTGACATGCTGCTAATCGATCTGACAGTCATTTGTTATCTCACCACTCTAGGCGGCTATAACGGCCTGGCGATATTATCATTTCCGGATCCAATGCAGCTTTTACGGATGCTCCTAGCCGCCAATGTGGGTGATTTCGATCAAGCGCTGATTGCATAAATTGTGCTCCGATTCTGTAGGGGTAAAACCCATTTGATCCTCCTGATGATAAGAGGTCAGTATAACAATCCGTGGCGCGCTGAACTTGCTCGGCGTCATCAGGACGAAATAATATTGGGACCGTTGCTGAAACATAGCGATATTCTATACAAGTAAGAGTTACAGGTGCCTCGAACCCATGACGTTTGCAAATTCGTCTGGCCATTTCGACAAATTTCGAAACTGCTTCAGTGCGCATAGGGACAATAGGCGAGTACCAAAACAAGCCGCAACCATCTCGCGCGGGGTTTAAAACCCCATTCCTAGGAGGCGATCCAGATCGAGAGTATGCTAGCCTCAGCGCCACTCGTGAAGGAATTCCATCAAGCAAATTAAGCGAGTCTTTTAGTTGCTCAAGCGCCCGGTATTCGTTCTTAAGATTCAGCTTAACTAGCAGGGAATCAACCCAGCGTAGTCCCGCCACTCGCCGCTGATCGAAAAACCTTAGTTTCAATACAGGCGGCGCCAGCCGGCGCTTGAGCGTAGTTTTCGTTGCGCGATAATGCAATTCCGTTCCGTATAGCGATCCGAAGCCGATCCAACTCCCAGGTATAGTCGAAGTATAATCTAGTTTACTATGGTCGCTTTGCCCCGCCATTGCAGATTCAACACGTTTTCCTCCAACTAGCATTGCGTTTACTCGCTCACGACTGATCAAATTTATACCACCGATGCCACCTCCAGTGGTCGCCATAATCTCACGCACAGGATCTATAATACGCATGAGATCGTCGTCTGAGTTCAGCGAGAACGCAAACGCGCCAACTCTATCGGGCACACGCGCCAAAGCAATTGAGACGTTCAACACAATCCCCATTCCGGATTGGGCAAACATGCCGTCAAAATTTGGACCACTTCCCCATCTGTATGGACTAGCCATTCCCGCGCCTTCACTTCTACGGAAAGCCGAGCGATAAACGCTTCCATTCGGCAATACGGCTTCAAGTGATAAAATAGCTGCACTGTGATCGCTGACGGGTGTCAGCCCAAATCCTCTCTCCAAAGCATTACCTAGAATGCTGCAATCTGGGCCGGCGCCTGTCACAGGCACCAAGAACTGGAAGCGGTTCCTCCGAAGATAATCGTGCAACTTGGCTTGGGTCACGCCGGGCTCAATCGTCGCGATTCCTAGTTCACTGTCGAAATCTATAATTTGATCCATACTCGACAAGTCGACTATCGCTGTCACCCTCATCGGAGGCAATGAGCTGCCATAGCCCCAATTGCGCCCGGTGCTTACAGGATACACGGGAGTCTTAAACCGGTTCGCAATTATAACGATGTCTGCTACCTGGGAAGATGTTTGAGGGCGAAGAACCACCCTAGATTGAATCTTCAAGGCGCTTGTATCAACTGAAAACTCGGAAACATTTTCTGACACGTTGGCGTCACCAAGGGCATTTCGCCACTCTACCAGCGCGCTAATTTCATTATCGGCAATATCGAAATCTAGAGCATCCATTTTAAGCCCCCCATACCCAAGAAGGCACGAAGCTGCATCAGGTCAAGTCGCCTTTTAAGTGGAAGATCTCGAATTAATCCTCTTAAGTCATTTTTGACTGCCTTGGACAGAGCAAAATCCGATTTTGATTTTATAACTACAAGAAAAGGACTGGGATACGTAGTAAACATGCGAGAATTATTACTTAAATGTCGAGATGTTAAGACCTTATAATCATCAACAGAGAAGGCCGCCCGGAGAGACATTGCATAATCTCTCTTGAGTATAGGCTCATTGTCCGGAATTGATCTATCAACAAAATACTGAATCGATCGAGAATGCTTTAATCTACCGAAATCAAATATAAAAACGCGGCCATTAGGACGAAGAACACGGCTGATAGACTGGAAGGAACTTTCCAAGCTCTCAAAATTAGCTAAATGATGCATCGACATCGAGGATAGGACGACATCCACACTATGACTAGCAATAGAATTCAACGTGGAAATGTCATCGACATGCAACTCAACATTGCTCAGTCCTTCACTATCAATGCGGTCACGCCCTATTTCGAGCATTTCCTTAGACAGATCGATGCCTACGAACCGAGCCGCTTGATTGAGCCGAGCGATTTGACATAAGAGCGCTGCTGGACCGCAACCGAGGTCAACAACTAGATCGGACGGCTGGATTATGCTGCACGAATGGGCAGCATTCAGAGTATAGACAGCGGATAAAATGCCGTTGGGACGGGAAGCGCGAGCGAACGCTTCAGCGGCGACGGCTTCATTGGTAATCAGATACGGCTCTGGCTGCCTAGCAACGCTCCCTGCAACAACTAATTCACGAAAAACTGTTTGAGCTAATCCTATCGCTGCCGGCCAAGTCATAATAGGCTCCCCGCCAGACTGTTGTTTTTTAGCTTTTCCAGGTTGTCTCCCACGTCACGACAAAGTCCTGTATTGAGCAAGGAGTTCAGATACGCGACTTCCTCCATCGTCCACTGCATAGTATCGGCGGTCCAATATTCGGGAATCCGAATCTCAAAATGTTCATCGGTAAAAAAAGAGAAGAATTCCATCCGCGCAGCATCATTGTTGTAACGCTTCCGGAAACTATCTGCCGCTGTGCGAAAGTCCACGCCAAGTGGAAGCGATGGAGCATTCTTAAATTGGCTATGAAAGCCTAAAGGTCCTAAAACCTCGAAGCGTAGAAGGGATCTGTATACCCTATTAGACGACGGATGAACGCACACGACTGCAGCGTCATAATCACAGCGCCGGCACCACCTATAAATGGCATTGAATAGTACGACTATAAGTCGCGAACTTCTGACTTTGTCATCGATCGCCAGGCTGCCGATCTCGACCAATCTCGGGAACCTTCGGCGCATTTGATCGACCTCAAGAGGGTGAACATCTTCCATGGGCAAGCCGAGATTCGAGTCAACGTACAAACTAAGAGTCCCTACTACTTTCTCTCCATAAGTGGCGATAAACATCACTGAACCTGGCAGAAACGCCTGCGGAGGTATGTACGGGCGAGCAGGGTATACGTCGTCAGCAATGCCCTTCCTAATATAGAGAGCCTGCCTAAGCTCTAGAGCCAGCCGGCGTTGCTCTGGTGAGACGGCGATACCAAATCGAAAAGATTCAAGTATTTTGTGTTTGTTTACAAGAGCTCCCATTGGCTTCCGATCGCCTCTGATCCATTGAAAGAGTTTAGTTTAGCAAAACGGCAACCTTCAAGCGTCTGTACTGGATCGATAATCCGATCTATTCTTTTTAAATGCTTCTCCGAACCTAGACACGGCTCGATCCAAGCCTTTGCTTTGATCTGAAAGCGAGTCCGCTACCACTCTTGCGAGTGCTGAGGGAATTCTAGATGCCACGTCTCTTGCATTTTCATCCGGTCGCAGCTCAAGTTCTCGCTGAGCCGCAGAAGCGGCCTTATCAAGCACCTCTCCAGCGGCTCTCGCGAGTTCAATGTGTGCTTCAGCGGCACTTCGAAAAAAATTGGCGACGACGTCGACTATTGTGTCTCCCGCCTCCCTTAAAGATTTTTCGTCTATAGTGGTTCGTTGCTTATTTGCGTTTTTCAAGCGCTCGACTTCCGCTTCAAGCTCATCGATGCGCTGGCGATAAGCGTCTGTATTTGCTTCTTCGGCATTCATAATCGTAGCCTCCATTGAAGTGAACATAATCACTCTTCCTACAAGTTGAACTCCGTAGTACATATGATTTTCCATCGACGCGGCAAATATGCGATACATCATCTCAGTGCGAGGCAAGTAAGTTCCAGAGGAGAATGTCTGAAACGATTGGGCTTCGAATGTATTCTATAACAATGGCCTGAGCTATTACATAGAATGCACACTAACGCACCTTCTAATCGGCCGCCGCCATAGCTTTCCTCCCTCGCATTTGGAGCGTTGAATGAACGGCGGGAATGGTCAGCATTGTGCTGACAACAGCCATGATCAACAGCGCAGTAAATGTCTCGCTAGAAATGATTTTCTTATCCAGTAATATGTTAGCAAAAATTATCATAATGAGGGCTTTTGTCTGCAGTAGCCACCCGATGAACAAGGCTTCACCCTTCGCCCATCCAAGTATACGCCCTGCAATGCCGACCCCGACGAGTTTGCCTGTGACCGCGGCTGCCAACAGAGCTCCGGCCGCAGCAAAAACCTCAAGGCCTCCCAAGTTCCAGCTTGTGCGCAGGCCTGTACTCAAGAAGAATACAGGCATGATTGTAAGAAGAATATGGTGACGGAACAAGTCTAGGCGACGCTGATCAAACCAGTCTGCGTTCAGAGCCGCTCCGGCAAGGAACGATCCCACCATGAAATGAAGGCCCGCCCAATCTGCAGAGAAACCGCAAAGCGCGAGCCAAATGAGGCTTACATACCAGCGGTCGGACTCTTGAAGCCTCACCATTAGGGCGCGGATTGCATAGCTTGCCAGGGAGAAGAGCAGAAGAAAAGCGAGTTGCCTGCCAACACGCTCCCAATCTAAAAGTATGATTGCTAGTACCGCCCAAATCGCGATGTCGTCTAGGCTAGCGTAGCGAAGGATGCGTTGGCCGACTGGAGTTCGAAGGATTTCCAACTTCTCCATCAGTAAAATAAGAATTGGCAGCGCGGTTACTGCGCAAGACATACCAATTCCGAGGATAAACTGCCACGGTTGCGTGTCTTGTCCCAGCCAGCCCGGTTTCATGCATAAAGCTACGGCGGCGACGCAGCCGAAGGCAAAGGGTGTAGCAAGAGCTAGCGCGGAGGTCAGTCCTGTTTCCAGGCGGTCGCGCCACGCTTGACTGAGGTCCAGCTCAATGCCAGCAACAAATACAAAAATCATAACCGCCCACCACGCGACGCCGTTAAGAGCGGCGATAACATCGCCCCTAAAGATGAATTCGTAGTATTCTGGTAGAATTTTGCCTAAAATTCCTGGACCAAGTAAAATTCCTGTTATGATTTGGACAACTACCAAAGGAGCGTAATAGTCTGTTCGAAATACTCTCCATATGAAATACGGCAGAGACAATATGATTGACATTGCGATCAAAAAGACCTCTGTAACGCTCACGATAGACCCTTCCTAACATCTTTGTTAGACTTAGTCGAAATCCGCATTTTCAGTTACATTAAGCTGAAGGAGGGGATAAGGCCGCTTGGTTTGGCTTACTTGCCCCGCATCAAATTGTCTTTCACCTGTCGTTAATACAAAAACGTGCAAAAATCAACCTCAAGGCGAGGGTGGTTTCCAATAGCTGGCCACTAAATTCCTATCGCAATACGACCGTTCAAAACGACAATGGCGGCAATGAAAGAGCGGAAGATGGCTAGCGCTAATTCCGAGCGGCTTCTTCATCGGCAATGGTTTGGACCACGGCTAGGTCCGTCTCCGCATGAGGCGACAGGCGAGCAACCTTGGTAGCGACGTGTGCCCAGTGCGAGAACTCGGCCGTGTTGCCCTTCCGACCGGCCGCGCGCTACAATCCGCTGGGCGGCATAGTAGGCATTGCGCTCATCGTTCAGAATGAGGGGTGCGTGCATCGGCGTACCAGCGTCGCCTGATGTCGCGTCTCCTCTCAAGCCAGTTAGAGAGAATTCGCAGCATCCAACTGATTTCCGTTGATAAAGCGTGATTGGCTTGTAACTTGATTGACCTTCAGGCAGCCCTACGGTTTTGCGCCTTGCTGAGCATCGCTCGCACGAACTTATCCCACTGTGTCATGCAGGCGCGCTTCTCTGGCATGTAGTTCCAACGATCGTAGTTCTTGGAACTCACATCCTGCTGCGCGTGGTTCTGAAGCCGGTCGCGGATCTCTTTCGAGACACCGGCGTTTCCGGCCAGCGTCTTGAACGTCCGCCGCAGATTGCGGTTGGTCGCATACGGGAATCACCCCGCGGTCACGCTGGCGCCAGACGAAACTGTAGAGGGTGGCATGGCTGACCGGAATGGACGGGTCTTTGGCTGAGGGGAAGAACCAACCATACTCGTTTGGCTTGATTGCCTCGATCAGCTCCGCGGCAAGCGACGGGACTGGAACAGCGTGCGGCTGCAGGTTCTTGGTCTTGGACCAATCGATTATTCGTTCTTTGGCGTCCCACCGGTCGACATGCAGCCGAGCGATCTCCTCGACCCTCTGGCCGGTCAGTATGATGATCTGCACGGCACGCGGATAGGACGGGTGAACCGGCGTATCCGCGCATTCGAGCCAGCGATACTGCATGAACTCATCCTCGCTGAGCTAGCGGGTGCCCTGGACTTTGGGTTCGGTCGGAATGCCGGACGCTGGATTGTAGGGGATGCGGAAGCGGCGAGGGGAAGTGTTGCGATAATCGTTCTCGGACTTCATTCCCCAGCTATAGGCCGCATGGATGTAGCACCTGACATGATCCGCCATCGACCGAGCACCGCGCTCATAGATCGGCCGGATCAACCCGACGATCTCTTCGGATTCGATCTCCCGCGCCAGGCGATTGCGGCCGAGCGTGTCAGCGATCTTGTTGAGCCCTTTTTCAGTCTCCTTCCAGGACGGCTTGGCGGCGGCTGTCAGCGAAGCGACATAGCCCTCGAACAGATCGGCGACCGTACCGGGGCGAGTGTCCGTAACGATCTTGATGCTGTGGCCTTTCTGGCTGACGTCGGCGAAGTCGCGCTTGAAGATCTCGCGGGCCAGAGCAAAAGACATCGACGGATAGGCGCCGAGTTTCCTCTTGGTGCGCTTTCCATCTCGTAATTGCTGCGCCATCCAGTCGGCGGTGACCCGCTTCGGCATTGGCTTCAGGACGAGGACCAGACGTCCAGTCTCGCGACCTTCACTATCGGCGAGGTTCTCCTGCTTCTGGTTACCCTCAACGCGCTTCAACGCTTGCCGGATGGCGGCACCGGTGAGGCTCGCATTGGAAAGGAATCATTTTGCGACGCAAAATGTCGCCCGTCCATCGTTAGCCGGTCAATGTTACAGATTGTTTTACAGCCGCCGATTCCGCCGGACCTGTGCCTTTCAGATCAGCTTCAGCCC
>Ga0102591_1003610_pt1 | contig 13523 bp, 10 predicted proteins | sample AraplaCol_mCL_r2_2_FD_76860 | JGI IMG/M metagenome (GOLD analysis project Ga0102591, IMG submission 76860) | Arabidopsis root microbial communities from North Carolina, USA - plate scrape MF_Col_mCL_r2 (SPADES assembly) (version 2) | ecosystem: Host-associated > Plants > Roots > Endosphere... | reverse complement strand
AGATGCTCTTCGGCAGCGCGTCCAGATCGGCATCGATGTAACCGATCGCCTTCATGTAAGGCTTCCAGAAGAACATCGGGCGGGATTCAGCGTCCTGCGGGATACCATAGACGGTGCCGTTGTAGGACGCGATCTTCAACAGGTTTTCATAGATGTCGCTAAGCGGCCATGAATCGAGATCGACATAATCCTCGATCGGAACGATCAGTCCGGCCTGCGACCAGGGTGCGATGTCTTCATGGCCGCTGACGACGATATTCGGGGCGGTCTTGGCTTCGGCGGCAAGGGTCAGCGCCTGCTTGAAGTCCTCCCAGGCCGAATAAGGCTTCTTCTCGACGGTGATCTTCAGGTCTTCGCCCTTGAGAGCGGCTTCACGCTGCAGCTGCTGGGCTGCGATCTCGATGGCGTCGAGGCGATAGACGTCGTTCGGGCCGGTGCCGCCGGCCCAGACGCTGATGTGAACGTCCTTGGCGAGTGCAATTGCAGAGGTCGACGCCAGGATGGCGGCTGCGACGGCAAAGGATTTCAGTGTCGGCAAAATGGTCATCTTCTTCGTCTCCCTAGAAGAGCAGTGTGAGGCCTCTTGACGGGTCAGCACTGCTGATGATGACCGCTCCGAAACCCCACGAAAACGTGGCGTATCCCGCTCTAGGGGTTGAACGTAACGGCCGAATGACAAAATTGAGCACGTGTGCAAAATTATTATGACGATGTCTGCACGACTTGCAAGCGGCGGTTTTCGACGGGCGTCTTTTACGCTTCAAATTGCGCTTTTCCTGGTCTAGCATTGCGCCATGAGCCTTGAATCTGTCCGCGCCTTTCTCAGTGCCCACGCACCCGATATCGAAATCATCGAAACCGCCGAGAGTTCCTCGACGGTGGCACTTGCCGCCGAAGCCCATGGCGTCGAGCCGGCCCAGATCGCCAAGACGATCTGCCTACGTGTCGGCGAGCAGATGATGCTGGTCGTTGCCGGTGGCACGGCGCGGCTCGACAATCGCAAGTTCAAGGACACGTTCGGAGCCAAGGGGCGCATGCTCGATGCCGAAGAGGTCGTAGCGGTCACCAGCCATCCGGTCGGCGGCGTCTGTCCCTTCGGCCTGCCCTCGCCGCTGCCTATCTATTGCGATATCTCATTGAAACGCTTCGATGAAGTCGTGCCGGCGGCCGGCTCGACGAACTCGGCCGTGCGCATCGAAACCGGACGGCTGGCTGAGCTGACTGGCGCCAGCTGGGTCGACGTCTGCCAGTAACGGAGCTGAAGAGCTTCACACGGAGGAAAGACTACCTATATTAGGTCTCAACATGCCGTGATTGCGCATGACAGGAGATCAGGAATGCCAAGTGCCGTTTCGCGTTTTGCCAAGATCGCGGCAATTGCCGCTCTGACGAGCGCTACCGTTTTTGCTTCCCTTGACGATGCCGAGGCGCGCCGCGCCGGAAGCGGCGGTTTCGGAAGCCGCGGCACGCGCACCTTCCAGGCACCGCCTGTCACCAGCACCGCGCCTGGAACCGCAGCACCGATCGAAAGGTCGATGACGCCACGTCCGCAGACCACCGCGCCTGCTACCGCGCAACAGCCCCTCGGCGCTCAGCGCCCCGGTTTCTTCGGCGGATTCGGCCGTTCGATGATCGGCGGCCTGATTGCCGGCGGCCTTCTCGGCATGCTGCTCGGTCACGGTTTCGGCGGCGGCTTCGGTTTTCTCGGCATGCTGCTGCAGATCGTCTTGATCGGCGGCGCCGTCATGCTCGCCTTGCGTTATTTCGCCAACCGCCGCCAGCCTTCCTACGGCGTCGGCGGCCAGAGCCAGTCCTATAACATGTCGCCCACGAACAAATCGTCCTTCCAGATCCCGACGATCGGTTCGGGGGGCGGTTTCGGCGGGCAGTCGCGCGGCAATCGTCCGAGCGATGAGATCGGGCTGGCGCAGGCCGATCTCGATCAGTTCGAGGAATTGCTGACCCAAGTGCAGACTGCTTACGGCGCCGAGGATTACGGCACCTTGCGCCGGCTGACGACGCCCGAGGCGATGTCCTATCTTGCCGAGGAACTCGGCGAAAACGCTACCAACGGCGTGCGCAACCGCGTCTCCGACGTCAAGCTGCTGCAGGGCGACATCGCCGAGGCCTGGCGCGAAGACGGCCAGGAATATGCGACGCTCGCTATGCGTTATTCCTCGATCGACGCCATGGTCGAACGCGACAGCGGCCGCGTGGTTTCCGGCGACGACCGCCGCCCGAGCGAAAGCACCGAGGTTTGGACCTTCGTGCGCAGGTCTGGCGCCGATTGGAAGCTTGCGGCGATCCAGGGTGCCGAACAGCGCGCCGCCTAACGCGACGCGCCAAATCAGCATTTTGCTCTAAAGCGCGTCGCAATCTTTCAGATCCGCTCCTTGCGCTTTAGATTCTAATTTTCACGCATGTCGTTATCGCAAAACCGCCGCACACTTTTGCGCGACATGCTTTAATTCACCGCGACCGGTTTGGAACGCATGCGGGAGACTGTTTCGCGTTCCGCCCGCTTGCACCGCATCGGCGGCAGGCCGCGATCCATCAAGTCCATGTCTTCGAGCACCATGTCGCCCATCTTCTTGAAGGCGCTGTCGAGTGCTCCGGCCCGATGCGCCGAGCGGATGAAACCCTTCAGGCTTCGCACCGGATGATCGGGCGGCAGCGGCTCTTGCGGGTAGACGTCGCTCGCCGCGACGATGTGGCCCGAGGAAACGGCCGCCATCAGCGCATCGAAATCGACGACATCGGCGCGGCTGAGGAGGATGAGGGCCGCGCCTTTGCGCATGCTGGCAAAGGCCTCCGTGCTGAGAAATCCCTTGTTTTCGCTGGTGACGGCCGCGACGACGAAGACGAAATCGCTCTTCGTCAGGATGTCCTCCAGGCTTGCCGGCTCGACGCCGTTTTCCTCGAGGATCGAGCGCGGCAGCCAGGGATCGAACACTCTGATGCAGGCCCTGAAGCCGGACAGGAGCCGGCGCAGCGCCTTGCCAAGATCGCCGAAGCCAACGATGCCGATCTCGGAACCGGCGAGCAGCCGCGCACTCGAATTGCCCTCGCCGCCCCAGAGTTCGGTGCCCTGACGGAAGGCGACGTCCGCATCGACGATGCCGCGCGCCAAGGCCAGTGCGAAGCCGAGGCCGATTTCGGCGACGGGCTCGGCAAAGACCTGGCCTGTCGTCACGACATGGATGCCGCGCTGGAAGAGCACCTCATAGGGCATGTTGTTGAGAAGATTGCTTTCGACATTGAGGATCGAGCGCAAGGCCGGCATACGTCCCAGCGTGTCGGCCGAAAGCGGCGGCTGCCCGATGATGTAGCGCGCCTTGCCGAGGATCTCGTCGCCGAGACCGGCGATGTTCTCGGGATCGGCCTCGACGATCTCATATTTCGCATGCAGTTCGGCGCGCGCGCTGTCGCTGAAGATCAGATCGAGCGTGCGCGGCTCGGGCGCGCTGATCGCCAGCGCCCGTTTGGTATTCGTCATGGCGTCTCCTCCATCACGGCGGTCTGCGCCGTCTCTGCCGGACGATTGATAGCCTCTGTGGGGGACCGTTTCCAGTTCGATCTTGAGTCGCTGGGCGTTGGAAGGAGCTATCGAAAGCGGCATCTGCCTATCAGATAAGCACTTGAATTGGCTTGTATTTCATGGAGTTTTCGTTGACGGCGAGAATTCTTTGAACTAGCGTAATGCGCGCGACTTGGAACCATGCCGGTGTTCGGCCGCCGCAGGATATTCGAAAACTCACGAGGGAATCGAGCAATGAAATCAGCAATCAAGAGCGGCCTGCTTGCCTTGGCTGCCGCAGCGCTTCCAGCCGTCGCCTCCGCCCATCCCGCCATCGGCGAAGCTGCCGGCTTCAGCCATGGCTTTGCCCATCCGATGTCTGGCCTCGATCATGTCCTCGCCATGGTGATGGTCGGTGTTTTCGCATTTCAGCTCGGCGGCCGCGCCACCTGGCTCGTGCCGACGACCTTCGTTCTGGTTATGGCACTCGGTGGTGCTCTCGGCGTTGCCGGCATTCATGTTCCCTTCGTTGAAATTGGCATCGCGCTTTCCGTCGTCGTCCTCGGCGCCATTGTTGCGCTCAACGTCAAGGCGCCGCTCGCCGCAGCACTCGGCATCATCGGCCTCTTCGCCATCTTCCACGGTCATGCACATGGCGCCGAAATGCCGGAAAATGCCGCTGGTTTCGCCTATGCTGCCGGCTTCATGGCCGCGACGGCGCTGCTGCATGTCGCCGGTCTCGCCATTGGTTACATCATCGGCCGCGCCGGTGAACGCCAGGGCGTCTTCGTGACGCGCACGGCAGGTGGCATTGCCGCCATTGCCGGCGTCGGCATCCTGGCCGGCTTGATCTGAGCCTGACGGTATTAACTAGGCCGCGGCCTAGACATCGCGAGCCGACAGAAACGCCCGGCATGCGTAACGCACCGCCGGGCGTTTCTGTGTCATCGCTGCAAAGTGCTGTGGACTTGACCCAAGTCAAATCCAGCCACGTCGCACCCGGCTATATCTAGCCAACGATCGACGAAGGGATATCCAAATTGACGCAGGCCTGCCTTGCCGATTGCCGGCGAGACGCGAAAGTCAGTATAGTGATTTCAGAAATTTCTGAAATCACAGACGCAACGGAAATGACCATGAACCTTCCGCCTCTCGTCCAGTCCTTCGTTCTCCATTTCGGCGAAATGGGATCGCGCTGGGGAATCAACCGCACGGTCGGCCAGATCTATGCCCTGCTCTTCGTTTCGCCCGCGCCGATCTGCGCGGAGGAGATCGCCGAGTCGCTCGGCATCTCGCGTTCCAATGTTTCGATGAGCCTGCGCGAACTGCAGGCCTGGAACCTCGTCATCCTGAAACACAGGCCGGACGATCGTCGCGATTTCTTCACCACGCCGGATGATGTCTGGCACATATTGAGGACGCTTGCCGAAGAGAGAAAGAAGCGTGAAGTCGATCCGACGCTGTCGGTTCTGCGTGAGATCCTGATGCAACGGCCGGCCAGCGAAGCCGAGCGGCATGCGCAGCAACGCATGAGCGAGATGCACACGCTGATCGAGCAGCTGACGCATTGGTATGAGGACGTAAAACAACTTGAAACAGAAAGGCTTGCAACGCTACTCTCGCTAGGCGCGAAAGTGACCAAGCTTCTGGAAGCCAAGGACCGGGTCGTTTCGCTCGGCCGCAGCCGCCGGCCGAATCCTGCGAACAAGAGTTAGCGCCATGGGCACTGCTTTCTTCGACGCGGACGGCGATACAGTCTCGCCTGTCACCGGCCTAGATGATGCGAAAGGCGGGCTGCGCAGAGCGGCAATGCTGCAGGCGCTGGCCGCCGCCGTCTGGATCCCGCAGGCGGGGTTGTTGGCCGTCTCGGTTGGCCGCATCGCCGATGGCGGCGGATTGCATGACGTCCTCTGGTCCGCCCTCGGCATCCTCGCCCTCGGATTTGCAAGAAGCTGTCTCGACGCGGCTGGCGGCCGCCTGGCCTTTCAAGCCGCCCGCGGCGAGCTCAGCCGCAGGCGGCAGATTGCCGCCGCGGCACTTTCCATGTCGTCGCCCATCGATCGCGGCCGGCCTGCCTCGGGCAAAGCCGCGAGCGTGCTTGGCGAACAGGCCGAACTGATCGTGCCCTATCTTGCCCGTTTCCAGCCGGCGCGCATGAAGGCGAGCCTTGTGCCGCTCATCATCCTTGCCCTCATTCTGCCGGTCTCCTGGGTCGCCGCGCTGGTTTTGCTGTTTGCCGCGCCGCTGATCCCCATCTTCATGGCGCTGATCGGCTGGCGTGCTCAGGCGGCCAGCGAAAGGCAACTCGCCGCCACCGGCGGCCTCAACGGCTTCCTGCTCGATCGGCTGCGCGGACTGGCGACCATCCGTGCGCTCGACGCAGTCGATGCAACCGCGCTGCGGCTGCGGTCGGAGGCGGAGTCGCTGCGTGCGCGCACCATGGCGGTGCTGAAGATCGCCTTTCTGTCCTCGGCGGTGCTCGAGCTTTTCGCCGCACTCGGCGTGGCGATGATTGCCGTCTATGTCGGTTTCAGCCTGCTCGGCGAAATTCGCTTCGGCACTTGGGTAGGCCGGCTCGACCTGACCGAGGGACTGTTCATCCTGCTGCTGGCACCGGCCTTCTTCGAGCCCCTGCGCGAGCTCTCGGCTGTCTGGCACGATCGGGCGGCCGGGGAGGCGGCGCTGAAAGCCCTGGACACCCTCGCTGCCGGCGGCCTGTTCATCCGAGGCGCAACCGAAGTCGCGCCAGCAGCATCTGCCGTCGTCGAAGCGCCGGCCATCCGTCTTGAGAATGTTGATTTCCGTTACAACATCGCCGAGCCGTCGATCCTTGACGGTTTCAACCTCGATATCGCGACCGGCGAACATCTGGCGCTTCTCGGCGCAAGCGGTTCCGGCAAGTCGACGCTTCTTTCGCTCATATCAGGGCTGACGCCCTGTACCGGCGGACGCATCGTCATCGGCGGCATGGAACTTGCGGATGACACCGCTGCCGCCTTGCGGGCCAGCATGGCATGGATCGGCCAGAGACCGCATATTTTCGCAGGCACCATCGCCGGCAATATCGCGCTCGGCAGGCCCGGTATCTCAAGTGGCGACGTGACGGATGCGCTCGGCGCCGCCAGGCTCGGAAAGGTCGCCGCCGCCTATGGCAACCGGCCGCTTGGCGAAGGCGGGATCGGGCTTTCCGGCGGCGAGGCGCTACGGCTTGCGATCGCGCGGGCCGCCTGCAACCCGCGTCTCCGGATCATCCTGGCCGACGAGCCGACGGCGCATCTCGACGCCGCCACAGCCGCCGAGGTTGCCGAGAGCCTGCTTTCGCTCTCCAGGGGCCGTACTTTGATCGTTGCGACTCACGATCCGCTGCTTGCCGCCCGCATGCATCGCGCCGTGCGCGTCGATGCAGACATCGTCATGAGGGAGGCCGCCGAATGAGCGGATTTGCTGCAGACCTCAAGCCGATCCTGCGTCTGTTCCTTGCCGAGCGCCGGCGTGCGCTGCTGCTCGGCGCAGCCCTTTCGGCGGCGACGGTGACAGCTGGCATCGCCCTGCTCGGCCTGTCCGGCTGGTTCATCACCGCCACCTCGCTCGCCGGCCTTTCGGCCGCTGTCGCCATCACCTTCGACGTCTTTGCGCCGTCAGCCGGCATCCGCCTTCTCGCCATTGTCCGCACAGTCGCACGCTACGGCGAAAGGCTTGCGACCCATGATGCAACGCTCGGCGTGCTCGCCGCCCTGCGCGAAAGGTTGTTTCGCGGCTTTGCCGAACCGAGTGCTGCCCGCGCGCTAGCACACCGTCCCGCACGGCTGCTCTTCCGTCTGACGGCCGATATCGATGCGCTCGATTCCCTCTACCTGCGCATCCTCGTGCCGGCTGCTGTCGCGATCGGTGCAGCACTGGCGGCAAGCCTCGTGCTGGGGCTGATCCATCCCTTGTTCGGCCTGTGCTTCGGCCTTTTTCTCGCCGGTGCCGGCCTTGGCCTGCCGTTGATTGCCGGCCGGGCGGCGCGCAAACATGCCCGCCAACGCGCCCATGGCATCGAGGCGCTGCGGTCGCGGACGATCGATCTCGTCGCCGGCCAGACCGATCTGCTGATGGCCGGCCGGCTTGCGGCGCAGAGCAAGGCGATTGCCGCGGCCGATCGTTACGCCGCCCGCGCCGACGACCGGTTGAACCGCGTCGAGACCCGCCTGACATTCGGCTTCGGCCTTGTCTCCACCGTGCTGCTCACAGCATCGCTGCTTGCCGTTGCGGTACTTGCGGAAACGAAGGTGATTACCGCTCCTGTCGCCGCACTCGGCCTGCTTGTCGCCTTTGCGGCAGTCGAACCCTTCGCTGCGCTGCGCCGCGGTGCCCTGGAACTCGGCAGGACGCTGCTTGCGGCAAGGCGTATCGCGCCGCGGCTTGCCGTCGCGGCGGCACCTGAAGCATTGGTGGCGCCATTGCCGGGATGCGCTTTTTCGCTGGCGAAGGTATCAGCCTTGCATGAAAACTCTGCCGTGCCGGCGCTCCAGGGCATCGAGCTCGCGCTTGCACAAGGCGAACACCTGGCCATCATCGGCAGCAGCGGCGCCGGCAAGTCGAGCCTGCTAGCCGTCCTTGCCGGCGAATTGCCGGCAAGGACGGGAAGTGTTGCCGCGATGGCGACGACCTTGCTGACGCAACGGACGGAGCTCTTCGAAGACAGCCTGCGCGGCAACCTCTGTCTCGCGAACCCCAATGCAAGTGAGGCCTGCCTTCGCGAAGCGCTCGCTGCTGCCGGCCTGCTTGCCGATATTGAGGCCATGCCGGGGGGCATCGATACGCCGCTCGGCGAAGGCGGGCTCGGCCTTTCCGGTGGCCAGTCGCGCCGGCTGGCGCTTGCCCGGCTCTTCCTGCGCGACACGCCACTCTGGCTGCTCGATGAGCCGACAGAGGGCCTTGACGGCGTGACCGCCCGCGACGTGCTCCGCCGTCTCTCGGCAATGGCGGCGGGCCGCTCGCTGCTGATCGCCACGCATATCCGCCGCGAGGCTGCGATCGCAGACCGCATCGCGGTCATCGAAGGCGGTCGCATCACAGAAATTTCGCGCCGCGGAGAGGCGGCGTTCGAAAAGGCGCTCGACCGGCTTCGGCCGGACTGAGCAAGATTGCATGCCCTCACGCGCCGTCGGCGCTGAGGAACGCCCTGTACCGCGTGGGACCGTGGGAGAAAGACAATGGAACTAGATATCGTAGCACTTTCGCGCTTCCAATTTGCGCTGACGGCGCTTTACCACTTCCTGTTCGTGCCCTTGACGCTCGGCCTGTCCGTGCTCTTGGCGATCATGGAAACCGTCTATGTCATGACCGGCCGCCAGATCTGGCGACAGATGACGAAATTCTGGGGCACGTTGTTCGGCATCAATTTCGTGATCGGCGTCGCCACCGGCATCGTCATGGAGTTCCAGTTCGGCATGAACTGGAGCTATTACAGCTATTATGTCGGCGACATCTTCGGTGCGCCGCTGGCGATCGAAGGCCTAATGGCCTTCTTCCTCGAGGCGACCTTCGTCGGGCTGTTCTTCTTCGGCTGGGACAAACTGTCGAAGGTCGGCCATCTGGTCGCCACCTGGGCTGTGGCGCTCGGCTCGAACTTCTCAGCGCTGTGGATCCTGATTGCCAATGGCTGGATGCAGAACCCGGTAGGATCGGCGCTCAATCCGCAAACGATGCGCATGGAGATCACAAGCTTCTTCGATGTGGTCTTCAACCCGGTGGCCCAGGCGAAATTCGTCCATACGGTATCGGCAGGTTACGTCTGCGCTTCGATCTTCGTGCTCGGCGTCTCGGCCTGGTATATAATCAAGGGCCGGCATATCGAGCTTGCCAAGCGTTCGATGACGGTCGCCGCCTCCTTCGGCCTCGCTTCGGCGCTTTCGGTCGTCGTCCTTGGCGATGAGAGCGGTTATCTCGCGACCGAGAACCAGAAGATGAAGCTCGCGGCAATCGAGGGCATGTGGAAGACGGAACCGGCGCCGGCCGCCTTCACCGCCTTCGGCTTCCCCGACCAGGAAGCCCGCGAAACGCATTTTGCCGTGCACATTCCCTGGGTCATGGGCCTGATCGGCACGCGGTCGCTGACCGCCGAAATCCCCGGCATCGACAAGCTCGAACAGCAGGCCGAAACCCGCATCCGCGATGGCATCAAGGCTTACGACGCGTTGATGCAGATCCGTTCGGCACCGGCGCAGGATCAGGTTGCGCAGGAAGTGCGCAGCTCCTTCGAGGATCTCGGCCATGATCTTGGTTATGCTCTTCTTCTGAAGCGCTACGTCGACGATCCTCGCCAGGCGACCGACGAGCAGATCGTTCAGGCCGCGCGCGATACCATCCCGCACGTGCCGACGCTCTTCTGGTCCTTCCGCATCATGGTCGGCCTCGGTATCTTCTTCATCCTGCTGACCGCCACCTTCTTCTGGCTGTCGGCGCGCCGCCATCTCGACAAATATCCGTTGCTTCTGAAGATTGCCGTGCTGGCCATCCCCCTGCCCTGGGTTGCCATTGAACTCGGCTGGGTCGTCGCCGAGTTCGGCCGCCAGCCCTGGGTGATCGAAGGCGTGTTGCCGACGGCCGCCGCCGTCTCCAGCCTTGGCGCCGGCACCGTGCTTCTGACCATCATCGGTTTTGCGGCACTCTACACGACGCTGATCGTCATCGAGATGGGCCTGATGATCAAGGCAATCAAGCAAGGACCGGAGCCGGGCGACGAGCCGGAAGCGGTTCTGATTTCCGAAACCCTCGTCTCGGCCGCGGAGTGACCTGCCATGATCCTTCACGAACTCATTGACTATGAAACCCTGCGTCTCATCTGGTGGCTGCTGCTCGGCGTGCTGCTGATCGCCTTTGCGACAACAGGCGGTTTCGATCTCGGCGTCGGCACCCTTCTGCCTTTCGTTGCCCGGACCGATACGGAACGGCGCGTGGCGATCAACACCATTGGCGCCACCTGGGAGGGCAATCAGGTCTGGCTGATCCTCGGCGGCGGCGCCATCTTTGCTGCCTGGCCGCCGCTTTATGCGGTGTCCTTCTCGGGCTTCTATCTGGCGATGTTCGCGATCCTCTTCGCGCTCATCCTGCGCCCAGTCGGCTTCAAATATCGTTCGAAGCGGGAAAGCGCCAGCTGGCGGAGCGGCTGGGACTGGGCGCTGTTCGTCGGCGGTTTCGTGCCGTCGCTGATCTTCGGCGTCGCAGTCGGCAACGTGCTACAGGGCGTGCCCTTCCGCTTTGCCGACGATATGCGGATCTTCTACGAGGGCTCGTTCTTCGCCCTGCTCAACCCCTATGCTCTGCTCTGCGGCCTGCTTTCGCTAGCCATGCTGACGATGCATGGTGCGGCCTGGCTGGTGTTGAAATCGAGTGGCCCGGTCGCGGTGCGTGCCAGAACCTATGGCAGCATCGCCGCCCTTGCCGTTATCGTGCTTTTCGCACTCGGCGGCCTCTTCCTGTGGATCGGCGTCGGAGGCTATCGCATCACCAGCGATATCAGCCCGATCGGTCCCTCCAATCCGCTGCTGAAGACCGTGGCGCTGGAGAAAGGCGCGTGGCTTACCAACTACGCCGCTCATTCCTGGATGATCATCGCGCCCGTCCTCGGCTTCGTCGGCGCGGCGCTGGCGTTCATCGCCATGCGGGTAAGGCGCGAGGTCATGACGCTGCTCTTCAGCAAGGTGGCAATCTTTGGCATCATCTCGACGGTCGGCCTGTCGATGTTCCCGTTCATCCTGCCCTCCTCGCTTGATCCGCGATCGAGCCTGACGGTCTGGGATGCGTCCTCCAGCCACACGACGCTGTTCATCATGCTGGTCGTGACGGTGATCTTCCTGCCGATCATCTTCGCCTACACAGCCTGGGTCTACAAGGTTCTGTGGGGCAAGGTCGATGAGAAGTCGATCACCGACAAGAACAGTCACGCTTACTAGAGCGATTCAGGAGAACCGCTCTAACCTTTTGTTTTTACGCAATTCCGGACGGAAAACCGCTTCGCACTTTTCCTGGAATTGCTCTGAGGGAGACCAAACGATGTGGTATTTTGCATGGATCCTCGGCCTGCCGCTGGCCGCGGCTTTCGCCGTCCTCAACGCCATGTGGTACGAGCTGATGGACGACGCGGCCAGGAAGAAAGCTTCCGAGCCGCGCAAGTAGAAAAGCCAAGGGCGCGGTTCAAACCGCGCCCTCTCTATTGCGTCAGCCTTCCAGCCACTTCACCTGATCGGGCGTCAGCTTGATGTCGAGCGCCGAGAGACTGTCTTCCAACTCGGCGACGGTGCGCGGCCCGATCAGTGGAATGACCGGGAAAGGCTGGGCGATCACATAGGCAAGCGCGATATGGATCGGATTGCGGCCGAGTTTGCTGGCAAGCTCGATGGCGCGGTCGCGACGTCCGAAGTTGCGCTCGGAATACCAGACCCGCACGATTTCCTCATCATCCCGCTTGTCGCGGCCGGCACGATCGGTAAAGAAGCCGCGACCCTGGCTCGACCAGGCGAAGTTCGGGATCTGCTTGTCGTTCAGCCACTTTTTCCAGTCGTCATCGGAAGCGGCAACGCAGCCGGCCCAGATCGGGTCGAGCATCTCGGCGAGCGAGAAGTTGTTGGACAGCGCTGCCGGCGCCGTCTTGCCGGTCTTTTCGGCATAGGCGATCGCTTCGTCGAAGCGCGCCCGCGTCCAGTTCGAACCACCGAATATGCCGCGGATGCGTCCGCGCTTGACCTCGGCATCCATGGCATCGACGAACTCGCCGACGGGCACGTCGGTGTTGTCGCGATGCATGAAATAGATGTCGACATAGTCGGTCTTCAGCCGGGAAAGCGACTGGTCGAGCTGCTTTGCGATTATATCGGGATAGCAGAGCGGCGAATGCGCGCCCTTGCCGATCAGCACGATCTCCTCGCGCGGCACCATGCGGCTCGTGTGCCAGTCGCCGAAGATCGCTTCCGTCTTGCCACCGCCATAGACATAGGCCGTGTCAAAGGCATTGCCGCCGGCCTCGTAGAAGGCGTCGAGCGTCAGCGAGGCAGAGGCGAAGTTCGGAAAGAACTCGAAGCCGAGGGTCACGACCGAGGCCGGCTTGGAAATGCCGGGAATTTCACGCTGCGGAACGCTGTTGCCGCGCGCGATCGCGCCGCCGGCAATGTTTGCCGTGCGTTTGCTGGCTTTTTCCACGCCGTATTCGAGGCCGACCGAGGCACGCCACTGGTCGAGCACCCGCAGGTTTCCGATCGAATCTGCCCAGCTCATGCCTGGAGAGCTGAATTCGGTCTTGCCGGCGCGGATGGCATCGCCAGCCGCGTCCGCCTCGAAGGAATAGAGCCAGCGATCCTCCCTGAGTTCGACGGTTTCTCGGCTGCCGCCCTTGAAGATCTCGATCTTGCCGACGCCGCCCTTGTGGCCGGAGGCAAACCAGAAGTCCTGGACCTCGATCCGGCCCTCGGAGCCGATGATGCGCAACACATTGTCCTGCTGCGCCATGATCGAGCAGGAGACTTCGGCGATAATCTCGTTCGGGAACTTGAGCACGGCAGATGCCCATTCATCGACGCCGCTCTGGCCGAGATGGGCGACGCCCGAGACCTTCTCCGGTTCGAGGAACGCCTTGCCCTCTGCGGCGCCGGCAATCAGTCTGGCCATCGAGACCGGATAACCGCCGACATCGAGAATGCCGCCGCCGGCGGTGTCGTTGGCGAAAAGCCGATGTTCCGGCTTGTAGCTGCCCATATTGAAGCCGAAGCTCGAGCGGATGATGCGAACGGTGCCGATGACGCCGCTTTTGACGAGTTCGACCAGTTTCTCCGTCTGCGGATGCACGCGGTACATGAAGGCTTCCCCGGCAAAGACGCCGGCTTTTTTCGCCTCGTAATAAACGGCTTCGGCATCATAGGCCGAGAGCGCGATCGGCTTTTCCACCAGGATGTGCTTGCCGGCGCGTGCCGCCTTGATCGCCCATTCGGCGTGGCCGGTATGGGGCACGGAGATATAGACAGCATCA
>Ga0102591_1003606_pt1 | contig 13544 bp, 15 predicted proteins | sample AraplaCol_mCL_r2_2_FD_76860 | JGI IMG/M metagenome (GOLD analysis project Ga0102591, IMG submission 76860) | Arabidopsis root microbial communities from North Carolina, USA - plate scrape MF_Col_mCL_r2 (SPADES assembly) (version 2) | ecosystem: Host-associated > Plants > Roots > Endosphere... | reverse complement strand
TCGCGCTGCGTTCGAGCACGATGCCGTCGCGCGGCGCCGACCAATGCACGGTGACGGGCGCGACCCGCGTCCGCTCCATCTCGGCGATGACTTGCTCGGGGACGTCGAGATTGACCAGCCGCTGCCGCGAGCCGCGGCCGTACACCTCGACGCCTCCCGTGGTTTTAGAGGTGATTGTCGCGAGATATTCGGCCGCGGCGGAGGCGACTGCCGAGCTGTAGATCTCCATCAAGGGCTGGCCCGCCTTCACGCGCGTGCCGGTGGTGACGTCGGCGACCTTCTGCACGAAACTCTCGGCGCGCATCGCGATCACCGACACGCGGCGTTCGTCGAGCTGGATGGTGCCGGGCGTCTTGACCGCGACGTGGATCGCGCGCCGTTCGACCGGCTCGGATTTCACGCCGGTGCGCTGGATCTTGCCTGGCGAGAGTTTTACCGTGCCGTCGTCGACCTCCTCGCCTTCGTAGACTGGGACATAGTTCATCCCCATCGGATCCTTCTTCGGCACCGGCGAGGTGTCGGGCAGGCCCATGGGATTGCGGTAGTAGAGGATCTTTCGCGAGGACGCGGCCTGCGCTGGCTTCGGGGCGGCTGCGGCTCGATCGTCGTCGAAGACCGGCAGATAGTCGCGCCCGCGATTATCCTTCTTCGGGGCGGCCGACCAGAACGGCGCGCCGCTGGGATCGCGATAATAAAGCGGAGCTCTGTCCGCCTCGGCTGCAGCCGGGGTCGCTTCCGCATGAACGGACCAGTGCCCGCTGTTCGAGGACCAGGTCACGCCCGCGGCGAGGCCACCGCCGAGAGCGAGAATCGTCAGGAGACGTAGCGTCTTCATGGTGTGTCTTCACGCGGCGAGCGCGCGTCCATATGAATGGGAAGAGGAAGGTCGGACGCCGCGGGCGGCGTCCGCACGCTCACTTGGTCGCCGTGACGATCACCTTGCCGGTGACGGTCTCGGCCTCGCCCTGCACCTTGGCCGACAGCGTGACCTGGTAACGGCCGGCCATCGGCAGGTCCGTCCTGAAGGCGTAGACGCCCGGCTCCTGCGACGGCAGCGGCGCGACGGCAGATTCCATCTCGGCCATCCCGTCCGGGGCCATGTCGACGCGGGTCTTGAAGATGACGGCGTCCGCGACCGGCTTGCCGGTCTGCTTGTTGGTCAGGCGCACCGAGAGCGTGACGTCGTCGCCCTTCTTCATTTGCGCGGTGACGGGCTCGAAGGCGTAGTCGCCGGCGCCCGCCATCGCGGCGGAAGCGGCAAGCGAAAGGGTGGCGGCGAGCGCCGCTGTGCTGAATTTGGCAAGCATTGTGCTGTCCTCATGATCTGATCTTTCGCCGTGGCGCAGCAAGCGCGCACGTCAGTCCTTGCGCGCGGGGATGCCGCACGCGTCTTTGGGCTTGGCGAGATCAGATTCGAGGAGGCCGGAAGGGAGGACTGCCGCTGCTGACGGAGACGACCTGATCCTCAGGGAGGGTCATCTTGCTCGCCGCGACGGCGAAATGCCCGAAGACGACGGGCCTGACGTCATCGAGCGCAACGAGCCCGCCGACGCAGCAGAAGCCCATCCCGCATTTGTAGCCGCCCGTGTTGGAAGCCGGTGCCTTCATGTCGGGGCAGCAATCGTCCATCGACATGTCGGCGGCGACGGCCATCTGCATGGTCGCGTGCGTGTCGTCCGACGACATCGCAAGGCTTGATGCGGACACGCCAACCGGCAGCATCGCCAGGGAGATGGCGATGGCAAATGCCAGGATGGTACGGACGAACCGCATCGATATCGAATTCCCTTTCGGAGACGGACCGCTTCCTCAATACCATATACCAATGCCAGCGGCGCTTGTTGATCCGGATCAAGCATTCGTGAGGGAGGGAGGGACCGGCCCGCACCGCCGCCTCCCCGGCTCAGATCTTCGGGATCTTCGCCCGCTCGACCACGCCGGTCCATTTGGCGATCTCGGTCTCGATCAACGTCTTCATCTCCTCCGGCGAGCTGCCGCGGACCTCGCCGCCGACGGCGGTCTCCAGACGCTGCCTCAGCTCGGGATCTCTAAGCGCCTCCAGCGTCGCGGCGTTGAGCGCGGCGATGATGGCCGGCGGCGTGCCCTTGGGCGCCAACAGGCCCGCCCAGGTGCGCACGTCGTAGCCCTTGATGCCCGCCTCCTGCGCCGTCGGAACGTCGGGCAGCAACGCGGTGCGCGTCGGCGAGGTCACCGCGAGGCCGCGGATCGCGCCGCTCTGGATTTGTGGAGCGAGCAGAACGGGCGTGCCGACGATGACGGGAACCTCACCACCGAGCAGCGCGGTGATGGACTGGGAATCGCCGCGATACGGCACGTGCACGATCTCGACGCCGGCGGTGGCGTTGAGCAATTCGCCCGCGAGGTGATGGGTCGAGCCGAAACCGACCGATCCGAAGCTGAGCGAGCCCGGCTTGGCCTTGGCCATCGCGACGAGCTCGCCCAGTGATTTGGCGGGGGAATCGTTCCGCACGGCGATGACGAGCGCGTAATACACCAGCGTCGAGATCATCTCGAAGCTGTCGGCCGGCTGATAGGCGAGGCTCTTGTAGGTCGCCGCGGAGATCGCGTGGGCGCCGGTGACGAGCCCGAGCGTGTAACCGTCGGGCGCCGCCTTGGCGATCGCATCCGCCGCGAGGTTGCCGCCGGCACCCGGCTTGGCCTCGACGATGATCGGCTGGCCCAGCCTCTTCGACAGCCCGTCGGCGATGATGCGCGACAGCGTGTCGGCCGCGCCGCCGGCGGCAAAGCCGTGCAGCAGGCGGATCGGGCGCGACGGATAATTATCCGCCGACGCAGGGCCGGTCACCAGACAATTGCCAAGAAAACTGCAAAGTAGAAAAATGGCCGCAGCAAGCCGCTTCATCCCTCGCATGGATGCTTCTCCCTCGATTGTTATGTCGTTGGCCGCAACGTGCGCGGCGTCTTCAAGTCGTGATCGCGCTAGCGCGCAAACTCCGTGCATTCGGGCGATGGCGGCATGCCCCAGACGTCGCGCGGCAGCCCGACCCAGACCTTTGGCCGCTGCGGACGATCGCGATGCCACGGGCGCGGCTCGAAATAGCCGAGCTCCTCGTCCACCATCCGGTCGAGATCGCAAAACAGCTCGACCAGATGACCATCGGGATTGCGGTGATAGATCGCGGTGTTGTGGCCGGGGCCATGCCGCACCGGCCCCCACAGCACGGGCAGCTTGTGCCGCGCCAGATGGTCGCAGGCCCGATGCAGGTGATCGGGACCGCGGAGCTCGAAGGCAAAATGATGCAGGCTGCGCACGGGCGCCTGCGCGAAGTTGAGGGTGTGATGCTCGAAGCCGCTGCGCATGAACACGAAACGGTCCTCGATCCAGTCGGAGACGCGCAAGCCCGTCACGTTGGCGTAGAACTCCGAAGCGGCTTTCGGATCTGGCGTGCGCAGCGCGACATGGCCGAGCTTGGCGACAGCGAGCCCGCCGATCCGCTCCTGCGCAGGCGTCGGCGTCCAGCCCTGGATCAGCTCGAAGCGTGTCCCTTCGGGATCGATAAAGGATAGCAGCCTGGAGACACCCGGCAGGGAATCGCTCCGAAACTCCGGCCGCAGATCGGCCTGCCTCAGCGCCGCGCCCAGCGCTTCGATCTCGACTTCGGGCGATATCTCGAAGGCGATGCTCTTCAGCACGGGATCACCAGGCTCGATCACGAGCGAGAGCTGTTCGGACTCGCTGGCGAGGAACATGCGGTTTCCCTCGCGGCCGACCAGGCCAAGGCCGATGACGCCGCGGTAGTAATCGAGCAGCCGCTCCGGATTGGGCGAGGCGAAGGTCGCGTGTCGCAGCCGGGTGAAGCGTGCAATGGGTGCTGGTGTGCTCATCGTGCGGTCCACCCCCTCATGGGATCATGATGATCTTGCCGAGCGCCGAGCCCTGCTCGAGCAGCGTATGCGCCTTGCTGACCTCGTCCAGCTTCAGCACGGCCGAGATCGCCGGCTTGATGGTGTTGCGCCCGAGCGCCTCGATCACGCTGCGCATCAGCGCGCGGCGTCCGTCGCGATCGTGGTCGTAGATGTGGAAGGAGAAGCAGCGCACGGCCGGGCAGATATCGAGATGGTTGCGCATCGCCGCCATCAGGTTTTCTTCCGGAAGTCCCGCGAAGGCATTGTACGACAGCAGCGTGCCCCATTTGCCGAGCGCGCCGAGATAGAAGGTGAACTCGGGACCACAGACGTGATCGAGCACGAGGCCGACGCCCTCGCCCTTCGTCAGTTCGCGCGTCTGCGCCACGACATCTTCGGTTCGGTAGTGGATGATGTGATCGGCGCCGTTCGCCTTGGCGAACGCGGCCTTCTCCTCAGTCGAGACCGTGCCGATCACGGTCATCCCGGCGAGCTTGGCCAATTGCACCAGCGCGGTGCCGACGCCACCGGCGGCGCCGATCACCAGCGCGCTCGCCGGTGCGCGCGGATGGCGGCACTCGTGCAGCAGCGCGTAGGCGACCTGGTAGTTCGACAGGCACACCGCGGCCTGCAGATCGACATTGTCGGGCAGCGCGTGAACGGCATCCGCGGGCGCGACCACAAAGTCGGCGTAGCAGCCGCCGCGCTGGGCGAGATCGCGGGCGCTGAGCAGCACCTTCTGGCCAATCGCAAGGCCCTCGACGCCGGAGCCGAGCGCGGAAATGCGCCCTGCAACGTCGTTGCCGGGATTGGCCGGCAGCGGCGGCATCCATTTGTAGACGCCGCGCCGGATCAGCGCGTCGGGCTGCCCGACGCCGAACGCCTCGGCTCGGATCTGCACTTGGCCAGGGCCTGGCGCAGGCACCGGCAGCTCGACCATTTCGAGTGCATCCGGCCCACCCGGCTGACGCACCAGCACTGCCCTCATGTCTCTCACGCTCCCCAGACCTAATTTTCGAAAATCATACCGTTTACGAAAATTATTGCAAGATGGTCGTTTGCGCGGCATGTTGAGGCATCGATTCATTGGCAGGCCCATGCCCGACAGCGCCATTCGCCCTCGCAAGGAATTCGGCAAGACCATCGCCGCCGACATCACCCATCGGCTGCGCGAGGAGATCATTGCCTGCGCGCTTGCGCCGGGCGAGCCACTGCGCTTCGACGTGCTGCGCGAGCGGTTCGGCGCGAGCTTTACGACACTGCGCGAGGCGCTGACCGCGCTCGCCGCCGAAGGCCTGGTCGACGCGCAGGAGCAGCGCGGCTTTCGCGTCGCGCCGGTCAGCCGCCAGGATCTGATCGAGGTCACCGACGCCCGCGTGCTGGTCGAGGTGGAATTGATCCGCCGCTCGATTCAAAGGGGCGATGACGATTGGGAAATCGCGGTGATCTCGACGCTGCACAGATTGAAGCGAATCGAGCAGCGCGATCCCGAACATCCCTTGCGCGACCCCGAGTGGAAGATCGCGCATCGCCAATTCCATCAGGCACTTGTCTCGGCCTGCGGCTCGGCAACGCTGCTCGCCATTCGCGCCGAGCTGTTCGACCGCGCCGAGCGCTACCGGCACCTGTCGGCCAATTTCCGACCGCGCCCGCGCGACAAGGCCGGGGAGCACCAGGCCATCATGCAGGCCGCGATCTCGCGCAATGCCGATCTCGCCGTGCAATTGATCGAGGCCCATATCCGCTCGACCGCCGACAACGTCGCAACCTACGCCGCCCACCTGCTCGATACCGAATAGGCGGACAGCATTTTCGCGCGGCGGGCTTGCGCCGCGCCTGATTTTCGAAAATAATAGGATCAATCGAAAATCAGAACCCTTGGGGCGTGATCATGAAGCTGCTGTCGTTCGTGGACGGAAATCGGGAAACCTGGGGCGCCGTTGTCGAAAACGGCGTGGTCGATCTCGGACGCGCCCTGCCCCAATATCCTGCGCTTGCGGACTTTCTCGGCAGCGACGATTACGCGAAGCGCGAGGCCATCGTCGCTGGGCAGAAGCCCACGATCGCGCTGAGCGATATCAAATATCTCCCGGTGATCCCGCGTCCCGAGAAGATCGTCTGCGCCGTGCGCAATTATCTGGACCACCACAACGAAGCCGTGGCGTTCGGCATGAAGCGCGAGATCACCGAGTTTCCGCCGATCTTCCTGCGGGTCTGGCGCTCCCAGGTCGGCCACAACGCACCGGTGATCCGGCCCAAAGTCTCGGACAATTTCGACTGGGAGGGTGAGCTCGCCGTGGTGATCGGCAAGGGCGGCCGTCACATCAGCCAGGCCGACGCGTGGAGTCATGTCGCGGGTTACTCGATCTACAACGACGTCAGCGTGCGCGACTGGCAGCGCCATGCGCAGCAGATCGCTTCCGGCAAAAACTTCGTCGGCACCGGCCCGTTCGGTCCGTGGCTGGTCACGCCGGACGAGATCGGCGACCCTACGAAACTCAAGCTGGAGACGCGCGTCAACGGGGCGACCGTGCAGTCTTCCGACACTTCGATGCTGATCTTCTCGATCCCGCGGCTGATCGAATATTGCTCGACCATCTTCGACCTCGTGCCCGGCGATGTCATCGCGACAGGCACGCCGGCCGGCGTCGGCTTCACCCGCAAGCCGCCGGTTTTCCTCAAGCCCGGCGACGTGGTCGAGGTCGAGATCGAGAATATCGGCGTGCTCAGCAATCCCGTCGTGGACGAGGCCTAGCTTGAGCATGGCCTACGACATTCGCAAGACCGCGCTCGGCGTCGAGACCGTCTGGCACGAGCGCGGGCCCCGGCTGGAGAAGCCGCTGCTCGTCGGCACCGCCATTGCCGTGATCCGCAATCCCTTTGCCGGCCGCTATGAGCCGGACCTGATGCCGTTCCAGGCCGCCTTGCGTGAGCTCGGGCGCGAGCTCGCGAGCGGATTGATCGCGCAGCTCGGCGGCGCGGCGAAGATCGAAGCCTATGGCAAGGGCATCATCGTCGGCGAGGACGGCGAGCTCGAGCACGGCGCCGTTTGGCACGAAGCTGGCGGCCACGGCATGCGCGAGGTGCTGGGGCAACCCAAGGCCATCGTGCCGGCGGCGAAGACGATCGGCGGTCCTGGCACGCGCCTGATGGTGCCGCTCGGCCACATCCACGCCGCCTATGTCCGCAGCCATTTCGGCACGGCGGAGATGACGCTGTGGGACGCGCCGCGCCGCGACGAGATCGCCTTCGGCCTCGTGATGGCGACCGGCGGCCGCCCTCACGCGCGCATCGGCGGCCTCAAGGCCTCCGAGATCTCCGTGCACGACGGGCAGCGCTGAGGCGCTGCCGCGCTCAATGCGCGCCGCAGCGGCAGCGCTCGTAATCGGCGGGATCGTGGCTGTTGACGATCGTCACGTGGTCGCCGTGATCGCGCTTCAGCGCGCGCAGCCGCTCCTGGTTGGCGATCCGCATGGCGCGGTCCATGTCGCCGCGGCGCTGGAAGTAGCCTAGCATCAACGGCACGCGCGGCGATGCGTCGAGCTGGCCGTGATGGAAGTAGCTGTCGCCGGCATGCAGCAGCCATTTGTCGCCTGATCGCACCGCGATGCCGCAGTGTCCGAGCGTGTGGCCGGCGAGCGGAATCATCAGGATGTCCGCCTCCTTGTCGCCAAGCGCGCGCACGCCCTTGAAGCCGAACCAATCCTCGCCGCCATCGCCATAGAATGACCAATGCGGGCCGTGGCTCCACTGCCCCGTGACGTAGCGCCCTTGTGGCGGCGCCGGCTTGCGCAGCACCGCCATGTCGTATTCGGCGCGATGGACGTGAATCGCGGCGTGGGGAAAATCAGGTACGCCGCCGGCATGGTCGCGGTCGAGATGCGTCAGCAACACGTGGCGCACGTCCTCGAGGGAATAACCGAGCGCCTTCACCTGCTCGGCCGCCGTCTCCGCGGGATCGAGTCTTGGCGCGGTCTGCCGCACCCAGCGCCGCCCCAGCCGCCCGGGCGCTGCGATGTCGTCGAGGCCGATGCCGGTGTCGACCAGGGCGAGCCCGTCATTGGTCTCGACCAGCAGGCAGTGGCAGACCAGCCGGGCGCGCTGGAACAGGCCGCCAGTGCCGTTCACCAGGCGGCGGCCGATCGGGCACATCGTGCCGGTGTTGAGATGGTGGATCTTCATCGCGTGTCCCTGCCGGTTATGAGTGCACGTCTTGTCATCGTTCGATCCATAGGTAAAATATCGAATACTGATATGTTCTCTAGGTCCGTCCTATGGATATCCGCGAGCTTCGCTACTTCGCCGCCGTCTATCGCGAACGCAGTCTGACCGCCGCCGCGCGGGCCTGCTTCGTGTCGCAGCCGTCGATCTCGACCGCGATCACCAGCCTCGAGGCCGAGCTCGGCACCACCTTGTTCATCCGGCACAAGAAGGGCGTCGCGCCGACCGCCTCGGCGGAGCAGTTTCACGCCCACGCCTGCCGCATCATCGACGAGACCGACGCGGCGCGCGGCCTGTTCAAGAAACCGAGCACGAAGGCGACGGTCACGCTCGGCCTGATGCGCACGCTCGACGTGCCCCGGACCATCGCGCTGCTCAAGCCCCTGACAGCGCGCGGCGACGTCGCGCTCCGGCTCGTCGGCAGCGACGAGCCCGCCGATGCGCGGATCATCTCGAAGAGCATGCTGCGAAAGGACGAGCACTTCGTCGCGCTGTGGAGCGAGCGCTACGTCGCCGCGCTGCCGCCGTCGCATCCGCTGACGCTGAAGGAGACGCTTCGCACCGCCGATCTCGCCGGCGTGCCGCTGATCGACCGCTGCCATTGCGAGCAGAGCGCGTTCTTCGGCCGCAATGCACAGCGCCGCCAGACCGCGGCGATCGCGCAATCGGAAGATTGGGCCATCGCGCTGGTCGCCGCCGGGGTCGGCATCGCCATCGTCCCCGAGGGCGTGGCGCACGGCAATCCGGACGTCGCCGTGCGCGAGATCGAGGTCAAGGTGACGCGCGAGGTCGGCCTCGCCTACCGCGCCTCGGCGCCGCTGGCCGATGCGCTGAAGGATCTTGTCGGAAAGCTGCAGAAGCAACGGCGAAGACCGACCTCGGGCGCGCGCGGCGGCTCAACCAGGACCGGCCGCGAGCGCCGCGCTGCCGTCACCGCCGGGCGTGCATGAGCACGCGCCCGAACGGCCGGTCCTCGATCAGGAAGCGGACGGCCTCCGCCGCCTCGGACATGGGAAACACCTTGCCGATGGTGGGATGCAACGTTCCCTCCTTGAGGTAACCCAGAAGCGTGGCGCCGGCCGCAGCGACCGTTTCCGGCGTGAAGAGCCGGAACGTGAAGCCGCGGATCGTCGCAGCCCTCCAGATGATGTCGGTCACGTTGACATTCGCCTGGCGCCCTCCGGCGTAGCCGGCGACGACGACCGTGCCGCCGAAGGCGAGCGAGGCAAGCACTTCGGCGGTGAGGTTGCCGCTCACCCCATCCACCACGACGTCCACGCCCTTGCCCTCCGTGATACGGTGCACGCCGTCCTTGAGGCTCTCCCTGGAGAGATCGATGACATGCTCGTAACCGGCCGCACGCGCCTGCTCGGCCTTTTGCGTATTGCCTGCGGTCGAGATCGTCAGCGCGGCACCGAGGCGGCGCGCGACTTGCACCGTTTCCATGCCGACGGCACCGCCGATGGCCGGTGCGAGGACCGTTTGTCCCGGTCTGAATTTTGCGAGTTCAGTCAGAGCCAGGTAGCCCGTCAGATATCCCGCGCCTGCCAGATAGGCTGCGGCGTGATCGTCATCGACAGTCTCGGGAACGTGTGACAGGCCGGAGGCTGGTGCGGCCACGAATTCGCGCCAGGTGCCGTCGGCCGTGAGGCCGAAACCCGTCCCTCTGACGAATACGCGATCGCCGGCCTTGAAGTCTTCGCTCTGGCTCTCGACGACCGCTCCGACACCGGTCTGGCCGCCGACGCGCGGCAGGTTTTCCGGCGTCGCGGCGTAGTGGTGGCCTGACCGGAACGTGTTGTCCAAGGGATTGATACCGACCGTTCGCATCTCGACGATGACCTCGCCGGCGCGCGCCTCCGGCCTCGCCAGCTCGACCAGACGGTTTCGACTGTAATCTCCGTACTGCAGGTACTGGATCGCCTTCATGACTTCGCTCACCTCACGTGTTGGGCTCCGAGGTCGATCTAATGCCTTCCAGATTTGAGCGATATCTGCCAAAATGAGAACGATACTTTCAATTTTGGAAGGACGATGGATCGCCTCGAAGCCATGACCATCCTGGTGACGGCGGCCGACAGCGGCAGCCTGTCGGCCGCGAGCCGCCAATTGCGCATCCCGCTGGCGACGGTGAGCCGCCGTGTGTCCGATCTCGAGGAACACCTCAACGTTCGCCTGCTCCACCGCGGCGGCCGCAAGCTCGTGCTCACCGATGTCGGGCGCAGCTATGTCGCCTCATGCCGGCGGATCGTGGAAGAGATCGCGGAAGTCGAGCGTACGGCAGCCGGTGAATACCGCGCGCCGCAGGGCGAGTTGATCGTCACCGCGCCTGCGGTCCTGGGCCGCAGCCATCTCTTGCCGATCGTCGTGGAGTTTCAGCGCGCCTTCCCCGACGTCCGGGTTCGGGTGCAGTTCACCGATCGATACGTCAACCTGATCGAGGAGCACGTCGATCTCGCCGTGCGCATCGGGGAGTTACCGGACAGCAACACGATCGGCACGCGCGTCGGTGCCGTCGGCCTCGTCGCTTGCGCCAGCCCCGCCTACCTGAAGACACGCGGCACGCCCAAGCGGCCGGCCGACCTCGCGGACCATGATTGCATCACCCAGCAGGCCCATACCGCGACGTCCAACTGGAAGTTCTCGACCGGAAGAAACGAACAGACGATCGAGGTCCGGTGCCGGCTTGCAGTTTCCCTCGCCGAAGCTGCGGTCGCAGCCGCTGTTTCAGGTGCCGGGATCGCCCGCGTCCTGTCGTATCTCATCGATGACGAGTTGAAGAAGCGAACGCTGGTCAAGCTGCTCGGCGCTTACGAATCCGCGCCGCTTCCGGTCAGCCTGATCTATCCGAGCCAGCGCCAGGTGCCGTTGAAGCTGCGCGCCTTCCTGGACTTTGCCACCCCACGGCTGCGAAAGCGGCTCGGCTATCGAAACGCGTAGGTGAAGTCACCTCTGCCGCGTGCGTGTTCGCGGTCGGCCTTCCCCTGACTGGAACGCGATCGCCTCAGCCCTTCGAGACCACCGCGCGGCCATAAGGCGGCTGGCCCTGGACCGGCGGGTTGGCCGTCTGGGCGGCGAGTTCGCCGATCAGGCGATCGGCGTCGGCGGCCATGCCGTCGGGCGCCTGGATCACCAGGCGCTCCAGCGCCCAGCGGTAGGACGAGACGCGCTGCTCCAGGCATTGCTGCACCCACTGCACGATCAGCGAGTTCTCCTGCATGCGCGCGACCGCGTCGTCCTTCTCCTTCGGCGAGAGCGCGGAGACGCGCGCCATGCTGGCATCGCGCTTCCTGTCGAGATCGATGACGCGGATCGCGCTGGCGAAGAACGGCTCGAAGCGGGTGATGTCGTTGCGCACGTCCTCGATCAGTTGCGCGTAACGCGAGGAATGCGAGCGGTGCGGCTCGTCGATCAGCGTGCGTCCGTACATGGTGCGGTCGAACACGATCTTCTGCCGCCAGGGCGAGGGCATCGCCTTGTAGTCGCCGAACACGCTCTTCCAGGCGGGGCGCGACAGCGGCGGCTCGATCATGGGATAGGCGAGGTCGCGCAGCTGGCGCTCCTCGTCGGTGAGCTGGAATTGCGAAGGCTTCAGGCCGACGCTGCCGGTGGCTTCAGCGCCAAGCCAGCGATGCATGTCGTCGCTGCGCATGCTCTCGCGGGTACGGCCGAAATCGCCGCCGCTACAGGCAGCGAGCATCGCGCCGAGAAGCGTGAGCAGGACGGCCGACAAGAAGGGCCGGATCTGGCGGATGGCGTCCGGCATTGCAAAGGCCGGACGTCAGCGACGGCGACGACGGCGCCCCGGCGCTGTGCCCTGCTCAGGGCCGTGATCGCCGCTGGTTTCATCTGCCTCGCGCTCGATACGGATGACGGGAAGGATCAGGATCGTTCCCATGTCCGCGCGCGGAGCGACATCCCCCGACGAGCCCACCCGGCGACCGGCCGGAAATTCAATGATGGTCCCCATGTCAGCTCTCTTCAATTGCCGCGCGACCGAACGCGCCCCTGCAACATGCAATTCATTAAGATCAGTTCATGGTTAACGGGGTGTAAACGCGGCGTCCGGACCGTAGCCGCACGGGCCGGCCTGGGGCGTCCCGTTAAGGTACGAGATCGCGACAAGTCGAGCGTTCGGCTTCACGCCTCGTTTTCCTTAACGAGCCTTTAAAGGAGCCTGCGATAGGCTGGCAGCGAGTATCTCTTCCAGGTCGCGTATCTCTCCATGACCAAGTCGCTGTTTCCCGGATTCGACGGGCTGATGTCCCTCTCCCGTCGCGAAGGTGTCGATGTTCGGCCGACGCTGCTGCGCGTGCTGACCGATCTCTACGTCCAGACCCGCGTCCACAGCGAGGACGAGCAGCGCCAGTTCACCGAGCTTGCAACGCGGCTGATCGACCAGGTCGACGATGCCACGCGCGCGGCCGTCAAGGCCAAGCTCGCGATCTACCCGCAGACGCCCGTCCCGGTGCTGCAGAAGCTCGGGCTGGTCGCAGCCCAGGAGGGCCGCAGGGTTCCGCTGGCCCGCGAGATCCCGACGCCGGCACCCGCCCCCGCGCCGGTCCGCACGCCCTCGGAGGCTGAGCTGCGCATGGCCTCGAACATGGCGATGCAGCCAAAGGACGCCGCCGAGATCCACGACATGTTCTTCCGCGCCGGCGCTTCCGAGCGCGCGCTGATCCTGCACAACCTGGCGCAGACGCCGCTGAAGGCCGCGCCGCGGATTCCGACCGTGCGCGCCAAGCGCGCGATTCAGATCCTGGAGATGGCGGCGATCGCGGGCGATGTCGAGAACTTCGCCCTGGAGCTCGGCGACAGCCTGATCCTGCCCTCGCGCGTCGCCGCCCAGATCGTCGACGATGCCGGCGGCGAGGCGCTCGCGGTCGCGGCGCGCGCGCTCGACATGCCGAGCCCGAACTTCCAGCGCATCCTCTTGTTCTTCAAGCCGGCGATCGGCACTTCCGTGAACGAGGTGTACCGACTGGCGCGGCTCTACGACCGCCTCAGCGACCGCTCGGCGCTGGTGATGCTGGCGGCCTGGCGCGGCTCGACGCTCGCGGTCACCCGCGCGAAATACCAGCCCTCCCTGCACGACGGCGAACGCCAGCGCGCCCGCGCCGGCGCGAGCCAGACACGGCCGGCCGTGCAGCCCGGCGCGATGCCGCCGCGCCGCACCGGCACTGACGGGTCGTCGGAGCGGTAGAGCCAGCCCTGAGGCATCTTCAGCTCGTGCCCCGGACGCGGCGCAGCGCCCCAGCGATGCGCTGCAGAGCCGGGGTCCATCTCACCGCGTCACGTCGTGCAGCCCTCTGGGTCCCTGTGTATCGAAATTCTGTCATTGTGGAGTGGGCGGGAAGCCGTTGGGTCCTTGGCGCTTGACGCCGTGAGCCGGCTCGGTCTCCCGCCCGTTCCATCTATCAACCTGAACAGTTGCA
>Ga0102591_1003602_pt1 | contig 13565 bp, 10 predicted proteins | sample AraplaCol_mCL_r2_2_FD_76860 | JGI IMG/M metagenome (GOLD analysis project Ga0102591, IMG submission 76860) | Arabidopsis root microbial communities from North Carolina, USA - plate scrape MF_Col_mCL_r2 (SPADES assembly) (version 2) | ecosystem: Host-associated > Plants > Roots > Endosphere... | reverse complement strand
GATGGCGTCGCGCAGGCGGTTCTCGGCGGCCTGGGCGCGGGCCTGGGCCAGGCGCTCCTCGGTGACGTCCAGCGCCACGCCGATGATCCGCGAATAGCCGTCCTCGCCCGGCTTGCCGAAGCCCTGGCCGCGGGCGTCCACCCAAATCGAGCGGCCGCCGTGTTCGCGGGCGGGAATGCGGAACGACACGTCGAAGGCGCCGAACTGGGCGGCGTTGGCCAGGGCCTGGCGCACGCGGTCGCGGTGGTCCGACGAGATCCGCTCGACGAGATCCTCGCCGGGCGCGACGCCGCCGCCGCCCCAGCCGAACATCGCGCCGGTGACGTCGGACATGTAGACCTCGTCCGAGCGCAGGTCCCATTCCCAGATGCCGCAGCGGGCGGCCTCGACGGCCAGGCGGAAGCGCTGCTCGCTGTCGATGAACTCGCGCTGGGCGGCCTCGGCGCGGCGGCTCTGCAGCATCAGGATCAAAGCCAGGGCGATGCCGGCGGCCAGCGGGATCAGCAGGGTCAGCGCGCCTTCCATCAGGCGGCGATCGACATTGGCGACGGTGTGGCTGGGGGCGCTGACGGCGGCGATCAGGGCGCCCTGGGCCAGGGGCTCGAAGGCCACGTCCAGGCCCGAGCCGTCGACGCCGCGGCCGGTCAGGGCGGCGGCCCCGCCTTGCAGGTCCTCCACCGACAGGGCGTAGGCTTGGTCGAGGCTGGCGGCGCCCTGCACCGCGCGGCCGACGCCGACCAGCAGGCCGCCGTCCGGCAGGAAGAGAGCGTTGGACTGGGTCTTGTCCGGCTCGCCCAGCAGGCGCGAGGGATCGCCGGCGGCGATGACGTAGCCGCGGCCGGCCGAGGTCTGGGCGGCCATGGCCACGTAGAGGCGGCCGCTGCGGCCGACGCCGCCGATCCAGGCGCTGCGGCCCGAGGCGGCGGCGGCGCGGGCCGCTTCGCGCCAGTCGGCCGACGGATCGCGGCCGGCCACGGCCATGACTTCGCCGGTGGTGGCCACGGCGACGGCCATGGCCTCGCCGCCGGCGGCGCGCAGGGCGGTCTCGGCCGCGTCCATGGCCGAGGTCGGGTCGCGTTCGAGCAGGTCGCCCGCCGCCGACAGGCCGGCGCGCTGGGCGGCGAGATTGGTCTCGACCTTGCCCGACAGGATCTGGGCCTGGGCGGCCAGGGCCGCGCCGCCGGGCGGGGCGGCGGCTTCCTTCTGCAGCTTGACGACGCCGAGGGCGGTGTAGACGGCCAGCAGCAGCAGGGCGGCCAGGATCACGACGCGGACATAGGCCTGCGACGACCGGGCGGCGCGCATGCGAGCCGCGCCCGCAGCCGAAAGTCCGGCCTTCGCCGTCCTCCCGGGTTTCGCCCCGCCAATCCGCAACGCTTAAAGCTCCCACACCCCCGGCGAGTCAGTTCGCCGACTATGGTGAATCTACCGTACCCGTTCGGTCGGCGTCACCCTGGCGAGGCCCGATTCCCTGGGGGCTGAGCGCTTTGGTCGCAACCGTTGCGCGGAAGAATCACCCCAGGCTCGCGCCAGAGGGCTTCCTTCTCCCCTTGCGGGAGAAGGTGGCGGCCCCCCGGGTCCGGCGAAGCCGGCCCGAGGGTAAACTCCGGCCGACGGATGAGGGGTCTCTCAAACCCAGACCGCCGCATCCAGCCGATCCGCCTTTCGCAGCGGACAGGACTATCGACCCCTCACCCGACCTCCCTTCGGGAGGCCACCCTCTCCCGCAAGGGGAGAGGGATCTCGGGCGTCAATCCAGCGCCCGGCCGGCAAGCTCCAGCACGTTCTTCGAGAGCCCCGGCGCGGCCTTCACGCGCTCAAGCTCCCGCCGCATCAGGTCGCCCAGCGCCGGGACGTAGCGCCTCCAGCCGCCCAGGGGCTCGACCAGGCGGGCCGCCGTCATCGGGTTGAAGCTGTCCACGATCAGGATCTGGTCGGCCAGGAAGCGGTAGCCCGCGCCGCTGGGGTCGTGGAAGCGGGCCGGGTTGGCGCTGGCGAAGCCCTGCACCAGGGCGCGGAAGCGGTTGGGGTTGCCGGCGTCGAAGTCCTCGTGCTCGGTCAGGGCCAGGACCCGCTTCAACGCGCCTTCCGACGGATCGCGGGCCTGCACCGAGAACCACTTGTCCAGCACCAGCGGCTCGTGCCGCCACTTGGCGTGGAAGGCCGAAAGCGCCTTCTCGCAGGGCTCGCCGCCCACGGCCAGCAGGGCCGACAGGCCGCCCATGGCGTCGGTCAGGGCCGCGGCGGCCTCGAAATGGCCGACGATGCGCTGGACGTTGTCGGCGTGCGGGTCGGCGGCCAGCAGGTCGACGCAGGCGTTGCGCAGGGCCCGGCGGCCGGCCGAGGCGGCGTTGGGGGAGAACTCGCCGTCGCTCTGCATGGCGCCGTGGATGCGGGCCAGCTGCTCGCCCAGGTGCACGGCGATGCGGGCGCGCAAGGCGTCGCGAGCGGCGTGGATCGCGCCCGGATCGGCCGGATCGACGGCCAGGGCCAGATCGCCCTCGCTGGGCAGGGCCAGCAGCAGGGCCTTGAAGGCCGGATCGGCGGCGGCGTCGTCCAGCGCCTGGCCCAGGGCCTGGGCGTAACGCTCCTCGCCGACCTCGTCGGGAGCCCCCGCCGCGCGGGCCAGGATCAGCCCCCGGGCCAGGCCCTGGCCGGCTTCCCAGCGGTTGAAGAGATCCGGATCGGCGGCGAACAGCACATAGGCGTCGGCGGGCCGCGCGTCGGTGGTCAGGGTGACCGGGGCCGAGAAGCCGCGCAGGGCCGAGATCACCGGCGGCTCTTCCACGCTCTCCCAGCGCACCGTCAGGCTCTCGCCCTCCAGCAGCACCACCTCGCTGTCGCGCAGGGGCGCGCCGGTCTGCGAGAGCAGGCCGATGGTGACCGGGATCGGCAGGGCCTTCTTGACCGGCTGGCCGCTGGTGGGCGCGGTCTTCTGGCTCAGGGTGATCGACAGCGCCTTGGCGGCCGCGTCATAGGCGTGGGTCAGCGACACCGACGGCGTGCCGGCCTGTTCGTACCAGGAGAAGAACGACGACAGGTCGCGGCCCGACGCCTCCGCGAAGCAGGCGATGAAGGCCTCGACCGTCGTGGCCTCGCCGTCGTGGCGCTCGAAATAGAGGTCCAGGCCCGCCCGGAACGCCTGCGCGCCCAGGATGGTCTTCAGCATGCGGATGATCTCCGCGCCCTTCTCGTAGATGGTCGCGGTGTAGAAGTTGTCGATCTTCAGATAGCTCGACGGCCGCACGGCGTGGGCCAGCGGGCCGGCGTCCTCGGCGAACTGGCGGGCGCGCAGGGCCTTGACGTCCTTGATCCGCTGCACGGCCGCGCCACGCATGTCGGCGGAGAAGCTCTGGTCGCGGAAGACCGTCAGGCCCTCCTTCAGGCACAGCTGGAACCAGTCGCGGCAGGTGATGCGGTTGCCGGTCCAGTTGTGGAAATACTCGTGGGCGACGACGCTCTCGATGCGCTCGTAGTCGAAGTCGGTCGCCGTCTCCGGCTCGGCAAGCAGGAGCGAGGAGTTGAAGATGTTCAGCCCCTTGTTCTCCATGGCCCCGAAGTTGAAGTCGCGCACGGCCACGATCATGAAGAGGTCCAGATCGTATTCGCGGCCGAACGCCTCCTCGTCCCACTTCATCGAGCGCTTGAGCGCGTCCAGCGCATAGGCCGCGCGCGAGGCCTGGCCGGGATCGACGAACACCTTCAGCGCCACGGTGCGGCCGCTCATGGTGACGAAGTCGTCCTCCAGTACGTCCAGCCGGCCGGCGACCAGGGCGAACAGATAGGCGGGCTTGGGGAAGGGGTCGTTCCAAACGGCGAAGTGGCGGCCGTTCTTCAGCTGGCCGGCCTCCATCAGGTTGCCGTTGCTCAGCAGGTGCTCGAACGCGGCGTCGGCCTCGATCCGCACGGTGTAGCGGCTCAGCACGTCAGGCCGGTCGGGGAAGAAGGTGATGGTGCGGAAGCCCTCGGCCTCGCACTGGGTGCAGAACCGGCCGCCCGACATGTAGAGGCCCATCAGCGCCTTGTTGGCCGACGGATCGATCTCGACCTCGGTGACCAGTTCGAAGGCGTCGGGGACGTCGGCGATGGTCAGGCGCTCGTCGTCCAGCTCGTACTGGTTGGCGCTCAGGGCCTGGCCGTCGATGGCGATCGCCTTCAGCGCCAGGCGCTCGCCGTTCAGCGACAGCGGCTCGCCGGCGGCCCCGGTGCGGCGCACCTGCAGCGTCGCGGTCACGCGCGTGGCCGACGGCTCCAGCTGGAAGGACAGGTGCGTCGTCTCGATCTCGAACGGGAACGGACGATAGTCGGAGAGCCGGATCGGCTGGGGCGTTTCGGTGCGCATGCGGCCAATGTAGTCGCCCGTCGGGGCCGGGGCGAGGCCGCCGGTTGCGCGGTTTGTCGATTTATCGGCTAGGTTGGCGACTCAATCGGGGGTGTTTTCACGTGTCAGAGATCGCCAATTCGGAACCTGCGCCGGGCCTTTCGCCGGGACGTCGCGCCGCGACCGTGGCCTGGGCGCTGGGCCTGGCCTTGATCGTCACCGTCGCCGGGGCGATCGTGGCCTTCGGCCTGGGTATGATCGGCCTCTATCTCTACGGCGTGATGCGGCCCGAAGAGTCGCTGAACCAGGTCGACGAGGTTCTGCTGAAGCAGGCGCCGATCGCCCTGCTGTGCGGCGCGTTCACCGTCTTGAGCACCTATTCGGTGCTGGTGCGGCTGGTCGAGAAACGCGATCGCACCGAACTGGCGCCGAAGGGGGCCTGGCGCGAAGCCGCGCGCGGGGCCGGACTGGCGGTCGCCGCCTTCGCTCTGCTGATGGCCGTCCTGACGCTGATCGGCGCGGTGACCTGGGGGCCGCCGTCGCTGGTGGACTGGCGCTGGGCGGCGCCGGACCGTCTCGTCACCGGGATCGCCGGCGGCGTGGTGATGGCCGTCGTCGTCCAGGGCGTGCTGACCCGGCTCTTGGCCAAGGCCCTCGGCCCGATCCCGGCCGTCGTGCTCGCCGCCGTGCTGGTCGCCTGCTTCTACCCCGCCTCGGACGGTCCGCTGCTGCTCGCCCAGCGGCTGGGCGCGCTGCTCGGCGGGGCGATCCTGGCCCTGACCTATCTGCGTAATGGCCGTCTGTGGCTGGGCATGGGCCTGGCCGGAGCCTGGGGCGCTCTCGTCCAGCTGGTGACCGGCGGCTACGCGCTGGAGGGCGGCTACGACGGCACGGCCGCCTTCATCTCCGAGCCCGAACGCGGCGCTCTGGTCTCCTGGCTGCGTGGGCCGAGCGGACCCGAAAGCTCTGTCCCGCTGCTGGTCGGCGGCGCGCTTGTGGTCGGCTGGCTGGCCTGGCGGGCCTGGAAGGAAGGCGGCTTCTCCAGGGCTTGAGGCGGATCAATGTGCGGCCCGGCGGGCGGGCGCATCACCCCTGGCGACGCATCGACGCGTCGAACTCCAAGGGGATAAGACCATGACCGCCCTCCGCCTCGCCCTGCTGGCCGGCCTGACGCTCGCCGCCGCGACCGGCGCCGCTCAAGCCCAGGAGGCCTTCACGCCCGCCGCCAAGGGGACCTGGCAGGTCAACCTGCGCGCCACCGGCGTGCTGCCCGACGCGGGCGATCCGATCGTCACCGCCGCCGGCGCGGCCACCGGCCTGAAGGCCGACGTCAAGGACGACGTCAAGCCGACCCTGGGCGTCTCCTACTTCATCACCGACAATCTGGCCGTCGAGGTGATCGCCGGCACGACCCAGCACACCGTCAAGGCCGTGGGGCCGGGAACCGACGTCGTGGTGCACAAGACCTGGGTGCTGCCGCCGGTGGTCTCGGCCCAGTACCACTTCGCGCCCAAGGCCCGGTTCAATCCCTATGTCGGCGCGGGGTTGAACTACATGCTGTTCTACAGCGGCAAGGACCGCAACGGCTTCACCGTCGATCTCGACGACGGCTTCGGCTACGCCCTGCAGGCCGGCGCCGACATCGCCGTGAAGGGTCCGTACGTCGTCAATCTCGACGTCAAGAAGGTCTGGTTCGAGACCGACGCCAAGATCAACGGCGGCGCGCTGAAGTCCAAGGTCAACCTGGATCCGACGGTGGTGTCGGTGGGCATCGGGCGGCGGTTCTAGAGGGATTTGGAACCCCTCCCCCTTGATGGGGGAGGGGCAGGGGTGGGGGTGACCTGCCGAGTTGGCGGCCTTGCGCGGCTTCCGACGCCGTAGCCACCCCCATCCCCGACCCTTCCCCCATCGAGGGGGAAGGGAGAAGTCTATCCCTCGATCGATCCGCTGGCCGCCGGCGTCTCGTGCAGCTCGCGCTCGATCGCCGCGGCCTTCTGGGCCAGGGCCAGCAGGGCGGGGGGCGCGTCTTCGGGATGGTCGCCGACCAGGGTCACGATCTCGCGGGCCAGGGCGTGCAGGCGCGGGGCGGTGGCGATCAGCTTGGCCTGGAACTCGATCTTGCGCGGATCGCGGTCGTACTCGGCCCCCGGCGTGCGCCAGCCGCCCCAGTCGTTGGGATCGGTGACCACCACCGGATAGGTGCCGGGGAAGGGATGGTGCAGGCAGTCGCCCTCCTGCTGCCACTTGTTGCGGGCGCGCAGCACCCGCCAGTTCGACAGGACGCCGCCTTCCTGCGGGTCCATCTTGTCTTCGGGCTTCAGCTCGTGGGCCAGGAACTCGCGGCCCAGGCCGACGTCGTAGGTCACCCGCACGGGCTCGTCGAAGCCCTTGGCCCAGATGGGCACGATCTTCTCGATCGTCGCCCAGGCGCCGACGCTCTCGACCCAAACCTTCTGGTTCCGCTGGTAGACGGTCTTGGCCATGGGACTCCGGAACTTCGCCTGCAAATGCTCAAAGGCATAAGAACCTGAAATTCTTGACGCCGGGTCAATCTTTCCAGGGGGCGCAAGCTCGGTCATCGTCGTTTCCAACGGCCGTCGACAGAACGGCCAAGGGAGAGAAACGGCCGTGGATTTCGACTATTCCGACGACCAGAAGTTCCTCAAGGACGAGGCCCGCAAGTTCCTGAGCGGCCGCTGTCCGCCCGCGGTGGTGCGCGGGGTGCTGGACGATCCCGCGCGCAGCCACGACCAGGCCCTCTGGGCCGCCGTCGCCGAGCAGGGCTGGCTGGGCGCGGCCATTCCCGAAGAGCACGGGGGCCTCGGCCTTGGCCGCGTCGAGCTCTGCGCCATCGCCGAGGAGCTGGGCCGCGCCGTCGCGCCGATCCCCTTCGCCTCCACGGTCTACGTCCTGGCCGAGGCCGTGATGGCCCACGGCTCCGACGCCCAGAAGGCCGCCATCCTGCCGCGTATCGCGGCCGGAGACCTGATCGGCTGCCTGGCCGTCAGCGAAGGCCCCGGCGTGCTCACCCCTTCGGCGCTGTCGAGCAAGGTCGAGAGCGGCAAGCTCACCGGCGTGAAGATCCCCGTCACCGACGGCGACATCGCCCACACCGCCATCGTCCTGGCGTCCGAGGGCGGCAAGCCGGGCCTGTTCCTGGTCGACCTGACCGGCGCGGGCGTAAAGCGCGGGACGCTGGAGAGCCTGGATCCCACCCGCGGCGTCGCCCGCCTGACCTTCGATGGCGCGGCCGCCGAACGGCTGGGCGCGGCGGGCGAGGGCTTCGACCTCGTCCAGGCCATCCTCGACCGCGCCGCCGTGCTGCTGGCCTTCGAACAGCTGGGCGGCGCCGATCGCTGCCTGGAGATGGCCAAGGAATACGCCCTGGGCCGCTACGCCTTCGGCCGCGTGATCGCCGGCTACCAGGCCATCAAGCACAAGCTGGCCGACATGTACGTCAAGAACGAGGTCGCCCGCTCCAACGCCTATTACGGCGCCTGGGCCCTCAACGCCTCCACCCTCAAAGAAAATGGGGCCCCCGAACTGCCCACGGCCGCCGCCGCCGCCCGCATCGCCGCCTCCGAAGCCTTCTGGTTCGCCAGCAAGGAAAGCGTCCAGGTGCACGGCGGCATGGGCTTCACCTGGGAGGTCGACTGCCACCTCTATTACCGCCGCTCGCGGCAGCTCTCCCTCGTGGCCGGCTCGCCCCGGCTCTGGAAGGAGCGGCTGGTGAGCGAGCTCGAGAAGAAGAACGCGGCTTAAGGGAGAACAGGATCATGGACTTCAACGACTCCCCCGCCGAAGCCGCCTACCGCGACAAGGCCCGCGCCTGGCTGGAAGAGGCCGCCGCCGCCCACAAGGCGCAGCACGGCGAGCCCAAGCCCAACACCCCCGAGCACATGGCCGCCGCCAAGGCCTGGCAGGCCCGCAAGGCCGCCGCCGGCTACGCCTGCATCACCTGGCCCGCTGTGGTCGGGGGAGGGGGCGGCACGCCGATCGAGTCCGTGATCTTCGGCCAGGAGGAGGGCAAGGCCGGCGTCGCCTACGGCTACTTCACCATCGGCCTGGGTATGTGCGTGCCCACGGTCATGGCCTTCTCCGACACAGACACCAAGAAGCGCTTCGTCTCGCCCGCCGTGAAGGGCGAGGAGATCTGGTGCCAGCTGTTCTCCGAACCGGCCGGAGGCTCCGACGTCGCGGCCCTGCGCACGCGCGCCGTGCGTGACGGCGACGAGTGGGTGATCAACGGCCAGAAGGTCTGGACCACCGGCGCCCACTACAGCGACTTCGGCATTCTCCTTACACGGACGGACCCCGACGTGCCCAAGCACAAGGGCCTGACCATGTTCTGGATCGACATGCGCGACGCCGCCGTCGAGTGCCGGCCGATCCACCAGATGTCGGGCGGGCGCGACTTCAACGAGGTCTATTTCAGCGACCTGCGGGTCAAGGACAGCCAGCGCCTGGGCGAGGTGGGCCAGGGCTGGCAGGTGGCCCTCGTCACCCTGATGAACGAGCGCCTGGCCGTCGGCGGCTCGGCCGGCCCCAACTATCGCGAGGTGCTGGAACTGGCCCGCGCCCTGCCGGGCGAGGACGGCCCCGCGCTCAACAACGACGCCTTCCGCGAGAAGCTGGCCGACTGGTTCGTGGCCTCCCAGGGGCTGAAGTTCACCCGCTTCCGCACCATGACCGCCCTGTCTCGCGGCCAGACCCCGGGACCGGAAAGCTCGATCGGCAAGATCATCTCGGCCAACCAGCTGCAGGATCTGGCCAACACCGCCGTCGAGATGCAGGGCGAGTACGGCGTTCTCACCGGCCCCGAAGCGGCCGCCGGCGCGGCCTTCCAGCAGAGCCTGATGTGGGCCCCCGGCCTGCGCATCGCCGGCGGCACCGACGAGATCCTCAAGAACATCATCGCCGAACGGGTGCTCGGCCTGCCCGGCGACGTCCGCGTCGACAAGGACGTGGCCTTCAAGGACATGCCGACGGGGCGGTGAGGGGGTCGACAATCCCTCTCTCTTTGAGAGAGGGAGGGGCCCGCGCCGAAGGCGTGGGAGGGTGAAAGGTAACAAAGCCAGCCGATCGAAAAGCGGTCGGACGGTCGCCGCCGCCCCGTCGAGATCGCCTGTTCCCTCCCTCGCAACCATCTCGTGGAAAGGCTCGAGGTTCGCCGGCCAAAGGTGAAACCTCTCACCCTCCCACCGCTCCGCGGCGGGCCCCTCCCTCTCTCCATGAGAGAGGGGTATCGAGTGCGAGAATCGCCTGGGCGACCGCGCCTCGCAAACTCGCCCCACACGCGAAAAATGACGATCCCCTGACAGGCGAAAATCGTGTGATTACACGGAATTAGCGGACCAACGCGCCTGTTCCACGTTCCAATTAAGGCATGGCGACCGACAGTGGTCGAACGGCGGTCTGGCGAGCTTGACAGCGTCGTCGCCGACGGCTCATGAGTGACTCCGATCTATGGTTAACGGCGGGGCTGGAGGGGAGCGATGCACGAGGCCAGCGACGCTGTTTCGACCCTCATCGACCGGGGGCTTCACCTGGGGCGGGCCGCGCGTTCGTGGATCACCACGCGGCCGTGGACGCGCCTTGGGCCGACCCGTCGCCTGCCGCTCGGCGTGGCCGCCGCGACCCTGGTCGCCATGCCGCTGTTCGGCTGTGATTTCTCCGCCAACCAGCTGTTCGCCAAGCGCGCCGGCGCCTGCCCGCGGCCGCAGACGGCCCAGGGCGTCTCGGGCCAGTTCAACCAGCAGCAGATCGAGATCCGCAACCTGCGCCAGGGCGGCTTCCGCGGCGACTTCTTCGCCCAGCTGGAGCTGGCCCGCCGCTACGAAGGCCAGCGGGCGGTCGACAAGAACCTCGACGATCCGGTCGAGGCGGCCACCTGGTACGCCATGGCCCTGGCCAATCCGGCCGGCTACGCCCCGATCGCCGCCTACGAGCCGCGCGGCAAGCCGGGCAAGGCCCTGTCTCGCTTCGACGACTGCCGCGCCTATGAGCGCCACGCCGCCTACGGCGCCCTCGACCGCCAGCTCTCCCGCATGTCGACGGAAGAGCGCGAGCAGGTCCGCAACCGGGTGATCTACATCCTGTCGACGCAGGGGGCCGACGGCTTCCGCGCCCTGGCGCGCATGCACGACGGCTATTTCGGCCCCTATGGCGAGCCGTCCGACAACCTCCAGGCCGTCGAGGCCTATGGCGACCGCAAGCATGTCGGCGCCCCGGCGGCGCTGGATCTCTTCCGCCGCAACGACGTCGACGCCTATCTCTACAACTACCTGGCGGTGCAGACCGGCGACGTCTCGGCCTATGTCATGCTCAAGGACTTCGAGCGCTCCTCGCCGCAGCGGGCCTCCTACGGCGGCTTCGTCGAGGGCAAGGCCAAGCGCTGGATCCCGCCCTACGAGTTCTATCCGGCCGACTCCCCGGATTCCGGCGTGCCCCATTCCGACGAGAGCGATCCGTCGGGCGAGGCCCGCGAGGCGGCCCTGGCGCGGCTGCACGAGCTGCCCTTCGTCCATATCGGCGAGGCCCTGGCCTATCTGCGGATCATCCCCGCGCCGCTGCTCGACGAGCGGCTGCTGGCGTCGGGCGACGCCCAGACCTTCCAGGCCTCGATCGGCCGCCCGACCACCGGCCGCCTGACGCCGATCGAGAAGGTGAGGGCGGTGCAGTACGCCGCCGTCAACGGCTCGTCCAAGGCCCAGCTCGTCCTGGCGGTGATGTACTCCGAGGGCGTCGGCGTGCCGCGCGACTACGCCCGCGCCTACCACTGGTACGAGGAGGCCGAACGCCAGGGCTCGCCCGAGGCCAAGTACGCCATGTCGACCTTCTTCTCGCTGGGCCTGCAGGGCGTGGCGGACCAGGACCGCGCCAAGGCGGTGGTCTACCAGCTGGACGGCGCCCTGGCCGGCTTCAAGCCGTCGGTCTGGCGCCTGCAGCAACTGCTGGCCCAGGTCTCGCGGCCGCCCCGCGCCCCGGGCGAGCGGCCCCGGCCGTACGAGGCCAGGCCCTATGCCGGCCCCGCGAACGCCCCCGGCCCGTCGAACGCTGAAAGGGACTATCGATGAGACGCCTTCGCCTGTTCGCGGCGGGACTCGTCGCTATCAGCCTGGCCGCCGTCGGCGCGCCGCAAGCCGCCCTGGCCTCGCCGGACGCCAAGATCGATCAGCAGATCCGCCCGTGCTTTGGGCTGCTGATCCAGCCGGCCCTGTCGCACGGCTGCAAGGGCTATGTCCCCAAGCGCAAGCCGCCGCGCCGGCCCTACTATCCCTCGCGCCCCTACGAGCGCTATCGCACCAGCGTCGACTGCGACGTCGCCTATCCGGGCGAGGTCAGCGACGTGCTCTCGCGTCTCTATGAGGGCGACACCCTCACCTTGATCTCGCGCAACGGCGGGGCCTGCGTCGAGACGCTGAACGTCACCCGCGCCGTGCACATCGTCGCCCGCGACTACAGCCCCTCGCGCGCCCGGCCGATCCTGATGGCCCCCGCCGACCAGCCCTGCGTCCGGATCGCCCCGGGCGTGGCCTATGTGGTGCTCGAGAACCTCGGCCTGGAATCGACGCGCGGCGGCACGGCCTCATGCATCGTCGGCCGCGCCACCGAGCTGGCCCTCAAGGGCGTGGTCGTGCGCTATGACGGCGAGGGCTCGGCCATCGACGTCGCCGACAGCCGGGTGGAGCTCTACCAGACCGCCTTCGTCGGCCGCACCCGCGCCCCGGTCGTCAAGCTGTCGGGCGGCCTTCAGGCCCAGGACGTCGACGTCGCCGCCACCGCCATCGGCATGGCCGTCGAGACCGGCCGCGACAGCCGCCTGCGCGATGTCCGCGTGGTGCGCCTGGGCGACTGGACGGGCTCGTCGCGCGTGCGCAGCTCGGCCGGCTTCGTGCTGACCGGCGTCAATCGGGATCAACTGGTGCAGATCGACGGCCTGTCGACCGACGGCTTCTCGCGCGGCATCTACATCAGCGGCGGCGAGACCACCCTGCAACGCCCCGTGGTCCGCGACAGCGACTGGGCGGTGGTGCTGGAAGGCGCCGACCTGCGCGTGCTGGACGGCCAGCTGGAAGCCGCCGACGTCGGCATCTACGCCGCCTCGGGCGTGGTCTTCGCCTCCGACAACGCCATCGCCGGCGTCATGCGCGCGGGGCTGTTCGCCGACAGCGGCGCCCAGATCCGCGCCCGCGACAACCGCGTCTTCGCCCGCCCCGGCGGCTGCGAGGCCCTGATCACCGGCTATTTCGACGGCGCCCTGACCTGTCGCCCGTGGTTCGAGGCGCCGGAACTGTTCCGCACGCCGCGCGACCGCGCCCGCCAGGACTACGACAGCTACTGGCCGACCAGCGCCGTCGCCACCCTGGCCGGTCCCGCGCCCGCCGCCCTCGCTGGCGGTCCTTCCAGTTCGCTGGCCGATCCCTACGACGCCTCGGCCGCCGCCGGCGGTCCTGTCGCCGCCCCTCAAGGAGCTCCGCGATGATCCGCACGCTCGCCATCGGCGCCCTGGCCCTGTCCATGGCCGCCGCTGGCCTCGCCCAGGCCCAGCCGGGTCCCGGCCCCGTCGCCGCCAAGCGTCCCGCCGGCCGTGGCGGTCCCTGCGGCGCGCCCCTGACCGGACAGGCGCCCGACGTCATGACCTATGACCGCGCCACCGGCACCCAGGTGTTCGTCAGCGGCCAGGGCGGGACCGAGGTCTCGGCCTACAACCAGCGCACCGGCTCGTCGGCCGGCCTGCGCGGCGACCTGTCCAAGCCGGGCGTGACGGAGTCCTGCGCTTCCGACGCCCTGACCGGCGACGGCTATGCGGTCACCTCGCGCGGCCCGGGCGACATCGCCGTGGTCGGCCGCGACGGCCAGACCGGCGAGCGCTGGGCCATCAAGCGCACCGACGGCTCGACCGAATACTGGGATCCGCGCGGCGAACACCGCTGCTTCCGCGCCGGCCTCGGCCTCTTCCCCGGAACGCGCGGATGCTGAAGCGTCTCGCGCTGCTGGGCCTGGCCGGCGCCCTGCTGACCGCCTGCGCCACCCCGCACGGCCACAGCCCGCCCCCGCCGCCGCGCCCCTCCGAAGTCACGCCGCCCCCGCCGCCGATCGACGTGATCCGCCCGAAGGTGTGATGCGTCGTGCGATCCCTTGTATCTGGATCGCAGCGCCGGAGCGTGATGGCTTGGAGCTGTGAAGGGACCGGCGGCCACCGGTCCCTTCACGCGGCGCGTGGCGCCCGTCTTCCCTCTGG
>Ga0102591_1003598_pt1 | contig 13577 bp, 10 predicted proteins | sample AraplaCol_mCL_r2_2_FD_76860 | JGI IMG/M metagenome (GOLD analysis project Ga0102591, IMG submission 76860) | Arabidopsis root microbial communities from North Carolina, USA - plate scrape MF_Col_mCL_r2 (SPADES assembly) (version 2) | ecosystem: Host-associated > Plants > Roots > Endosphere... | reverse complement strand
TTCATTTCCGTGAGCGTCTAAAGATTTAACCTTCTCAGGTCGCTCGTTCAGACGCCCACGCTTATCGGCTGTAAATTCTTAAAGAACATCGAAGCCGCTTTCGCCAACTTCGTCGCGTCGCTGATTTGTCGTCAGCAGCGCAGAAGCGAGATTATGAACGATTCTTTTTGAATCCGTCAAGCAGTCTGCGAAATTATTTTCAGCGTCGACTGCGAGAATCTCGCCGCCAAATGAAAACCGGGAAACCCAGTCAAATCATTTGACTACCTCGGCATATCCTCCGAGGCCGCCGCTCAAAACGTTGTCGTGAGCAGCGAAGACCGAGAGTCTAGCACGAGTTTTTTCGGTCGCGCAACTCCCTCGTCATCTGATCGTCATGACGCGCGTTTGGCGAGCCCCACCCCTATATAGGGAGCGCCGGCCGTCCTGCGTCAATGCAGCCGTGACTGCGGCGCCAGCGCCTCCAGCGCCGCTTTAGCGGGCTCATCGCTTTCCAGGATCCGCGGCAGCGCTGCCGACAGTCGCGGCACGTCCGCCCGAAGGATCCGCTGTTTGACCGACGGGATCTGGGAAGGGTGCATCGAGAAGCAAGTCAGCCCCATGGCCAACAGCAGGTCGGTGAAGGCCGAATCCCCCGCCATCTCGCCGCATACGCTGACTTCCTTGCCGGCCGCCCGAGCCTGGGCGATGGCATTGGCCAGCAGGTGAAGGACCGCGGGATGCCAGGGGTCATACAGATGCGCGACCGCCTCGTCGGCGCGATCGATGGCCAGCGTGTACTGGATCAGGTCGTTGGTCCCGATGGACACGAAGTCCACGTGCCTGAGCAACTGCGGCAGCATGATGGCCGCCGCCGGCACCTCCACCATGACGCCAAGTTGCACCTCGCCGTACGCCTGGCCGGTCTCGTCCAGTTGGCCCTTGACCCGCTTGATGGTTTCCTGGATCTGACGGATCTCCCCCAGGTGGGCCACCATCGGCACCAGCAGCTTCACCTTGCCAAAGGCGCTTGCCCGATAGATGGCCCGCAATTGCTGACGGAACATGCTCGGCTCCGCCAGGCTCCAGCGGATCGCTCGCAGGCCCATCGCCGGATTGAGCACATGCTCGTGGCGGAGTTCATTGACCGACATCCGATCCAGGGGCTTGTCCGCGCCGATGTCCACCGTGCGGATCGTCACCGGCAGGCCGGCCATCGCCTCGACGGCACTCTTGTAGGCAGCGAACTGCTCTTCCTCGCTGGGCAGGTCGCCCTCGCGGTTCATGAACAGGAACTCGCTGCGGAACAGGCCGACGCCGGTCGCGCCCGAGGCCAGCGCCGCCACGGTGTCGCCCGGCAGTTCGATGTTGGCGTGAAGCTCGATGCGCTGCCCGTCCATCGTGATCGCCGGCGTGTGGCGCAATCGGGCCAGCCGCGCGTTCTCGAGCTCCGCCTGGCGCTGCCTGAACCGGTACTCCTCCAGCACGATGGGGGAAGGATTGACGATGACCGTCCCGGCATCGCCGTCGATGATCACCCAATCGTCCTGGCGGATCAGCCGCGAGGCCTCGCGCGTTCCCACCACGGCGGGAATGGCCATGCTGCGAGCCACGATGGCGGTGTGAGAGGTCTTCCCCCCGATGTCGGTGATGAAGCCCTGGAAGACGCTGCGCTTGAACTGGATCATGTCGGCCGGCGCGATGTCGGCGGCTACCAGCAGCAAGGGATCCTCGCCGGCGAAGTCGCGCGCGACCACGGCCGAGGCGCCACTGGGCGACTCGTCCTGCTCGGTGGCGAGCGCAGCCAGCACGCGCTCGACCACCTGCTCCAGGTCGGCCTTGCGCTCGCGCAGGTAGTCGTCCTCCATTTCGTCGAACTGGCGCGCCAGCACCTCGAGTTGCGCCGACAGCGCCCACTCGGCGTTGTAGTGGCGGTCGACGATCCAGTCGCGGGCGGCATCGACGAGCGCCTCGTCGTTCAGCAGCAGCAGGTGGACATCCAGCAGCGCGTCGAGCTCATGCGGCGCGTCCTCCGGCAGCTCGGCCTTGAGGGCCTGCAGCTCGCGCGTCACCGCGTCGCGACCGCGGACCAGCCGCGCATATTCCTGCTCCGCGTCGGCGGCGCCAATGAAGTAGTGGGCGACGTCGACGCGGCCGGACGCGACCAGCACGGCTCGGCCGATCGCCACGCCGCGGGAAACGGGAATGCCGAAGACCTGGAAACTCATGCGCCGACTTTAGCAGCGGGTGTCGAAGCCCTCTTGAGCCGCAGGTGAACTTGCGAAAACCCCTGTGAGCCCGGCGTCAATCGTCCGTGCGGGCGAGCGTGACGACGGCACGACTGTCATGATTCGTTCACTTGAGGGTCACCGACGCGTCACCGCCGCCGCTCAGCATCCCGGCATCACTTCAGCGAGGCTTTGCCATGAGGGATCTGCCGCTGCCCACCCTGCCCTTCTCCGATCTGCGCCCCGCCGAGGCGCCCCGGAGGTCACTTCCAGCCAGCTCCCAAGACGTCGTTGTCGACGCTGCGCGCGCTCGCTTCCATGTGGGTTGGGCGCGCACGGAGGACGAGGTCCGGCAGGCCCAGCGCCTGAGGTACCAGGTCTTCGTCGACGAAATGGGCGCGCGGCTGAGCGTGCCCGCCGGTGCGCCCGCCGGTCATGACATCGACCTCTTCGATCCCTTCTGCGAGCACCTGCTCGTGCGCACGCTCGACGAGCACGGCCAACCGGCCGAGGTGATCGGCACTTACCGGGTGCTGACGCCGGAGGCGGCCCGCCGCGCCGGCGGCCTGTACAGCGAGACGGAGTTCGACCTGACCCGACTGCGCTCGCTGCGCCCCCGCATGGTCGAGCTGGGCCGCTCCTGCGTGCATCCGGACCACCGCCATGGCGGCGCCATCATGGCGCTGTGGGGCGCGCTGGCCGAATTCATGGTCCGCAACGACCTGGACACGATGATCGGCTGCGCCTCCATCAGCATGCGCGACGGCGGCCACTACGCGGCCAGCCTGTGGCGCCAGCTCGAAGGCAGCCATCTGGCCGACATCGCGTGGCAGGTGCGCCCCCGCCTGCCGCTGCCGGTCGACGACCTGCGCCAGGACCTGGTCGTCGAGCCGCCGCCGCTGATCAAGGGTTACCTGCGCGTTGGTGCGCGCATCCTGGGCCGTCCCGCCTGGGATCCGGACTTCAACACCGCCGACCTGCCGATGATCATGCGCATCGCGGACCTGCCGGCGCGCTACCGCAAGCACTTCCTCGGCGGTCTTTGAGGACGCCCGTCCATGCAGAAATGAAAAGGGCTGCCTCGGCAGCCCTTTCTCGTGACGTGGCCGCCTTACTGGCCTTCGCCGAACTTGTCGTTGACCAGCGCGGTGATCGCCTCGTGCGCGGCCTGCTCGTCCTCGCCCGTGGTCTCGAGTTCCACTTCGGCGCCGATCCCGGCGGCCAGCATCATCACGCCCATGATGCTCTTGGCATTCACGCGCCGGCCGTTGCGGGTCATGAAGACCTCCGCCTTGAATCCCCCCGCCAGTTTGGTCAGCTTCGCCGAGGCACGGGCATGCAGGCCCAGCTTGTTGCTGATGGTGAGGGTCGACTTGATCATGAGCAGGAAGGTTGGGACGAGGAGTGGGTGGAGCACGGCGCGGTCGCGTCGCACAGGATCCCCTGGGTACCGCCCTGGCTGGCGCGCTGCAGCAGCGCGTCCAGTCCTTCGCCGGCGTAGCACAGCGAGCGCCACAGCATCGGCACGTTGACGCCGGTCAGCACCTTGACCTGCTCGCCCTGCAGGCGCAGCGCGGCATTCGTCGGTGTGGCGCCATAGACGTCGGTCAGCACCAGGGTCTGCAGATGTCCGGAGGCGCTGATCAGCGCTCGCGCCAGCGACTCGACATCGTCGGCGCTCATCTCCGGCGTCACGTCCAGCACGCTGAGCTGCAGCGCGCAGTGCGGGAACGTGTGCTCGGCCACCTGCTTGAGCGCGGTGGCCAGCGGAGCATGGGCGATCAGCAGCAGGCCGGACATGGGGCGCATTATCGTGCGGCGCAGCATGGCGCGGGCGGGGCCCGCACAAATCCTCAATCCGGGGGAGGACGCCTTGGTGGTCCCCTCAAAGGGGCAGTTGCACCGACCCCAGGAACACGTCCCAGGCTTCCGCGTCCAGGCGCTCGCCCTGCAGCAGCAGCTGGTACAGGCGCCCCTCCCGGGAGAACACGGCCTGGCGCACCTGCTGGGCCGGCCGGCCCGGCCGGGCCTCGAAGGCCTGCTGGAACGCTTCGGGATCGACGGCGATCCCGCGGACGCCGAGAGGCGCCGAGGCGCCGGGAGCCATCTGCCGGGCGATGCCGTCGTGCATGCGGCGCATCGCCGCGGAGGTCGCGCGCGCGTCGCCCAGGTCGGTCCAGGTGAAGGAGAACTGCCCGCCGCGGGCCTTGCAGCTCATGGAGCGCACGACGACCGGCTGGCCGGCGGGTCCGGGCTGGGTGCGTTCCTCGCGTTCGGGCTTGCAGGGGAACATCAGCGAGACCTGCGCGCCTTCCGGATCGACCTTGCGCCAGTTCAGCGCGGGACTGCAGCCGGCGGCCAGCACCAGCGGCAGGATCGGAACGAGCGGGGCCAGTCGTCGCATCGGGCGATTATGGCGGCCGTGCGACCGGCGCCTGCCTCGCGGGCGACCCCGGCGGCATCCCCCACAATGCCCCGATGAGCGAAGCGAACTCCCCCCGTCCCTCCGCCATGGCCCTGCAGGGCGTGCGCGTTCTGGATCTTTCCCGCGTGCTGGCCGGACCCTGGTGCACGCAGACCCTGGCGGACCTCGGCGCCGACGTCATCAAGGTCGAACGCCCCCCCAGAGGCGGCCATCCCGGCGGGGACGACACCCGCGGATGGGGGCCCCCCTATCTGAAGGACCGCGACGGCCAGGACACCGCCGAGGCGGCGTACTACCTGGGCGCGAACCGCAACAAGCGCTCGATCGGCGTCGACATCGCCAGTCCCAAGGGCCAGGCGCTGATCCGGGAACTGGCCCTGCGCGCGGACGTGGTGGTCGAGAACTACAAGGTCGGCGACCTGACCCGCTACGGCCTGGATGCGCCGGCGCTGCGCGCGCTCAATCCGCGGCTGGTGTTCTGCTCGGTCACCGGCTTCGGCCAGACCGGCCCTTACCGGGACCGCGCCGGCTACGACTACGCGGTCCAGGGCCTGGGCGGTCTGATGAGCGTCACCGGCGAGGCCGACGCGCTGCCCGGCGGCGGACCGCAGAAGGTCGGCGTGGCGGTGGCCGACCTGTTCACCGGCATGTATGCGACGGTGGCGATCCTGGCCGCGCTGCGCCACCGCGACGCGACCGGCGAGGGCCAGGTCGTCGACATGGCGCTGCTGGACACGCAGGTGGCGATGCTGGCCAACCTGGGCGCGAACTACCTGAGCACCGGCCAGGCGCCGCGCCGCATGGGCAATGCCCACCAGAACATCGTGCCGTACCAGGTCTTCCAGGCCAGCGACGGCCACCTGATCGTCGCCGTCGGCAACGACGGCCAGTTCGTCAAGTTCTGCGAACTGCTCGGCGTGCCCGAGCTGGCCCGCGATCCGCGCTATGCGACCAACGCCCAGCGGGTGCGGCACCGCGAGGCGCTGGTCCCGCTGCTGGCCGAGTGCATCGCCGCGCGCCCGCGCCAGCATTGGCTCGACGCGATGGAGGCGGCCAAGGTGCCGGGCGGCGCGATCAACGACCTGGCCGAGGTTTTCGAGGATCCGCAGGTGCGACATCGCGGCATGGTCGTGCCGATGGCGCATCCGCTGAGCGACGCGCTGCGCGTCGTCGCCAGCCCGATGAAGCTGTCCGGCACGCCGGTGGCCTACCGATTGCCCCCGCCGCTGCTGGGACAACACACCGACGAGGTCCTGGCCGAGCTCGGCCACGGCCCCGAGGCCATCGCCGCCTGGCGCGAGGAAGGAGTCATCGCATGAGCAGCACCGATCGAGACGGCGCGGATCGAGCGCGGGGCGTGGACATCGTCCTGGTGCACGGCGCCTGGCTGGGCGCCTGGGCGTGGAGGCGGGTGCTGGCGCCGCTGCGGGCGGCCGGCCATCGCGTCTTCCCGGTGACGCTGAGCGGCGTCGGCGAGCGGGCGCACCAGCCCCACGAGGGCATCCGCCTGCAAACCCACATCGACGACGTCAAGGCCGTCATCGAGTGCGAAGAACTGAGCGACGTGCTGCTGGTCGGCCACAGCTACAGCGGCATGGTGATCACCGGCGTGGCCGACCAGTTGCCGACCCGCATCGCGCGGCTGGTCTACCTGGACGCGGTGGTGCCGGAACCGGGCGAGTCCTGGTCCAGCCGCCACACGCCGGAGACGCAGGCGCAGCGGCGCGAGCTGATCGCGAAATTCGGCCACCTGCCGGTGACCGAGCCGCACGGCATGGGGCTCAAGCCGGAGGACTTCGACTGGATGATGCGCTGCCAGCGCCCGCAGCCGGGCGGCGTCTACGACAGCCCGCTGGACTTCGACAAGGAGGCCTGGCTGGCGCGGCCGCGCACCTTCATCGACTGCAACCGGCCGGCCCTGCTCACCATCGCGGCCGCACGCGAGCGCGCCCGCAGTCAGCCCGGCTGGGAACGCTTCGAGATCCCGACCGGCCACCAGGTGATGATCTCGGCGCCCGAGGCGCTCATCGAGCGCCTGCTCATGCTGGCCGACCGCCAGGCCCAGGGCTGACGGATCGTCCGCCATCCGCCCCCGTCCCCCTGGGAAACGTGAGCCATTTCACGGCATCCCCCCAGGGGGGCGGTTGCCCCCGACTCACGGGATGGCCTCCCCCAGGACCGCGCGGAACCATGGCGCCTCCCCGCCCCGGCATGCCGCCGGCGGCCCACCCGAACGAGAGAGCATGTCCCGCCCGCCCCCCACCGTGGCCGCGCCGCTGGCCGCCAATGACATGGTGCAGCGCCCCAGCGATTCCCAATGGGGCGACATCGTCCAGCAGCTCGGCGCCGAGATCGCCGGCCCGCTGAGCGGGGCCCTGGAGCGCATCCACGCCTTGATCAGCAGTGGCCAGATCGATCGCCAGGGCCTGCGGGCGCTGCGCGACGCGGTGGCGCAGGCCCGCGAGGCCGGGATGGTCAGCCAGCAACTGGCCCGGCTGGCCTCGGGCCGGCTGCGGCTGTCGCGCGAGCAGGTGTCGCTGACGCAGGTGCTGCGCGGCGTGCTGGCGCAGCGCAGCCGCGAGACCCAGGCGCGCGGCATCCAGATCCGCCAGCTGCTGCAACCGATCGAGGTGATGACCGACGCGTCGCTGCTGTTCTCGCTGCTGAACGCGGTGATGGACTGGGCGCTCACGAACACGCATTCCTCGCTGGAGATGCGGCTGGACCTGACGCCCTGGCCCGCCAAGGCGCGGCTGCTGTGCCGCTTCGCCCACCGCTCGCTGGACCTGGGCAGCGCGCCCTCGTCGGCGATCAACGAACCGCCCGAATCGCTGAACTCGCTGACCTGGCGCCTGATCGAGCAGACCGCGCTGACGATCGGCGCGCTGCCGCTGCGCGAGGACGAGGCCGGCATCACGATGCTGACGCTGGAGTTCCCGCACCTGGCCGGCGACGAGCCCGGCGCGCAGCACGGCCCCGCGCCGGTCGCGCCGCCGGACCGGCCCGAACTCGACGATCCGACGCCGTCGCACAACTCCAAGCCGCTGGCGGGCTGCCACCTGCTGATCGTCTCGCCGCGCCGCGAGTTGCGGCAGGAGATCCAGGCCGCGGTGCGCCACATGGGCCTGATCATCGACGCCGTGGGCTCGATGGACGAAGCCCTGCAGTTCTGCGAGGAAGGCCTGCCGCACGGCATCGCCTTCGAGCAGTCGCTGCGCGACGCGGACTTCGATCGCCTGCGCGCCGACATCACCGGCGAGGTGCCCAACTTCAGCTTCGTCGAGGTGATGGACGGCGACCAGCAGACGCAGCTCTCGACCGCGACGGCCGACCACATGGCGCGGATCTCGCGGCAGAACCTGCAGGACGCGCTGCCGTCGGTGCTGCTCTTCGAGCTGTCCAAGGCGCTGTGAGGCCCCCCCCGCCCAAGCCCCTGCCCGGTGACGGGCCACGGACGACCGGCATACACTCGCCCCCCATGAAGCTGCCTCGCTGGACCGGACTCCTGTTGTTGGTTGCCGCCGTCGGTGTCGGCGCCGGCCTCGCCTACGAGGGCCTGAAGCCCGAACCCGCCCCCCAGGTGGATTACGTGCTGCTCGACGGTTCGAAGCACGCGTCCGCGCAGGCCTGGTCCGGCAAGGTGATGCTGGTCAACTTCTGGGCCACGTCCTGCACCACCTGCGTCAAGGAAATGCCCAACGTCATCGCGACGCATCAGAAGTACAAGGACAAGGGTTTCGACACGCTGGCGGTGGCCATGAGCTATGACCCGCCGGCCTATGTCGCGAACTATGCCGAGACCCGCCAACTGCCCTTCGGCGTCGCGATGGACAGCACCGGCGAGATCGCGCGCCGCTTCGGCAAGGTGCAACTCACGCCCACCACCTTCCTGATCAACAAGCGGGGCGAGATCGTCAAGCGCTTCGTCGGCGAGCCCGACTTCGCCGCGCTGCACGGCACGATCGAGAAGCTGCTCGCCGAGAGCTGATCCGCCCTCGCCGCCCCGAAGCATGCCGCTCCTCGAGCGGCATTTTTCTTGGCCGCTCCTCGGGCGGGGCCGGACGCTTTGCGATTCTTTTCGTCGGCGACACCAGGCTGCTGTCGCCAGATACTAGGGTGTCGACATGCCCGCCGACCCTGCGCCCTGACGGCGCCGCGACGGCCAGCCCGCGTCCCGCTCCCGGCCCGCCAGAGGCCCTCCGCACCAGCGACCGACCCGCATGAACACCAACAACAAGCTGCCCTGCCCGCCGGTCCCCGGCCCCGTCCGCATCCCTGGCGTCCCGAGGCGCCGCCAACAACAAGGCCGCGCGACGCCGTGGATCCTCGCCCTCGTCGTGCTGGCCGCGGCCGCCGGCGGCTGGTGGTGGTGGAAGGGCCGCGGCGCGGACGGCGAGGCCGGCGGCGGACCCGCGCGCGCCGCCAGCGGTCCCGGCGGCGCCAGCCCGGTCGGCGCCGGCGGACGGGGCGGCCGCTTTGCCGCCAACCGGGTGCAGCCGGTCTCGGTGACGCCCGCGCGGCTGCAGGACATCCGTCACACCGCCTCCGCCATCGGCACCATCAGCGCTTCCAACACCGCCGTCGTGCGCGCGCAGGTCAGCGGCGTGCTGCAGCAGCTGCACTTCACCGAGGGCCAGCAGGTGAAGGCCGGACAGCCGCTGGCGCAGATCGACCCGCGCGCCTTCCAGGCCGCGCTCGGCCAGGCCGAGGGCCAGCTGGCCCGCGACAAGGCCACGCTGGACAACGCGCGCATCGACCTGGCCCGCTACCAGGACCTGCTCGCCAAGGACGCGATCGCCCGCCAGCAGGTCGACACGCAGCAGGCGACGGTCCGCCAGCTCGATGGCACGGTGAAGGCCGACCAGGCCGCCGTGGACAGCGCCCGGCTGCAGGTCACCTACACCCGGGTGCTGGCGCCGATCTCGGGCCGCGTCGGCCTGAAGCAGGTCGACATCGGCAACGTCGTGCAGACCAGCGACGCCAACGGCGTGGTCAGCATCACGCAGACGCGGCCCATCGCACTGACCTTCGCCGTGCCGTCGGCGCTGCTGCCCCAAGTGACCGCCGGCCTGAAGGACAAGGCGTCGCTGACGGTGGAAGCCTGGAGCCGCGACGGCAAGACGCGCCTGGCGACCGGCCGGCTCGCGACCGCCGACAACGCCATCGACCTGAGCACCGACACGATCAAGCTCAAGGCGCTGTTCCCGAACGAGGACGACGCGCTCTACCCCAACCAGTCGGTGAGCGTGAAGCTGCAACTCGCCACCGAGGCCAACCGCCTGGCCGTGCCGGCCGCCGCGGTGCTGCGCGGCGCGCAGGGCTTCTACGTCTACGTCGTCGGCCCGGACAACACCGTGAGCACGCGCGTCGTGCAGACCGGCGCGGTCGACGGCGACTGGATGGCGGTGGACGGCCCGCTGCAGGCCGGCGATCGCATCGTCGTGGACGGCGTCGACCGCCTGCGCGAGGGCGCCAAGGTCGAGGTCATCGCCAACGACCCGAAGCAGCGCGCCGGTGCCAACGCGGCGCCGCGACGCGGCCGCGGCGCGAGCGCACCGGGCGGCGCGGCCTCCGGCGCGCACGGCGGCAGCCGCCACGCCTCGGGCGCCTCCGCTCCCGCCACTTCCGCCACTTCCGCGGCCCCCGGCGACAACGGCAACCCCGCCGATGCGGCGCTGCGCGCGCCAACCGCCGAAGCGCGCAACGACGCGGCCCAGTCCGGCGGCGAGCGCCCGGCCTGGCTGGACCGGCTGCCGCCGGACCTGCAGGACAAGGTCATGAAGATGAGCCCCGCCGAGCGCGAGGCCTGGATCGCCGAGCGCCGCGCCGAACGCGCCAAGCGCCAGGCCGCCTCCGGCAACAGCCGCTGACCGCGACGAGGGCAAGGCCATGGCCATGAACCCGTCCCGTCCCTTCATCGAGCGGCCCGTCGCGACCTCGCTGCTGATGCTGGCCATCCTGCTGGCGGGCCTGCTGGCCTACCGGCTGCTGCCGCTGTCGGCGCTGCCCGAGGTCGACTACCCCACCATCCAGGTCACGACGCTCTACCCGGGCGCGAGCCCCGACGTCATCTCCACCACCGTCACCGCGCCGCTGGAGCGCCAGTTCGGCCAGATGCCGGGGCTGGGACAGATGACCTCGTCGAGCTCGGGCGGCGCCTCGGTGATCACGCTGCGCTTCTCGCTGGGCCTGTCACTGGACGTGGCCGAGCAGGAGGTGCAGGCCGCGATCAATGCCGGATCGAACCTGCTGCCCTCCGACCTGCCGATGCCGCCGGTCTACAGCAAGGTCAACCCGGCCGACGCGCCGGTGATGACGATCGCGGTGACCTCGCCCTCGCTGCCGGTCATCAAGGTGCATGACCTGGTGGAGAACCGCCTCGCGCCCAAGCTGTCGCAGGTCGACGGCGTGGGCCTGGTGAGCATCGCCGGCGGCCGCCGGCCCGCCGTGCGCATCCAGGCCAACCCGAGCACGCTGGCCGCGCTGGGCCTGTCGCTGGACGACGTGCGCAGCGCCATCGCCTCGGCCAACGTCAACCAGGCCAAGGGCAGCTTCGACGGCGCGCAGCGCGCCTCCACCATCGACGCCAACGACCAGCTGCGCTCCGCCGCCGAGTACCAGAACCTGATCATTGCCTGGAAGAACGGCAACCCGCTGCGGCTCAGCGATGTCGCCCAGATCGTCGACGACGCCGAAAACCTGCGTCTGGCGGCCTGGGCCGACACGACGCCGGGCGTCATCCTGAACGTGCAGCGCCAGCCCGGCGCCAACGTGATCCAGACGGTGGACCGGGTGAAGGCGCTGCTGCCCAAGCTGCAGGGCACGCTGCCGGCCTCCGTCGACGTGCAGATCCTGGCCGACCGCACCACCACGATCCGCGCCTCGGTCGACGACACCGAGATCGAGCTGCTGCTGGCCATCGCGCTGGTGGTGGCGGTGATCTTCCTGTTCCTGCGCAGCGGCAGCGCCACGCTGATCCCCAGCGTCGCGGTGCCGCTGTCGCTGGTGGGCACCTTCGGCGTGATGTACCTGGCCGGCTTCTCGATCAACAACCTGACGCTGATGGCGCTGACGATCTCCACGGGCTTCGTCGTCGACGACGCGATCGTGATGATCGAGAACATCGCCCGCTACGTCGAGGAAGGCGACTCGCCGATGGAGGCGGCCTTCAAAGGCTCGCGCCAGATCGGCTTCACCATCATCTCGCTGACGGTGTCGCTGATCGCGGTGCTGATCCCGCTGCTGTTCATGGGCGACGTGGTCGGCCGGCTGTTCCACGAGTTCGCGATCACGCTGGCGGTGGCCATCCTGATCTCGGCCTTCGTGTCGCTGACCCTGACGCCGATGATGAGCGCCCGGCTGCTCAAGCCGGAGACCGAGCAGAAGCACTCGCGGCTGGGCAGCTGGTTCGGCGCGAAGTTCGAGGCCATGATCCAGGGCTACGGACGCGCGCTGGACTGGGTGCTGGACCGCCCGGTGCTGACGCTGCTGGGCTTCGCCGCGACGCTGGCGCTGACGGCGCTGCTCTACGTGATCGTGCCCAAGGGCTTCTTCCCGGTGCAGGACACCGGGCTGCTGCAGGTCATCACCGAGGCGACGCAGAGCACCTCCTTCGACGCGATGAGCGAGCGCCAGCAGAAGGTGGCCGAGGCCTTCCTGAAGGATCCCGACGTCGATCACATCGCCTCCTTCATCGGCGTCGACGGCGCGAACCCGTCCCTGAACACCGGCCGCATGCAGATCACGCTGAAGCCCTTCGCCCAGCGCCATGCGTCGGCGACCGAGGTGATCGCGCGGCTGAGCGACCTGAACCGCCAGGTGCCGGGCATCACCGCCTACATGCAGCCGGTGCAGGACCTGACGATCGAGGACCGCGTCTCCAAGACGCAGTACCAGTTCCTGATCAGCTCGCCGGACGCAGGCGACCTGCAGAAGGCCAACGACCTGCTGCTGGAGCGGCTCAAGGGGCTGCCGCAATTGGCGGACGTCGCCAGCGACCTGCAGAACCAGGGGCTGCAGGCCTGGGTGCAGATCGACCGTGAGGCGGCCGGGCGGCTGGGCGTGACGATCGCGGCCATCGACACCGCGCTCTACAACGCCTTCGGGCAGCGGCTGATCTCGACCATCTACACGCAGGCCAGCCAGTACCGCGTCGTGCTCGAGGCCGCGCCGGAGTTCCGCAGCGGCCCGCGCGCGCTCGAGGGGCTCTACGTGCCCGGCACCACGACGGCCACCGTCGCCGGCGTCCCGCAGACGAGCACGGTGCAGGTGCCGCTGAGTTCGGTGGCGCAGATCGTCGAGCGGCCGGCCGCGCTGGCGATCAACCACGTCGCGCAGTTCCCGGCGGCGACGATCTCGTTCAACCTGCCGCCCGGTGTCGCGCTCGGCGACGCGGTGAAGGCGATCAAGGCGGAGCAGGCGCAACTGGACCTGCCCATCAGCGTCGAGACCAGCTTCCAGGGCGCGGCCGAGGCCTTCAGCAATTCGCTGTCCAGCACGCTGTTCCTGATCCTGGCGGCGGTGGTCACGATGTACATCGTGCTGGGCGTGCTCTACGAGAGCTACATCCATCCGGTCACCATCCTGTCGACGCTGCCGTCGGCCGGCGTGGGCGCGCTGCTGGCGCTGCTGGTCGGCGGGCTGGACCTGGGGATCATCGCGATCATCGGCATCGTGCTGCTGATCGGCATCGTGAAGAAGAACGCGATCATGATGATCGACTTCGCACTCGAGGCCGAGCGCGAACAGGGGCTCGAGCCGCGCGCCGCGATCCACCAGGCCTCGCTGCTGCGCTTCCGGCCCATCCTGATGACGACGATGGCCGCGCTGCTGGGCGCACTGCCGCTGATGCTGGGCACCGGCGTCGGCCATGAGCTGCGGCATCCGCTGGGTGTGACCATGGTCGGCGGCCTGATCGTGAGCCAGTTGCTGACGCTGTTCACGAC
>Ga0102591_1003591_pt1 | contig 13593 bp, 9 predicted proteins | sample AraplaCol_mCL_r2_2_FD_76860 | JGI IMG/M metagenome (GOLD analysis project Ga0102591, IMG submission 76860) | Arabidopsis root microbial communities from North Carolina, USA - plate scrape MF_Col_mCL_r2 (SPADES assembly) (version 2) | ecosystem: Host-associated > Plants > Roots > Endosphere... | reverse complement strand
TCGAGGCCCTGCAACTGCAAGGTACAGCCACTCTTGGACGGCGGTGCGCGTTCGGGAAGCCGTTTCAGGGCCTCGGACATCACTTTGGGATCTGCCGACTGGTCCGGCAGCAGCATGTCGATCAGTCCGAGTTCGCTCGCTCGCCTGGCGCGCAGCAGCTGCTCTTCGCGTGGCTTCACCCTGGGAACAATGAGTGCAGGCTTGTCGAATGAAAGGATTTCGCAATAGGTGTTATAGCCACCCATGGCCACAACGCCGGTGGCCCCCACGATCAGCTCTTCCATATTATTGTCGAACTCGATCACCTCTATGTAGGGAATGCGGGACCCTTTTGCCACCAGCTTGGAGCGCTCGGCAGCCGGCATATAGGGGCCGAGCACGACAAGCGCCTTTTGCTGCAGGGAAGGGTCTTGCTCATAGGCGTTCATGACATCGTGAACGAGATCGGACCCATCGCCGCCGCCGCCGGTCGTGACCAGAATGTAGTTGTCCGAGCGCGCATTGATCGAGGTCTTGCTCGTGGAGACACTGCGCTGCAGAAATCCGACGAAATCCATCTTTCTGCGCACACTTGCCGGCACGTCCAGGCCGATCAGCGGATCATAGAAATCAGGCGGCCCATAGACCCAGATGGAATCGTAATACTGGTCGATCTTCTGCATGATGCCGTTCCGCTTCCATTCGGCATCAAGCAGGTGGGGGGCATCCATGATCTCGCGCAGGCCAAGCACCAGAACGGTGCCCTGCGCCTTCAAATAGGCCAGCGTCTCCTCGACCTCGCCCTTCAGTCCCATCGGTTCCTTGTCGACGATGAAAATGTCTGGCTGGAAGGTTTCGGCGGTGTGTCGAATACTCGACTCACGCATCTTCAGCGTTTCATGCAGATCGATATGGCTCGCCATCGACGTATATTCGCCGTTGCGAAGCTTGATGACACTCGGGATCTTCACGAAGTCGACGCGCGCCCGATAGTCGAACGCGCCGGCAATCGTGGCTCCGGAGATGATCAGAATATTAAGCCCGCGATAATCCTCGACCAGGGCATGCGCGATCGCGCGGCAGCGGCGCAAGTGGCCGAGCCCGAACGTGTCGTGGCTGTACATGAGGATACGGGCATCTTCCAGGCGCCGTGCCATGGGCAATCCTTCTGCGCTGTGGATCATACGAGCACCGCCGGTTTTTTGCTGGCCGTCAAAAGACAAAGCAGTGCTCCGCCGGGCTGGCCGCTATTTGTAGGGATCTGCCGCATCGCGCAAGCCGTCTCCCAGAAAGTTGAACGCCAAAATCACCAGAACGACAGGTATAATCGGAAAAAGCAACCATGGATAGAAGGCGATGACGCTTACGCTCTTTGCTTCTGTCAGCAGAATGCCCCAGCTGGTGATCGGCGGGCGCAGACCGAGGCCAAGGAAGCTGAGCGCCGTCTCGCCGAGAATCATGCCGGGAATAGAAATCGTGGCAGAGGCGATCAGGTGCGACATGAAGCCTGGAACAAGATGTCGGCCAATGATGCGCGGCGTGCTGGCGCCCATCAGCTGGGCAGCCTGGACATAATCCTCTTCACGCAGGGCCAAGAGCTTCGAGCGCACGGCTCGCGCAAGACCAGTCCAGTCGATGATACCGAGGATGACCGTGATCCCGAAATAGATGACGATGGGGCTCCACGTGACAGGCATGATCGCAGCCAGCGCCATCCAGAGCGGAAGGCTTGGCAGCGACTGAAGAACTTCGATGACGCGCTGGACGATCAGATCGAAGACGCCGCCCCAATAGCCTGCCAATCCGCCGATGACGATCCCGAGGCAGAAGCTGATGGCGATACCGATCAGGCCGATCGTCAGCGAAATGCGGGCGCCGTAGAGAATGCGCGACAGCACATCACGGCCGAGGCGGTCAGTGCCAAGCAGGAACATCTGCCCGCCGACTGCCGGGCAAACCAGGTGAAGATCAGATTTGACCAGTCCCCAGAACTTGTAGGAATCGCCGCGGCAGAAGAAGCGGATCGGCTGCACCTCATCCGGCTTGTCGGAGTAAAGCCGATGGAGGGTGTCGAGATCGAGCGACATGGAGCGCCCGTAGACGAAGGGGCCGACGAATTTGCCATCGTGGAAGAAGTGCACGCGCTGTGGCGGGGAATGGATGAAGTCCACATTCTTGGTATGCAGCCCATAGGGCGCAATGAACTCGACGACGATAATCATGGAGTAGAGCGCAAGCAGAAAAATGCCGGAGGCAAGTGCCAGCCGGTGCTGCTTGAACTTCCACCACATCAACTGCTTCTGCGAGGCAAGGTGGATGCGCGATTGCGCAGCCGTCATCCCCTCGGTCGCCATGGGATCGAAGGGTGCGGTCGAAACATAATGCGGCATCGGCGCGCCGGGCGGTGGCAAGGGCGACATCTATTTGGTGCTCCTGCCTTGCAGGCGGATACGCGGATCGAGAAAGCCAAGTGCGATATCGGAGACGAGCACCCCGATGACGTTGAGGAAGGCGAGGAACATCAGGAACGAACCCGCAAGATACATGTCCTGGCTCTGCAGGGCCTTGATGAGCATGGGGCCTGTCGTCTCGAGCGACAGCACGATGGCGACGATTTCCGCCCCTGAGATGATCGAAGGCAGGATCGATCCGATATCGGCAACGAAGAAGTTGAGAGCCATGCGCAGCGGATACTTGACGAGCGCGCGAAGCGGATGAAGCCCCTTGGCACGGGCGGTGACGACGTATTGCTTCTGCATCTCGTCGAGCAGATTGGCGCGAAGCCGGCGGATCATCCCGGCTGTCCCCGCAGTGCCGACGATTATGACCGGAATCCACAGATGCGAGAGAATGGACCGCGCCTTTTCCCAGCTCATCGGTTCGTTCAGGAACCTTTGGTCCATCAAGTGGCCGATCGAGACGCCGAACCAGATATTGGCGAAGTACATCAGGATCAGGGCCAGCATGAAGTTCGGGATGGCGATGCCGAGCAGGCCGAGAAAGGTCAGCCCATAGTCGCCCCAACTATACTGATGGGTCGCCGAATAGATGCCGATCGGAAACGCGATCAACCACGTCAGCAGGATCGTGGAAAAGGAAACGAGCATCGTCAGCCAGAGGCGATCGCCGACGACTTCCGAGACCGGCAGCTGGTATTCGAACGAATAGCCGAAGTCCCCGTGCAGCATGCCGCCGACCCAGAAGAAGTAGCGGACGATCTCGGGCCTGTCGAAACCGTATTGTATCCTCAGTTCTTCGATTTCCTGCAGGTTGGCACTCTCGCCCTGCGCCCGCAGCTCGGCGATCTGGCTTTCGAAAAAGTCGCCCGGCGGAAGTTCGATGATGGTGAAGACCAGCGCCGAGATGATGAACAGTGTCGGCACCATCGCAGCAACGCGCCAGAGGATGTATTTCAGCATCCCTTAAGCCTCCGCAAACCAGAAGCTATCGGGCATGTAGAGGCCGAGATAGGATGTCGGATCAAAACCATAGAGAGCCTGATCTGGCACGTTCTGCAATCTGGCGGATCTGACGATCGGCTGCAGTGTGCTGTTGATGAGGCCGATCGAGAAGACCTGCTGTGTGTAGAGGGCCAGCATCTGATGCCAGATCACCTCTCGCTCCTCGAACCTCGTGGTATCACCCCACTGTTTGAGAAGTGCGACGAGCTGCTGCACCTCCTCAAGGTCCGGCGCGCTGCCTTCCTGCCCGGCCGACAGGTGATACATCCCCCAAAGCGGCCATTGCAGTTGATCGTCGACGGTTGGTGCAAGCTGCCCCGGAGACATGTCCGCGGTCGCAACGCCATTCTCGATGCCGTACCAGATCGACATCATGATCGTGCCGCTCATGGCGCGGCTGCGGAAAACGTCGCGTTGTGAGGTGCGGGTATAAAGAGCAAGACCGACCTCAAACCAATGATCACGCACCAGTTCCAAAACGTCGGTGTCGAGGTTGCTTTCGCCAGCGGTCTCCACGGTGATTTCGGCACGGCGACCATCCGGCAACAGCCGAATGCCATCGGCGCCACGGTTCGCCAGCCCGAGCTCGTCCAGGAGCTTGTTTGCCTGATCGGGATCATGAGCAATGAAGGCTTCCGCATATTCGGGTCTGAAGAGGGGGCTATCGGGCAAGACGGTATCAGCGCTTGCCTTGCCGAGACCATAGAAGGCAACCATGTTGATCTCATGCCGATCGATCGACATCGACAGCGCCCGGCGGAAGCGAGTTTCCCGGAACAGCTTGCGCCAGACCTCGTCGGCGCAGTTGAGGTTCGGCAGGAGCGCCACGCGCGATCCGCGCACCTGCTTCCACAGGTTGACCTTCACGGGGAACCGCTTTTCGGCATCCTTGAGGAAGGTGTAATCGTTGAAGTCGACGCCAGTGGCCTGCAGGTCGGATTCACCGGCGCCCGCCTTGGCGGCGATGATCGAGGATGAACTGACGTTGAGGATGAACTTGTCGATGTAGGGGAGTTGCACCCCGTTCTCGTCGACCCGATGGAAAAACGGGTTTCGCACGAACACGAATTGGTCGGCCGGCAGCGGCGTCGTGTTGCGCCAGGGATCGAGCGTCGGCAGGTCCGGATTTTCAGGACGCGAGGAACGCGACATCTTGATGTGCAGATCCGCCCACTTCTTGACGCGGTTTTCCTTCATCAGCGCCGAAATACGGAAATCGTCCTGGTATTTCTTGTGAAACTGCTTGAGATAGTGCCCCGGCCCGAAGATCACGAGCGGCAGCGGACCGGCAAGCGCCGGCAAGAACATCGGATTGGGTCGCTCCCAGGTGTAGCGAACTGTCAAAGCGTCGAGCACTTCGAATTTCGGCAATGTGCCATGGGGTCGCAACTCGAGCGCGCCACCACCAGGTGTCAGGTCCTTGTTGAGGATCACGTCCTCCCACCAGTAGCGGAAATCGTCCACCGTAAAGGGTGCGCCGTCGGACCAGCGGTGACCTTCGCGCAGATAGAAGGTGAAGACCGTGTCATCCTTGGATTCGAAACCCAGGAGAATATCAGGCTGGAACATCAGATGCTTGTCGTAACCGACCAGGCGCGAATAGCCATAGACGGTCATGTAGCGGATATCCTTCTGGCTGCCGATGATCGTGCGCACCGTGCCGCCATAGACGCCCGGCTGGCGCCCCGTATCCTTCATCTTGACGATCCGCGGATGCGTCGGCAGGCGATCCACCATGGGAGGAATGCGCCCTGCGCGCAGCCAATCCCTCAGGAATTCGGGCTCGATATCGCGATCCGCCGCCGCCTTGACAGCCGAGGGCAGCACTGCCGAACCGATAAGACCACCGAGAAACGTGCGCCGCGTTACCATGAGCGAAGCTCCTTTGCGTCTGCACCCTTGCGGGCACGCACAAGATGGCCGTTGCCGAGATCAGCGTAGGCGAGCTCGGACGCATCATCATGCTCCGCCGTAAAGGTAATGCCCCAGTTCTGCTTGTCTGCGGCGCCGTTTCTTCGCAGCGCCTCGAAATCGAGCGGACGGTTGAGGTCGGGGAAGGGGACTGCCGCCAGGAGCGATTTCGTATAGGGATGCACCGGGTCGCGCAAAATGATCTCGCGCGGGGCAATCTCGACGATGCGTCCCTTGCACATCACCGCGATGCGGTCGGCCATGTAGTCGACGACCGCCAGATTGTGCGAAATGAAGAGATATGTCAGCCCGAGGTCCTTCTGCAGGTCCTTCAAAAGGTTCAGGATCTGTGCCTGGACGGAAACGTCGAGGGCCGATACAGGCTCGTCGAGAATGATGAGCTTTGGCCCGAGTGCCAGCGCGCGCGCAATGCCGATGCGCTGGCGCTGCCCGCCGGAAAAACTGTGCGGGTAACGGTTCAGATAGCGCCGGTCGAGGCCGATCGCACCCATCAGAGCCTCTACCCTCTGCTTTCGCTCGGCGCTATCCCCGCGGTCATGGATCTCCAGCGGCTCGCTGAGGATGTTGCGCACGGTCATGCGCGGCGACAGGGACGAGACCGGATCCTGGAACACCATCTGTATCTTGGTGCGCAGTTCCTGCAGATCGTCGCCGGAAACAGACAGGACATCGATCACGTCCTTGCCGTCATTGAAGACCACCGAGCCACCGTCAGGCCTCACGGCCCGCATCAGGATCTTGCTGACCGTCGTCTTGCCGCAGCCGGATTCGCCGACGAGCCCCAGGCATTCCCCTCGGCGGATGTCAAAGCTGACATCGTCGACAGCATGAACGAGGGCGGCTTCGCGCGTTCCAAAAAGGCCGCGATTGCGGGTCTTGAAGGTCTTGGAGAGGTTATTGACGGAAAGCAGGATCTCCGGCCCTTCGGCCTTCACCTTCTTCTTGCCGATCAGGGACTCGAGGTTGACAGGCACGTCGCGCAGCGCCTTGAGACGTTCGCCGGGCTTCATGTCGAAATGCGGCACGGCAGCCATCAGACCCTTGAGGTAAGGATGCTGCGGGTTGCGGAAGATCGACTCGACCGGTCCCGCCTCCATGATCTCACCATGATAGATCACCACCACCTCGTCGGCCATGTTGGCAACGACGCCGAGATCATGCGTGATCAGCAGCATCGCCATTCCGAGCTTGTGCTGCAGGTCGCGCAGCAGCTCCAGGATCTGTGCCTGGATGGTCACGTCGAGCGCCGTCGTCGGCTCGTCGGCAATCAGGAGCGCCGGATTGCAGATCAGCGCCATTGCGATCATCGCGCGCTGACGCATGCCACCCGACAGCTCGAAGGGGTACATGTCGAAGGTGCGCTTGGGATTGGCAAAGCCGACAAGACCAAGCATCTCCTCGGTCTTTTCGCGTGCTTCCTTCTTGTCGGCTTCCGTGTGGATGAGGAGCGCTTCGCTGATCTGATTGCCGACGGTGTGGAGCGGCGACAGCGAGGTCATCGGCTCCTGAAAGATCGTCGCCATGCGGCGGCCACGCAGATCACGCATTTCCTCGCTGTCGCGGGAATAGTGGAGAATGTCTGTCGTCTTGCCATCCAGCGGGTCGGTAAAGAGGATCCGCCCCTCGGCCGTTGCGGGGTTTGGCAGGATGCCCATGATGCTCTGGCTGATGACCGATTTGCCCGAGCCGGATTCTCCGACGAGCGCAGTGACCTTGCCCGGCAATATACGGATATTCGCGTTTTTTACAACGCGCAGGCGATCGCCGAAAACCGAGAAAGAAACGTCGAGGTTCTCGATGCGCAACAGATCCGAGGCGGACGCCATACCAATGAAATTCCCCAGTTTTTCCATGTTCCCGTTAAGGCACACTAGCGTACCGCAATCGGGGTGTCCAGTTGATGACGGACACGTGAAAACCCTGGCATTTTACAGGCTGAGGAAGATTAAATCTCGGCTGAATCTGCGCCCTGGTATCTCTACTGGACGAATTCCTCCACCGTCGGTCTTTTGGCCTGCTTGCGAGCATCGCGATGAAGCAGAATGACCTGCTCCGCCTCGGAAAGTCCGGCCGGTGCGACCTCGCGGAAATTCTCTTCGACGTGCAGGACCGGTGCTGGCACATGCGGCTGCAAGACCGTGACTTTTTGGCGGATGCCGCGGAGCTTTTCCTCGCCGAGCGTGCGCCACTCGCCGCCGCAGTAGCCGGCAAAGGCCTGACTTGCGATGACCTCGCTCGAATATTTCTTCGTCAGCGATTGCAAGCGCTGGACCTCGTTGACGGCCGAGCCGAACGCCGAAAAAGTCAGGCGATCCTTGAGGCCGACATTGCCGAACATGACGTTGCCGACGTGCAGGCCGATCCCGTAGGAAACCTTGGTCAGGCCGGCATCCAGCCGCTCCCGGTTCAATTCCGCGACACGCGCTTGCGCCTGGTGGACCGCGGAAAGGGCTGCCTGACAGGCAATCTTGGATGGATCCTTGTGCCGGCCACAGGGATAGACGGCCAGGAAGCCGTCGCCGAGGAAGCTCAGGATCTCGCCGCCATTGCGGTTGAATGGCGCAGCGATGGCGTCGAAGAACTGGTTCAGCGTATCGATGTAGGCCTGCCGCCCCTCCTTTTCGGCGTAGACGGTCGACTGGCGCATATCGCCCATGACGAGAGCCGCACGGATCGTCTCGCCGTCGCCACGGCGGATCTGGCCATTCAACACCCGCTTTCCCGCATCGCCGCCGAGATAGGTGGTGAGCATGTTGTTGGCGAGCTTGCCCAAGACTGCCATCTTCGCGGCAACAGCAAGATGGTTCTGCATGCGCAACAGCGCATCGATCATGTCGTCGGAGAAGCCGGCGTGGCTATCCGTCGACCATGAGCCCATCATGCCCTGAACGGAGCCATCGCCGAATGGCTGGACGAAAGCCAGATAGTCGGTGATGCGCTCATCGCGCAGATCGATGAAGACCGGGAATTCGGCTGGGCCGTCGGCCGGTATCCGGCGACGGATGTGCTGGAGGTTATTGTCCAGGAGATAGTAGTAGGGGCTCTGCAGGAAGCGGTCCGGCTTCTGCCCGGCGGCATGGCGATAACCCTCGATCGTGACACCGCTTGCGCGTCGCCATGTAAAACTCAATGCGTCGTAAAGCGGGTGCAGCATTGAAAAGGTCAGATGCACGCGCGCGATCGGCAGCCCTGCCGCCGCAATACGCTCGCAGAATCCGCGAACGATGCTTTCGAGGTCATCTCCGGCCAGCGACGAATTCGTCAGCCATTCAGCGACCCGATCCAACAAAATAGAGGAGACGCTGGATTCGATCGTGCCCATTCTTGGTAGTATCCTCATAAAGCACGTCCATTCCTGAAAAGCGTCGGCAACCCGCCTGCAGCAACGCCGTGCGCAGGGCGGGAAGGAGGATGGACGAGCGGTAATATTGTGTCAACGATCTGCCGGGAGCCCGGCAGCGGCACCTGTCAAACCCTTGATAAAGTGGGTAGGATAGGCAGTCCTTTCTCGTGGTTCGTTATTCGATGTAGATAGGCATGGGGCCAGTCCCAAACAATGGTATTTGCGCATTTTCTGACCCTGCAGTGAAATCTCTTGGCGCATCCGCGCCTTTTTGGTCACACTGGTCGGGACTGCCGGAGGACCGAGGCACAGCTGCAGCGCGAGGTTTTGCGGTTGCGTCAGCGGGCATTGCCTGGCGGCGGGTTTCAATTGGTGCGCTCTTACATTAGATCAAGGTACCTTCAGCACTATGATGAGACCTGCCTTGGCGAGTTCCTCCACCTACGACGTCCTTTCAAACAAGATCGAAACCCGCAATGCCCGAGCCGGTGTCATAGGCCTCGGCTATGTCGGCTTGCCGCTGGCAATCGCCATTGCCCGCAGCGGCTTTGCTGTCACTGGCTTTGACATCGACCCGAACAAGATCGTCTCCCTGGATGCGCGGCGTTCCTATATCGATGCGGTCACAAGCGACGACCTCGCAGCCGAAATTGACGGGCAGCGCTTTTCGGCCACGACGGATTTTGCCGGGCTTGCGGCCTGTGACGTCATTGTCATCTGTGTTCCGACGCCGCTTACCAGGCATCGCGATCCTGACCTTTCCTTTGTGGAGGCAACTTCTCGGTCGATTGCTGCCCATCTGCGTGCTGGCCAGCTTGTGGTGCTGGAATCGACGACCTATCCGGGCACCACGGATGATGTCGTCAAGGTCATCCTGGAGAAATCCGGCCTGATATCCGGCCGCGACTTCTTCATCGGTTTTTCGCCCGAGCGTGAGGATCCGGGCAACCAGCACTACAACACGGCGACAATTCCGAAGGTTGTCGCCGGCGATGGCGCAGAGGCCCTGGCGCTGATGAAGAGCTTCTACGGCGCTGCGGTCAAAACCGTCGTTCCGGTGTCTTCCAACGCCACTGCAGAAGCCGTCAAGCTGACCGAAAACATCTTTCGGTCGGTCAACATCGCGCTCGTCAACGAGCTGAAGACCGTCTACGCCGCCATGGGAATCGATGTCTGGGAAGTGATCGACGCGGCCAAGACCAAACCCTTCGGCTACATGCCCTTCTACCCGGGCCCGGGCCTTGGCGGCCACTGCATTCCGATCGATCCCTTCTACCTCACCTGGAAATCCCGCGAATACGAGTTGCCGACGCGCTTTATCGAGCTCGCTGGCGAGATCAATTCGGCAATGCCGCGTTATGTCGTCGGCAAACTTGCCGAAACGCTCGACATCAAGGCCGGCAAGGCACTCAGCCGCTCGCGGGTCCTGATCCTTGGCCTCGCCTACAAGAAGAACGTCGCCGACATTCGCGAGAGCCCTTCATTGCGCCTGATGGAGATCATCGAAGAGCGCGGCGGCAAGGCCGACTATCACGATCCCCATGTCGGTGAGATCCCCTCGACGCGCGAATATCAGCATTTGAAAGGCCGGAAATCGGTCGATCTCACGCCCGGGGCCCTGGAAGCCTACGATGCAGTTCTTGTCGCAACCGACCATGACAAGCTCGACTATGCGGTGATCGCAGATCGTGCGCCGCTGATCATAGACACCCGCAATGTCTTCACGCGCCTCGGGCTGTTGGCCGACCACATCGTCAAGGCGTGATATCGACTGCTGACAGTGTCTTGCCCGTGATCTGGCTGGCAGCGACGGCGTAGCCGCCGCTGGCACCGTCGACAAAGTGCACGTGGTCGCGTGACACCGGTGTCGGGACAAAACAGGTCATCAGCGCCGAGGACTGCCGGTGCAGGCCGTAACGGGCAATGCCCTTTGCTTTCGCCTCTTCGAGGAGCGCCTGGATACGGCCAAGATGGCCGGCATCGACGTCGATCGTCATCTTCAGCCCGTCGTCGAACTTGCGGAAATCTGAATTTCCGGAGACGTCTTGGGTGTAGCGCCGGGCGTCGAAACGGCCAAGCTTGATGCCTAGCCTGTGGAGCGCGACGATAAGCGCGATCTGCAACAGGATGATCAGCTTGCGCAGCAGTCTCTTTCCCGGCAGTGCGGTTGCCCGTGCCTCACGATCGACGCCCTTCATCGAAAAGGCAAATTCAGGGCCATCCACGGGAATCGGGTGGCCGCCACGGCCCTGTTCTGCAGAGATAGCCACCACCTCCATCACGAGCTTGCGAAACTCCGGGCTAGGGCGCCCGCCCTCGGCCGGTACGGCGATAATGGAGACGATCTCGCCGTTATGGGCCGCAATTGGGCTCCACCGACAGGAGAGACCGGTCAGATCCGGCCGCGTCCCTGGCTGTGCAGGCTCGACGCCGTAGCGTCCGGCCTTCATCTGGCGCTCGGCCCAGCTGGCTCCGCCGCCGGCAAACATGGCATAGGTTACAAACGGGCTGGCGGCGTGACGGGCGACGCGAACGTCCAGACCTTCCTTGCGAATATCGGCAAGCGGGACGACCGCAATGCGCAGCGTCAGGCCCATTTCCTCCTCTACCCATCGCTGTGTTGCCGCCAGTGCATTTCGCGCCGCATTCTCGAGGTTCCCCGGCAGCGCAACCACGGCACCATCGCCGCCAAACACGAACGGGTAGTCGCCCTTGTCAACCGCATTCAGGACGGCCGAAATGACGCTGACGCCCGCCATGTTGACGTCCTTGTAGCGGCCGGCTGCGATCGCCTGCGTCGAACCGACGATGTCGGCAAGGGCCAGGAACCAGCCGTCGGGAAGCGGGTGATAATTGCTCGTATCGGTTACCCGCTCGAAATCGGTGAAAACGGGTACGTCGGCAAAGAATCTTTCATTCGAGATGTCGTTCATCTGAGAAACCTAGCACAGACCCATGCTGTAACTGCAACGCCATTTTCCCATCTACGGCAATCGACTTCAGACAGTTTCATGTGCTAGCACCGCTTTCGAAAAACGATTGAATGGACAAGAACATAGATGAGCCGCCTGGACAGCTTCATTCGCCGATTGACGGCTCAGCGTGACATATTGAATGCGATCGTCGAGCTCGTGAACGGCACCGAGGGACCGGTTCTGGAATTCGGCCTTGGCAATGGCCGCACCTATGATCACCTGCGCGAGCATTTTCCGGATCGGCGCATCATTGCCTTCGACCGCGACGTCCGATCCTATTCCTCTTCGACGCCCCCGTCGGAAAATATGGTGACTGGCGATATCCGCGAATCCGGCCAGGCCTTCGTCGGAATCGGAGCAGCACTCGCCCATGCCGATATCGGCACCGGGCATGACGATATCGACGCCGTCACATTGACCTGGCTGCCGCAACTCATGGCAGGCGTGCTTGCCAAGGATGGCATCGCGGTCAGCGGTCTGCCGCTGGATCGCCCGGAACTGGAGCCGCTCGAGCTACCGGCGGGGGTCAAGGAAGGCCGTTACTATCTCTATCGGCGGAAATAATCAGGGAAGAAACAAAACGTCGTACTGTTCGATGCCGCCCGGCAGGTTGACGACCTTCATCTCCTGTTCTTCCTCCTCGAAGAAGACCAGGCAATCCTCGTAGTAGCCGGCGAGCGTCCTGATGAAATCGCGGGTCTGTTCCGGTCCGTAAAAGAGCGGCGTGAATTCCATGTAGAGCGGCGCGCGGCGCGACAGGAGCGGTGCCATCGAGGCGCAGGCGACAGGCTCATAGCCCTCGATATCCATCCAGACGAGGCCGATATCGAGGGGATCGATGGAGAGCTCATCGAGGATCTCGGTCACCGGTCTGACCGGGACGCTCGTTTTCTGGTCGCTTGCACTTTTCCGGTACGCGCTGCTCTTGCCGTGATTGTCGGCATTCATGAAGAAGTCGATCTCGCCAGCCGTCGCCCCGGCGGCACAGTTGACCAGCGTCACCATTTGATCGAGCCTGTTCTGGCGGATATTGGTCTGCAGCAGGGGGAAGTTGCGCGGATCGGGCTCGATGCTGACGATGTGATCATAGGCGCCGCTTAGTGCGAAATAGACGGTCTGCGTCCCGATATTGCCGCCAATCTCCAGAAGATTGCGCCCATGCATGAGCCCGCGCTCACGCAGCACCGCAATCAGGCGGTCCACATGCTCGCGCTCGAAGTGCCCCTTTCGAAAGACTTTGCGGCCAATGTAGTCGGACGGCGAGAAGGTCATCAGATGATCACCAGCATCGACCGTCATCGACACGACGCGCGGCCCGATGCTCTCGATCAGCAACCGCCTGCCGGTGCGAGTATTGAAGAACCTTTTTGCGACAGCGTTGCGCGCCTTTCGCAGCCGTTTCTGCCAGAATTTGGTGTTGAGCCAGCCGCGGCTCGTCATGCGTCTTTTCCTTCGATCAGTTCAGCGGCCTTGTCGCTCGGAATCACATAGACTTTCAAGGGCAGGGCGCGACCGCGCACGCTGATTTCACGGCTTTCCACACCCGCCGTGTCGGCCCCGGAAAGGCTTGCGACCGCGTCGGAAATGACGATGGCTGCATCGAATTCCTTGGCTGCGGTCTCCAGCCTGCTTGCAACGTTGACGGTGTCGCCGATCGCGGTGAGGCTGCGCACCCGGCCATAGCCAAGCGTTCCGACGACAGCGGGGCCCGTGTGAATGCCGATGGCGATATGAAGCGGCATGGATAGTTCGTCCGAAAGCTCGACGCCGAGCTTTTCGATGTCGCGAACGATGGCCGCTGCCGCGGCAAGCGCCTGGCGACATGCCTCTTCAGGCGCGCTGCCGATGCCGAAGAGCGCCATGGCGCCGTCACCGATGAACTTGTCGACACGGCCGCCTGCCT
>Ga0102591_1003586_pt1 | contig 13614 bp, 14 predicted proteins | sample AraplaCol_mCL_r2_2_FD_76860 | JGI IMG/M metagenome (GOLD analysis project Ga0102591, IMG submission 76860) | Arabidopsis root microbial communities from North Carolina, USA - plate scrape MF_Col_mCL_r2 (SPADES assembly) (version 2) | ecosystem: Host-associated > Plants > Roots > Endosphere... | reverse complement strand
GCGACGGTGAAGCCCGGAGCGCCGAGGGCGGCGGCCGACGGCTCTTCGCGGCCACGCGAAACCCAACGCGATGGCGCAAGCCGAGCCAGAGCACCGAGGCCGCAGGCCGACGGCTCTTCGCGAACCGCGAACCGAATGCGATGGCAAAGCCGAGCCGTCAAACCCGCACAAAAAAAAACGGCATGCCGGAGCATGCCGTTTCGGAAATATACGTTGAAGGGCTTCCGTCAGATCTTGGCGATGCCTTCGGGGCGCTTGGCGCCGACGAAGTGCTTGGACCAGTAAGCCTCGTTGAGGCTATCCACGCGGACGGTCTTGCCGGCCGACGGCGAGTGGATGAACTGGCCATTGTCGATGTAGATGCCGACGTGCGAGATGGCCTTGCCGCGGGTGCGGAAGAACACCAGGTCGCCCGTCTTCATTTCGTTGCGCTTGACCTTCAGGCCGGCGAGGAACTGGCTGGCCGAATTGGTCGGGAGATCGAGGCCGATGCTGTGCATGAACACGTAGCGGACGAAGCCGCTGCAATCGAAGCCGGTCGAGGGGGCGCGACCACCGCGGCGGTAGCGGATGTCGCGGAGCTTCATGGCGAAGGACATCAGTGCTTCGCGGGCGTGGCCATCGACGTGGCCGGCGAGCTTGTCGGTTGCGGCGGCGACGAGGCTGTCGTCGTCATCGTCCGCATCGGTATTCGTATCGGCGACGGCGACATCGGCCGGCTTCGGGGCCGCCAGCGAGGCGGCATCGGGGATGATCGACTGAGCCAGCGAGGCGGCCGGGGCGAACACCGGGAGATCGGTAAGAAGGAGCGTGGCGGACTGATCAAGACCCTGTGGAGCGGTGACCGTGTCGGCGATGGCGGGTGTTACGGAAGCGATACAGCAGGTGGCTAACGCGAGAGCGGTCAGTCGCTTTAAATACATGAGCGAAAAGGCCTATTCATCGTGGAGTTAAGCCGCCGTGAAGGTGAGACGACCGTGAACGAGGGGTGAAGTTACCAAACCCGGTCGGCCGTGTTGTTGGCATAAAGTTAAAAATGGCCGTTCCTAGGAAACATTCAGAGAAGTCGCAGGAACATGCGGTCTGCGGGACGAAATCCTGAACGGATTGAGGTACTTGTCTTCACAAACGTGAGCACTGACGGATCGCCGGGACGTTTTCGGCTGCCGAAAACGTGCGACGCGTCACGCTCAGAGTTTGGACGTGCGTGCGCCGAAGATCGCACTGCCGATGCGCACTTCCGTACTACGTTCGGCGATGGCCAACGCGAAGTCGCCACTCATGCCCATCGACAGCGCGTGGGCCGGGTGGCCGGCCTGCAGAGCGGTGTCACGCAGCTGATACAGGGTGCGGAAACAGGTCCGGACGCGAGCCTCGTCGTCGGTCGCTTCCGCGAGCGTCATCAGGCCGCGCACACGCAGCGACGAGAAAGCCTTGAGGCCGTCGAGGAACGCGGGAAGGTCGGCCGGCGCGAGACCGGATTTCGTCTCCTCCGGCGCCGTCTTCACCTGCACGAGCACGTCGATGCCCCTGCCCTGCGCCTGCAGCGCCTTGTCGAGCGCCACGGCGAGGTCGAGGCGGTCCAGCGACTGGACCTCGCTGGCGAATCGCGCGACGGCCTTGGCCTTGTTGGTCTGCAGGTGGCCGATCACGACCCAGTCGAGGTGCTCGGCGGCCAGTGCGGTCGCCTTGGCCTGGATCTCCTGCACCTTGTTTTCGCCGAACCGACGCAGGCCAAGGCCAACGGCTTCGCTCACCACGTCGGCGCCGAACGTCTTGCTGACGGGCAGCAGGGTGACGTCCGCCGGATCGCGTCCCGCGGCGACACAGGCCGCCGCGATGGACGCCCGCACGGCCGCGAGGCGCCCGGCGAGCGAGTCCGTCGACATCATGCCTTCGACGCTTCCTGGAAGTGACGCGCCACCACGTCGGCCACGACCATGGTCACGCGCTTACCCATGGGGATGTGCAGGAACTCGTTCGGGCCGTGGGCGTTGGAATGCGGACCGAGCACGCCCGTGATGAGGAACTGGGCCTTCGGAAACTTCTCGCCGAGCATGCCCATGAACGGAATGCTGCCGCCCTCGCCCATGTAGGCGGCCGGGGCGCCGAAGTAATGCTCCGAGGCGCTGGCTACCGCTTCCTCGAGCCACGGCGACAACGCCGGGGCGTTCCATCCGCTGCCGTCCTTCTCGAGATCGAACGTGACCTTCGCGCCGTACGGCGGATCCTTTTCGAGCAACTGCTTGAGGAACTTGCCCGCTTCGGCACCCGAGAGCGTCGGCGGCACGCGCAGGCTGAGCTTCACCGCCGTCTTCGGGCGCAGCACGTTGCCTGCGCTGTCGAGCGGCGGCATGCCGCCGATGCCGGTGACGGCCAGCTGCGGACGCCAGGTGCGGTTGAGCACGAGCTCGGAGAGATCATCCGTCACCGGCTGCATGCCTTCCACGAACGGGAACTTGTCGTACACGGCCGTGCCGAGTACCTCGGCCGAGCGGCGCGCCTGTTCGATCCTCTGCGGCGGGATGTCGACGTAGAGCTCGCGCGGCACGATCGTGCCCGTCTTCGGGTCTTCGAGCCGGCTGAGGATGTCGCGAAGGATACGGAAGCTCGACGGCACCACACCCGACGCGTCGCCCGAATGCACGCCCTCTTCCAGTACCTGTACCGTGAGGTTGCCGCCCGTCATGCCGCGCAGCGACGTGGTCAGCCACAGCTGGTCGTAGTTGCCGCAACCGGAATCGAGGCAGACGACGAGCGCCGGGTTGCCGATGCGATCGGCCAGATGATCGACGTAGTAAGGCAGATCGTAGCTGCCCGACTCCTCGCAGGCTTCGATCAGGATCACGCAACGTGCGTGCGGCACGCCCTGGTCGCGCAGCGCGAGCAGCGCCGCCAGCGAACCGAAGATCGCGTACCCGTCGTCCGCGCCGCCGCGACCGTAGAGCTTGTCGCCCTTCAGCACCGGCGTCCACGGACCGAGGTCCTCGGCCCAGCCCGTCATCTCGGGCTGCTTGTCGAGATGGCCGTAGAGGACGACGGTTTCATCCGTGCCCTTGCCCTGAACGCCCTGCGCCGGCACGTCGATGTAGATGAGCGGCGTGCGGCCTTCGAGGCGCACCACTTCGAGCGTGGCGCCTTCGAACGCCGGCAGCTTGGTGCGTGCCCAGTCCTCCATCAGCTTCACGGCCTGGTCCATGTAACCGTGCTCCCGCCACTGCGCGTCGAACATCGGCGACTTGTTCGGGATGCGGATGTACTCGACCAGTTGCGGGACGATTTCCGCGTCCCAGAGGTCGCCGACGAAGGTGGAAATGCGGGAGGTATCCATGGGGAACGGACTCTTGGGGGGCAAAGACCGATTGTAACAGCGCCTCATCGCGGCGCCGACGGCGACGCCCCCGGCCCTTGTCGGCAGGCCCGCGGCGCCAGCGGGGTCGCACCGTACAACGCGTGCCGCCTGCCGCCGGTTCGCGCCACGCGCGACGCGACGCAGAGTGCCTCTGCGTCATCCGACGCAGCCATGAGGAGTACGTCTTGAACCGCTATCTCGTCGCCCTCGCGGGCCTCCTGCTCGCGCCCGCCGCCCTCGCCTCGACGCCGGTGAACATCAACACCGCGGACGCATCCACGCTCGCCGGGTCGCTCGACGGCGTGGGCCTCGCCAAGGCGAAAGCCATCGTCGCCTGGCGCGACGCCCACGGTCCGTTCGAGTCGGCCGACCAGCTCACCGAGGTGAAAGGCATCGGCGCATCGCTGATCGACCGCAATCGCGACGCCATCCAGGTCGATGGCGCCAGGCCCGCCAGGAAAGCGAAACCGTCGCGCACCGCCAGAGCGAAAGCCGACGCCGACGAAGGCTGACCGCCGGAACACCGCCCGGTACGGGCGGTGTTCCCACCACCCCTCTTTCCTTCACCGACGATCGCGCTACACTCGCGCCCCATGCCGGGCAGGCACTTGCCTGCCCGCAGGTACAGGGGCGTCATGAAGCAATGATCCTGCCGCGTTACCGCATCGCCGACTCCGCCATCGCTGGCGCCGGCAAGGGTCTGTTCGTCGACGAATTCGTGGCCGCGGGCCGCATCGTGACGGCACCCGACGAGATCGACCGCACCTACGCCTGGCACGACATCGTCGCGTCGCCCGGCCTCTCCGCGAACCTCCACGCGGCCGCCCGCTGGTTCGAAGACCGCTACACGCTGTCGCCCGAGTGGCCGGACGAGTGCTACGTCAATCACAGCTTCGAGCCGACCGGGATCTGGCATCTGGGCTTCATCTTCGCGGCGAAAGATCTCCCGCAAGGCACTGAACTTACAGTGGATTATCGACACCTGCTGGCGCCCGGGCAGGACGAAAGCTTCCATGACGCCGCTACTGGTGAGAAAATCACCGGCTTGTCCTGGCAAGAGAGCCTCGCGCAGAGCACCCGCGCACTGGCCTCCCTGCTCGGCTGACACCTGGTCACTTCGATGCCCCTAGCAGACATTCCCGTAATCGAAACCGCGCGACTGCGGCTCACCGCCCTAACCGAACGCCACTTCGACGACTATGCGGCCATGCTCGCGGACGCCGAGAGCACGCGCTGGATCGGCGACGGCCAGCCGCTGGATCGCATGAACGCCTGGCGTTCGATGGCGATGCTGCTCGGCCACTGGGCGCTGCGCGGCTGCGGCATGTGGGCGATCGAGCTGAAGGACACCGGTCAGTTCATCGGGCGCGCGGGGTTGATGAAACCGGAAGGCTGGCCCGACCTCGAACTCGGCTGGATGCTCAAGCCCGATCACCGGCACCACGGTTACGCGACCGAGGCGGGCGAGGCGATCCTCGACTTCGCCTGGAAGCAGATGCACGCACAGCGCGTGATCAGCCTCGTGCGGATCGGCAACGAGGCGTCCGACCACGTCGCCGAGCGCCTGGGCGGCGAACACATCGACAACATCGACTTCCTCGGCGGCGCGACGCATCTGTTCGCGTACTACCCGCCGCATCGCGAAGTGCGCCGCGCGGGTTGAATGCGCGGTACGAGCCGCGACGAGTCGCGGCTCGTACCATCGACACCAGGCTGGCTCCTGCCGACTAAAGCGCCGGTGCGAAGTCCGTGCGGCGCCGTCGCTGTGCGCTGACCGCGGCGAGTCCCGAGAGCGCCAGCAGGCGCGCCGTGCGCATCCAGGCCACGACCACCACACCGAGCTGCACGATCAGGAACCCTGCCAGCAGGCCGCCGCCGGTCGCGGTCGTATGGCCGCGCCACGACGCGATGGCCGTCAGCAGCGCCATGCCCACCCCTGTGACGATCGCGAAGACGACAAGCGTCGCGAACGGCCGACGCACGCACTGCATGAACCCACGACCCAGCGCGACGAACGCCGATCGCAGGCCGATATCGGCGATGAACTGCGCGCGTGCCGACTCGACGATCGACTGCGCGACGACGAGACAGAACACGGACAGTCCCAGTGCGGCGTGCTGCACCATCTCGGCGCGCGAGGCGAGCAGGCTCGTGTCGACCTTGTCGTCCGCGAACGACGAAACGCCGAAGGCGGCCGCGATGAACAACGCATAGGGCACCCAGGCGAGGATACCGAGGCGAAGCATCCGTCCGTATTCCGTCGCGCCGCCCTGCAGCAGGCCGCCGAAGCCGAGCGCGCGGTTCGCGCGGCCGCCCGCCACGACCATACCCGTGAGGAACGGTGCGACGGCCAGCGTCACCAACACGCCGGCGACGAGCGTCATGCCCGTCCAGGCGTTGTTCGTGGTCAGCGCGTTATAGGTGTCGCCGAACATGAGGCCATCGAAGTGCACGGCCCACGCATCGGCATGCACCGAACGACCGAGCAGCTGATCGAGGGCGCGCCAGAGCGGCAGCGCGGCGACGGCGGTCGGCAGCAGCGTGATCAGGATCCACAGCAGTGCGAGGCGCCATTGCAGGCCACCCAGCGCACCCTGCGCGAGCGCCGCCAGCGACGAACGTTTCTTCTGGTTGTTCATAGCGTCCCCAGCAGCGCGTAGAAACCCTGCAGGAGGGCGGCGAAATCGGCACCCCAACGATGCGAGGCCGCGTGGTTCGCGTCCACCGTCCGGCTATCGTTGAGCTTGTTGTTGTCGAGGAACAGCTTTCGCTCGGGATCGAGTTCCGCGGAGACAGCCTTCGTCGGCCCGACGATCTCGAAGCGTGCCCAGCGACGATCGTCGTCCCAGCGCAACGCCTTCGACGAGCCGTCGCTGAAGGTCACCTTCAGCGTCTGCGGCACCGGTGCGCCATCGCGCCACACGGTGACGGTCGTCTTCCACGGGAACGGACCCGTGCCCTTCTTCGCATCGGGATGATCTTTCTTCCACGCGTCGCGCTGCTTCTTCACCGACGCGTCGATCGTGTCGCTGTCGACCTCCGTGCGACGCCCGTCCTTCACGACGGTGCCCGGGAGCGGGAGCACTTCGTGACTGACGATGTCGGTCACCCGGTCGTCGATGCGCGCGGTGCCATAAACGAACTGGTCGAACACCTGCGCGACCACGTCGGGCTTGCCCGATACCTCCGACAACGTCGCCTGCAGGTCCGCGATGGAAGGATGGCGGAAATGCCACGTCGCGTAGTACTGCCGGAACGCCTTCTCGGTGACGTCCTTGCCGAGCCGTTCCTCGAGGTCGTGCATCGCCGTGGCGGTGCGCGAATAGACGGTGCCGTACTCGCCGCTGGAAAGCCTGTTCCACGCGTTCTGGCCGAGCGGATCGGCCGCACGCGCGAGCCTCGCCAGCATGCGTTCGAGTTCGAACCCGCCGATCGGCGCTTCCACACCGAAAAAGCGCCAGAACGGCGTCGTCAGGTACACACGCTGGCCGCGCTCGCGCAGCATGCGATCGTCCCAGTATTCGTTGAGGCCTTCGTCGAGCATCGGCTCTTCGAATTCGTTCGATGCCAGCAGGCCGTAGAAATAGCCGTGGCCGAATTCGTGGATGGTCACGAAGTCGAGCAAAAATTCGTTGATCGTCTTCGGCACGACCTCGCGATAGCTGTCCGCCGTGAAGAACGTCGGATACTCCATGCCACCCGCTTCCGACGCGTTGAACGGCGGAATGACCGCGGTCAGCGTCTTGTACGGGTAAGGACCGAGCGTCGAGGAGAAGTACCGGATCGAATCGATCGACGCCTTCAGCGCCGGCGCCGCGCTGGCCTTGTACTCGGGCGGATAGATCACGCGCACCTTCACCGGCGGACTGCCGGGGCCGGTGTACTCGCCGTCGAGCGTCTCGTACCCGGGCGCGGCCATCCAGGCGAAGTCGTGTACGTCGCCCTGGATGAAGTGCCAGGTCAGCTCGTTGCCTTCCGGCACGGGGTCGCCCTGCTGCTCGCCGACGGCGCCGACCACATAGCCCTTGGGCACCGTCATGCGCACGTCGTACTCGCCGAAGTCGGCGTAGAACTCGCTGTTGAAATGGAACTCGTGCACGTTCCAGCGAGGCGCGGTGGCGCCGCGTTCGCCCGCCAGCTCGAGCACGCCGATCTTGGGGAACCACTGTCCCACCAGATGAAACGCACCCACGTAGCCCGTGCGCTCGATCACGCGGGGGAGCTGGCTATGGAAATTCATGTCGAGGGTCCCGCTGCCGCCTGCCGGTACCGGCTGGGCGAGGTCCACGCGCACGACCGTGTGATCCGTGGCGGGGCCGCCATCCGGATGCACGTAACGCCACTTCAGCGCGGCACCGTCCTGTTCGACGTTGCCGAGGTCGATGTAACCCCACTCGCCTTTCTTCACCGCGTCCGTTCCGCGCGAACCGCCGTTGGCGGCGAGGCGGCGCCGCTCGGTGAAGAACGTGCTGCCCTCGCCTTCGAACGCGTTGAGGTAGAGATGGAGGTAGACCGAAGACACCGGGCGATCGCTGCGGTTGCGCCATGTCAGCTGCTGCTGGCCGTCGACCGTGTGCTTGACCGGATCCAGGCGCGCCTGGATGCGATACGACACCACGCGATCCGAAAGCGTGGCCTCGCTGCCGTTGCGCGGACCACCCCACGCGTCGGGCGCGCTCGGCGTGCGGACGTACGCGGCATCGCCCCCGACGAGAGGAATGTCCACGGGCACCGGCGGCGCGGCGACCGTGCCCGTGGGAGCGGGCGCGGCGACCGGCGTCGTCGCCGGTGGCTCCTGCGCCCATGCGGCGTGCGCGCACAGCACGCACGCTGCCGCGACGAAACGAACGACCCTGGCTGCCTCGCGGCGCATGCTTCTCCCCTTCCCCCTTAACCGTCCGCAGACCTTACACCAGACTCAGCCGGGATAGGCGCGCTCGCGCATCCATTTCGTGAGGATCCATTTTTCGCCGCGGAGCACGGGCGCGCCGCCGTGCAGGGAGAGCGGATCGAGCGCGCCCTCCGGCGTCGTGTACTCGAAGTACAGGGCCTGGCCCCGGCGCGGTACGTAACTGAAGTCGATGCGCGGGAAAATGGTTTCGCCACCGGCGTCGACGTCGTTGAGGTACATGATGAGCGTCGCCACGCGCTGGCCGCCGCTCGCCAGGTGCGCCTTGCTGCCCGGATCGTCGGGCGCGAAGTAATCGTAGTGCGGCACGTACTCGCCGCCCACGCCGTAACGCATCGACTGCAGGCCTTCGCCGTGGTCTTCGTCGAGCCGCATGATCGCGGCCGCGCGCGCATCGATGCGCGCGATCAGCGGATTCTCCGAACGACCGAAGTTGGCACCTTCGCTCGTACGGATGTCCTGCACCACGCCCTTCCCCGAGCCGGGGCTGACCACGAGGGATCGTTCGAGACGAGCGGAGGCCATGTCACGCAGCGCGTCGCACTCGTCGGCATCGAGCACGCCGTCGAGGATCGCGATGGCCGGTCGCGTCATGCGCGCGATGACGCGGACCTGGCGATCGCCGGCATCCAGCACGTGACCGTCCGCGAGACGGCTGCGGAAGACGGCGAGGCCGGGAACCTCGTCGTCGGGGGCGCGCGGCGCGGCGCCGCCGAACATCGCGTCGGCGATGGCGTCACGCGCCGCGCGCTCGTCGAAACGGTTCTCGCGCATCGTGGCCAGCAGGTCGGCGGGGCCGTGGCCCGCGGCGAGCGACTCACCGATCCACCGATGCCAATCCGGGGTAATCTTCGTATGCAGGCGAGCTTCCAGGGCCGGCCTCCTTAGTCTGTGCACCATCCGTGTCCCATGTTTCCCGACGGGAGTCATGCATGCGTATTCCGCGCCGGAGCGTGCTTGTCGCGCTCATCCTATGTCAGTCCATCGCTTACGGGTACCCCATGTCACAGCACGCACGCGGTACGTTCGACGTCGCCATCGCACCGGTCGGCACGCCCGACGTCGGGGAGGGCTCGGCGCTTGGCACGATGGCGCTCTCGAAGACCTTCCACGGCGTCGTCGACGGCACGTCGAAGGGCACGATGCTCACCGCGGGCAGCACCGGCACGCCCGGTTCGGCCGCTTATGTCGCGGTCGAGCGATTCCAGGGCACGGTCGACGGACGCAAGGGCGGTTTCGCGCTCGTCCACCGCGGCGTGATGTCGGCCAGGGGACAGGATCTCGTGATCACCATCGTGCCGGACTCGGGCAGCGGGGAGCTGAAAGGCATCGCGGGCAGCCTCGGCATCGAGGTCAAGGATGGTAAGCACTTCTACGATCTCGAATACACGCTGCCCTAGGCATCCGTGGACGCGAGCCACGCCAGTTTCCGGCTCTTCGGCAACCGCTTGATCGCGTGCTCCGCCTTCGACGCGGCCGACCGGTCCGCGAACGGGCGCGATCCCAGCAGGCGCACGGGCGGATTGGCCCGCGTGTATCGCGCGCCCTTCCCTGCGACGTGGGCGGCGTAGCGCGCGTCCAGATCGTTGGTGATGCCGGCATACCAGGCACCGTTGCGGCATTCGATGAGATAGACGCACCACATCGTGCGGAGCCTACCAGCGACGTGCCTACAATGGTCGCCATGGAACCGACGTTCGATCTCGCCGTGAACCTCCCGCCGCGCCTGGACGCCGCGGCACTGCTCGACGCGCATCTGTCGACCACGCGGTTCCGGCCGGACGACCTCGCCTATCCGGACACGTCGGGACCCCTGGCCGCGCGCGAGGCGATCGCCCGCTGGCTGTCGCGCGTCGCCGGATTGCCCTCGGCCGATCCCCAGGCGATGACGACGACGCTCGGCGCGCGGCATGCGCTGGGCCTCGCCCTCGCCGCGGCGGTCGGTGGCGGCGCGCCGTCGGTGCTCGTCGAGGACCACACGTTCCAGGGGTTTCGCGCGATCGCGCGCGGGGCCGGGATCCGCTGCGTCGACGTCGCCATGGACCGCCACGGCATGCGCCCGGACGCGATGGCGGAAGCGGCGGCGCGAGGCACGCGCGCCATCTACCTGCAGCCGACCCTGCAGAACCCCACCACCGTCACGATGCCGCTGTCGCGTCGGCAGGAGATCGTCGACGCGGCACGCGCGCTCGACCTCGTGTTGATCGAGGGAGACGTGTACTCGCCCCTCGCCTCGCAGGCCCACGTGCCCCTGCCCGCGCTCGCGTCGCTGGCGCCGGAGCGCACGTTCCACGCGGGCGGCATCGGCAAGGTGCTCGGGCCGGGCCTGCGCGTGGGCTGGCTGCTTCACCCCGACGCGACGGCGCATGCCGCGACCGCCGCCACCCTCCAGCGCGATCACGACGGACTGCCGGCGCTGTGGCCCTGCGTCGTCGCGCGCTGTATGGACGATGGGAGCCTCGACGCCCACCTGACGGCGCTCGCGCGGGCGACGACGGCGCGCGGCGAGCTGGCCCGGCGCATCGTCGGCGAGGACCTTGTCGTGTCCGGTACGGGCCTGCACGCATGGCTGCCGGACGCGGACGCGCCGCGGCTGGAGCGTCGACTGCTCGATCAGGGCGTGCGCGTCGCGGCATCCGCGCATTTCGTCGCCGAGGGTCGCGTACCGGCAGGCATCCGGCTGGCCCTCGGTGCCGAGGGCGACATCGCCCGCCTCGCGGAGGCGCTGCGGATCGTCGCCGCGGCGCGCTGATCAGGCCTTCGGCTTCGCCGTCAGCTTTTCGAGTGCCTTGCCCACCGCGGCGAACGCGAACGCACCCGTGACGTGCGTAGCCGCGCCGAGGCCGCCGCCGCAGTCGAGCTTCAGCGCGTCGCTGCCCGGCGGCCGCACGCCGCACACGCTGCCGTCGGCCTGCGGGTACTGCACGTTCTGCATCGAATAGACGGCGGACACGCCGAAGAAACGATCCGGATTGCGCGGGAAGCCGTGCTCCTGACGGAGCTTCTTGCGGATCATGCTGAGCATCGCGTCGTGCTCGGTGCGGGAGAGATCGCGCACCCGGATCTGCGTCGGGTCCGTGCGACCGCCCGCCGCGCCCACGGTCACGAGGGGCACCTTGCGGCGACGACACCAGACGATCGTCTCCAGCTTCACCTTCAGCGCGTCGCAGGCGTCGATCACCACGTCGTAATGCCGGTCGAGCAGCTCGTCGAGGGTGGACGGCGTCAGGAACCGCTCCATGGCCTCCAGCCGGATCGTCGGGCTGATGGCGTGGGCGCGCTCGGCGATGACGCCAACCTTGGGCTTGCCGTACTGGCCGTCCAGCGCGTGCAGCTGCCGGTTGGTGTTGGAAAGGCAGACGTCGTCGCCGTCGATCAGCGTCAACCTGCCGATGCCGCTGCGGGCCAGCGCCTCGGCCGCCCACGAACCCACGCCGCCCACGCCGATCACGCAGACGTGCGCATGGGCGAGGCGATCCAGGCTGCCGCGACCGTACAGTCGCTCGATACCGGCGAAACGTTCTGCCTGGGCCGTGCTCACGGGGGACTCGTTCGAAGAATGTGTGCTCATCGTCTCATACGGAAAGAAGGCGGCTCCAGGGACACTCTGGCCAACTATCGCAAGCGCCACCGGACCGCGCCCGCCGCTCGAGAAGGGAGCCACCCTTCCCGGCGCGACGCGACCGTCGTGACGCCCCTTCGTGACGTCGTGGCGCTTGCGATAGTTGGCCAGAGTGTCCCTGCTATGCTGGCCACCTCATATGTCATGGACCACCCATGCGCTCGCTGCTATTCGTCGTCCTCGGCCTCGTGACAGGCGCGATGGGGGCAACCTTCGCCTGGTCCGCCCTGCACCAGGGCACGCCGTTCCATCGGGGCGTGATGACGGTGATGCAACATCACATGGGTGCGTTGCGGGCCAATGTGCGGGCGGGACAGTGCGATGCCAAGGCGTCCGCCGAGCGTTTCGCCCGCATGCGGGCCACCGCCGGCGATGTCCGCGAGGCCTTTCCGGAGATGGACGCCGCTTTCTATACCGAGGCGCAGCACCTGGACACGGCGCTGGACCGCGCGGTGGCGGCCGCCCCCGGCACCTGTGCCGCCCTGACCGCCGCGCTGGCGCCGGTGGGCGACACCTGCCAGTCGTGTCACCGGCAGTACCGATGAGCCGGGTGGCCCGCCGTGTCTGACGACCGCTCCACCGAAGCCATCGGGGATACCGTGCCTCCGCGCGCCGACGTGGGTCGTCCCCGCCAGTTCTTCCGCCTCCAGCTGTGGCTGCTGATGCGCGCGCTGGAGCGCTTCGAGACCACGATGTTCCTGCGCACGCGCTACTCGCAGCCGAAGATGGTCGCGATCGGCGTGGTCGGCAGTTTCTGCCTGGCCGTGTACTACCCGATCTGGGCATACCTGTTTCCGCAGCCGTACGAAAACCTGCCGATGCGGCTGATCTGCAGCGCCACGTTCATCCCGCTCGCCCTGCTGCCGTGGTGGCCGCGCCGCCTGCGCACGCACCTGCCTACCTACTGGTATTTCGCGATGACCATCGCGATGCCGTTCTTCGTCGGTTACATGACCCTGCGCAACGCCACCCCGGCGTGGCTGATGACCCACCTCGCGTGCGTGATGCTGCTGATGATGCTGTTCGACATCGCCAGTTTCCTCGTCGTGTTCACCATCGGCAGCGCGCTGGCCGCGCTCGTCTTCGTGCTGTCGCCCGAAGCGCACCTGCATACGCGGACCATGCTCGAATACGTACCGCTGCTGATGTTCGGCATGGTGGGCGGCGCGACCTGCACGGTATCGGCCAACATGGCCGACCAGTCGCGCATCGATGCCCTTACGGCCGCCTCCAACAACATCGCCCACGAGCTGCGCACGCCGCTGGGCTCCCTGCGCATCGCCGCGCGGGCGGTGGCCCGCTTCATGCCCGACCTGATCCGCAGCCACCGGCTGGCGGAAACCGAAGGCCTGCCGGTGCCTGAAGTGCGCGCCCAGAGCCTGCACGCGCTGGAGCGCAGCATCGGGGTAATGGAACGCGAGGTCACCTACGCGAACACGATCATCGACATGCTCCTGCTTTCGGCCCGCCCCATCGGCGAGGTGCCGCTGAGCCCCCTCGGCGCCCGCGAGCTGGTGGACCAGGCCCTGCGCCGGTTTCCCTATGGCTCGCGGGCCGAGCGCGAGCGGATCACGCTCGCCGCGGCCGGCGATTTCCGGCTGCTGGGCGAGGAGGCCCTGGTGGTCCATGTCATATTCAATTTATTGCGTAATGCACTTTTTCATACCGATCGGGCCGGCAAGGGCGACATCCGGGTCTATATCGAGCCGGGTGAAATGCTGAACCGGATCC
>Ga0102591_1003583_pt1 | contig 13626 bp, 10 predicted proteins | sample AraplaCol_mCL_r2_2_FD_76860 | JGI IMG/M metagenome (GOLD analysis project Ga0102591, IMG submission 76860) | Arabidopsis root microbial communities from North Carolina, USA - plate scrape MF_Col_mCL_r2 (SPADES assembly) (version 2) | ecosystem: Host-associated > Plants > Roots > Endosphere... | reverse complement strand
TGCCGCCAGGCTGGCGTAATGCTGGCACTGGCCGGCAGCGCAGCTGTTGCGCAGGCCCAGCAAGGCAACGCGATCGAATCGATCACGGCCAACCAGCAAGGCAGCAATGTGATCGTGAAGATCGCAATGAAGGAAACGCCGCAAAAGCTGCCGATCGGCTTTGCCATCACCAATCCGGCCCGCATTGCGCTCGATTTCGGCCAGACCACCAATGCCACCGGCAAGACCAGCCAGGACCTGAACATGGGTGACCTGGCCAGTGTCAACGTGGTGCAGGCCGGCGACCGTTCGCGCCTGGTGTTCAACCTGAAGCGCACGCTGAACTACGCTACCGCGCTGGACGGCAAGAACGTGATCCTGACGATCGATGCTTCCGGCGGCGTGGCGCAGGCTGTCGATGCGCGTGGCCTGCCAGTGGCGGCAGCCAAGCCGGCTGCGCCGGCGCCTGCCGGCAAGCAAGCGCTGCGCGATATCGACTTCCGCCGCGGTAACAACGGCGAAGGCCGCGTGGTGATCGACCTGCCGAACAACCAGGTTGCCGTCGACGTGCGCCAGACCCCGACTGGCGTGGTGGTGGATTTCCTCAAGACCACCGTGCCGGAAACCTTGCGCCGCCGCCTGGATGTGACCGACTTCGGCACGCCGGTCAACCGCATCACCACCGCGCCGCAGGGCGACAACGTGCGCATGACCGTGGAAGCGCACGGCCTGTGGGAGCAGAGCGTGTACCAGAGCGATACCCAGCTGGTGGTGGACGTCAAGCCGATCAAGGAAGACCCGAACAAGCTGGTGCAAGGCAGCCAGGGCTACCGTGGCGAAAAGCTGTCGTTCAACTTCCAGAACGTGGAAGTGCGTGCCGCACTGCAGGCGATTGCCGATATCTCGGGCCTGAACATCATCACCAGCGACAGCGTGCAGGGCAACCTGACCCTGCGCCTGAAGGAAGTGCCATGGGACCAGGCGCTGGACGTCGTCCTGCAAGCCAAGGGCCTGGACATGCGCAAGAACGGCAATGTGCTGTGGATCGCGCCTAAGGAAGAACTGCTGACCAAGGAAAAACTGGAACTGGAACAAAAGGCCCAGATCGCCGACCTGGAGCCGCTCAAGTCCGAGATCTTCCAGTTGAACTACCAGAAGGCTGAAGCCTTCAAGTCCGTGTTCGGTATTGAAGGCGGCGGCGACACCAAGAACCGCATCCTGTCCAAGCGCGGCAGCGCCATCATCGAGTCGCGCACCAACCAGCTGTTCGTCACCGATATCGCGTCCAAGCTGGAGGAAGTGCGCAAGCTGATCCAGAAGACCGACATCGCCACCAAGCAGGTGCTGATTGAAGCGCGCATCGTGGAAGCGTCCGACACCTTCACCCGCAACCTGGGTGCCAAGCTGGGCTTTGCCGACATGCGCGCCATCCGCGGCGGCGATGCTGGCTGGGGCGTCGGCAACGGCAACAACCGCGTCGGCCTGACCGGTAACATCACCGGCATGGGCCAGCAGCAGGGCATCGTGAAAGTGGACGATGGCGTGGGTTCGTACAACAACACGCAGTTCATCAACCTGCCGGCGGCATCGATCAATGGCGCCCAGGCCGGCAGCCTGGCGGTCAGCCTGTTCAATTCGGCCGCCAACCGCTTCCTGAACCTGGAACTGTCGGCCCTGGAAGCGGACGGTGCCGGCAAGATCATCTCCAGCCCGCGCGTGGTGACCGCCGACAAGGCGCCTGCCGTGATCGAGCAGGGTGTGGAACTGCCATACCAGGTGGCGACTTCTTCCGGTGCGACGTCGATCGTGTTCCGCAAGGCCAACCTGAAGCTGGACGTGGTGCCGCAAATTACGCCGGACGGCAACGTGGTGCTGGATGTGGACGTGAACAAGGACTCCGTGGGCCAGGAAACCCGTGCCGGTTTCGCCATCGACACCAAGCACGTCAAGACCCAGGTGATGGTGGAGAATGGCGGTACCGTGGTGCTGGGTGGTATTTACCAGCAGGTGGAGCGTAACGTGACCTCGAAGGTGCCTGTGCTGGGCGACGTGCCGATCCTGGGCAACCTGTTCAAATCGAATTCGCGTACCAATGACAAGACCGAACTGCTGGTCTTCATTACGCCAAAGATCGTTACCGACCGCCTCTCTGCGCGTTGAGACGAAAGCTAGTGTCAATAGAATAAAGGAAAGAACATGGCAAACGTAGTATTTCGAAAACTGTCCGGCCTGGTAGGTGCGCTGGCTTGCGCCAGCCTGCTGGCAGCTTGCGGCGGCGGCGGCGGCAGCCCTGGCGTCAGCAACACCAACCCCGACCCGCTGACGCCGAAGGCAGCCAGCGTGGTGGTGACCTCCAGCTCCGACACCATTGCCGCTTCCGGCATTGATGGCACCGAAGTGACCATTACCGCCATCGTCAAGGATGGCAATAACCAGGCTGTGCCTAACGCAACCGTGCAGTTCCATACGACTGCCGGCACCATCAGCAACAGCGGCAGCACCACCGATAGCTCGGGCAAGGTCTCCGAGAAGCTGAGCGTGAAAGGCGTTACCGTCAACGGCGTCAACCAGCCTGTCGGCCTGGAAATCAAGATTTCCGCCGGCGTCAAAGGCGTGGACAACGTCAGCACCAACACCATTACCGTCAAGACGGTTTAAGCGGCACCCGTGCAGCGCCTGCCCGGCGGCAGGCTGCTGCCGTGCAATTTGCGCTATCATGCGTGAATGCAAAATGTTTACTTAGTTGGATTGATGGGGGCGGGGAAGACGACGATTGGTCGCCAGCTCGCCCGCAAGCTGGGCTTGCGGTTTGTCGATTCCGATCATGAAATCGAAAGCCGCACCGGGGCCTCGATCCCCTGGATTTTCGAGATCGAAGGCGAACCGGCCTTTCGCCGGCGCGAAGCGGAAGTCATCCGCGAGCTGACCCGCCAGCAAGGCATCGTGCTGGCCACTGGCGGCGGCGCCATCCTCAATGAAACCAGCCGCACGCTGCTGCAGGAAAGCGGCACCGTCATCTACCTGCGGGCGTCGATCAACTCGATCCTGGCCCGTACCGCGCACGACAAGAACCGGCCCCTGTTGCAGACGGCCGACCCCCGCAAGAAACTCGAAGAACTGCTGGCGCAGCGCGAGCCGCTGTACATGGACATGGCCGACCTGGTCATCGACACCGGCCGCCCCAACGTTCAATCGATGGTCCAGAACATCATCAACCAGCTCGATGCGCTGGCCTGCCAGGCCGCGCCCAACTGCGTGACCAAGGCACAACCCGCTATGAACGAACAGACCCATATCCTGCTCAACGTCGACCTGGCCGAGCGCAGCTACCCCATCGCGATCGGCCCGGCCCTGCTGGACGACGCCAGCCTGCTGGCCAAATACGCAGGGGGCAAGAAGGTCGCCATCGTCTCCAACGATACCGTGGCGCCGCTGTACATGGAACGTGTGCGCGCCCCGCTGGCCGCTGCCGGCAAGGAAGTCATCGAAGTGGTGCTGCCGGACGGCGAGGAGCACAAGCACTGGGAATCGCTGATGAAGGTGTTCGATGCGCTGCTGGCCAACAAGGCCGACCGCAAGACCACCCTGGTGGCGCTGGGCGGCGGCGTGATCGGCGACATGACCGGCTATGCGGCTGCCTCCTATATGCGCGGCGTGGACTTCGTGCAGGTGCCGACCACCCTGCTGTCCCAGGTCGACTCCTCGGTGGGCGGCAAGACCGGCATCAACCACCCGCTGGGCAAGAACATGATTGGCGCCTTCTACCAGCCCAAGGCGGTGATCGCCGACACCACCACGCTGGAAACGCTGCCGGTGCGCGAACTGTCGGCCGGCCTGGCGGAAGTGATCAAGTATGGCTGCATCATCGACGTGCCGTTCTTCGAATGGATCGAAGCGAACATGGGCCTGCTGATGGCGCGCGACAAGGGCGCCCTGGCCTACGCCATCGCCCGTTCCTGCGAAATCAAGGCCGACGTGGTGCGCCAGGATGAACGCGAAGGCGGCCTGCGTGCGATCCTCAATTTCGGCCACACCTTCGGCCACGCCATCGAAGCCGGCATGGGCTATGGCGCCTGGCTGCATGGCGAGGCAGTCGGTTGCGGCATGGTGATGGCGGCCGACCTGTCGCAGCGCCTGGGCTTCATCGACACTGCCACCGTGGAGCGCATCCGCGACCTGGTGGCCGCGGCCGGCCTGCCGATCGTGGCGCCGGACCTGGGTTCCGGGCGCTGGCTGGAGCTGATGGAAGTGGACAAGAAGAACGAGGGCGGAGCGATCAAGTTCATCCTGCTCGATCCGCTGGGCAAAGCCCGCATCACGACGGCGCCGCAGGACGTGCTGTTGCAAACCCTGGCCGCTTGCACGGAGTAATATGGAAGAGACCCTCGCCCCCTATGCAGCACATTCTGACAAGGGGCGCGGCCGCCGCTTCCCCGAAACCCCGCACGCGTCGCGCTCGCAGTTCCAGCGCGACCGCGACCGCATCATCCATTCGACGGCTTTCCGCCGGCTCGAATACAAGACCCAGGTCTTCCTCAACCATGAGGGCGACCTGTTCCGCACCCGCCTCACGCACAGCCTGGAAGTGGCCCAGATCGGCCGCTCGCTGGCGCGCAACCTGCACCTGAACGAAGACCTGGTCGAAGCCATCGCGCTGGCGCACGACCTGGGCCACACGCCGTTCGGCCATGTGGGCCAGGACGTGCTGCACGAATGCATGAAGGAGCACGGCGGCTTCGAGCACAACCTGCAAAGCCTGCGCGTGGTCGACCTGCTGGAAGAACAGTATGGCGCATTCGATGGCCTGAACCTGATGTTCGAAACGCGCGAAGGCATCCTGAAGCACTGCTCGGTCAACAATGCGAAGCTGCTGGGCGATGTGGCGCAGCGCTTCCTCGACAAGACCCAGCCTTCGCTGGAGGCCCAGCTTACCAACCTGGCCGATGAAATCGCCTATAACAGCCACGACATCGACGATGGCCTGCGCTCCGGCCTGATCTCCATCGCGCAACTCGAACAGGTGGGTTTCTTTGGCCGCCTGTGGAGCGAGGTGCAAGCCGCCCACCCGGGACTGGCTGGCCGCCGCGCCATTTACGAAACCCTGCGCCGGCTGATCACGGCGCTGGCCGACGACCTGATTGCCACCTCGCAGGCGCGCATTGCGGCGCATGGCCCGCAAAGCATGGAGGACGTGCGCGCCGCACCGCCGCTGATCCGCTTCTCCGACCAGATGCGCAAGGATGCCACGGAGCTGAAGCGCTTCCTGCACGAGAACCTGTACCGCCACTACAAGGTCAACCGCATGCGCCTGAAGGCCAGCCGCATGGTGCGCGAGCTGTATGAGGCCTTCACCGCCGACCCGTCGCTGCTGCCGCCTGATTACCGCAGCGAGCGCGGCGACGCGAGCGGCCAGGCGCGCCGTGTCGCCGACTACATCGCCGGCATGACCGACCGCTATGCCATTGCCGAGCACCGCCGCATCTACTCGCTGGAAAACCTCTAGCCTTGCATCGCGGCCCGTAGCGGGTTAATCTTCTGGCAACCGCAACTTGCCAGAAGAATCATGACCGACACCTCCATCGCCGCCGCCGGCGGCCCGCAGCTCAGCAAGCATCGCATCGAAGCCCTGGTCGACGGCATCTTTGCCGTGGCCATGACCCTGCTCGTGATCGAGCTCAAGCTGCCCGAGCACGTGCAAGCCACCAGCAGTGCCGAACTGCTGCACGTGCTGGGCGATCTGGCGCCGACCTTTGGCTCCTGGGTGATCAGCTTCCTGGTGCTGGCGCTTTTCTGGGTGGGCAATCACCGCCTCTATAGCTATGTGCGCCACCTGGACGGGCCCCTGACCTGGTACACCATCCTGATGCTGGCCGGGGCCAGCCTGCTGCCGTTTGCCTCGGCCGTGAATGGGCGCTTCCTGTCGCAGCTGGCGCAAGCTGTGTACGCAAGCGTGATGACGCTGATGGCGATCGGATCGCTGCTGGTGACCACGCGCATCTACCGTCATCCGGAACTGTGCGCGCACCCGATGGACAAGGCCACGTATATCGGCGTCTGCGTCCGCCAGGGCATCCTGATCGCCGTGGCCGGCCTGACAGTCGTGCTGGCGGGACAGGCGCCAGGCATCGCCAATACCGCCTTCATGCTGCTGTTCCTGGTCCGCCCATTGAGCAACGCGCTGGCGCGCCGCCGGCGCTAAGCCTGGGCTTGCTACATTGCGCGCATGGAAACGCGCTTGGCCAAGTGGGTGATAGGTGCGATGGCCGCCAGCATCGTCAGCGTCATCGGAACTGCACTGAATACCGCGAAACTGTTTGTTTCCTGAGCGCGATCAGAAAAGGCGCGTCTGGATGCGCTCGCCCAGCAGGTCGAGCAGGAGTTTCTTGATCGGGGCAGGCAGGGCGGCATCCGCCAGGGCTGCAGCATCCAGCCACACATAACGGCCTTCGCCGGCCAGCGCGGCACGCGAGGAAAGCGTGACCAGCAGCGGGTTGATGTGCAGCTTGTAGTGGGTGAAGATGTGCACCACCGGCAGCAGGCGCTCCAGCGATTCCATGGCGCCAAAGGGCTGCACGGCTGCTGCCACGTTGGCATCGTCCGGCGCTTCTGCCTGCGCGGCGAGGGCGTTGTGGCCGGCCAGTTCGGGCAGCGACAACAGGCCGCCCCAGATGCCGGTGGCAGGGCGCTGCTCCAGCAGCACCTGGCCGCGATCCACAACCAGCAGCATGTGCGCCGCTTTTTCCGGCGTGGCCTTCTTTGGCTTGCGCACCGGCAGTTCGGCGGTGCGGCCCGTGGCAAAGGCCACGCAGCGCGGCTGCATCGGGCAGCGCTCGCAGGACGGGCTGCTGCGCGTGCACAGCGTCGCCCCCATGTCCATCAAGCCCTGCGTGTAAGCCTCGATACCTTCATGAGGCGCGAGTGCTTCCGCGCGCGCCCACATCGCTTCTTCGGTCTTGCGCTCGCCGGGATAGCTGTCGATGCCGAACACGCGTGCGAACACGCGTTTCACATTGCCGTCCATGATGGCGGCGCGGCGGCCGGCGGAAAACGCTGCAATGGCCGCCGCCGTGGAACGGCCGATGCCCGGCAGTTCGGCCAGCAGGGCGGGGTCGGAGGGGAAGACGCCGCCATATTCGGCCACCACGCGCTGCGCGCATTTGTGCAGGTTGCGCGCACGGGTGTAATAGCCCAGCCCGGCCCACTGCGCCATCACATCCTCAACGGGAGCGGCGGCGAGCGAGGCGAGGGTGGGGAAGCGCTCCAGGAAGCGCGCGTAGTAACCCAGCACCGCCGAAACCTGGGTCTGCTGCAGCATGATTTCGGACAGCCACACCAGGTAGGCATCGCGGGTGTTCTGCCACGGCAGGTCGTGGCGGCCATGTTCCTTCTGCCACGCGACCAGCGTGGCAGCAAAGCTTGGGTCTTCGTACTGCAATTACGCCGCTGCCTCCAGCACTACGTGCTCGGCCGAGATGGCATCGCTGATGGCGGCGGCCAGCGCGGCCAGCTTGGCCTTCTGCGCTTCCAGTTCGGCCTGGGTGGTTTCGAAGGCCTCGATTTTTTGCTCCAGCGTTTCGGTCGCATCGTGGATGCGCGCGATCGATTGCTGGCGGTGCTTCAACTGTTCCTTGTGCTGGCGGATCTGCGCTTCCAGCGGCGCCATGATCACCTTCAGCCAGGCATCGGTATCGGCATTGGCCGCCTTGAAGCAGCGCTTCACTGCCGAGGCCACGGAATCGAAGAAGCGCTCCATCAGTACCACGCGCGAAGTGGTCAGCATCACCGCAGTGCCGAACTGCTTTTCATAGATGCCGTGGGCTTCGTTGATCTCGTCGCGGTACTTGGCCAGCGAGAAGGCCATCGGCATCGGCAGGGTCAGGCCGTGCTCCGCCGAGAACTTCTTGTACATGGTTTCCATCATGCTGCGGATTTCTTCGATCTTGCGCTCCGATTCATCCAGGTTGGCGTGGATGCTGTCGAAGTACACCTTGATCGCATCGCGCAGGCCAGTGGTGAAGCGGCTGTTCTGCATTTCCGAACGCGCCTTGACCAGGTTGTCGCGCAGGATGCCCATGCCCAGGCTCGAATACAGTTCGGTGGACAGGCGGGTGAAAACCGCGCGCGTGGCCTGCAGCTTGAACAGGCTTTCGTCGAATTCCTTCTTTTCGGCTTCGACACGGCGCGCCATGTGGGCGATCACAGACTGGTTCTTGCCGCGCAGGCCCTTCAGCTCCAGCAACTGCTCGACGATGCCGCGCGTCTTGGCCGACAGCGCCGCGTACTGGGCGCCGCTGAGCGCCGCCAGTTCGTCGCCGAGGCGGCGGCGGATGATTTCCTTGCGCGCCGGGATCAGCTCGTTGAACAGCGCGCTTTCCAGCTGCTTCATGCGGCTCTTGTGCACCAGTTCATGGTCGCCGGTGATCTTGCCAAGCAGCGCCTTTTGCGCCGAGACCGGGAATACCTGGCGTGCATCGAGGCCCAGCATATGGGCAGCGTGCTCGCGCTGGCGCGAAATGGCCGCTTCGATTTCTTCTTCGGTGCGCAGCGGGTCCCACATGGAGTCGATCTTGTTCAGCACGACCATGCGGCCGGCGCCATTGCCGATGTGGGTGCGCCACACTTCGATATCGCTCTTGGTGACGCCGGTGTCGGCTGCCAGGATGAACAGCACCGCGTGGGCGTGCGGGATCATGTTCAGCGTCAGTTCCGGTTCGGTACCGATCGCGTTCAGGCCAGGCGTATCGAGGATCACCAGGCCCTGCTTCAGCAGCGGGTGCGGGAAATTGATGATGGCGTGGCGCCACTGCGAAATTTCGACCAGGCCGTCGTTGTCCAGCGTGGCGCCCATGTCGGGATCGTTCTCGTCGTACAGGCCATAGCGCTTGGCTTCTTCTACCGGCACGTGGCGGGTCAGGCTGACCTGCTTGAACACTTCCTGCATCTGTTCCGCGGAATCGAGCTGCAGCGGCAGTACGGTCCAGGCGTGCGGCTGTTCCCGGTAGTCGCTGGTCGACAGGTTCTCGGCGCGCGTCTCGATCGGCAGCAGGCGGATGCAGGCGGGATAGGCCGGGTCGTACATCAGCTCGGTCGGGCACATGGTGGTGCGGCCGGCAGCCGACGGCAGGATGCGCTGGCCGAAGTCGGCAAAGAAGATCGAATTGATCAGCTCGGATTTACCGCGCGAGAATTCCGCCACAAAAGCCACCGACAGCTTGTCGTCGGCCAGCTTGGACAGTGTTTGCGCCAGGCGCTGTTCGGTCGCGGCATCGGACAGGTCGGCCTGCACGACCCAATCCCGATAGTTGGCGACGGCGCCCATGACGCCTTGGCGCCATTGGCTGTATTGTTCGAGGTCCCTTACCATTCTGCTCTCGTTATTTCTGGCAATTTACACAATAAAAAGTTGATCTTTGGCCCTGCTTGATCTGGCGCACAGGCGCGCCGCACAAGCGGCAGGGCACACCAGCACGATCATAGACGAAATATGTCTGTTGGAAATACCCTGATTGTCCATTTACACCGATAAAGTCGCGCAAAGTGCTGCCTCCTTGCACAATTGCCTCGGCCAGCACGTCACGGATGGCCTGCGCCAGGCGGTCGTAGCGTGCCGCGCTGATGCGGTTGGCTGCGGTTTTCGGGTTGATCCCGGCGCGGAACAGGCTTTCAGAGCAGTAGATATTGCCCACGCCAACCACGATGTCGCCGGCCATGAGCACTTGCTTGATGGCCGCGCTGCGGGTGCGGGTTTGCTCGAACAGCAGCTTGCCCGTAAAGGCCGGGCCTAAAGGCTCCACGCCCAGGCCGCGCAGCAGCATGTGTTGTTCGAGTTCGCCATCTTGCATTGAATGCCACAACACGGCGCCGAAGCGGCGCGGATCGGTCATGCGCAGCACATGCTGGCCGTCGGCGCCTTCCACCATCATGTCGAAATGATCATGTTTTTCGGGCGGGATGCCGGTTGGCAGCACGCGCAGGTGGCCGCTCATGCCCAGGTGGATGATCAGCGTGCCATGCTCGAATTGCAGCAGCAGGTACTTGCCGCGGCGGTCGGTCGCAACGATGCGGCGGCCGGCCAGCAGGGCCGGCAGGTCGTCCGGGAAGGGCCAGCGCAAGCCGTCGCGCCGCAGCACCACGTCGCGCACGATACGGCCTTCAATATGGGGCGCGACACCGCGGCGGGTGACCTCTACTTCTGGTAATTCAGGCATAAGTCAGGCATAAGGGTGGTTTTCTACAGGTTGGCGTAGAATCAAGTCTTGAGCCCGATTTGCAGGATCTTCCTTTGAAAAACGCATTCGCCATTGTAACCCTGTCGGCCCTTGTGTCCGCCTGTGCAGTCGTGCCACCGGAAAAGGCCGCACCCGAGCCAGCGGCACCATCCGTCGCGCCAGAAGCCCCAGCCGCGGACGCCGTCACCAAGGCCGCGCCGGCCGACGAAAAGCTGCCCAACGTCGAGCTGACCAGCGATCTGTTCTACAAGCTCACCAAGGCCGAACTCGATTTCAAGCGTGGCCAATGGCAAAGCGCTTATGTGACGATGATGGTGCTGGCGCAGCAGACGCGCGATCCGCGCCTGGCGCGCCGCGCTTCCGAGATGGCACTGTCGGCCAAGCAGGGCAATGAAGCGCTGGCCGCGATCCGCCTGTGGCGCGAACTGGCGCCCGATTCCGACGAAGCAGCCCAATACTTCCTCGGTTTTGCCGTGCTGGGCGATGACCTGAGCGAAGCGGAAGCCTTGTTCGCCCAGCGCCTGAAGGCCTCGCCCGCCAATGGCCGCCCGCTGCTGATGTTCCAGATGCAGCAATTCCTGCTGCGCGCGAAAGACAAGGCCGCCGCCTTTGGGCTGATGGAGCGCGTGCTGCAGCCTTACCTGAATACGCAGGAAGCCCACCTGGTGCTGGCGCAGGGCGCCAACGCAGCCAGCGATGCCGACCGCGCTCGTGCCGAGGCGAAGAAGGCGGTGGCAATCAAGCCCGATTCCGAGCTGGCCACGCTGACCATGGCGCAAATGCTGGGCGACCTGGACGCAGCGCAAAAGCTGTTCGCCGACTTCCTGCACAAGTATCCGGCCGCGCGCGAAGTGCGTTCGGCTTATGCGCGCCTGCTGGTGGAGCAAAAGCAGTATGACCAGGCACGCGAGCAATTCCTGCTGCTGCTGAAAGAGCAGCCTGACAATCCGGGCACTTTGTACGCGCTCGGCATCATGGCGCTCCAGGGCCAGGACAACAAGGCAGCAGAAGGTTATTTCAAGCGTTACGTGGAAGTGCTGCAGGCGCAGCCCGACCCTGAGCGCGACCCGAACAAGGCGCTGATGCTGCTGTCTCAGATCGCCGAAGAAAAGGGCGACCTCGATGGCGCGCTGGCCTGGCTGGACAAGATCGATGGCGATGACGCCCGCACCACCCTGGCGGCCCGCCTGAAGCGCGCCCACCTTACTGCGCGCAAAGGCGACGTCGACGGGGCCCGCGCCCAGTTGAAGGACATCACGCCGGCCGACCAGGCCGAGCAAGTGCAGATCCTGCAGACGGAAGGCCAGCTGCTGCGCGATTCCGGCCGCGCAGTCGAAGCTTTCAAGACCTTGCAGGACGGCGTGCTGCGCTTCCCCAATAGCCCGGACCTGATGTACGACTACGCGCTGGCTGCGGAGAAGCTGGGCAAGGTCGAAGCGATGGAAACCGCGCTGCGCAAAGTGATCGAATCGGTACCCGACAACCACCATGCCTACAATGCACTGGGCTATTCCCTGGCAGACCGCAATGTGCGCCTGGACGAAGCCTATGAGCTGATCGACAAGGCGCTGAAGATGGCACCGGGCGACCCTTACATCATGGACAGCATGGGCTGGGTCCTGTTCCGCATGGGCAAACTGAAAGAGGCCGAGCAATCGCTGCGCCAGGCGTATGCGCTGCGCAGCGATGCTGAAATCGCCGTGCACCTTGGCGAAGTGCTGTGGAAGCAGGGCGACAAGGCCGGTGCCACCAAACTGTGGCGCGAAGCGCGCGACAAGGATCCGAAAAACGACGCGCTGCGCAGCACGCTGGCGCGCCTCAACGCAGGAATTTAATGAGCTTCAAGACACTCGCCGCCATTGCCGGCGCGGCCGCCATCCTGTGCGGCTGCGCCACCACGCCATCCGTGCCGCCCTCCGCGGCCGTTGTCGCGCCTTATGCCGACAAGCTGGCCTTGTCGGGCCGCCTGAACGTGCGCTACATCAAGGACGATAAGCAGGAATCGACCACGGTCAAATTCGACTGGAGCCAGGACGCGCACAACACGGAAGTTGCGTTGTTCGACCCCTTTGGCAGCAAGGTGGCCTCCATCAGCGTAACCCCGCAGGGCGCCACGCTGCGCCAGGGCGGCACCAAGCCGCCACTGAGCGCCCCGAGCATCGATGAGCTGAGCGCCCGTGCGCTGGGCTGGGCGCTGCCGGTGGCCGGATTGCGCGGCTGGCTGCAAGGCCATGCCACCACTGCGGATGGCAAGCCGTGGTCGGCAAGTCCCGCCAATAATGAAGTGACGACGCGCGAAGGCTGGCACCTGCAATATACCGATTGGCAGAAAGACAGCTCACCGCCGCGCCCGAAACTCATCGATGCCGAGCATCCGGGCGGCGGCGACGTGCAGCAGATGGCCTTGCGGATCGTGATCTCCGAGTAAAGATGAAAAGCCTGTTGAATTGCCCGGCCCCAGCCAAGCTGAACCTCTTCCTGCACGTGAATGGCCGCCGCGCTGACGGCTACCATCTGCTGCAATCGGTGTTCCAGATTATCGACCGCAGCGATACCCTGCATTTTTCGCTGCGCGAAGACACCGGACTGCACCGCACCAATGATATTCCCGGCGTTCCTGCCGAGCAGGACCTGGTGATCCGCGCCGCGCGCATCCTGCAGGCAGAAGTGCTGCGCCGCACTGGCGCCGTGCCGCCCGGCGTCAATATCACGGTCGACAAGATCCTGCCGATGGGCGGCGGCCTCGGCGGCGGGTCGTCGGACGCGGCGACCACCTTCATGGCGCTGAACAAGCTGTGGGGCGCCGGGCTGAAACGCGAAGAGTTGATGGCGCTGGCTTTGCCGCTGGGCGCCGATGTGCCTTTCTTTATCTTCGGCCAGACCGGCTTTGCCGAAGGCGTCGGCGAAGAGCTGCAGGCGGTCGATGCACCGGACTGTTGGTATGTTGTTATCGAGCCTGGCGTGGCTTGCCCGACCGCGCAAATTTTTACTTCAGAGCATTTGACAAGGAATACTCCGCCCGTTAAGATGTCGGACTTTTCCAGCTACCACGCAAATCGACAAGATCTGCGGCAGTTTGGAAAGAACGATTTGCAACAAGTGGCGTGCCGCTTATTCCCGCAAGTAGCAGAAGCGGTAGAATGGCTGGGCGCTTACGGTGATGCCAGGATGACTGGCTCCGGAGCTTGTGTGTTCGTCGCAGTCCAAAGCGAAGAACAGGCCGATGCGGTGCTTGCGAAAGTGCCAGCCGCCTGGACCGGATGGAAAGCGAAGGCACTGAAACAGCATCCAATCATCGCAAAGTTGTGAAGCGTAAAAAGATTTGGTTTTTCGTGAAATAGGCTATATAATGTCGGCCTACTGACGAAAGACAGTCAGTTAAGAGTAGGGGAATCGCCAAGCTGGTTAAGGCACCGGA
>Ga0102591_1003581_pt1 | contig 13631 bp, 7 predicted proteins | sample AraplaCol_mCL_r2_2_FD_76860 | JGI IMG/M metagenome (GOLD analysis project Ga0102591, IMG submission 76860) | Arabidopsis root microbial communities from North Carolina, USA - plate scrape MF_Col_mCL_r2 (SPADES assembly) (version 2) | ecosystem: Host-associated > Plants > Roots > Endosphere... | reverse complement strand
TGCTACCATCGTGACCCTCGTCCGCTCTGCCTCGTGGCCGATCCCGATGCTCAATCCGCAACAACACGCGGCCGTCGAATACTGCGACGGCCCCCTCCTCGTGCTGGCCGGCGCCGGCTCCGGCAAGACCCGTGTCATCACGGAAAAGATTTCGCACCTGATCTCGCGGCGGCACCTGGCGGCGGAGAAGATCGCCGCGATCACGTTCACCAACAAGGCCGCGAAGGAGATGCGCGAGCGTGTCTCGAAGCTGATCTCGGACGACGCCGCGAAAGCGCTCACCGTGTGCACCTTCCACGCTCTCGGCCTGAAATTCCTGCAGATCGAGCACGATCGGGCGCGCCTGCGCCGCGGCTTCTCGGTGCTCGACGCCGACGACAGCGCGAACATGATCAAGGAGCTCTCGCCCAAGGGCGTGAAGCCCGAAGTCATCCAGGGCATCCGCAATCTCGTCGGGCGCGCCAAGAACGCCGGTCTCACGCCCGAAGAAGCCATGGCCTCGGCGCGCAGCCCGCGCGAGATCGAAGCCGCCACCATCTACGACCTCTATCAGCAGCGCCTGTCGGCCTTCAACGCCGTCGATTTCGACGATCTGATCCGCCTGCCGCTGCGCATCCTGGAAACCGACGACGAGGCACGCGCCATCTGGCAGGAACGCCTGCGCTACCTGCTCGTCGACGAATACCAGGACACCAACGACGCCCAGTACCGCCTGCTCAAGGCCATCGCGGGGCCGAAGGCGCGCTTCACCTGCGTGGGCGACGACGACCAGAGCATCTACGCGTGGCGCGGCGCCAACCCCGAGAACATCGACCAGCTCGGGCGCGACTTCACGAATCTCCGCGTGATCAAGCTGGAGCAGAACTACCGTTGCGCGAAACGCATCCTTCGCGCGGCGAACCAGCTCATCGCCAACAATCCGCACGTGCACGAGAAGAAGCTCTGGAGCGACCACATCGAAGGGCCGCCGATCCGCGTGCTCGAGTGCAAGGACAACGAGCACGAAGCCGAGCGTATCGCCGCCATCGCGTCGAACCTGCACGAAAAGTACAAGGACAAGGGCGTCCGCTGGGACGATTTCTGCATCCTGTACCGCGGCAACTTCCAGGCCCGCGTCATCGAGAAGGCGCTGCGCCTCGCGCGCGTGCCGTATCACCTCAGCGGCGCGCTGTCGTTCCTGGATCGGGCGGAGGTGAAGGACATCCTCTGCTACCTGCGCCTGATCACCAATCCGACCGACGACGCCGCGTTCCTGCGCGTCGTCAACGTCCCCAAGCGCGAGATCGGCGCCACGTCGCTCGAGAAGCTCGGCCAGGTCGCGCAGTCGCGCAACGCGTCGCTGCTCGACGCGGCGCGCAGCGACATGGCGCTGAAATCGATCGCCGCGCGTCCTGCCGGCGCGCTCGCCGGGTTCGCACGGCTGATGGACGAACTGCGCAGCCACGCGGTGCACGAAAGCGCCGCCGACCTCGTCACCACCGTGATCGAGAAGACCGGCTACGGCGCGCAGATCGCCGCGTCGACGACGGACGAGGCGCTGCGCGAGCGCCGCCTCGGCAACCTGCGCGAACTGGCCGACTGGTTCCGCGCGATGGGCAAGGACGGCGGCCGCACCGGCGATATCGCCGCGCAGCTCGCCCTGCTCAGTCACGCCGACCGCGACGACCCGGGCAACGCGCTGCGCATGATGACGCTGCATTCCGCGAAAGGCCTCGAATTCCGTTTCGTCTTCATCGTCGGCTGCGAGGACGGGACGCTGCCGCACGAAGGCGCGATCGACGAAGGCCGCCTCGACGAAGAGCGGCGCCTGATGTATGTGGGCATCACCCGGGCGAAGGAACTGCTGACGCTGTCGTTCGCGGCACGCTCGCGCAAGTATGGCGAAGTGCTCACCAACGATCCCAGCCGCTTCCTCGACGAACTGCCGCAGGACGACCTGCACTGGGACGGCAAGGATCCGGAAGCGGATGCCGAGGTGAAGAAGGACACCGCGGAGACGCACATGGCGCGCATCCGGGCGATGCTGGCCGGCGGCGCCTGAGTCGCACGGGTCAGACGAGGCCTTCGGTTTCCAGCTCGCTCTTCAGGTACGCGTAGTAGATTGGCGCGGCCACGAGGCCCGCGAGACCGAAGGCGGCCTCGAACGCCAGCATCGCCACGAGCAGTTCCCATGTGCGCGCGCGGATCTGTCCGCCGACGATGCGCGCGTTGAGGAAATACTCCAGCTTGTGCACGACGATCAGGAATCCCAACGCCGCCACGCCGACCCACAGCCCCACCGACAGCGCGGCGACGGTCACCAGCGTGTTCGAGATCAGGTTACCCACCACGGGCAGCAGGCCCGTGACGAACGTGAGGATCACGAGCGTCTTCGCCAGCGGCACGTGGATCCCGAACAGAGGCAGTGCGATCAGCAGGAAACCGGCCGCCAGCGCGGTATTGATCGCGGAAATCTTCAGCTGCGCGAAGATGATGTTGTGGAAAGCGCGAGCCAGCGTCGCCGCACGTGTCGCGAGTTCTGACGACAGCGGCCGCGATGGCCGGGCGCCGGCACCGTGCGACACCGCGACGATCGCGCCGAGCACCAGCCCGATCAGCACATGGGCGAAGACGCGTGCCGCCGTGGTGCCGACCAGGCGCAGGTCGCCGGAGTGATCGTGCGCCCAGGCCATGCCCTGTTCGCGGAAGTCGATGAAACTGTCCGGCAGGTTCGACGTCAGCCAGGCGGGGAGTTGCTCGTGCGCCTTGGTCAGCAGCGGCAGGAGCTTGGTGTCCCACAGCGCCTGCGGATCGCCGAGATCGCGACGGTAGAAGGTGAGCGCGCCGACCACGATCAGGATGATCGCGCCAACCACGACGACGGTCACCACGCCGACGGCCAGGAGGCGCGCGCGCTCGCCCGGAATCACACGGCGGATCAGCGGCGTGAGCGTCTCCACCACCTCGTACACGAGCAGCCCGGCGAGCAGCGCGGAAATGAGGTGAAGCATGAGGATGCCCCACAACGCCAGCGCCGCCAGCACATAACTGGCGATGCGGATCGTGCGTTGGTCGAATGGCGTGGCCGGCATCTGGGAGTCCTTCGGAAGTGGCGCGATTGGAGCAGTCCCGCGATGAACGCGGGATCAAACCCGGGGCGTCAGATGAGGTGCGACGCCTCCAGCTCGGCCTTGAGGTAGGCGTAGAAGATCGGTGCGGCCACCACGCCGGGCAGGCCGAACGCCGCCTCGAACAGGAGCATCGCGACGAGCAGCTCCCACGCGCGGGCGCGGATCTGGCTGCCGACGATGCGCGCATTGAGGAAGTACTCGAATTTGTGGATCACGATCAGGAAGGCGAGCGCACCGAGGCCCACGTACAGCGACACGGACAAGCCCACGACCGTGATGGCCGTGTTCGAGAGCAGGTTGCCGATCACCGGCAGCAGGCCGACGACGAAGGTGATGACGATCAGCGTCTTGGTTAGCGGCAGGTGCACGCCGAACATCGGCAGCACGGCGAGCAGGTAGATGGCCGTGAACAGCGTGTTGAACAGCGAGATCTTGATCTGGGCGAACACGATGTTGTGGAAGGCGTCGGCGAGGCGCGCGGAACGCAGGCTCAGCTCGGCCGCGAACGGCCCCACCTGATGCGTCGGACGTGTACGGCTCAGCGCGACGATCGCGCCGAGCACGAGGCCGATGAGGATGTGCACGACCACCCTCGCCGCTTCCTTGCCGGCGAGCTGCAGCGTCACGGCGTGCGAGCGCGCCCAGTCCATGGCGGTGATGCGCAGGGCCTCGACGCTGTCGGGAAGGCGATCCACGATCGCCGGGGGCAACTGCTGCCGCGCACGCTCCACCAGCGGCATGAGCCGGTTCTGCCAGAGGTCTTCGGGATTGCCGATCTCACTCCGGAAGAAGCTGATGCCGCCGAAGACGAGCAGTGTCAGCAGCCCCACCACCAGGACGCCGACGAGCGCCACGACGAGCACGCGCGCGCGATCCCCCGAGAGACGCCGGCCCATCAGGGGCGCCGTGGAAACCACCACCTCGTAGACCAGCAGGCCGGCGAGCAGGGCCGGCAGCAGGCGAAGGTAGAGCACGAGGAAAAGGCCCAGTCCGGCGGCGATGTAGCTGGCGATGCGCACGGCGTGCGCTCGCGAGGTGGCAACTTCCATGGACGATTCCGTCGTGGATGGAGGCGCAGTCTGTCAGGACGCGGGGCCATAGCGCCAGAGCCGTGCCTTACGTCGTCACCCTGTCGTAAACTGCGCCGACAATCGCCGCCCCACGGGCGCGGTGCCCGATCAACAGGGGTTGTCATGATGAAGTTCGCTCCGGTCGCGATGGCGGCCGTTCTGTCGCTGGCGGGGTGCGCCCACGCGCCGCAGGCTGTCCGTCCGACGCCGGCACCGGTCGCGGCGCCGGCACCGACCGCTCCCGCCGGCCCCGCCGCGGACGACAACCTCAACGCCGTCGCCTGGGCGCAGGACGCCAGCGAGCACGACTTCATCTACGTGCAGACCTATCGCGACGCCACCGACCGCTTGCTGCGCGCGAAGAACGACGCCGGCTGGGACGCGCTGCCGAAGGCCGACCGCGCGACGCATCCGTCGCTGAAGGGCCTCAAGCCCGCCGTGATCCTCGACATCGACGAGACGGTGCTCGACAACTCGCCTTACCAGGCTCGCCTGATCCGCTCGGGCGGCGAGTTCAACGAGGCCGAGTGGGCCGCATGGTGCAAGGAAGCCATCGCGCGTCCGATGCCCGGCGCGCTCGCCTTCACGAAGTTCGCGGCCGACCACGGTATCGCCGTGTTCTACATCTCCAACCGCGCGAAGGACCTGCAGGACGCGACGCTCGCCAACCTGCGCTCGGCAGGGTTCCCCGTCGCGGGCACGTCGTCGTTCCTCGGCCTGGGCACTTTCGTCGAGGGCTGCGAACAGGTCGGCAGCGAGAAGAGCTGCCGTCGTCAGCGGGTGGCGAAGGATTATCGCGTCCTCATGCAGTTCGGCGACCAGATCAGCGATTTCACCGACGTGCCCGGCAACACGGCCGAAGGCCGCGCGAAGGCCATGGCGCCGTACACCGACTGGATCGGCACGCGCTGGTTCGTCCTGCCGAACCCTACCTACGGCGCATGGGAGAGCGCGCTTTTCGACAACGACTTCAGCCTCCCTCGCGCCGAACGTCGCCAGAAAAAGATCGACGCGCTCAAAGTGAATTAAATCATAGGGTTAATGATGTTAAGCTGACATATTGCTTTAGCAATGTCGGCCAACTATCATTCCTCTCGCCGAAACCTGCGGTGCCCAAAGCAAAGCAGGCGAGGCCATTTCCCTTTCCGGCTTCGGGCTGGATAACCCCGTGAGGCCTCGCGTCTCCGGGGTTTTTTCTTGTTACGCTTCGCGCCCTGCCGTCTCCGAAGCCACGTGCCATGTTCCGCAACCTGTCGAAGCCCTTGGTGCTGGTGCTGGTGCTCGCGATGCTCCTCGTCGCCGCCTGCAACCGGCAGAAGGACGCGCCCGGTACCCCCGGCGGCGGCTCGCCGGAAGATGCCACGCGCGAATCGCTGGCCCTGCTCCGCGACGGCAAGTTCGATCTCTTCTGGCGCCACGCGCTGCCGCCGGCGGATTTTGCGACGCTGCGCGCCGACTGGCCGCGTCGCAACGCCAGCGAAGGTCCGCTGACCGGCGACGATCGCGCGAAGTTCGAAGCGGGCGTGAAACGGCTGACCGAACCCGACGCGGAGAAGAAACTCTTCGCCGACCTGCGTCCCACGCTGGTGCGCTTCGATCGCGACTACAAGGACCAGATGCCGCTGATCTCGGGCATCGGCCAGTCGATGGCGCTCACCGCGATCGAACAGGCGAAAGATCTCACCCTGTCGCAGAAACGGCAGCTTCGCGAAGCCGTCAACATCGTCGGGCCATGGACGCAGACGGTCGCGTGGGGCGACCAGGCGAAGGCGAAAACGGCGATCGCCACGGTGGTCGATACCGCGCGCAAGGCCAACCTTTCCACGGCCGATGCCCTGCATGGGATGACGTTCGAGCAGTCGATGGCGACGTGGTCCACCGCATGGCTGGGGCTGAAGCGACTGCTCGATGTCTACGGCCTGTCCGTCGACCAGACCTTCGATTCCATCAGCATCGACACGCTGGAGAAAAGCGGCGGGTCGGCGCATGTGAAGATCACCTACACCCTGCTGGGCAAGCCGATCCAGACCGACGCGACGCTCGTGATGCTGGACGGCCGATGGTATGACAGCGACCTGCTGCAGCGCGTGCGCGACGAGCACGCCCGCATGAACCCCCCGGCCGCCCCCGGCACCGCGCCGGCGCGCGCGTCCACGGTCGTCGCCCCCGCTGGACCCGTGGCCGACGCCCGGACGCGCTGAGGCCGTACAATCCCACGATGCCAGATATCCCGATGAGTGCGGATCCGCACGTCCATGTCGCCCGTTCGCCCTGGTGGTTCAAACTGCTGGGGCGCCTGCTCGAACCCTGGGTGCGCATCAAGCGCGACCCCGCGGAGCCCGCCGCGCTGCTCAACGGGGGCGCGGCGGTCTGCTATGCCATCGAGCGCGACGGCACGTCCGATGCGCTGATCCTCGAGCGCGCCTGCCGCGAGGCCGGGCTGCCCAGCCCGATGCAGCTGCTCGACCTGCCGGGCCGTCGCCGTCGCTCCGTGTTCTCGCTGAGCCGTCGCCACGGCTGGCTGTTCGGGCGCACCGACGCGCGCGGTCCGAAGGAGCCCATCGGCCAGCTCATCCGCGCGCTCGAGGACGATCCGACGCGCGACATCCAGATCGTGCCCGTGTCGATCTACGTCGGCCGCGCGCCCAATCGCGAAAGCGGCTGGTTCAGCGTGCTCTTCGCGGAGAACTGGCTCGTCGTCGGTCGCTTCCGCCGCATGCTCGCGCTGCTGCTCAACGGTCGCGACACCGTGGTGCATTTTTCGGCGCCCGTGTCGCTGCGCAACGTGCTCGGCGAATCCGGCGGCATCACGCCGGAACGGCTCACGCGCAAGATCGCCCGCGTGTTGCGCACGCACTTCCGTCGCATCCGCGCCGCGGTCATCGGTCCCGACCTCTCACATCGCCGGACGGTAGTCGACGCGGTGCTGAACACCGAGCCGGTGCGCGACGCGATCGCCGCCACCGCGAGCAAGGAGAACATCCCGCTCGCGAAGGCGGAGCGACGAGCACGCGACTTCGCGCTCGAGATCTCGGCCGACTACTCGCATCCCGTGGTTCGCTCGTCGTCGTTCCTGCTGTCCAATTTCTGGAACAAGCTCTACGACGGCATCGCGATGCATCACTTCGACAAGGCGCGCGCCGCCGCGCCCGGCCACGAAGTGGTCTACGTGCCGTGCCATCGCAGCCATACCGATTACCTCCTGCTCTCGTATCAGCTGCACCACTCTGGCGTGGTGCCGCCGCACATCGCGGCGGGCGTGAACCTCAACCTCCCGGTGGTCGGACCCATCCTGCGCCGCGGCGGCGCGTTTTTCCTGCGCCGCAGCTTCAAGGGCAACGCGCTGTATTCGGTGGTGTTCAACGAGTACCTCGCGCAGCTGGTCGATCGCGGCGTGCCGCTGGAATACTTCATCGAAGGCGGCCGTTCGCGCACGGGGCGCCTGCTCGCCCCGCGCGCGGGCATGCTGGTGATGACGTTGCGCGCGTTCCTGCGCGCCCCGCGGCGTCCGGTGCTCTTCCAGCCCGTTTATATCGGCTACGAGAAGCTCATGGAGGGCAAGTCGTACATCGGTGAGCTGTCCGGCAAGCCGAAGGAGAAGGAATCGCTGCTGGGCCTGATCCGCGGCCTCAAGGTGCTGCGCCAGCGTTATGGCCACGTCACGCTCAACTTCGGCGAGCCGATCCTGCTGACGCCGATGCTCGACGCCGCCGCGCCCGACTGGCGCGACGCGGCCGCCGATCCCGACGTGAAGCCCGACTGGATGAATCGCGTGGTCGACGACCTCGCCGAGCGGATCCAGGTGAACATCAACCGCGCGGCGGACGTCAACCCGATCAACCTGCTGGCGCTCGCCCTGCTGGCGACGCCCAAACACGCGATGGCCGAGAACGACCTGCTCGCGCAGATCGAACTGACCAAGGCCATGCTGCAGGAACTGCCCTACTCCGATCGCGTCACGATCACGCCGATGAATCCGCAGGGCGTCATCGCGTACGGCGAGCAGATGGGCTGGATACGTCGCGTGCGCCATCCGCTGGGCGACGTGCTCGTGACCGAAGGCGAGCAGGCCGTGCTGCTCTCGTACTTCCGCAACAACGTGCTGCATCTCAACGCGGCGGCGGCCTGGGTCGCGGCGTGCTTCCTCAACAACCGACGCATGTCGCGTTCCTCGGTCATCCGTCTCGGTCGCATCATCTACCCCTTCATCCAGGGCGAGCTGTTCCTGCCATGGGACGAGGACGGATTCGCCGCACAGGTGCAGGACACCATCGAATTCTTCGTGCGGCGCGGCATCCTCGAGGCCAGCGCGGAGGGTCGCGTGCTCGAGCGCGGGCCGGGCCAGGACGATGGCGCATACCAGCTGCGCGTGATCGCGCGCAGCATGCTGCAGGCGTTCGAGCGCTACTACATCGCCATCGCGGCACTGGTGAAGAACGGTCCGCACACCATGACGGCGGGCGAACTCGAAACGGCGTGCACGCTCACCGCGCAACGTCTCAGCCTGCTCAATGAGCTTTCGGCGCCGGAGTTCTTCGACAAGGCCCTTTTCCGCGGCTTCATCCAGAAGCTGCGCGAGGCGAAGGTGGTCTGGACCGACGACGCCGGCAAGCTCGATTTCAGCGAGGCACTGGAAGACATGGTGCGCGACGCACGCGTGATCCTGGCGCGCGAAGTCCGCCACTCGATCCTGAAGATCACGCCCGGGGGCGAGAACGATCGCGACCTCGATGCGCGACCGCCGGTGGATCCCGACGATGGATCGGCCGGGCCGTCGCTGCACGAGCGCCATGTCGCCAACGAGCGCGAGCGCCATCACGGCCCGGGATGACGCCGCCGACGCCAGGCGAAACCTGACACGGAGGCGCGGACAATGCAGGCCATAGCAGCGGCATGATCCTAGGGGACGGCGTGAGCGCCGTCCCTAAACTTTGCGGCGAATCAATCACGCAAAGGATCGCTCTTGGACATGCTCCCCCCGCAGGCGCCGCCTGCACACACCCAGGCCATCTACCAGCAAGCCGAACAGGCCTTCGACCGCGTCGTCGCCCTACAGGGCTGGCTCGCCACCGAGCACGCCGCGCTGCCGGGCATGCCCGCCGACGCCTCGCTCACCACGTTCCTCGGCGCACTGGACGGCTACTGGAACGCCGCGCCATCGCAGGTGTCGACCGATCCGTCGCGGCGCCAGGCGGTCGCGACGCGCGTTGCCGCGGCGGCGCGCGATCTCGCGACACTCGCGCATGAGGACGGCACGATGGACACCTCGCTGCGCGACCTCGCGCGTGCGGTGACGGCCCCCGGTGGCACCCTTCCTGCGAGCCTCCGCGTGCACGAAGCGCTGTTCGCCGGCGTTCCCTACGCGGGCGTGCTGCTCGTGCAAGACGCGACGCAGGGCGAGCGCGTGCTCGCTTTCTTCACCGATCACGGCTGGGAGACATTCGACGACCTCGCCGCCGCGCGGCAGGCCCTCGAATCGCGTGCGCGTGCCGCGCTCGTGACGTCGGCCGATCTCCCCGGCATCGCGCGCCAGCACCTGACGAATCTCGACGCGACGCCGTTCGTCGGCACGCGCCCCGTCGACGGCGACGCGTTCGCGACGCTCGTGGATCGCCTCGTGGCGATGCAGAAGGACAAGCTCGCGCAGGCATGGTTCGAAGCCGGCCTCGATAGCGACGCCCGACGCGCCACCGACCGGGCGGACGCGGTCGCCGACATCCTGGCGAGCGACCGCATTTTCGATGCGGCCGCCGCGCTGGCCGCGCGCCAGGAACGGCTGGCGGAGGCGATCAGCGAACAGCGCCTTGCACGGGTGCCGGCGAATGTCGCAGACGACTGGCGTCAGGCGAAGGACGACTACGTGACGTTGCAACAATCCATCGCGCGACGCGCGACGCAAGGCTATGCCGCACCCGTCATGGGTCTCGCGGCGTTCACGCGGCACGTGCTGGACGAACGCCTGCGCGCGCTCGGCGTCACGCAGTCGGCCGCCGACATCGCCATCGACATCGAGAATTACCACCGCTTCCTGCCGCAGGCCGTCGTCGACCTCTTCGCGGACGCGAAGCCACCGTCGATGACCCTCGTCGACCTGGCGTATCGCAACATCGGTACCGACGACCCGGTGCGCCTGACGGCGACCGACACGCAAGGCGGCGTCATCGCCGCGCTCGACGACGCGACATTGCGGCGACTCGTGCGGGAGGCGAACGTGCACGTGCGCTATCCCGCGTACGTCGACCTCGAACTGCGCACCGGATCCAACGCCCCGGACCGTCGCGATCCCGTGTCCGTGCTGCAGCGGGCCCGGATGCGTCTGCTCGCGAACGAGGCACGGCTGTCGTACTACCTCGACGGCGAACCGCGCTCGTTCCGCCGCGAGCGCACGGAGCGCGGCTTCCGCTGGGTCGAGGCCGTGCTGGACGCGCCGACCCTCGCCGCGCGCGCCCGCGTCGAGGGCCACGCCATTCACGTGAGCCAGCTTACCTACCGGGGCGCGCCGCTGCGCGATGTACTACTGATCGGCGCGCGCGATCCGCGAAGCGTGCCGTCCGTCGTGCTCTACACGCCGGACGCGCCCGACGGCATCACGTTCCGCGAATTCAACGACCGGCAGGAGGCCGGCCGGAAGTTTCTCTACGATCCGGCGTTCTCCGACTACCTGCTCGACCGCCTGCCGATGGATCACGCCGTCGTCCGATCCAACGGAACGCGCGCCTTCGCGGGCGATCGCCTCGCGAACTGGGTGCTCGGCTCGGGAGACACCGGCAACTACACCTTTACCGCCGAGCCGTTCGCCGAACGCCATGTGGAGGGCGACGTCTTCGCGACCCTGTATGAGACCGACACCCAACTGGGCCTGTACAACGCCCGCGCCCTCACCACCGGCACGGACGATGCGCAGTCGCGCTGGATCGACGAATACCAGCGCAAGATGGTGGCGAACGTGGCCCGCGTGGTCGTCGACGTCGTGACCGCCCCGATCCACTCGGCGGCAGCGGGCTGGCGCCTTTACGACAGCGTCAAGGCGGGCGATACGACCCAGAGCTTCGTCGACTTCACGCAGTTCTACGTGGCGTCGCTCTGGGCCGCGCCGGGCGTGCACCACTTCGTACGCACCGGCATGGGCCGTTGCCTGGTCGCCGGTCGGTTCCGCGCCGCGGGCACGCTCGTCGACGCACGCGCCGCCGCGCCGCAGAAGGTGGTCTTCGAATCGAAATACGCCGCGCAGGGCGTGCGCAAGGCGGGTCGCGCGAGCGACGAGGGCATCTACACGATCGGCGACGCACGCTACATCGAGCACGACGGAAAGCTCTACGGCGTCCGCTTCGACACCGACTACGGCACGTGGCGCCTGGCACGCCCGCAGAGCGGGCCGGGCGGCTGGGGCCCCGCCATCGAGCGCACGGCGATGGGCCACTGGGCGTTTCACCGCGTCGGCCTGCGCGGCGGTTCGGGGCGCGGCGCGGCGGGTGGCCGCAGCCGCCAGGTCGATACCTTCGACGAATTCGTGGACGAGGCGGAACGTGCGTTCCCGGACCCGGTCGAGCGCGAGCGCGTGATGGGCCAGATGCGCAGGGAGCTCACGGAAAACATCCCGGCGACGATCACCGGCGAGCAGCGCGCGCGCTGGGCCGCGGCCTGCGAGCGTGCGCGGATGCGCGCACCGAATCGCCTTCCGCTGATGGATAGCGTGCCCCGCTCGGTCGGTCAGGACCTCACCACGGCTCCGCTCCCGCCAGGGATCCGGCGCGTTCCGGACGCGGAAGTACCCTCGACGCTGTACTTCTACGACCGCCTGCCGTTCAAGAACAGCCGCCTGATAAGGAGCATCTACCGCCCCAACGAAGGCTACTCCAACAACTCCGGCAGTATCCGGGTCCAGATGATCGCCGATGGCATGCCCGGCGTGCGGGCCACCACGGTGGCGCCCGACGCGCCGGTCGCCCAGATCGAGACCGCCATGGGCTTCGCCCCCCGGTCCGTGGCGCGAAAGCAGAGCTTCTCGGTCGAGTTCCGGACCCGTGAACTCACGCAGACGATGCCCGACCAGACTGCGCCGAAGGTGCACGTCTACGCGCCCACGAACGGGCCGGCCGGCACCTATTACCTGGTGCCGGTGGACGGGAGCGACGAGATCCGTATCAACTTCTTCGACGTGCAGAAGTACCTCCCCGGCGGTGGCGCCCACTGACGGACCGACGTGAGGAAGCTGCGGGCGGGTGGGTTTTGGAGATACCATCCGGGAATGGATTCCCAGAAAACCACCCATTTCGGCTTCCGCGACGTTCCCCTCGCCGACAAGCAGAAGCTCGTCGGCGAGGTCTTCACCTCCGTCGCGCGCAACTACGACCTGATGAACGACCTGATGTCGTTCGGCATCCACCGGCTGTGGAAGCGCCATTTCGTGGCCGTCAGCGGTGTCCGCCGCGGCGACCGCGTCCTCGATCTGGCGGGCGGCACCGGCGATATCGCGGCGCTGCTGAAGCCGGTCGTCGGCGACGAGGGCGAAGTGGTGGTCGGCGACATCAACGCGGCCATGCTCGGCGTCGGCCGCGACCGCCTGACCGACCGCGGCCTCGTGGCGGGCCTGCGCTGGGCCCAGATGAACGCCGAAATGCTGCCCTTCCCGGACAACAGCTTCGACGCCGTCACCATCGCCTTCGGTCTGCGCAACGTCACGGACAAGGACAAGGCGCTGGCGGACATGCACCGCATCCTCAAGCCCGGCGGCCGTGCCCTCGTGCTGGAATTCTCGAAGGTGCAGAGTCCCTTGCTGTCGAAGCTCTACGACGTGCATTCGTTCAAGATCCTGCCCCGCCTCGGCCGCCTGTTCGCCAACGACGCGGACAGCTACCAGTACCTCGCCGAATCGATCCGCAAGCATCCCGACCAGGAAACCCTGAAAGGCATGATGCTCAACGCGGGTTTCGGTCACGTCGAAGTGCGCAACCTAACCAGCGGCATCGTGGCGATCCACCGCGCCTACAAGCTCTGACCCGTCCGGGGTCCCGTCGGTGGCATACTCGGGACTTCTCCCGTACGGAACCTTGCGATGCGTCTGCTTCCCGTCGTTGCCCTGGCCATGGCGTTCCCCGCCGTGGCATTCGCGGCCGATCCGCACTCCTACGCCCAGCCCGACGCGGTGCGCGTCACCCACCTCGACCTCGATCTGAAGCTCGACTTCGCCAGGCGTGAACTCGCGGGCAACGCCACGCTGAAGCTCGACTGGAAGGATGCGAAGGCGAAGGACCTCGTGCTCGATACGCGCGACCTGAAGATCGCCGGCGTCGAGGCCGTGGACGCCGCCGGCAAGGCGTCGCCGCTGCGCTTCGCCCTTGCGCCGCGCGACAAGGAGCTCGGCTCGAAGCTCACGATCCAGGCGCCGGCGCATCCGGCCAGCGTGCGCATCGCGTACACCACCGTGCCCGAAGCCTCGGGCCTGCAGTGG
>Ga0102591_1003577_pt1 | contig 13642 bp, 17 predicted proteins | sample AraplaCol_mCL_r2_2_FD_76860 | JGI IMG/M metagenome (GOLD analysis project Ga0102591, IMG submission 76860) | Arabidopsis root microbial communities from North Carolina, USA - plate scrape MF_Col_mCL_r2 (SPADES assembly) (version 2) | ecosystem: Host-associated > Plants > Roots > Endosphere... | reverse complement strand
CGAGGGATGGCGCCACCACCACGCAGTCATGCCCCAATTCGACAATCTGACGGTAAAGGCCGTAACCGGTCGGGCCTGCTTCGTAGCAAAAGTGAAGCTTGGCTCCGCGCTTGGAAAGTCTGTTGACTATCGCCGTCACAGACGCCGGCTCCGAGGAAATGTCGCCAAAAAACCGCACGTCGCCGTTGCGCACTCCATCGGCAACCGCAACTGAAATCTTCGACTTGGATGTATCCAAGCCAATGAAAACTACGCTACCTTCTTTCATGGTTCGCCCTCGCTAAGCTTGGGGCTCGGCTCCGGCCAATCCAGAGCAACCCCCGAATTCAGCTTACCGCGGGGGCGGGCCACGCTCACCCCCAGAACATACGGTCTAATCCATCCTGGAGGAAATTACCCGTGGCAGGTCACGGGTTAGGCGTATTTCCTCCGCGTCTTTGACGGCTGATCTGAGGCGGCGTGCTATCGCCAAATTTTGTCTGCCAGGCGCTTCCCGGCATCTATAGGTTTTTCCTGTAGCATGAGTACTGGGAGCTTTAGATCGCGTGCTACTGCTAATGTCTTATTGTCACCGATGCCAGCCGGCACCACCGGAAGACCCAACGCCTCGGCGATCAGCACCCCATGGGTGCGATTTGAAAGGATAATATCTTGTGCTCGATAATGTCCGATTAGTTCGTCAAGCGATGTGTCGACTGTGGTTACTTGGAGATTACCGTTGAATCTTGTGAACAGATATTCTGCGATAACGGCCTCATTAGAGGGCGTATGAGTGAGATGGCGACATTGTAGTATGTATGTGAGCTCCAGCGGCAATGGTGAAAAATGATTTAATGTTGCTAAGAGCTCGAAATACCAGTCTAAGCTTTGTGGCCCCCAATTATGAAAATTGAATCCGAATCTGTAAGGGGGATAGTGGTCGCTCGTGCGATTGTAATTCATCTCCACATGTTTGGCTAAAGCGTCTTGTTCGTATTCAACACTGATTCCATAATCTCTACATAGGTCCATGGATAGCTGATCACGGACCGTGAATTTATCGATTAAACCTGCTAGCTCAATAAAGGCGGGGGGATCTTGCCAGATTGTCTCGGCCGAGACGTGAACACATCGAACGTCCACTCGGCCATTCGATGTTTTTATGCGCTTAACTATTTCCAATGTCTTGCGCAATTGATCCGCGGACCAAATGAAGTTACCGCCACAGACAACAAGGTCGTCTAACGGAAGATCTTCGCATTTCAATACCTCCTCAATATGGACGAATGGAACATCCCTCACAAAGGGAAGAGGTGCAAAACCAATCAACAAGTCGGGAGTGCGCGTGGTAGCAAAGGCTTCAATCAAATAGTCATCGCCACGGTTGCCGACCCCAAAGGCTCCCATGTAAGCAATCCGTCGTCCGGAACCCAAATGCATTGTCCTCTCCGCTTCAGTGACGTGACAGGTATGTTATTACGGTTTACGGCTCGCAGTAACAACGGCAAAGATGTTAAAATGCTCTCAACCTCTGAACCCGCCGATGTAGGAGTTTCCAGGCTTCATCCATGGCGGCTGGCTGAATTGGATCGCTGGGCTGATTCCCGCCTTTCGGCAGATCTCCGCGATCAGCACTCCCTTCAGATTATCCCTGCTTCAAAATGAATACCCTTTGGACGTCCGAACACGGCGATGATGGCTTCGCCGCCTTCCGTTCCTTCCCAGGCTGGAAATGCATCTAAAATTCTACCCGTAACTGGTGATTCAGATCAAAAGTTGAAGAATTTCTCTTTTGCATTCGGCGCGCTTCATCAACTTCTTTTCTGGCTATTTGAGCGCTTTTCCAGCCACCTAGATACGCGATCCCGCCATTTTTCAGGAGAATGTCTTACTCCCTCTAACTCGCTGACTCTCTTATCTAATTCATCAAGGCTGTTTTTGATTCTTTGGATATCAACAATTCTGTTGTGGTTCTCTGGCAACAGCTGAGCTACCCGCCTCGCAAGCAAATTAATCGGAGAAATAGTTCCGGGAAATTCCTCATTGGTAACAAGAATGTCCCCAACTAAATGCTCCATCGCAAGAAGATCCATAAGATCTATTGCATTATCTATGCGTACCAGGCCATCTCTTCGCGAAATATAGTAAAAATATTTGTGACTAGATGAGAGAAGATCCAATAGTTCCTGAAAATGGACGGCGACAGTTGACAAATCACAGTTATATCGTGACCGCACGTCCATAATTGAGAACTCAATGATAAGCTGCTTTGTATGCGACGTCCACGCCCCATCGATTTCTCAATCAGTTGCAGCGATCTGAGGTTGATCTACGGGCCGTCAAATGAGCTCACCGACGAGTACCTGACGAGCTCATTGTGAGGCCTTGATGCGGGCGGCATAGGCCCATGGCATCAGGGCATCGATGTCTTTGGCGAGGTGGCCATTTGCGAGGCGGGTGAAGAGGTCGCACAGATAGGCGTAGGGTTCAACGCCGTTCATTTTGCAAGTGCCGATCAGACTGGCAAACCGGGCCCAATTACGGCCCCCTTCATCGTGCCCCGCAAAGAGGGCATTGCGGCGGTTCATGGCCGGACGGCGGATCGCGTTTTCCACCAGGTTGGAGTCGATATCGACGTGGCCGTCGTCCAGGAACAGCCGGAAGCCGTCCTGCCGTGTCAGCATATAGGCCAGGGCTTTTCCGAGGTCAGACTTGCGTGAGAGACGCTTGGCTTGCGCTGCCAGCCAGGTGAAGAACGCGTCCACCAGCGGGAGGGACAGGTCCTGTCGAACTGCCCGCCGATGATCGGGATCTGAGCCCCGGATACTGTCTTCGATCTTGTAGAGCGCGGCGATCCGCAGCAGCGCCTCGTCGACGATGGGCGATCCACTCTTTGGCGTGGCCTTGATCAGCTTTCTGCGTCCGTGCGCCCAACAGAAAGCCAGTTTCAACGGGTCGCCGCCCACCCGGTCCGACGTGGCGAGGTGAGAGTAACCACCGTAGGCATCGACCTGGATTGTCCCGTTAAACCCTTCGAGGATTTCAGCGGCATATTCGCCTTTACGCCCAGGTCGATAATGGAACACCACGCCCGGCGGCGCGGAGCCATTCCAGCCGCGATCGTCACGCAACACGGCCCAGAGATAACCGGTCTTCGTCTTGCCTCGCCCCGGATCCAACACCGGAGCCGTGGTCTCATCGACATAGAGCCGCGTGCTTTCCCACAGTAGCCGTTTTGCCATGTGGTCGACCACCGGTGCGATTTCGCTGCCCGTGCGCCCCATCCAATCGGCCAGGACCGTGCGGTCTATCGGCACCCCGTGTCGCGCCATAACCTCAGCCTGCCGGTTGAGCGGCATATGTTCGGAATGCTTGGAGACGGCAATCTCAGCCAGAAGGGCTTCGGTCGGCCAGCTCCCTTCCAAAAGATGTGCCGGCGCTCTCGCCTGGACGACGCCCGTTCGACCCTTGGGGCATGCGTATTTCGGGCGGATCGTGACGATCACCTCGTAGCGCGCCGGAATCCGGTCGAGCCGTTCCGTCCGATCCTCGCCAATCCGGACCATGTTGCCGCAACCGCAGGGACAAACGATGCTCTCGGGCTCGATCACTCTCTCGACCCGCGGCAGGTGTTCGGGCAGTGCACGGGCCTTACGCTCCTTGCGAGGAACCGCCTTGCCCGGATCGGATGCGCTGGCTTCGATCTTTTTCTCGACGGCGGCGATCCGCGCCTGTGTTTCGGCAATCGCCGTTTCAAGGTCTTCCAGCGCCAGTTCCATCTGCGCCGGATCGAGCTTTTCCGATTTCGGTCCGAACTTCGTGCGCCGATAGTCGTGAACCTGCCCCTCAAGCTTCTCGATCAGTTCCTTCAGCTCGGCGATGAAGGCGTCCTTTTCGGCCACCACAGCCTGCTCATGCTGACGTGCAGCACGCTCGACCGACAGCTCGAACTGCATCGCCGCAAAGGCTTTGACAACCTCTGGCGGAAGGTCCGGAAACAGGCTGAGATCAAGGGGCGACGACATGCGGCCTTATAGCAAGGCAGCATAAAAAAGCCCAACAAAACAACGCCAAAATCAGGCCGGTGAGTCATCCTGCCGCAGTCGGCGGCGCGACCCGTCGCACCATCACCCGTCGCCAGTCCAGCCCCTCGAACAAAGCCTCATATTGCCCTCTGGAAAGACGCATCGTTCCATCCTGCACCTTGGGCCAGGCAAAGCTTCCGTGTTCAAGAATTTTGTAGGTTAGTACCATTCCGGTGCCATCCCACACCAGGATTTTCACGCGATCCCCGCGCTTCGACCGGAAGATCACCGTCACCCCGGAATGCGGGTCGAGCTTCAACTCGGTCTGCACCATCAGAGCCAGCGCCTGATGCCCACAGCGGAAGTCCACCGGCCGCGTTGCAATCAGGATCGGCAGCCGTTGGCCCGCGACGATCATGCCGTCCCTCGCATCGCTCGCACCAGAGCCGCCACACGTTCAACCGGCACGTCACCGGGAACCTGCATCACAACGTCTGAGCCGATCGTGAGCGTCAAGACCGACGAAACCGCCTCCGGCAGTTTCGGCAGTGCCAAAACACTCACAGCCTCGCTCGGCTCTGCTGTAATCGCCAAAGGCACAAATGAAGGTTCGGCATCGCCGCTCTCCGCCAGCCCCGGCATAGCCTCAAAAGGCAGGGCCAGAATGCCCTCGCGCACTTGCCGGCGCCATAAAGAAAGCTGGTGCGGAACAACGTCATGACGGCGCGCGACATCAACAACACGAACACCAGGCTCAAGGCTTTCTGCCACGAGCCGCGCCTTCACATCATTCGGCCAACGCCGGTTTCCGCGGCGCGGCTCGACAACTTCGTAGCGCCCAACAAATCCATCATCTGCCATGCAAATCTCCAGATAGTCCTGGAAACCTTCTCGCACGCCCAGCCAGCCTCAAAATACAGCCTATCCAATGGGGCGGAGACGGCGCTTACGCTGCTTTGTATGGCGCAGCGACTTTTCTGCTCCGCCCAAGACCAAATCGGTATATCCCTCCACATCAATTTTCAGGAGGCTCATTTGCTTGATATTCAACTCACTCATCAGTGTATCAAGTCTGCGCGCGGGAACCGAGATGCTGCCTGATGTAACTGACGATGGGTCGATTTTGGCGTTCGTACCTGATCCGGAAAATTTTATTGATCCATCAATATCTGCGATGGCCAAGCAGTGAGCTTCAATTTTGGAGCTAAAGATGTTCTTTTTCAGAAGCTCATAGTTTTGTGGCGAGGCTTCTATCGCAACCACTCGGGAATCAGGAACTCTTCTACTCATAAATATGCTATTGACGCCGACGTTTGCCCCAATGTCTACAAATACCTCACCTTGCTGCACTAGCAAATGATATAGGCTGAGTTGGTTGTCCTCCCATACACCAGTCTCATCAATTGTATTTGAAATAATATACTCAGATTCGTCCAAAAGTATTGGGAATCTGATTCCGGAATAGTCGAATTTGTGCTCTTTAACGCCCATCGTTCCCCCGTGATAGCATTAAGTTCTCCAGCGTATCAACCTAACATGACGCTTAGTCGGCGGTCCAGGCTCACGACTTATTAATTTGGGAGTGAGATGTGGATCACGGTTTCCGATTAGAGCCAACGATGAATAGTTTTTGACCTTGCCCCGTTTCCCCGATTTTGGCCAGCGGGAGTTGGAATTTTCCGGGGTTAAGGCTCAGCTCAGCGGGGGTGCCGATGAGCCGTTCATGAGCGATATCGGCACTTTGTTGCCAATCGCGCTGTGTGGCCGGAACTCGTTATACAACGAGACAACGGAACACCCACGGGACTGAAATTCGCGAGCTTCTATATCCGTGGCATCCCTGGTTTGGGCTGCTCGTCCATATTCATGAGGTGCTCGCGATGGGCGATGCTGTTTTCCGTTGCAGCTTTTCCGGCGTCGCCTTCGGCGGTCTGCGGGTCGATGATGTGATCGAGGAGTCGCTGCTCGGGGTGGTGGAACCGGAAACCATCGCGGCCGCCGTTGAGGCGGAGCCTAGTATGGCCAGCCAACGCGACCAGGTCCAGGAGGCACTTCTGCGCGATCTTCAGGGAGCGCGCTACGCTGCCGTCTGCGATGTCGAAAGAGGAGATTGTTGTGGCGTCGCTGTCTGATGGCTGCCAATCTTATTCTCGTTCTCGCCGACTCGTGTGAGCGCCTTGTTCCAGCACGCCTCGAGCTCCGACGCCACCAGCCGGTTCTCAGGATCAGCGGCGTCGTATTGCCGGAATGCCCGGTCGGCGGCGTACGCGAACTCGATGGCTTCGACTTTGAGGCGCAGCCATCGCTGGATCTAGGATAGATCAGGGAGCTGTCAACCTGCCGCTGGATTGCTCACGGCGACACCGTGCTATTCCTCGGACCTCCGGGCTCCATCGGTCAAGGTGCGCCTCGAACGAAGCCCAGTTCTCAAACCGGCGACCTGCAACCTCCAGATGCTGCACCGGGTTCGTAGCCGACTGATGTCGGCCCGAACGAACCTGATTTGCCAAATGCGCGCCTATTGCCTTGAGCATGGTGTCGCGATGCGGCAGGGAGCTGGCGTGTTCAAGAACGACATTTGCCGGGTTGCGGATGACCCCGACAATGATCTGACGCCTATGGCAAGATCTGTTCTACGAGATTTACATGATGATTTCCGCCGGCTCGAAGCTCGGATCCGACAGGTCTCGGATGAGATTGAAAAGATCGCAGATACCGACGAGAGCGCAAGACGCCTTATGACAATTCCGGGTATCGGGCCGCTTGGCGCAAGAGCCATTCTCTCCGCGATCGGTGACCCCGCACGCTTTTCCAAAGCTCGAGACGTTGCGGCCTGGCTGGGGCTGGTGCCTCGACAATATTCCACCGGAGGCAAGCAGAACCTCCTGGGCGTCAGCAAACGCGGAAACAATTATCTTCGTCGCTTGATCATGGAGCAAGGTCATGCTTGATGCATCTCGATCGCGGCAAGGGTTGTCTTGGCGTCTGGATCGATGCCTTGCGACTTAGAATGCATGCTAACAAGGTGACCGTAGCTTTGGCTGCCAAGCTGGCCCGTATCGTTTGGGTCGTCCTGACGAAGCCGGGGGCCACATACATGCGCCAAGTTGCAGCTTAGCCCCATCGCCTTTCTGGCTGTTGAGGCCGGAGAGGAAGATCCAACCGCTGGCCGTGATGATATTGTCGACGTCGCAAGGTCGCTCGCTCGACGCTGACGTTACAGCTCGCCGGGCTCGCTTGATCGCCTCGCTAACGCATGGCCCACCAGTGAGATTGAGCTTCTGCATTTGGAACCGCGCGGCGTGACGGTCTCGACTGACGCTTACGGAAAATAATGGAATGCTCGAAAAGGCAATTTAATCCGATGTGACGAGGGCCGAGGATTAATTGGACTTGTCACATCTCCACTCGCTCGGAAAACAATCCATCCATGTGTCCTTCGGCCACCCTCTTCGAGGCGGGCGACATGTGCCTTGCCGAAAATTGGCCGCAATATCCCGGCGGGATAAGCCGGGTCCAAGACTGAAAAACTGCGATGTAGCAGGCGTCGGCCAGCCAAGGGCCTGACGCGAAATCTCATTTTTGCAGTTTGCTTTGAGTTCAGGAGCCTCTAGAATGATCGACATGCCAGCCAGAAGGCTGCATCCTTATAGCGATCTAAGCTTTGCGTAGGATGCCCACATGAGCGAGGATTACAGTGAGAGCGCCGGGAAAAGGAATTCCAACTTCCTTAAGCGTGCGTGTGCCGCGCTCCTTGTGGTGGTCGCTGGTATCGTGTTCGCACCGGTCATCATCGCGCTAGGCTTTATCGCAGCAATCCGCCGCCGTTGACAAAAGAATCCGCTATTCGCGCCGAATCAGTCGGTAGGGCGCCACCGCAGCCCCTGTATCTCGGTAGCCGGCCTTAGCGGCACAATCGTCGCTGGCTAAAAGATACGTCCCCGAAGGAACGGCGGGATCATCGAGTGAAATTCGAAAGTATCGCTGGAGATACGCGTGAAGTAGCCAATCTGTGTGGGCGGCACCGCATGTCGAAACGACGGCCTCACACTGCCCATTTGATGAGCAAACCTGTGAGGCAATATTCTCAGCGTTCCTTATTGTCACGGCGTGATATCCAGGACGCCCGAAATGGAAAATAGTCAGGAACAGCGAAAGGCCCAGCAGGCCCACGAAGACCAATTGCACCCTCCATTGTGACTTATGGTGCAGTGCGGAAAGCATCGCCAATAGGACAGGGGCACATACGACGGCCAGTGCCGCGGAGAAATACGGTAAAGAAGGATTGAAATAGAAACTGGACACACGCGGGGCCACGAGCAACGGGAACGAAGCGGAAAATCCACTCAGCGCAAAGAACATCGCGCGACGCACTCGGCTTTGACGGAGAGCCGCTTCTCCAAACGCTCTTGCCACCCCTCTTCCGAGAAACAGCACGATGGCCGTCACAAGTAGCGGATAGGTATTGAGGCGAACGAAAGTGCGGAAAGCTGCAAGACCGCTCCCATTGTGTCCACGCACACCGGATAGACTTGTCAGGAGCTGGACCGCTACGTAGCGTTCAACAGCGCCCCTAGGACCTTCCATCGTCCACATGAGTCCGAACAATACCGCGACGACGACACCGATTAGGACCGTATCAATCATCGTAATCACGAAAGAGGGACGACGGAAGCTCGCCCAGTATATGCCGGGCGTTGCAAGGGGGAAAAGGCCCACGGGTCCCTTCGTCATCACAGCTAATGCAGTTAAGATTCCGGCGGCTACTATGAAGCACAGCCGGCGCCTGGCACAATGATTGTCATAAGCTAAAACAACGCAGTACACCGAAAGAGACGTGAAAACGATGAGAAGGTTTTCGAGCAAGCCATTAGCGAAGCCCCATCCTAATCTACCCGCGATAATGGTTAGGGTCAGTACGATGGGAGTTGCTTGACGCAATTCAAAGTCGGCGCCATTCAGGCGCCGCCATATCATTGCAAGAATTGACAGACTTATTGCACAGGTCGCTAGCGAGAAAAGCTTGTCGACGATAACTGTATCGCCGAACAATCTGAAAAACCACGATTGCAGCCACATCATCAGTGGCGGATGCTCGGCAAATACCGGAAAGAGGGTCTTAGAGAACTGCGGCGCCCAAACTGTGCCAATACCCTCTGCCAGGTTGCGTCCGATGCTGGCGTAGATCAGGCCATCAAGGAAAAATGATTGCTGCACAATCTCCAGTAGCACCTTGAAGCAGATGGCGATTGCCACTGCTAACCACAGAATGGACTGCACTCGTGGCACCAGCGCTTGCGGATCGGCATAAGCAATCGCGTCCGTTTTAGCTACTTCCATATGAACCTGTTCGCGATCACAAATTTCCAAACCGTATCGATGGCAATTCCAGCGAGCGTAGCGACAAAGACAACATGAACCAGCCGTTCATAGGTCAGCGCGGCGGCAGACACGTTTGCGACTATTCCAACCGCCGAAATTCCAATGAACTTCAAGTAACCCCAGAATTTTGCCCAGCTTCTCAGACGGCGATCCCGAAACGTCAGGAGGTTGTTGAGAAAAAAATTCCCCGTAGCGGCCATTAGGGTAGCGGCCGTTTGAGCGACGGCAAATGGAATTAGCCATAGTGCACTGTATAGAACCGCCAAATGGACGAAGATCCCAGTTCCTCCAACGAGTAGAAACGAAATGAGGTTGTCCGGCAAAACCCCTCCCGTTAATTTGCTCAGGAGATATGTGAAGAACTTCCAGATGACAAAAACGTCAAGTTTTGATTGGCCATTTAGCCTTACTCCAAATTCGAACGGCACTTCCGCATGTCTCAGCGTTTTGTTCGAATGAAGAATATCCAACAGCAACTTGAACCCCGGATCTCCCAGACGTGGCGCCGTCTGGAGGAAGCTGTCACGTCTGATGACAAAGAACCCCGTCAGTGGATCGGTGAGCTTGCGGCCCAGGACGAGGCCACATAGCCAGTTTCCAAAGGTCGATAGTTTCTGCCTGACAGGTGAGAGCCCCTTAAATTCCTGATCGCCCTCCAGCCGCCGCGCAGCGCTTACAATGTGTAAGTCTTCCTTTTCGAGCCGCTCAGCCATTTCATTTATAACTGCTGGATCGTGCTGACCATCAACGTCCATCACGCACAGGAGTTCACCCCTAGCCGATAACATCCCCTGAATGCTGGATTTAGCCAGACCACGATCACTCAATCTTGTTATCGACCGAATGCGCTGGTCCGCCCTAGAAAGGTGAAATGCTTTTTCCGCTGTCCCATCGGGAGAATTGTCGTCGACGAAGATGATCTCCCAGTCAAACTGTCCAAGAACGTCTTTTGCTCTTTCGATGAACGGGGAAATGTTTTCCGACTCATTATAAGTCGGCGCAATGACAGAAAGACTTCTCTGCGACACTAGAAACTCCAAGGCGAAACCTGTTGGGCAGTAGCAAAGCATTAATGAAACTACAAGGTGCGCATTGCGTTTTACCTCAGCATAACCGATGTCGAAGAACAAACTTTCTAGCCTCCATTTTCTAGGGCACAATCGTAGAGGTTCGCCACGCGTGCACGCTTGATCTTCCCAATCGCGGCTTTGAGCTGAAGAAGGTGAAGGGGATCGCCTGGAATAGATACGATCCTATCGTCGATATTGCGCGGTCGCTGGCTAGGCGCTGAGGTACAGCCCGACGCGCGCCATAGACAGTTGGCTGCGGAGACCATGGCAGAGGAGGCTTTCGCCAAAATTTGCGCGGGTAGGGCGGTTGTCGTAACTGGAGGCATTGATAGTCGACAATTTAGCGACCATTTCCCAGCTTCCGGGATCTGCGTTTCCCGGCTAAAGTCGATGCGGTTTACAGGAGAGGCACATGCTGCGCCCGAAATTACTCGTTCTCATCATGGCGGTAATCTACATCGGTATTTACGCTGTCGCGACGTTGGGCGTAAGCGGGTTTTGGATCTAGCCACGAGATGCCGGGCTGGGCGCAGGCAAGGGTGACATAGATGTGATCACGTGCACGACCTCGCGAGCGGCCTGCCCTGCGGGGCTCGAACATCATCGGACGGAGTATTTCCGTGAATTGGTCCCGGACAAGCCTTCACGGCGTCCATGTACTGGTCTATGACGTCTGCAACCCTTCGTCGTCTACCTTCACAGAACCTAATGCAAGGAGAACTCGTATGGCGGAACTGTCGGTCTATATTGGTTGGGATTCCCGAGAAGATATTGCCTATCAGGTTGCGAAGGAATCGCTGCTGGAGCATGCGTCGATCGACGTCGATGTACACCCGATCAAGCTGCAGGAGCTCGTTGATCGCGGCGTTTATACGCGACCGGTTGATCCCCTGGCCTCGACCGAGTTTACCTATTCGCGCTTCTTCACGCCGTGGCTTGCCGGTTACAAGGGCTGGGCCGTGTTTTGCGATTGCGATTTCCTGTTCTTTGGAGACGTGGCTGACCTGCTGCAGTATCGGAATGAAGATCAGGCCGTTGCATGCGTCCATCATGACTACACGCCAAAGGAAGGCGTGAAGATGGATGGCAAGGTCCAGACGACATATCCACGCAAGAACTGGTCGTCGTTCATGCTCTTTAATTGTGACCATCCTTCCACTCGCAAGCTGACGCCGGAACTGATCAATGCTGAAACGGGTGCGTTTCTGCATCGCCTTCAATGGGCTGATGACCGCGAGATCGGAGAAATTCCGGAAGAATGGAACTGGCTGGAAGGCTGGAGTTCAAAGCCAGCCACCGGCTACCCCAAGGGGGTCCATTACACCAATGGGGGCCCGTGGTTCAAAAACTGGCAGGAGGTTGAATACGCGGACAAGTGGCTCGGCAAGGCGCTCGCCATCGATCCTCGGTTCGCTCCGGTGTGACGCTTGAATCTCGGCTTTCTTGTCAAGCTCCGCTGGATGCTCTCGCGCCGCTCCTTTAGCATCGGAAACGCACCCAATATGCGCTATTGGCCTCGATTCCGAGGCCGGGGCCGCATAGAAATTGGCGACAGGTTTACGACTCGTTGTGGCGTGATCGTCGATGCTCAAAGCGGGCACATCAACATCGGAAATGATGTCTCGATCAATGACTATTCCATCTTGCTGGGACACGGCGGAATCAGGATCGGCGACAATGTGCGTATCGCCGCCCACGTCGTCATAGTTGCGTTTGAGCACAACTACGAGGATCCGACGGTGCCAATACGCTTGCAGTCTATCACGAAAGAGGCTGTTGTGATTGGTGACGATGTCTGGATTGGAGCGGGCGCCAAGGTACTCGCGGGTTCTCACATTGCCCGTGGTACGGTGATCGGGGCAAACAGTGTGGTGAAGGGGAGAACGGTTCCCTATGGTGTCTATGTGGGAGCACCTGCGCGCCTTGTAAAAACAAGGACAGGCAAACATGCCAGATCAGAGGCCGTCGATCGTCCCGTTCGAGTGCGATCGTTTGGCTAGCAAGACAACACATGCGGTTGAACGATGAGCGGACCTGACGTCAACGATTTACAGGTGACGAATGCAATTCCTCCGAGGGAAATCAACTCGGAGGAATGGCGATCGTTTTTTCTCGGCTATAGTCACATCGTCCTGGTCGCAAACAGCGATGAGGTCGATATCAACGAGCTAACCTCGCGGTTTCCGGAGACGACACTCTTCATCTTCTTCAACAAGGTTTACAAGGTCCTGAGTGGACCGTTTATGCGCAGTGCCATTCTGGTGTCGCGAAGCGGAACGTTGGGAGCAAACCTCGTCAAAAGCGGTAAAGTGTCGAGGGTCGTCCAATACTTCGACAAAAACAGCTTCCTCGGGATCATCAATTTGGCAATTGGTGATCGCGAAAAGTTTAGCCCAGAATCTGAATTCGGAGGCGTGGCCGTCAGGCATCTCGATTTGACGGCCCTGTTTGCTCCGTTTTATCCAAAGACCAGTCTTCCGACGAGCGGATTTGCGCTTTGCTTCTGGCTCGCAAACCTTCAGCTGCCGGCAACGATCACTCTGGCTGGCTTCTCGTCCAAACGAAGTGAACGCTATCAGGTTCTCGACGTTCACGATTGGACGTATGAACAGGTGGTCTTGCGGCTGATGTATCGGCGCGGGAAGATTGACATCATCGGCCGCGAACGGACCAATCCTTATGCCGATCTGGCCACACACTTCCCGGAATACTCTCCAGGCGAAATTGCCCTGACGGCGAACGAAGTGCTGTCGGAGCGCCTTGTGAACCTTAGCTCGATCGTTGACCGGCTGATGCATGTGACGAGGTTTCTGCGTTTCATCGACAGGACTTACAAGAAACTAAAGCCAAAGACGCGAAAACAGCGGCGATGGGACGCGATGGAAGGCAAATAGGTATTTACCTGGCCATCAGGCGCCTGGCACCTGTGAGCTGACAGGTTATTCTCAAACCGGGCAGCGAGCGGGTAGTCAGTGATACGAACCGAAATCTTGTCATCCCGGTTGACCCCGTCCTCGCCTAGTACAGTGGAGGGCTCGCGCCAAGTGAGCGGTGTTCATCCTGCGTCTTCAACGAAACTCGCGCCCAGACGAACCGCCATTCCTTCGACTTGATCAGGCTACGCCAATTCGCAGTAGGTCGTGGAAATGCACGAGGCCGATCGGTCGGTTGTCGTCATCGATGACG
>Ga0102591_1003571_pt1 | contig 13678 bp, 12 predicted proteins | sample AraplaCol_mCL_r2_2_FD_76860 | JGI IMG/M metagenome (GOLD analysis project Ga0102591, IMG submission 76860) | Arabidopsis root microbial communities from North Carolina, USA - plate scrape MF_Col_mCL_r2 (SPADES assembly) (version 2) | ecosystem: Host-associated > Plants > Roots > Endosphere... | reverse complement strand
CCTCGACCAGCATCGAATAGCGCTTGGAGCGGATACCGAGGCCGTTGGCGGAGGCGTCGAGCTCCATGCCGATCGCCTTGGCGAATTCGGCATTGCCGTCGGCGAGGAACACGGCCTCATCGCGCTGGTCGGTGTCGCGCTTCCAGGCGTTCATCACGAAGGCGTCGTTGACCGAGACGATGGCGATGGTGTCGACGCCCTTGTCCTTCATGGCATAGGCGTTGAGGAAGATGCTCGGCAGATGCATCTTGTGGCAGGTGCCGGTGTAGGCGCCGGGCACGGCGAACAGCGCCACCTTCTTGCCCTTGAAGATATCGTCGGTGGACTTCACCTGCGGGCCTTCCGCCGTCATCACGCGGAATTTCGCCTCGGGCAGCTTGTCGCCAGTCTGGATCGCCATCGTCAGTCTCCCTGAAAATCGATCCCGCTTTCTAGACCGTGCGGCGGGCCCGCACAATATTGCCGGCAGGGAAAGCGGCGAAGGTTGCCGCCCTTCACCTTGATGTCATCAGCCGGAAAAGCCGCCATTGTCGAGGAAGGCCTGCTCTTCCTCGGTGGTCGGGCGTCCGAGGACGCAGTTGCGGTGGGGGAAGCGGCCGAACCGGCGGATGATGTCGGCGTGCTCCCGCGCGTATTTCAGGTTCTCGGCATTGTCGGCGTCCTGAAACAGAGCAATGCAGTGCAGCTGGTCGGGCAGGTGCTCGGAATGCATGAAGGGCATGTAGAGGAATTCGAGCAGGGCAGGATCGATCCTGCGATCCGCGCCCCGATCGATGGCACGGCGGGCAATTTCGCGCGCCAGCGCATCGCTGGAGAACGTCCTGGGATCGCCGCGAAACATGTTGCGGGGGAACTGATCGAGCACGATGACGAGCGCGAGCGCACCGTCGTCGCTTGCCTCCCATGACGCCAGTTCGCCGGCGGCCGCCTTCTGCCAGAGGGCGAGAAAGCGGCGCCTGACCTCCGCGTCGAAAGCCTCGCTGTGCTTGTACCAGCGCTCACGGCCGGCCTCGCGCCAGAAGGCGAGAATGCCGGCCGGCTCGATGTCGCCGACGTCAGTCATGGCTCAACGGCAGCTCTACGCCGCCTCCGCCTTCTTCTCGTCGCGGAGCTGCCGGCGCAGGATCTTGCCGACATTGGTCTTCGGCAGGTCGGTGCGGAATTCGATGTGCTTGGGCACCTTGTAGCCGGTGAGCTGCTCCTGACAGAACTTGATCACGGCCTCGGCGGTGAGGTTCTGGTCCTTCTTCACCACGAAGGCCTTCACCGCTTCGCCCGACTTGGAATCGGGGATGCCGATCACGGCGCATTCGAGCACGCCCGGATGGCTGGCGATCACTTCCTCGACCTCGTTCGGATAGACGTTGAAGCCGGAGACCAGGATCATGTCCTTCTTGCGGTCGACGATCTTGGTGTAGCCCTTCTCGTCCATCACGCCGATGTCGCCGGTGCGGAAATAGCCGTCCGGCGTCATCACCTTGGCGGTCTCCTCCGGCCTGTTCCAGTAGCCCGACATCACCTGCGGGCCCTTGGCGCAGATCTCGCCGGGCTGGCCGAGCGGGACTTCGTTGCCGTCGTCGTCGCGGATCGAGATCCAGGTCGACGGCACGGGGATGCCGATCGATCCCGAGAACTCGGTCGTGGTCGCGGGATTGCAGGTCAGCGTCGGCGAAGTCTCCGACAGGCCGTAGCCTTCGGCGATGAAGCAGCCGGTCACCGCCTTCCACTGCTCCGCCACCGGGCGCTGCACCGCCATGCCGCCGCCGTTGGAGATCTTCAGCTTGGAGAAGTCCAGCTTCTTGAAGTCAGGATGGTGCATCAGGCCGTTGTACAGCGTGTTGACGGCCGGGAAGCTGTTGACCTGGTATTTCGCAAGCTCCTTGACGAAGCCCGCGATGTCGCGCGGGTTCGGGATCAGGAGATTGCAGCCGCCGGCGCGCACCGCGAGGAGGTAGCAGGCCGTCAGCGCGAAGATATGATAGAGCGGCAGCGCGCAGACGATCATCAGCTGCTCGACATGCGGCGGCTGCGCCAGCGCCGGCTGCAGCCAGGCGTCGTTCTGCAGGACGTTGGCGACGATGTTGCGGTGGAGCAGGGTCGCGCCCTTGGAGACGCCGGTGGTGCCGCCGGTATATTGCAGGAAGGCGACGTCGCCCGGCGACAGTTTCGGCTTGTTGAACGTCATGCCGCGGCCGGCCGAGATCGCGTCGTTGAACGACACCGCGCCCGGGAGCGACCAGGCCGGCACCATCTTCTTGACGCGGCGGACGACGAGATTGACGATCACGCCCTTGAAGCCGAGCAGGTCGCCCATGCTGCCGACGATGACGTGTTTCACGCTCGTCTTGGCGATCACCTGCTCGACGGTGTGCGCAAAGTTCTCCAGCACGATGATGGCTTCGGCGCCGGAATCCTTGAGCTGATGCTCGAGCTCGCGCGGGGTGTAGAGCGGGTTGACGTTGACGACGGCAAAGCCGGCGCGCAGCACCGCGGCGGTGGCGACCGGATATTGCAGCACGTTCGGCATCATGATCGCGACGCGCGCGCCGCGCTGGAGTCCACGGCTCTGCAGGTAGGCGCCGAGCGCGACCGACATCTGGTCGAGGTCGCGATAGCTGATCGACTTGTCCATGCAGATGAACGCCTTGCGGTCGGCGAACTTGTTAAAGCTCTCCTCCAGCAGGTCGACCAGCGATGCGTATTGCGTCGGCTCGATATCGGCAGGCACGCCGGGCGGATATTGCTTGAGCCAGATGCGCTCCATGGAAAACTCCCCTCATTGACCAGAGCCCGTTGTGTCTCGGGCTTGCCTCATTGCCGCCAGTATCGAACCTGCCGGAACGCGTGGCAAGCCGCCGAGGCTTAGGGCAAAGGTCGGGAAGGAGCTACTGGAATCGTCGCAAACGGCGCTGCCGCAGGTGCGAAGCGCCGGCCGTTGCGGTGAGGAGCGCCGTTAACTGTTGTTGGCCGGCTTGGCGGCTGGCTTGGTCGCGGCCTTGGGCTTGGCGGGTTTCGGATCGCCGCTCGGCGCAGGCTTGTCGGCGGGTTTTGCCGCCGTATCGTGCTTGGCGGCAGCATGCTTGGGCGCCGCCGGCTTTGCCGCAGTCTTGCTGTCGTTCTTGCCGTCGCTCTTCCCCTCGTTCTTGGCCTCGGCGGGCTTGGCCGTGGGCTTGGCCGCCGCCGTCTTGATGTCCTTGTTGCCGTCCTTGCCCGCGTCTTTCGGCTTGTCGGCCGCGTCAGGCTTCTTGGCGACGCGCGACTTCTTGCCACGCGGCTTCGACGCGGCCTGCTGGTCGGCATCGGCCGCGACCGCCGCGATCAGGGCGGTGCCGGTGCGGGTCGGGCCGGTATAGACCAGCACGGGCTCGGTCGCCGCCGGGGCCGAGGCCATCAGCTCGGAGGCCTTCATCAAAGGCGGCTGCAGGCCGGCGGTGAAGAAGGTGACCTGGGCTTCGCCGCCGGTGGCCGAGGCCGATCCGCTCGTGACGCCATTGGCCGCGATCAGCGCATCGTCGTCGTCGCTGGCCGGCCGCTTGCGGTGCGGCCCGCACATCTCGTCGCGCAGGTTCGGCGGCGAGGCATCGACCGGCACCAGGTTGTCGACCGTGCCGAGCGAGGGGCGCAGCCAGGTCAGATTGTCCTGGCCGAAGCCGCGCTCCAGCAGCTGCGCCGCCTTCACCGCGCGCGCGGTGCCGGAGCTCGCGCCCAGCACCACCGCGATCAGCCGGCGGCCGTTGCGCGTCGCCGAGGCGACGAGATTGTAGCCGGAGGCGCAGATGAAGCCGGTCTTGAAACCGTCGGCGCCGGGATAGCGGCCGATCAGCTTGTTGAAATTGCCGGTGACGCGCTTGCCGAAGCGGATCGCCGGGATGTGTACGAAGTACTCGTATTCCGGCAGGTCGCGCAGGAACGAGCGGGCGAGGATGCCGAGGTCGCGCGCCGAGGTGATCTGGCCGTCGGCGGGAAGGCCGTTCGGATTGACGTAGCTGGTCTGCGTCATGCCGAGCTTCCTGGCGGTGTCGTTCATCATCGCCGAGAAGCCGTCGATCGAGCCGCCGACGCCTTCGGCGAGCACCACGGCCATGTCGTTCGCCGACTTGACCATCATCATCTTCAGCGCGTTGTCGACGGTGAGCTGCGTTCCCGGACGGAACCCCATCTTCGAGGGCGATTGCGAGGCGGCCGTCGGCGAGACCGTGAGCAGCGTGTCGAGCGTCAGCCTGCCGTCCTTGACCGCCCTCAACGTCACATAAGCGGTCATGATCTTGGTGACGGAGGCCGGATACCAGGGAATGGTCGCGTTTTCCGCCTGCAGCACTTTACCGCTATCGGCCTCGATCAGCAGCAGCGCTTCGGCGCTCGCCGCGCGGGGCGCGAGCCATGCGGTGCATGCGAGGCTCGCAGCGAACAGGTTGAACAGGGACTTGCGAAGCAGCGGGCGTAGGGCGTGCACTATCCGATTCCGGTCCTTGGAGACCCGCCTGATATGGACGGTTCTCGTGATCTGATGTTCGGTTTTGAAATCCAGCGCCGCCGCTTGCGGCGTCGCAAACCTATACCGGCTGGTGCGTCGAGAATAGGGGCATCAGCGGGGTATTCCGCAATGAAATAGGCCGAATTTCGACGATGATGTGGGGACTTGCCAGGAGGACTTGCTAGGGGGATTTGGCAGCCGTCGCGGCAGCCTCAGCCGCCGTCATGCTGGCCCGTGTGCTCGCTTGAGCGGTCTCGTGGACCATGAACTGGGCCCTGGCGAGCTCGGCAAAATGGCCGCCTTTGGCCACGAGTTCATCGAAAGTTCCGCTTTCGATCACGCGCCCATTCTCGAACACCAGGATCCGCGTGGCGTTGCGGATGGTGGAGAGGCGGTGGGCGATCACGAAGGTGGTGCGGCCCTTCATCACTTCGTCGAGAGCGGCATTCACCTTGGTCTCGGTGACGGCGTCGAGCGCGCTTGTCGCCTCGTCCAGGATCAGGATCGGCGGATCCTTCAGCAGCGCGCGGGCGATCGACAGACGCTGCCGCTCGCCGCCGGACAGCATGCGGCCACGCTCGCCGGCGTTGGTCGCGAAACCGCCGCTACGCTCGATGAATTCGAGCGCCTGCGCGCGTTCGGCCGCCTTGCGCATTTCGGCCTCGGTCGCGTCAGGCTTGCCGACGCGCAAGTTCTCCTCGATCGAGCGGTTGAACAGCAGCGCTTCCTGGAACACGACGCCGATGTTCCGCCGCAGCGAGGTCAGCGTGACGCCGCGCACGTCCATGCCGTCGATCCTGATGAAGCCGGATTGCGGATCGAAGGCGCGATGCAGCAGGGCGATCGCGGTCGACTTTCCGGCGCCGGTCGGGCCGACCAGCGCGATGGTCTGGCCGGGCAGCGCGGTGAAGGTGAGATCCTCGATCGCCGGCCGCTTGCCGTCATAGGAAAACGTGACGTCGTTGAACTCGACGAGGCCGGACAGCCTGCCGGCATCGATCGCGTCGGGCCGGTCGTGCACCGCGGGCACGGCGTCGAGCACATTGAAGAACTCGCGCAGGCGCGGCGCTTCCATGAACACGTTGTTGATGAAGCTCACGACCTGCTCGAGCTTCTGGATCAGCATCGTCGCGAAGCTCACGAACATCACGATCTCGCCGACCGAGGTCAGACCCTGGTCATGCAGGGCGATGCCGAGCGAGAAGATCGCGAGCACGGTGATGGTGGTGGAAGCGCGAGTGATCACGGTGACAAGCGCCCACCACGACAGCACCGGCATCTGTGCCGCGAGCAGATCGTCGGCGACGGAGCGCAGCCCCTTCACCTCGGATTCGACGCGGACGAAGCTCTGCACCAGCGCGACGTTGCCGAGCGCGTCCGAGGCGCGAGCGGAGAGCTCGCTGTAATGCTCCTCGACCTCCATCTGCATGCCGAAGGTCTTGCGCACCACAAAGGTGGTCAGTGCGGTGAAGACGATGCAGAGCACGAACAGGAGGATCGCGAGTCGCCAGTTCAAATAGAGCGACAGCGGCAGCAGCACCACGACCGAGAGGATCGCGGCAAAGTGCTCGCGGAAGAAGCCGAGCCACAGCCGCCACAAGGCATCGGTGCCATTGAGCATCACCTTCATCAGCCGGCCCGAATGGGTGCCGGAGTGGAAGGTCAGCGGCAGCTGCAGGATGTGCTCGAAATAGTCGGTCAGCACCGCCTGGCGCTGGCGGTGCGAGAGCCGGTCGGCCTGCAGAGCCACGAGCGCACTGCACAGGATGGTGAAGAGCCCGAACGCGACCCAGGCGATGAGGAACGGCCAGGCCGAATTCGAGCCGGCCACCGTCTTGCCGGACAGCACGTCGACGATCCGGCCGAACAGCACGGGCTCGGCGAATTGCGAGGCCGCCAGCAGCAGATTGGCGACCGCGAGCAGCCAGCCCAGCCGCGCCTCCCTGCCGAGCAGCTCGAGAACGCGGGTATAGAGACGGAGGATGGACATGCGAAAGGCTGAACCGTGAGAGAAGGTCGTGGATCACCGGTAGGAAGGTGCAACACTACACCGGCATGGACGGCTCAGGCCACCTTCAAGGTGGGGATGTGGCTGACGTCCACCGTCCGCTCCGCATGCCAGGTATCATGGGCTGCCTGCATCCGGACCCAGATCCCGGCGCCGCCTCCAAACAGCTTTCCGACACGCACTGCCACCTCCGGCGACAGCGGCTTCTTCTCTTCCATGATGTCGTGAAGGTGCTGCCGCGAGATGCCCAACAGCCGCGCGATCTCGACCTTGGTCTTGCCGGAGGCCGGCAGCATGTCCTCGCGCAGCACCGCGCCGGGATGAACCGGGCAACGGCGCGGATTTTTCTTTGCAGCGTATTCGACCATGGCAGCTCCGCGACGCCGAGTCCCTCTCGGCTGAGGTAACGAGTGATATTGCTCGAAATCGACCCGGTAAGCGTCGCCATCCTCGAATTCGAAAGAGATGCACCAGGGGCCGTTCACATGGACAGTGTAACGGACTGGCTTTCCTTGCAGACGATGGAAGTCAAAGCCGAGCACGTTCATGTCCTCGGCGAGCGTGGCGCTATCGAGTTGATCGAGACGCCGCAGAATCCTGGCGTGCATCTTCGAGTCGATCTTCGCCGTCTTTCCTTTAGACCAGAGATCGCCAAGAGCCTTGTTTCGGAAAGACTTTATCAAGAGTCCGCCAAATCTGATCCGGCAACGAGTGTAAGCTATTTGCTTACATGAGTCAAGAACGGAAGGCTCAATTGATCAACCGGTCGGCCACCGGCGGCAGGAATTGGGCGTCGAAGATGTCGGCTGCAGTTGGCCGCTTGCGGAATTTGAAGTCCTGCGCGATCTGGTCGATCGAGCGCTCCAGGCGCACTGGCTCGATACCGCCGAGACCGTTGCGCTTGACCTCGTCGGTCAGGATGTTGTCGGCGAGGACGGTGCGCAGGCGCTCCAGCTCGAGGTCGCGGTCGCCGTCGTCGATCCGGCTCGCGGCCTCCTCAGCCGCACGCGCCGGCTCCTTGACGGTCGTGGCGATGCCGGCGATCACGGCGCGGACGAAGCCCTTCACGGCGTCCGGCTTTGCTGCGGCGAAGGCGGGATTGACCACCACGGCGAAGCCGTAGGCCTCGCAGCCATAATCGGCGTAGCGCAGCACGACGAGATCGGCTCCGGGCACGCCGCGGTCGTGCAGGTTCACCGCCGAGAGATAGCTGAAGCCCGCGACGGCATCGACCTGTCCCGCGGACAGGATCGGCTCGCGGACCGCAGCGCCGATCTTGTGGAATTTGACGCGCGAGGCCTTGATGCCGTTGTGCTGCGCCAGCGCCGGCCACAGCCGCATCGACAGATCGCCGTCGGCAACGCCGACGGTCTTGCCGTCGAGATCGGACAACACATGGATGCCGCGGCTCCTCCGCGCGACGATGGCGTAGGGCGCGCGGTTGAACAGCACGAACACCGCCTTGACCGGCGCCGCATCCTCCTTGTCGCGAAACCGGATCAGCTCGTTGATGTCGACGAGCGCAAGCTCGCTGTCACCCTTGGCGACGCGTGCAAGGGCTTCCGGCGATCCGGCCGCGCTGCTGAAGGACACGTTGAGATGCTCGGCGCTGAACCTGCCGTCCTTCGCCGCAAGGAAGAACGGCGCCATGCTGGCGTCGAGCGGACGGTCGAAGCTGAAGTGGATCGCAACGGAGGGCGCAGCCGTCTCGGCCGCGCCGACATCGCCGGCAATCAGTGTCGCAAGCGGGATCGAGAGGGCCAGCAGGCAACGAAGCGCGATCGTCCGAAATTCCAACATCAGTTGCGCCGGTCCCGCATTGTTGTGGTCTCGTGACGCTCGCAGCGCCGGCCGGCGACACCGTGCGCGCGCCAACATGAACGGAGGATGAGCGGCGGTTGCGTCACGATTACGCAACCCCGTTCAGCTTGTGTTGGGGTTGGGGAACCCAACATCGAGGTGCGTGTTTGAAAGACATGAGCCTTGTCTGCAGGCACCATTCGAGGTCCCAAGGAGGGTCCAGGACATGTTTGACAGCTTTTCGAAGTTTACCGGCCGTAAGGCCGTTCTCGCCGCCGCCGCGGTGCTGGCGCTGACCGCGGTCGCCCCGACTGCCTCCTACGCCGGCGGTCGCCACTGGCATGGCGGAGGTGGCGCGGCCTTTGCCGGCGCGGCCATCGCCGGCGCCATCGGCACCGGCCTTGCGATCGCCGCCACGCGTGACGCCTATGCCTACGACGCGCCCGCATATTATGGCGGCGGTCCGGTCTACTATGACGACGGCCCGGTCTACTACGGCGGCGATTCCTATATCGGCCCGCGCCCGTACCACCGCTGCGGCGGTCCCTACCAGTCTGCCCAGGGCGGCCAGGGTAATATCTCGACCTGCTACTAAGCAGGGCGACCGACCTTAACCCGAACAGGCCGTCGCGCTTGCCGCGCCGGCCTGTTTTCTGCTTTTATGCCCGCGCGTTAACACGCTCGCCATTTGTTTAGAGTAGTTTTGAGTACCATGAGTGATTCGCTTGAGCGGCTATATCTGGCTGTGCTTGCGGCCAGGGATCTTGATCCGGCAACCTCGCGCACGGCCCGGCTGTTTCAGCGCGGGCCCTCGAAAATGGCGAAGAAGCTCGCCGAAGAGGCCATCGAGGTCGTGATCGATGCGGTCAATGGCGACACCGACGCCGTGATCCGGGAAAGCGCCGACCTCTTGTACAATCTCACGGTGCTCTGGGCCTCTGCCGGGGTACGTCCCGAGGACGTCTGGCGCGAGATGACGCGGCGGGAAGACATGCTCGGCATCGCCGAGAAGCTGCCGAAATCCTCGATGAAGCTGCCCAAAGTCGCGTCACCGCGCGTGGCCGCCAGGCGGCCGATTGTCGCGCTCGAAGGCCGCACCGCGCGTAAACGCCACTAGAACGTCATAAACTCGGCATGGACAAATCCGCCCTATGGTGCTTCATCGCGGCGCCATGCTGAAACGTATCTACGATTGGTGCATCGACGCCGCCCACAAGCCCTACGCGCTCTGGATCATGGGAGCGGTGTCTTTCGCCGAAAGCTCCTTCTTTCCGGTCCCGCCGGATGTGATGCTGATTCCGATGTCGCTGGCGCGCCCGCAGCGCGCCTGGGTCTATGCGATGGTCTGTACCGTCACCTCGGTGCTCGGTGGCGTCCTCGGATACGCCATCGGCGCGCTGCTGTTCGACTCGGTCGGCCACTGGCTGATCCAGGTCTACGGTCTCGGCGACAAGGTCGAGGCCTTCCGCGCCTCCTATGCGGAATGGGGTGCGGTGATCATCCTGCTCAAGGGGCTGACGCCGATCCCCTACAAGCTCGTCACCATCACCTCGGGCTTCGCCGGCTACAACATCATCCTGTTCGTCCTGTGCTCGATCGTTGCGCGCGGCGGCCGCTTCTTCATCGTCGCGATCCTGCTCAACCGCTATGGCGACTGGATCCGGGTCAAGATCGAGAAGCATCTCGGACTCGTGGTGGCTGTCGGTGCCGCCGTGCTGGTGCTCGGCTTCGTGGTGGCGATCAAGCTGATCTAGATCCACGGCGCTTTGCCGCAGGGCCCGCTTCGGCTACGGTTGTCGTCATGATGGTTCGATCCGGCAATCCGGCCGCGCGGTTCGGGACGCTGATGTCAGCAGTGCTGCTCCTGCTCGGTGCCTGCGGGGCCGGGTGGGCGCAATCGGCGCCGCCGACGCTTGGCTTGCAGGAGCAGGGGCCGCAGGCTCCGCCGCCGCCCTCGACGCCCGCACCTGCAGAAAATCCCGGGCTGATCAATGAAATGGGCAAGCTGTTCGACAAGCTGCCCTCGATCCTGCCGCCGATCAAAAGCCCCAGCGAAACCATGAACGACCTGTCGCGGCTGGCCAAGCCCTCAACCATGGTGTCAGGGCGCGTGGCCTGTCCGGCCTCGTCGAACGGCGCGCCCGACTGCAAGCAGGCCGCCGACCAGCTCTGCCAGAGCAAGGGCTACAAGGAAGGCAAGAGCCTGAACGCCGACTCCGCCGAAAAATGCTCGGCCAAGGTCCTGATCCCCGGCCGGCAACGCAAACCGGACGACTGCCGCACCGATACTTTCGTGACCAGCGCGCTGTGCCAGAACTAGGCGACGTCGCGCGAGCAACAAGGAGCGCCCATGAGCCGCACGGAGCAGGATTTCCTCGGACAGCGTGAGATCGCCGACGACATCTATTACGGCGTCCAGACCATCCGGGGTAAGGAGAACTTCCACATCACCGGCATTCCGATGAACCAGGAGCCTTACTTCGTGAAGGCGCTCGGTTACGTCAAGAAGGCCGCCGCCATGGCCAATCGCGATCTCGGCGCGATCGACGCTAAAGTCGCGGACGCGATCATCCTCGGCTGCGACCGTGTCATCGCCGGCGACATGATGGACCAGTTCGTCACGGACTTTATCCAGGGCGGCGCCGGCACCTCGACCAACATGAATGCCAACGAAGTGATCGCGAACCTGGCGCTGGAATCGCTCGGCTTCAAAAAGGGCGACTACCAGCACGTCAGCCCCAACGACCACGTCAATTATGGCCAGTCGACCAACGACACCTATCCGACCGCGTTTCGGCTGGCGCTGATCCTGCGACTCGAAAGTTACATGACCGCGCTGCGCCAGCTCCAGGAAGCCTTCTTCACCAAAGGGCGCGAGTTCGACCGTGTGCTGAAGATGGGCCGCACGCATCTGCAGGACGCGGTGCCGATGTCGCTCGGCGCCGAATTCCGCGGCTGGGGCACCACCATGGGCGAGGAGGTCGATCGCATCTCCGAGGCTCGGGCGCTGCTGCGCGAGATCAATCTCGGCGCCACCGCGATCGGTACCTCCGTCACGGCGGCACACGGTTATCCCAAGCTCGCCGTTCGCCATTTGAGCGCGCTCACCGGCGTCGACTTCATCCTCGCCGGCGATCTCGTCGAGGCGACCTCGGACACCGGCGCCTATGTGCAGCTCTCGGGCGTGCTGAAGCGCACGGCGAGCAAGCTGACGAAGATCTGCAACGACATCCGCCTGCTCGCCTCCGGCCCGCGCGCCGGCTTCAACGAGATCAACCTGCCGCAGCTGCAGCCTGGCTCTTCGATCATGCCGGGCAAGGTCAACCCTGTGATCCCCGAGGTGGTCAACCAGACCAGCTTCCTCGTCATCGGGCTCGACACCACGGTGACGCTCGCCGCCTCCGCCGGCCAGCTCCAGCTCAACGTGATGGAGCCGGTGATCTCGTTTGCGCTGTTCTTCTCGATCCGCACCATGGAGCGCGCCGTCAACAGCCTGCGCGAGAATTGCGTCGTCGGCATCACCGCCAACGCGGAGCACACTCGCAACATGGTGCTGAACTCGCTCGGCATCGTCACGGTGCTCAAGCCGCTGCTCGGCTACAAGCAATGCGCCGAGATCGCGCGTGAAGGCTACAAGAGCGGCAAGTCGCTGCACCAGATCGTGGTGGTCGAGCGCCAGCTGCTGACGCAGGAGAAGTGGGACGAGATGTTCTCCTTCGAGCGGCTGATCAACCCGGATCTGATCGGGTGAGGCTTTTGCCGCGCCGGCCGTGCCACCTCTCCCTGCAGGAGAAGTAAAGAAGGAATTCCGCTGCTTGGAATTGGCCGCTCCCCGCGATCATCGGCGGCAAAACGCAATACTTGACAGTGGAAAGATTGCCTTGTTGGTATGTTGCCCAACCTTCTATTGACCGGCCAACAGAGGATCGTCCCGCAATGTCCATGCCTGCCTTGTTCAAAGGGCGCCTGTCGATCCCCGTGATCGGCTCGCCGCTCTTCATCATCTCGGTGCCCGATCTCGTGATCGCGCAGTGCAAGGCCGGGGTGGTCGGCTCGTTCCCGTCGCTGAACGCGCGGCCGCCGGAGCTGCTCGACGAGTGGCTGGCACGGATCACCGAAGAGCTCGCGGCCTATGACCGCGCGCATCCGAAACGGCCGTCGGCGCCGTTCGCGGTCAACCAGATCGTGCACAAGTCGAACAACCGGCTCGATCACGACATGCAGCTCTGCGCCAAGTACAAGGTGCCGATGATCATCTCCTCGCTCGGCGCGCGCGAGGAGCTGAACCAGGCCGTGCACGGCTGGGGCGGCATCGTCTTCCACGACGTGATCAACCAGAAATTCGCGCACAAGGCGATCGAGAAGGGCGCCGACGGCCTGATCCTGGTCGCGGCCGGTGCCGGCGGCCATGCGGGCACCATCTCGCCGCTGGCCTTCGTCGCGGAAACCCGAAAATGGTTCGACGGTCCGATCGCGCTGTCGGGCGCGATTGGCAACGGCAAGGCGATCCGCGCCGCGCGCATTCTGGGCGCCGACTTCGCCTATATCGGCTCGGCCTTCATCGCGACCAAGGAAGCCAACGCGGTCGAGAAGTACAAGGAGATGATCGCGGGCTCGACGGCCGACGACATCGTCTATTCCAACCTGTTCACCGGCGTGCACGGCAACTATCTGAAACCCTCGATCCTCGCCGCCGGCATGGACCCCGAGAACCTGCCGACCTCCGATCCTTCCAAGATGAACTTCGGCACCGACGCCTCCGGCGAGCGCGCCAAGCCGAAGGCGTGGAAGGAGATCTGGGGCTCCGGCCAGGGCATCGGCAGCATCGACGGCATCGTGCCTGCGGCTGAGCTGATTGCGCGGTTCAAGAAGGAGTACGACGAAGCGATCGATCTGCCGTTGTAGAACACTGTCGTCCCGCCTCTCTCCCCCGTCGTCCGGGCAAGCGTCAGCGCAGACCCGGGACCCATAGCCAAAGGGAGTAGCTTGGCGGAGACTCGGGGTTGCGAGTCTCGCGCGACAACTTCTCCCTGGGGTGATGGGTCCCTGCGTTCGCAGGGACGACACTTTTTGCTAAGCTCCGACATTCAAAGCAACAGAGATTTGAGTGATGTCCGCCATCTACCGCGTCGACGGCAACAACGTCGTCACCAGCCCGGATGCCGCCGGTCCCTGGGACCGGCGTATGCAGCACGGCTCGGCGCCGGCGTCGCTGGTGACGTGGGCGGCCGAGCGCATTCCGACGCCTGCTCCGATGGACATCGCGCGCGTCACCATCGATCTGATGCGCCCCGTTCCCGTGGCGCCGCTCACGATCGAGACCGAAATCTTGCGCGAGGGCCGCAAGATCCAGCTCTGCGAGATCAAACTGCTGGCCGACGGCGTGCAGGTCGTCG
>Ga0102591_1003570_pt1 | contig 13679 bp, 8 predicted proteins | sample AraplaCol_mCL_r2_2_FD_76860 | JGI IMG/M metagenome (GOLD analysis project Ga0102591, IMG submission 76860) | Arabidopsis root microbial communities from North Carolina, USA - plate scrape MF_Col_mCL_r2 (SPADES assembly) (version 2) | ecosystem: Host-associated > Plants > Roots > Endosphere... | reverse complement strand
ACCGTAGGACGGCGGGGGAGCTCCCTCGCCGCGCCACTCGCCCTGCTCCTTGATGGCCTTGGCCACCTCGCGCGGCATGTAGCGCTCGTCGTGCTTGGCCAGCACCTGCTTGGCGACGAAGACGCCGCCCTCGTCGAACGATCCGGAGGCGACGATCCCCTGCCCCTCGCGGAACAGGTCGGGCAGGTCGCCCTGGTAGCGCACCTTGCTGGTCGCCTTCTGGTCGGCGACGACGAACTCCACCAGGCCGTTCGGGTGCTTGACCACGCTGCCGGCCTGGACCAGCCCGCCAAGCTGCACCTTGCGACCGGCCGGCACGTGGGCCTCCTGGGCCTGGGCCGGGGTGTAGAACAGCGAGATCGAGTCCCGCATGCCGTACAGGGCCAGGCCCGCCGCCAGGGCGGCGACCGGCGCGATCGCCAGCAGGATGGTCAGGCGCCGGCGCGCCTTGCGGGACTTGGGCAGGAAGCTCATCGCGGAACCGAAGTGGCGGCGGGCGCATCGGCGGCCTGGCGCAGGGCGGCCAGCACGCGCGGCTGGTCCTTGAAGCGTTCGGTGGCGGTCTTCAGGGCGGCGTCGCGACGAGCCACATCACCCAGCACGCCATAGGCGCGGACCAGCCGCACCCAGCCGTCAGCGTTGTCGGGATCAGCGGCCAGCTTGGCGGCCAGGCTGTCGACCATGCCCTGGATCATCTCCGGGGTGACGCCGCCGTCAGCGGCCGCCTGGGCCGCCTGCGAATTCGGCTCGACCAGCCGGCCGGCCTTGGCCGTGCGGTCGATCTCGCCGGCCAGGATCGCGCGGCGCTCGTCGGCCGCCGGCAGCGAGGCCAGCAGGGCCCGCCAGCCGGCGAGGCCTTCGTCCACCTTGCCGTCGGCGATCAGGGCCTTGGACAGGTGATAGCGGGCGGAAAGGTCGGCGGGGTCGCGCTTCAGCGCCTCTGCGAAGGCCATGCGGGCGTCGGGGCCGACCTGGCCGTTGTCGCCGGCCACGAAGGTCTCGCCAAGGGCCGTCCACAGGTCGGCGCGCTGCGGGGCCAGGCGCACGGCGCGGCGCAGGGCCTCGCCGGCCCCGACGGCGTCGCCGCCGGCGATGCGCACCAGGGCGAGGTTGCGATAGAGCTCGGGATCGTTGGGCCGGGTCTTGGCGGCCTGCTCCAGCACCGCGGCGATGCGCGGCGGGTCCAGCATCGAGGGGTCGGTCGACTTCCACTCGGCCACCCGGCGGGCGAACGGCTGGTCGGCCGCGCCGGGCGCGCCCACCAGCATATAGACCACCACGGCCAGCAGAGCGGCGATCGCGGCGACGGCCACCACCGCGCGGCGCGGACCTTTCCCGTCCTGGGGCCAGGCGGCGCCGCCCTGGTCGGCGGCGGCCAGCAGTCGGCGGCCGGCCTCGGCGCGGGCGGCCTTCAGCTCGCTGTCGGCCAGCAGGCCGCGCTCGGCCAGGTCGTCGATCTCGGAAAGCTGCCGGCGATGCACGGCCAGGGCCGGATCGTCGCCAGCGGGCGCGAGCCCGTGCGCGGCGCCCCGCAGCACCAGGGCGGCGGCGGCGGCGGACAGACCCGCGGCGGCGATCCAGAAACCGATCATGGTTCGCTGTTAGCCGCAGATCGGTCCACGCGTCAGTGAAAAAAACACTTAAGGCCCAGATTGGGCCGGCCAGGGCGCCGACTGTTGGATCGACATCCAAATCCGAAACCCCAAAGCCGCCTCCCTCGCCCTTGTGGCGAGGGCCCATGCCGGCGACCGCTCAGACCTTGATCAGCCTCGAAAGGTCTCAGCGGCTGAACGATGGATCCTGGGCACAAGGCCCAGGAAGGCGGTGTGAAGTGTTGAGGCCGCCGTTCCGAACAAGCCTCGATTTTAGCCCGAGCTTCCTACGCCGCCATCGCCGCGACGGCCCGGCGGCGGACGATCTCGGCGGTCTTCTCGTCGCGGGTGTGGGCGATGTAGGCCGCGGCGATCTCGAGATAGGCGCGGGCCACCTGCGGGTCGCCGCCCTCGCCGGTGCGGGCCACGTGCAGGCTGTCCTCGATGTACTGGTCCAGCCGCTGGTTCAGCTTCTCCAGCACCTTGGCGCGGGTCGAGCCGTAGCCGGCCTGGGCCGCGCAGGGCCGCAGATCCTCGACGAAGGCCAGGGCCGAGGCGGCGCGGCGCACCAGGGCCGCATCCGGCGCCTCTTCCAGCTTCGGCACGCCCTTGCCGCCGCCCATCTTGCCCATCATCGAGATCGGCCGCAGCGGCAGGGCCAGGCCCAGCTCCTTGTCGGCGGCGTTCATCCGCGTCTCGGCCGCCTGGGCCGCCGCCTGCTTGAACTTGGCCAGGCGCTTGCCCCACGGGCCGTCCTTGGCCACGTCGACCGCCTGCTCGAACTCGGTCAGTTGGTGGGCGATGCGCTGGGCCGAGGCCGCCGCCGAACGGCCCGAAGCCTCGCCGCCCTCCAGGTCGAAGCCGCGCACGTGCTCGATGCTGGCCTCGATGTCGGCCAGCATCCGCTCGCCGAATTCCTTGACCTCCGACGAGGCCAGGTAGCGGTCGTTGGGACGGTCCATCACCGCCGAGATCACCCGCAGGATCCGCCAGGGCTCGGGCAGGTGCGCCGCCAGCATCTCGAACATCCGCGGACCGGCGTCGTCGCTGATCGCGCAGGCGTCGCGATAGGCCAGGCGCGCGGCCGCCGCGCGCTCGCCGCTCATCCGGCTGACCCACTCCGACAGTCGCGGCAGGGCGTTGCGGACGATCACCGACAGGTCGAGATAGTCGGCCAACTCGTCGGCGTCGCAAATCTGGGCGATGGCCTCGTATTCGGGCCGTTCGGCCGCGCGCAGGCCGCGGGCGGCGATCTTGCACAGCTCGTTGAAGACGTCGGGCGCGCCGTTGTCGAGATCCCAGGGATTGCAGCGCGCCGCGCCCTCGGCCACCTGGCGCGGGGCCTCGACCTTCAGCGCCTTCCACAGCAGGGCCAGCGCCCGGCGCGGAAACTGCGGCAGGTCCTCGGCGCGCGGCTGGCACAGCGGCGCGATGGGGGAAAGAATGGTGTTGCGGACGTAGCGATCGGCGGTCTCGTCCTCGACCATGGCCCGCACGGTCGCCAGCGCCCCCTGCCCGCCGGCGTTGGCCAGGGCGAGCTCGAGACTGCGCAGAGCCGCATCGGGCGCGGTCTCGACCAGCGTCCTGAGGATCTGCAGTTTGTGCGCGGCGAGTGCGGGCATCGATCTCCGCCGGGGACGGGACATGTCCAGGCAGCGTCAACCATGTTGCCAACGAGGTTAAGACTTTCCGAAACCGCTGCTTTTTCAACGACGCAAGGCAAGGCGAAGTGTCGCGGCGCCGAAAGCTCCACCTTGACGACAGCGCGCTATCGCCAGAGTGGCGCGCGGTAGCGTTAACCCTCCGCGCGCGGCAGCGACAGCACCACCCGCAGGCCGCCCAGCGGCGAATCGTCCAGGGTCACCGAGCCGCCATAGGCCCGCGCCAGTTCATCGACGATCGACAGGCCAAGGCCTGTGCCAGGCGTGTGCTCGTCCATCCGCTGGCCGCGCTTCAGCGCCTGGGCCCGCTGCTCGGCCGGAATGCCCGGGCCGTCGTCGTCGACGGTCAGCAGCATGCGGCCCTCGCCGTCCGCCTTGGCCTCGGCGCGGATGCGGGCCTTCGACCACTTGCCGGCGTTCTCCATGACGTTGCCGGCCAGTTCCATGAAGTCCTGCCGCTCGCCCTGGAAGCACAGGTCCTCCGGACAGCGCCAGTCGATCTCCACGCCCCGCCCGTCGTTCTTGTCCTGGAAGATCCGCTCCAGGGTCACGGCCAGTTCGTCGAGGATCGGCTCCACCGGCGTGCGCTCGCCGCTGGTCTGCGAGCGCGCCGCCGCCCGCGCCCGGCGCAGGTGGTGGTCGACCTGCTCGCGCATGGTCTGGGCCTGGCGCTCGACCACCTCGGCCAGCGCCCCGCCCTGCTGACTGGCCTCGGTCAGCATCACCGACAGCGGCGTCTTCAGGGCGTGGGCCAGGTTGCCGACGTGGGTGCGCTGGCGCTCGACGACTTCCTGGTTGTGGGCCAAGAGGCCGTTCAGCTCGCCGGCCAGCGGCTCCAGTTCCTCCGGATAGGGCCCGACCAGCCGTTCGGCCTTGCCGCTGCGCACCCCGGCGATCTCGCGGCGCAGACGGAAGATCGGCTGCAGGCCGAACCTCACCTGGAAGACGATGGCCACGATCAGGCCCACGCCCAGCAGCAGCAGGGCGAAAGCCGTGATCCGGCCGAAGCGGTCGGCGTCGTCGTCGATCGGGGATCGATCCTCGGCGGCGATGAACACCACCGGCGCCGGATGCCCCGGCAGCCGCGTCAGGATCGCCGCCGCCCGCAGCGGCTTGTCCTGCGGTCCGCGCATGTCGAAGTAGAGGGTCTTGCCCGGATCGGCCGTCAGCCGGTCGATCTGGGCGGTCGAGAGCATCAGGTCGCTGTCGAACAGCGAGCGCGAACGCTCGATCGCCGAGAGCCCGCCGCCGCTCTTCTGGGCGAAGATCGCCCAGTAGCGGCCGGAATAGGCCCGCGTGGCGCGGATGTCGGTCAGGAACGGCGCCTTGACCACCCCGTCCTCCACCGTCGAGCCGGCATAGAGGTCGTCGGTCAGCACCGCCAGCGACTGGTCGAAGCGGCGGATGGCGGCGTCGCGGAACTGGGCGGTCAGGAAGGCCCCGGCCGCCAGCAGCACGAACAGCGTCCAGATCGCCGCCAGCAGCACCAGCCGCCGGACGAGCGAGCGCTTGCGGAAGTCGAGCATCAAGCCTCGCCCCCGCGCGCGATCACCCCGCGGTCTCGCCTTCCAGCGGGATCAGGCGGTAGCCGAGGCCCCGCACCGTCTCGATGCGGTCGGCGCCCAGCTTCTTGCGCAGCCGGCCGATGAACACCTCGATGGTGTTGCTGTCGCGGTCGAAGTCCTGGTCGTACAGGTGCTCGACCAGCTCGGTGCGGCCGATCACCCGGCCCTGGTGCATCATCATGTAGTGCAGCAGGCGGTATTCCAGCGAGGTCAGGCGCAGCGGCTCGCCGTTGACGCTGGCGCGGGCCGCGCGCGGATCCAGGCGCAGCGCTCCACAGGAGAGCGAAGGCGCGGCGTGGCCGGCCGAGCGGCGCAGCAGGGCGCGAAGCCGGGCCAGCAGCTCTTCGGTGTGGAACGGCTTGGCCAGGTAGTCGTCGGCCCCGGCGTCGAAGCCGGCGACCTTGTCGCTCCAGGCGCCGCGCGCGGTCAGGATCAGCACGGGCGTGGCGACATTGCCGCGTCGCCAGCGCTCCAGCACCGAGACGCCGTCCACCTTGGGCAAGCCGAGATCCAGGATCACCGCGTCATAGGGCTCGGTCTCGCCCAGGAACTGGGCTTCCTCGCCATCAGGAGCATGGTCGACGGCGTAGCCGGCGTCGCCCAGGGCCAGCTTCAGCTGACGCGACAGGTCGGGATCGTCCTCGACGAGCAGGATGCGCATGGAAACTCCTGAACCGTGTTTAGCCGCCGCTGAGGATCTGGCCGGTGCGGGCGTCGACGATGAAGTCGATGCGACGGCCGTCGGCGGCGGCCCAGCGCACGCGATAAGTCGAGCCCTCGAGGCCCGCGTCCAGCACCCGGCCCGGCACGCGGCGGCCGATCATCTCGATCACGCGCGACAGCGGCACCAGCTGGCCCGACTGCACGCCGCCCCGCGCCTGGTCCGACTGGGCGCGCCAATCGGCGCCCAGCGAGTCAGGGCCACGACGCTGCGCGGACGCCGCCCCGGGAAGGGCTGCGGCCAGCGCGGCGGCGACGAGAATGACGCGGATCGTTTTCATGCTCTCCGGTCTAACGGACCCCGGCTGAATGGAGACTGAACGCAGGGGTTATGAACGGGCTGCGGCGTTCTGTCACGGTCGGACACGCTTCGAACGCACCGGACGGCCCGGATCCGTCGCGAGCGGTCACAGGGCGGTCAGAGATCCGCCCGAAAACCCCTCTCTCATAGAGAGAGGGGTTTTCACATCACATCGCGATCAAACTCTTCCGGAACGTCAGCCGCACCGTCCGCCCCAGCGGGTCCAGGTAATCCGCCTGATAGGCCTGGGGCGTGACGCCCTTGGCGTCCTTCACGATCGGGCGGCTGTAGAACAGGTTGTCGGCCGCCAGGGTGACGCGGGTCCCGGCCAGCCACCGGGACGCCTTGCCCGCCTTCACGGCGCGCGGGACCTCGTAGAAGGCCGACAGGTTGATCGTGGTCTGGTCGTCGAAGCGCAGGGCGCCGCCGTTAGTCGGGCCGGCGTCGATGACGCTGCCGCCGCGCCAGTTTCCGTTCAGGTTGAAGCCCACGCCCTGCTTGAAGGCGTTCAGGCGGAAGCTCAGCTCGCGCTTGGGCTGGCCCCGGCGGCTGGTGCTGGCGCCGTTCAGCAGGTCCAGCGGCGCCAGGCCCCGGCGTAGCGTGGTCTCGTCGCGCAGCCGCCAGGTGTAGTTGACCGACAGCTGCACCTGGCCGGCCTGCTTGCGGTCCTTCTTGATCGCGCCCTTCTTGGCGTTTTGTCCCAGGAACCGCGTCAGATTGATCCCGCCGCGCAGCTCCTCGCGGTCGATGGCCTCGAAGTTCAGCGGCCGGCTGTCGATCGCGGTCAGGGCGCCGTCGGCGTTGCGGGTGAAGCGCTCGGGGAAGGCCGCCTCCAGCGCCGGGGTGATCAGCGGGAAGGACGAGATCGGGTCCTCGATCCGGGTGCGGACATAGTTGGCGTTCAGGGTCAGCCGCGTCGGACCGCCCTCGCGCCCCGTCGGGCGGAGATTGACCCCGACCCGCAGCACCTTGCGGCGGTCGTTCATCAGGCTCGTGTTGCCGCCCTCCAGCCGGCTGACCGTGACGCTCTGGCCGGTGGCGAAGTCGAACACGGTGACGCTGGGGGTCAGCACCACGGGGTCGGCGATCTGGTTGGCGTTGGGCGCGGTCTCTTCCTGGCTGACGCTGAGATTGAAGGTGAGAAGCTTGTCGGGCGACCAGTGCAGGCCCGCGCCGAACGCCAGGCGGTCCTTGTAGGTCTGGACGTCGTAGCCGGCGTTCAGGCTGGCGGTCAGCTCGCCCAGCGCCGGCAGCACCGCGTGCGAACGGCTGGCCAGCGGCACGTCGATGTCGCCCTGCACCGAGACCACGCGGCGGTCGTAGGCGCTGTGGGTCGGCGCGCCGGCGCGGACGGCGTCGGAGGTTTGCTTGACCCGTTCGCCGCCGACCTTGACCGTCGAGGAGATGCGGCCGGCCGGGATTTCGGCGACGTCGCCGTTCAGCACCAGCTCGGCCTTGGCGGCCTTGGACTTCGACTTGGCGCGGTCGCGCGCATTGGCCTTCAGCAGGGCGCGCGGGACCGGACCGAACGGATTGACCGCCGGATCACGGGCGGCGATCGCGGCCTTCCAGGCGCTGGAGTCGACGCCCCGTCCCGTCACCGTCTCGCTGTCGTTGCGGTCGTAGTTGCCGGTCAGCGACCAGCGCCAGTCGCCGACATAGCCGTTGGCGGCCATGGCCAGCTGGCCCTTGAAGGCGTCGACCTCCCGCCGTTGCGACCAGGGCGCGTCGAGATAGCGATAGACGGTGACGTCCCGCGCGAACGGCGAGAACGGGCTGCCCGCCGGCAGCTTCACCGAGGTGGCGGGCAGGCCCAGATCGCTGGTGCGCTGGGCGTCCTCGAGATTGACGCTCAGGGTGACGCTGACCTTGCGGGCCAGGTCGCGGGTGATGGCGGCCTTGAAGCTCCCCTGCCCCAGCGACGGCAGCAGGCTGCGGTTGGCGGTGACGCCGGTCAGCTCGGGATTTCCCGCGCCGAGCGCGAAGGCCGACAGCGGGGCCGCCCCATCCGCCGCCAGGTCAGGCGCCCGGGTCAGGGTGACGCGGCCGCCGGCCAGGGCCGACAGGGCCGGGTCGATCTCGCTTCCGAACGGCGAGCCGGCGACATTGCCGACCAGGCCGTAGGGCGAGGTCGCCGAAGGGGCGCGGACGATGTCGCGCTCGGCCTCGAACAGGGTCGATTCCTGGCGCCAGTCGAAGCCCGCCGTGGTCCGCTCGTCGCCGGCCAGGCGGAACAGATCGCCGTCGACATGCTCGGCATGACGGCCCCCGCCCGTGACGCCGGTCTCCTCGGCCTCGACGGCGACCGAGGCGAAGCGCTTGCGCAGAATGAAGTTCACGACCCGCTGGTTGGGCCGGTAGCCGTAGGACAGGGCCGCGGCCGGCGACAGCACGTCCATGCGCTGGATGGCCTGGGCCGGCAGGCCGCTGATCTCCTGGAAGCCCGAGATGCGCCGGCCGTTGGCCAGGTAGATCGGCGGCGGGGCGTCGGGCTCGCCGGTCGAGATCTCGGCCTCCAGCAGCGCGACCAGTTCCTGGACGGTGCTGGCCCCCGTGCCCTCGATCTCGGCGGCGTCCAGGGTCAGGTCGGGCTGGACGGGGCCTTCGCTCTTGCCGCGCGGCGGGGCCTTGATCACCAGGCTGTCGACAAGGCCGGTCTGCTCGCTCTCGGGCGGCGTCGGGGTAACCGGTGTCTCCTGAACGGGCGCGGCGATCTGCAGGAGCGCCAGGACGCTGACCAGAACCATCAAAGCCGCCCCGACGCCGCGCGCTGAACCCGGGAATTCCCTAGGATGGGCGCGGTCGAGAGGCAAGGGGCGCGATGTCTCCTCCCCTTCCGGGGGAGGTGGCCCGGAGGGCCGGAGGGGGCAGCGCGGCATGAGCCGGAGATGCCCTCAGTCGCTCCGCGACAGCTCCCCCGGAAGGGGAGCAAAGTCCCCCTACTTCCGCTTCGGCGTGTAGGGCTTCTGCTCCCGCCAGGCCTGGGCGAACTTCTCGAGGTCCTGGTCCACCGTCTCCGGCAGGGTCACCACCAGGCGGGCCAGCAGATCGCCGCGCTTGCCCTTGGCGTCGGGCATGCCCCGGCCCTTGAGGCGCAGGGTCTGGCCGCTGTTGCTGGCCTTCGGGACATTCAGCATCACGGCGCCGTCGGGCGTCGGAGCCTCGACCTTGCCGCCCAGCACCGCGTCGGGGATCGAGATCGGCAGGTCCATGACCAGTTGATCGCCTTCGCGGCGATAGATCGGGTGCGGCTTGATCACCAGTTCGATCAGGGCGTCGCCGGCCCCGCCGCGTCCCTGGCCGCCCTGGCCCTTGAGGCGCAGGGTCTGGCCTTCCTGGGCTCCGACCGGAATGGTGACGTCGATGGTGCGGCCGTCCGAGAAGGCCACGCGCTTCTTGCCGCCCTTGATCGCCTCTTCCAGGTCGATATCCAGCCGCGCCTTGACGTCCGGCCCCTTGCTGGCGAAGCCACCCGCCTGGCCGCCGCCGCCGAACGGACCACGCCCGCCGCCCTGGTTGAACATGCCGCCGAACAGCTCGGAGAGATCGATCTCCGGGCCTTCCTCGCGGTGGAAGCCACCGCGCCCGAAGCCGCCGGCGTTGAACGGGCCGTTGCCGGGCTGGCCGCCGAAGCCGCGCATGGTCTCGCGCCCGTCGGCGTCGATCTGGCCCAGGTCGAACTTCTTGCGCTTCTCGGCGTCGCCCAGGATGTCGAAGGCGGCGCTGACCTGCTTGAACTTGTCCTCGGCCTTCTTGTCCCCCGGATTGGCGTCCGGATGGTGGGCCTTGGCGAGCTTGCGGAACGCCTTGCGGATCTCGTCCGCGGTCGCGGTGCGAGAAACGCCGAGTTCCAGATAGGGGTCGCGCGCCAAGGTAAGGATCTCTCCGGTGAAGGGCGTGTGGGTATCGCCCTCCATCTAGAACGTCCAGAGCGCTGCGCAAGAGCCTATGTGGCAATATTATCACAGCCCTGTCGTCCCCAGGCCTAGAACGAGGGGAGCGCCCCAGCCATAGAGCGCGCCGCCTTGCGTGACTTCAAGCCGCGCGGCGCCCGACGGCGCATCGGCGGTTCGCATGGCGGCCGTGTAGACGAAGGCGGGCGTTTCGACCTCGACCTCGCGCAGTACCGCGGTCCCGTCCAAGACCCGCACGCGATAGCGCTCGGCGCCTTCGGCGAGGGGCGGCTCGCCCTCCCAGACATCGCCGCCGACCCGGGCCCGGCGGATCCACGAGACCGCCGCGTCGCCGCCGACCAACCGCTTGCGCAGGTGGGCCGGGGCCAGGGGCCGTAGGGCCCGAGCGGTCCAGACGGTGGAGACCTCGGTCATCGCCGGACCCGACGGCGGCCCGCCCGCCGGCGCGGCGCGGACCAAGAGCGGCGCCCCACGCTCGAAGGCGGCGACACTCATCGGGACCACCGCCTCGTCCAGCAGCACCATCGGCGCGCCGGCTGGGATCAGGACCTCATTGGCCACGCCGTCGCGTTGGCCGCGCAGCAGGCCGGTGAGCCGCCAGACGTCCGGCGCGATCAGCGCGGCGGCCTGGAAGGCGATCACCTCCCAGTCGCCCGAAGGCGCTTGGATCGCCACGGCGTTCTCGCCCGCCAGGACGGCGGCCAGCGGCGCGGAGGCCAGGCTCGTTCCCTCCATGCGCACGGTCAGGCTCGCGGAGCGGTCCAGGCGGTGCGGCGAGGCCGGCGGCAGGTCGGTCAGGGTCTGGCCCAGCGTAGCCGGGGCGGTCAGGCGGGTGCGAACCGTCAGGGTCTCGACGCCCGAACCGGCATGGACGTCCAGCGGCCGCCAGGGCTCGCCAGCCGCCGCGACCAGGGGCCGGGCGTCGTCCGACAGCGTCCCGTCCGCCGGCAGGTCCAGCACATGCAGCACCGGCGGCGCGGGCGGCTCGCGCGGCGGGGCCGGGCTCCAGTCGACGCCGCCGCCGACGCCCTGTCCGACCAGGACCGGACCCAGGGTGGCGCGCGGCCGCTCGTCGAGGTCCAGGCGCAGCACCCGCCAGGTCGCGCCGTCCAGGGCCAGGCGGTCACCGGCCTCGAAGCGCAGGGCGGCCGAGGGCGACAGCCGCACGATCCGCGAGCGCCGCGCCGCCGCGTCGGCGGCCAGCATCCGGCGGGCCACCGCCTCGGCTTCCGAGGCCGTCAGCACGATCGGCGCGTCGGCGTCGCGGGTTCCCTGCCCCGCCTCGCGCCGCACGACCAGCGCCCCGACCTGATAGTCGCGGGCGGCGTCGATGAAGCGCAGGCGCAAGGCCTCGGCGGCGGGGTCGAGGGCGCGGGTCTGGGTCTCCGCCGGCCCGTCCTCGGGCAGGACCAAGTCGTCGTCGGCCAGGGCCGCCAGGGGCCGCCCCGAACGGCTCAACATCTTCACGTGGTCGCCCCGCTCGACCGGGTCCAAGGCGAAGGCCTCGGTCAGGGGCGACAGCGCATCGCGCAACCGCATCGGCCGGTCGAGCACATAGCCGCCGACCGCCCCGCCCGCCTCGCCGGGATCGATCGAAACGCCAGCCCGCGCGCCCAAGGCCTGGATCAGCTCGGGCAGCGGCGCGATCCCGGCCCGGCCGGTCAGCCAGTGGCCCAGCACCCAGTTGCCGCCATCGCTCCAGACGTCCGAGCGGGCCGGGAAGTCGGGGAACGGCCGGGCGTCCCAGCACCAGGCGCTGGCCGCCTCGACCATCGGCCCGCCATAGCTGGGCGACACCGGATTGGCGGCCGGATCGGCCAGCCAGGCCAGCACCGCCTCCAGATAGCGCCGCTGGCCGAAGTCGTCGCGCTCGCCGGTCGAATAGGGCGGCAGGACGCTCTCGGAGCTCTTGGGATCGACGAACAGGTTGGGCGAATTGGCCCCCTTGTCGACGGCCGGGCAGCCGAACTCGGTCAGGCGGATCGGCTTGGACTTCGGAACCCAGGCGGTCGGCGTGGCCGAGCGCACGCCGGCGGGCCGGTCGTGGTGCGGAGTGCTCCACCAGGCCTTCAGGTCCTTGGCGCGGAACATCCAGGCCTCGCCATGGGCGCCGTCGGTGATCGGGCTACGGGCCTGGCTGTCACGCGCGGCCTGGCTGACATAGTACCAGTCGAAGGTCTCGCCGCCCGTCAGGCCGGCGCGCAGATAGGCCGGGTCGTGCGGCCCCTCGAAGCCGGCGACGGCGTCCAGGTGCGCCTCGCCCTCGCGCCAGTCGGTGACCGGCGGGTACCAGTCGACGCCGACGAAATCGATGTTCGGGTCGGCCCACAGCGGGTCGAGGTGGAAGACCGCGTGACCGCCGCCCGGCTGGTGACCGAAATACTCGCTCCAGTCGGCCGCGTAGCCGAGCTTGGTCGCCGGACCGACGACGGCCCGCACCTCGGCGGCCAGAGCTTGCAGCTTGCCGACCGCCGGATAGGTCCCGCCCGCGCCGCGCGCGGTGGTCAGGCCGCGCAGCTCCGAGGCCAGCACGAAGCCGTCCACCCCGCCCGCCTGGGCCGCCAAGCTCGCCTGGTGCAGCACCATGCGGCGCAGGCCCCAGGTCCCGTCGAAGAAGGCGTTGACCTGGGTCGTCGCGGCGGCCGTCCCGTCGGCCCCGGACTCGCAGCTGATCCGGCCGCGCCAGGGATAGGCCGCCTGGCCGGCCGGCGGGTCCATCAGGATGAACGGATAGAGCGTGACCTTCAGCCCGCGCCGCTTCAGCTCGGCGATGGCCTGCAACACCACCGCGTCGGCCGGGGTGCCGCCATAGGCCGGCGCGCCGTCCTTCAGCGAGACCAGATGGGCGCCGCTTCGATCGACGCCGGCCACGCTCCAGGCGAGCGGCAGGGTGTCCTTGGCCGCCTGCTCGACGCCGGGCCGGATCTGGCACTGGCCGCAGCGCAGGTCGGTCCCGAACCAGGCGACGACCAGGGTCACGTGATCGACGTTCGGCAGTTGGGCTTGAAGCTGGTCGAGCGCGACGACCAGATCGGGTCGGCCTTCGCCGTTGTGGACGCTCTCGGACGCGGTGCGGGTCAGCCCCTCGCGGCGCAGCACCGCCTCGGTGGCGTAGACGAACTCGCCCGCGCCGGGGATCAGGCAGACGCCCTTCAGGCGCTCCTCCAGGCCCGGCGGCGCGTCGGGCGCGCGGGGGCGGCGAAACACCTCGAACGACAGCTGCGGCGGGCGATTTCCGTACGGCTCCAGGGCCAAGTCCTCGAACACCATATAGGCCACGCCGCGATAGGCCGGGGCCTGGCCCTCGATGGCGGCGATCAGCGGGTCGGGAAGCTGGTCCTCGGTCCCGCGATGCACGCGCAGGGTCGCAGCCGAAAGGTCCATGACCTTGCCGTCGGCCCAGACCCGGCCGATCCCGTCGATCGGGCCCTCGGCCACGGCGACGGCGAACGACAGGCTGTAGGCGTAGGCGGTGGTCTTCTGGCCCTTGGAACCGCCGACCCGACCCTCGACCCGGCGCTCGCGGAACCGCGCGGCCCAGATCACCTGCCCCCCGACCCGCGCCCGGCCGAACACGCAAGGCAGCGCCGCGCCCTCGGCCGCCCCGGTCAGGCGCAGCTCGGGGATGCGCGGACCGACCTGGCGGGCGGGGCTCAGGGCGCCGAGCGCCGCCTGGTCGACCATCGCGCCCAAGGCCGCACCGGCCACCGCCCCGAACGGGCCGCCGATCGCGGCGCCGACGCTGGAAAGGAGAACTTGGGCCATGTGGCCTCCTGGTCAGAGTGGAAACCTGAACGCCGCCACGCACCGCTCGCGCCACCAGCGGCCCAGGGCGCTCTCGACGCAGGCCCGGCCCCAGTAGGCGTGGATCATGCGGTCGGGCGCCGATTGGATCGCGCAGTGCTTGGCGATGGCGCCGGGCGCCA
>Ga0102591_1003569_pt1 | contig 13681 bp, 17 predicted proteins | sample AraplaCol_mCL_r2_2_FD_76860 | JGI IMG/M metagenome (GOLD analysis project Ga0102591, IMG submission 76860) | Arabidopsis root microbial communities from North Carolina, USA - plate scrape MF_Col_mCL_r2 (SPADES assembly) (version 2) | ecosystem: Host-associated > Plants > Roots > Endosphere... | reverse complement strand
GAATTTGCGGGCCGCTGTTGCAAGAAACGAACGATGAACGATCTGCCCTTCTGGAAGAGCAAGACGCTTGCCGAAATGACCATTGCCGAGTGGGAAAGCCTCTGCGACGGCTGCGGCCTCTGTTGTCTCAACAAGATCGAGGAATGGGATAGCGGCGATATCTATTTCACCTCGGTCAGCTGCAAGCTGCTCGACGGCGAAAGCTGTCGCTGCTCCAGCTATGAGAACCGCTGGGATTTCGTGCCGGACTGCGTGCAACTGACGAAGGAGAACGTGCCTGACATTGCCTGGCTGCCGCCCACCTGCGGCTACCGGCTGGTCAATGAAGGCCGCGATCTTTACTGGTGGCACCCGCTCGTCTCCGGCGACCCGGAGACCGTCCATGCCGCCGGCATTTCCGCGCGGGGCCGCACGATCAGCGAAAATGAGATCGATATCGACGATCTCGAGGATTATGTCGTCGACTGGCCGCTGACGGTGGGTGAGGAGAAGGACGAAGAGGAAGCCTAGAACAAGATGATTTTAGGCCGGGTCGGCCTAGAATCTGAATGCTGTTCTAACTTAAAGAGTTAGAGCATGATGTCGTCTGAAAACCGCTTACACTTTTCGGCATCATGCTCTAGGCGGGCTCAGGACTTTATTGCCGCGAGGAAGCGCCGCAGTTCCGTCTCGACATAGGCAGCCACCGGCCCGTCTGCGCCAAAACCCCACCAGAGCAGCGATCCCTGCCATTGCGACAGCATCAGCCGGGCGATTGTCTCCGGCGCCTTTGCCGATCCGAAACATCGGGCGATTGCCGCCGTCAGTGCCGCTCCCCAGGCGGCACCCCGGGCACGCAGCACCGGATCGCGGAAATCCTCGCGAAGCACCAGCAGTCCCTCGCCATAGGCGGCGGCATTATCGCCGTAATCCTGCGACAGGCCGACGAGCAGCGCGACGGCGCCTTCCGGCGTTTTCGGCACGGTCTCGGCAAGCCGCGCCGTTTCCGCATCCAGCCGGTCCCAGGCGTAAAGCAACGCGGCGCGCAGCATCGCCGCTTTCGTCGCGAAACGCTGCACCAGCGTCGAGCCGGAAAGTCCGCTCGCTTTCGCCACCGCCGCAAAGGTCGCCGCCTCCGGCCCCTCGGCGTGGATCAGCGCCAGCACCATGGCGAGAAGCTGTTCATCGGAAAGTGTGCGGCGACGCGGCATGAAATTCCTCTTGCATTCGCCTCCAATGTAAACGATCATTCGTTTATATACAAGCGGCGCCAGCTGGAGCAATTCCGGGAAAAGTGTGAAGCGGTTTTCCCTCCGGAATTGCGTAGAAACAAAGAGTTAACCCCGGGTGCTTACGGCGTGAAGGCCGTTCTAGCGTGGAGGATGGAGAAGTGACAGCGAACTTGCGGGAGAAAGTGGCCTTGGTGGCGGGTGCTACGCGCGGCGCCGGCCGAGGCATCGCGGTGGAACTCGGCGCCGCCGGCGCAACCGTTTACGTAACGGGGCGCACGACGCGCGCTAAGCAATCCGAATATATGAGACCGGAGACGATCGAGGAGACGGCCGAGCTGGTGACATCAGCCGGCGGCAGGGGCATTGCCGTTCAGGTGGATCATCTCGTCAAGGAACAGGTCGAGGCGCTGGTTGCCCGCATCCGCGGCGAAGCCGGCCGGCTCGATATTCTCGTCAACGACATCTGGGGCTGCGAGAAACTGTTCGAATGGGACAAGGCCGTCTGGGAGCATTCGCTGGACAAGGGCCTGCGTATGCTGCGGCTCGGCATCGAGACGCATCTGATTACCGCCCATTACGCCCTGCCGCTGATGATCGAGCGGCCCGGCGGGCTGCTGGTCGAGATGACCGACGGCACGGCCGAATACAATGCCACCCATTACCGGCTGTCGCCCTTTTACGACCTCGTCAAAACCGGTGTCACCCGCATGGCCTGGGCGCATGCGCAAGATTTGGCGAAACACGGCGCCACCGCCGTTTCGATCACGCCCGGTTGGCTGCGCTCCGAAATGATGCTGGATGCTTATGGCGTCAGCGAGGAGAACTGGCGCGAGGCGACGAAGGTGCAGCCGCATTTCGCCATTTCCGAAACCCCGCATTTTGTCGGCCGCGCCGTTGCCGCTATCGCTGCCGATCCCGACCGCGCCCGCTGGAACGGACAATCGCTATCGAGCGGCGCGATCGCCAAGACCTATGGCTTCGACGATATCGACGGTTCGCGGCCGGATTGCTGGCGCTACATGGTGGAAGTGCAGGAGCCCGGCAGACCGGCGGATGTGACGGGCTATCGCTAGAACCTTTCGAGAAAGGCTCTGCGAATCCGCTCACACCTTTCGGCATCATGCTCTGGAGCAATTCCAGGAACAGAAGGCTAGAGCGGCTCTGCGCTTCCGTGAAGGCTAAACCGCTCTAGGGCCTTGTTATCGTGCGGCGGCGAGGCGCGCTGCGTCGCGAAACGAGACCAGTCGCTTCGTCTGTTCGTCCCACAGCACCAGCTTGACGCAACGCAGGCTTTCCATGAGCGTGATGCGGCCCATATCGGCAAGCTCAGGATGGTCTCGCAGCACCTCCGGCAGCCGGTAGTAAGGCACCCGGCTCGACAGATGGTGCACGTGGTGGATGCCGATATTGCCGGTGATCCAGCGCAGCACTGGCGGCAGGTCGTAATGCGAGGCACCGTGGAGGGCCGCATGCTGGAACTGCCAGTCCGGCTTCTTCGACCAATGTGTTTCCTCGAATTGGTGCTGCACGTAGAATAACCAGACGCCGGCAGCACCTGCCAGTAGCACGGTCGGCAGATGCACCAGCAAAAAGGGGACGATTCCGACCGCCCAGATCAGCAGCGCGGCGACCAGCGCGATGGCAAGATTGGTCGCCATGGTCGAGACCCAGGGCAGGGCGCCGGAGCGCATCATGCCGAAAGGCAGGCGCTGCTTGAAGAGGAACAGCCAGGCCGGTCCGATCCCGAACATCACGATTGGATGCCGGTAGAGCCGGTAACCAAGCCGGCCCCAACGCGACAGCGCGTTGTATTCGGCGATCGTCAGGGTTTCGATGTCGCCAACGCCGCGTTCGTCCAGGTTTCCGGCCGAGGCGTGGTGTTCCGCATGCGCCCGGCGCCAATAGTCGTAGGGCGTCAGCGTCAGGATGCCGATCGTGCGTCCAACCCAGTCGTCGACGCGGCGACGGGCGAAAAACGAGCCGTGGCCGCAATCATGCTGGATCATGAACAACCGGAGCAGGAAGGCGGCGGCGGGAAGGACGAGGATCAGGCCGGGCCAGAAGCTGTAATGAACCGCTGCCCAGGCAGCAGCCCAGAACAGCGCGAAAGGGATGACGGTGACGACAAGCTCGAAAGCGCTGCGTCCGGCTCGTGGCTGGCGATATCCGGCAAGGATCTTCAGCCAGCGTTTTTCAGCGAAAAGCTCGGCATTCCCTCGGGATCGCTCCGGATTTTCGTCAGACTCGCCCAAAGGGGCCACCTGGATTTCCTCGCACTCGCTGCGGCGCGCAGATTCGATCACAGAGTGACGCCGTGAAAGGCCGCGATGGCCGAAAGGCCGAGTGCAATCACTACGGCCGAGCGAATGAGGAAGAGCGGATAGTCGAAGTGGTACATTGTATGAAGAGTGGTCATGGTTGCAGCAATTCCTTTTTCGAGAAGATGTCAATGGGTGATGATGTCACGCCAGCGTGTCCGACAGGACGCGCTATCACTTGCGCCGTTACGCGCAGCGAGGGCGAGAGTGGCGGCTCGATAAGAGGTTCTATTTCTTTGGAGCACTGCCCTGCGGGGCGGTTTTGGTCGCCGTCTTCATCTGGTTGGCGAATGTGCTTTCCACCTTCGCTTCCTGCTTGTCCTTCTTCGGCTTCCGGACCTCGCGATTGCTTCTTACCTGTCCTTTTGCCATGGATAAAATCTCCCTTTAGATCGAAATTGAAAGCCGCAGCCTGCGTGGTATTCGCCCCGTTTGTCGGTCGCGATCGAGATCGCGGGATCGTCATGAGGGGCAACCCGACAACACCGGGCCGCAGGGATGGAATGAAAATGATGCCTGCTGAAACCGCATCGCTGTCTGGAGGCGGATGACCGGAGAGGTCACCGAAAGCCAAACCCGACGTTGATACGGGACGTCACCATGCTTTCGCGATCGGGAAAATGGCGGGCCGGAAATCCGGTCACCGCAAATGCCGCATCGGCCAAATCAGCGAGCCCTCCTTATAGAGTAAAATTGAGGTGCCATTAAGGCCGTCGCCGCAGGAAAGCCATATTTCCACAGGGCATAACGCCTGTCGCACAAAAACTATGCAGCGGTTTTGCGATCACGACATGCGTGAAAACAAAGAGCTGAAGCGCGAGGAGCGAATCTGAAAGATTGCGACCGCCTTAGTCATTCACCGGAAACAGGCGGATCAGCTTCGTTCTTTCCATCTCCGCCAGGCCTGATGTCGACATGATGCCGCGGGCCAAACAGAGTTCTATGTCCCGTCCGATATCGAGCGGCACCAGCATACCGCCGGCCTTGAGCAGGCGGTCTGTCATCGACAGAAGCAGATCCACTTTCGCCTGGCAGCCATCGATTTCCAGGAGCGCCACCCGGCGCTCCCTGTCGATGTCTGCGAGATCCCTAGCCTGTTGCCGTTGTTGGTAAGCCCCGAATTGCACCCATCCGAAATAACCGGTCGCTACGACGCAGATACAGAGCAAGAGGATTTTCCGCACAATAATCCTTCGGAGCCGGGCGGCTCGCTTGCCTCTACAGCGCCGTGCGTCTTTTTAGACGCGCAAAGGACGCTGTAGCACTTTGAATTGCTGCATAATTTTGCCCTTAAATCGATTCCGATTTAAGGAGTTATGTAGCGGAGGATTTCCTGGTTTCTCCGAGTGACGGAAATGCTCAATCTTTTTGTTTTTGCGCTATCCGGAGGCAAAACCGCTGCGCACTTTTGCTGGTACTGCTCTAGCCGACAGCGCGTCTTTCGCGGGGTAATCCCTGTATCGCATATCGGTTAAAGACGGGGGTTACCGGTTTCGGCGGCGTCTTCAGCTTGCCGAAATGGTGTTCGAGCGCTTGTGAGAGCAAGGCCGGCGAGGTGACGCCCTCTTCGAACAGCCTGATCAACAGTATGGCCGCGACGTTGAAGACACGTTCGTTGCCGATCAGGATTTTGGCGTCGTAGCCGGCGTCGTCGAGCACGCCCTGCAGCATGTCGAGATCGGACGAAGTCAGATGCGGCTTTTCGAAAGTGGAAGACATCGGTCCTCCTTTCATCGGGGCAAGGGTATAAAAACCCTCAGTCGGCAGCGCCCGTACACTGGCTGCCGAAGTTGCGACCATGCGCCTTTCACCCAGGCAACGCAACGGGATTCTTGCAGCAAATATCGCTGCGGTTGATGAGTAGCCCGCACCGGTCAGGGTGCGGGCCGATGACGGTCATTCCGCCGCCTGATAGATGGGCCTCCGGGCGGCCGATCTCCGCGGACCGGCGGCTGCAAGCAGGGTGATCGCCACCGCAAGCAGCGCCACGAAAGCGATGCCGGCGATATAGGGGTTCCAGCCGAAATGTGGCGCGGCGCCGAAGACTGCCGAGGCGGCCGCGAGCACGATGCCGCCACCGATCTGGAAGGAGGCGAAAAGCAGTCCGGAGGCGAGCCCTGACTTGTCGTCTTCCACGTCGGAAAGAGCCGCGACCTGCACCGAGGGGTAGGTCATGGCGTAGCCGAGGCCGAGCGGGATCTGCGAAAACAGCACGAGTAGGATCGGGTCGACATGTCCGAGTGCTGTCACCCAGAAGATATAGCTGAACGCCTGCAGGCCGACACCCGCCGCCATCAGCCCGGTGGCGCCGCGGTTTTGCGCGAGCGTCGCAAAACGTGGCGCCAGGAACATCACGAAGACGCCGCCAAGCGCAAAGCAGAAGCCGGTGGTGAAGGCCGACCAGCCGATGACGTTTTGATAATAGAGTGTCGCCAGGAACTGGAAGCCGACATAGGCGCCCTGGAAGAGAGCGGCGATGGCATTGGCATGCCGGAGCTTGGCCCGGCGGAACATGCCGAGCGGCACCATCGGATCGGCATGCCGCGCTTCGACCACGAGGAAGAGCAGAATCAGCACCAGCGAAGCCAGCAGCGAACCCCAAGTCGGGAAGGCTTGCCAGCCGGCGGCCGCAGCATTGGTGATGCCGAAGACGAAGAGCAGCAGCCCTGGCGTGATCGTCAGCGCGCCGGCCCAGTCGAAACTGGGCCGCGGTCCCGTCCTTTTGGGGTCGGCTGGCAGCGCCAGCGGCGCCAGAAAGAGTGTCAGGATGGCGACGGGCGCGCCCATGACAAGCGTCGCCCGCCAGCTGAAGATCGTCGCGGCACCGCCGAGCACCATGCCGAGCACGAAGCCGGTGGCGCCGGTAGAGGCGAAGACGCCGAGCGCCTTTGCCCGCGCGGTTCCCTCGCCGAAGACGGAGAGCAGCAGCGCAAGGGCTGCAGGCGCGGTGAAGGCAGCCGCAATGCCCTTGATCAATCGGGCGGCGATCAGTGTCGGCCCGCTATCGACGAAGCCGCCGGCGATGCTGGCGCCGGCAAAGATCGCCAGCGACCAGAGGAAGACGCGGCGATGGCCGAAGACGTCGGCGACGCGGCCGCCAAGCAGCAGGAAGCCGCCATAGCCGAGCACATAGGCGCTGACGGCCCATTGCAGCGATGTCGCCTCCATGCCGAGTTCGGCCTGGATGGCAGGCAAGGCAACGCCGATGGTGGAAACGTCCATGGCGTCGAGGAAATTGGCGGTGCAGAGCAGCAGCAATGCCAGCCCCGCCCCGCTTCGCGATTTGGAAAGAGTCATCGAAATCGTTCCTTCTTTACTGTCGCCTCATCGGGGGAGGTTGCCGGGCGGCAGGGAACGAGAAAATGTACAGCTTCCTTTCCTATTGCAAATTGATAGTAGCCATGCCAGGTATTACTAACGATGATGAATGACGCCACGCTTCGCAAGATCGACCTCAATCTCCTGCTGGCCTTTTCGGTGCTGATGCAGGAGCGCAATGTCAGTCGCGCCGCCGAGCGCCTGCTGCTCGGTCAGCCGGGCCTGTCGGCCGCATTGCGGCGCCTGCGCGAAGCGCTGGACGATGAGTTGTTCGTGCGTGTCGGCCGCGGCCTGCAGCCGACGCCGCGCGCCCTTTCCATTGCTCCGGCGATCGAGGATGCGCTGTCGGGCATCGAGCGCGCCATCCGCCCACAGGCCGAATTCGATCCGGCAAGCTGGCAGGGCGAGTTCCGCATCGGCATGTGCGACAATCTTGAATCGGCCTTCTTCGGCCCGCTCGCCGCCCGTCTTCTCCAGCTTTCACCCGGCGCCCGGCTGATCGGCATCGCTTCCGAAAAGCGCGATGCCGCACGCCGGCTGGATGAAGGCGTCTTCGATTTTAGCGTCGCGATGCATGACGAACCCGCCTCCTGGCACATTCGCGCGCCGCTGTTCGACCAAGTCTCGATCTGCATCTACGATGAAGCTCAGCTCGGGCTGAAGGCGCCGTTGAGCCTCAAGGATTTCGCCAATGTCGCGCATGTCACCGTCTCGTTCGAAGGCAACACCTCGACCGGTATCGACATGGCGCTGAACCGCACCGGCGATGTGAGACAGGTGGTGGCGACCGTCCCGCGCTTTTCCGCTCTGCCGATGGTGCTGAAGGCGATGCCCGCCATTGCCACCGTGCCGGAATCGATCGGTCGCTGCATGGCGCAGTTACATGGGCTGATGCTTTGCGAGCCGCCGCTTTCGCTGCCGACCGATTCCGTGACGATGCTTTATCGCCGAGTCGACCAGACGGACGGCCGGGCGCGCTGGTTCCGTCGCCTGTTCATCGATGTAGCCAATAAGGCGCTCGAAGCTTCCGGCTGCTGCGTATCCATTCCGAGAGCCGCTGCCTGACGGTCCGTTATAGCTCGCCTTTGTGGAAATAGGCTTCGAGGCGATAGCCGTCGGGGTCGATGATGAAGGCGGCATAATAGAAGCGCCCGTAATCCGGCCGGATACCCGGTTCACCATTATCCGTGCCGCCAGATGCGACGGCCGCCGCGTGAAAGGCATCGACCGCAGCCTCATTCGGGGCGACGAAGCAGAAATGCAGCCCGGATCGCATGTCGGCAACAACAGGTTGTTCAACCTGCATCACCCAGAGCCCGACCGTTTCCAGGCCGTAGCCAATCGTGGTGTCGGAATTGGAGAGGCGCTCATATCCGAGCGGCTTTAGCGCCGCATCGTAGAAACGGCGGGCTCTTTCCAGGTCTTTTACGCCGATGGAAATATGATCGAACATGGACTGCGAAACTCCCTATCTTCCGCTAATGACTGCTCACACCCAAGATGGCTCGACGCCAACATCTTTCAACCGCTGTTCTAAAGCATGTCGCGCAAAAATGTGTGGGATAGGCAGCCCCACGACTGCTGCCGCCTGCGGCAAAGCCTGCGGCCGGACATTGCCGCATCCACCCAGGTCTCGTTCTAAACAGCGCCCTCGGCGACGCTTTGCATCTGCTGCAGCTCCGTCACCTCATAGGTCCAGACTCGAAACGCCTTCAGCACATGCGGTCCGAAGGAATTGATGAGCGGTATGTCGGCGGCATCGCGCCCGCGTGCGACGATGATGCGACCGATCCGCGGTGTGTTGTTGCGCGGATCGAATGCATGCCATGCACCGTCAAGGAAGACCTCGATCCAGGCGCTGAAGTCCATCGGATCAACGACGGGAATGCCGATGTCGCCGAGATGACCATTGATATATCGGGCAGGAATGTTGAGGCAACGGCACAACGCCACCGCGAGATGCGCAAAGTCGCGACAGACGCCGACACGCTCGTGGAACGCCTCGAAGGCTGTCCGCGTCGATCGCGCCTGCATGTAGTCGAATTGGATATGGCCGTGAACGAAGTCGCAGATCGCCTGAACGCGGCCCCAGCCGGGTGAGACGGTGCCGAACATATCCCACGCAATTTGACTGAGACGATCCGTTTCGCAATAGCGGCTGCCCATCAGGTAGACGAGGCAATCATCCGGCAACTCCGAAACCGGGAGTTCCCTGGCGCCTGGCAGCGACCTGTCCGGTTTGCCGTCGTCTTCGATCGTCGCATCGCCCCATATGGTCAGGTCGCCCGTCGGGGCAACCAGCCGAAGACAGCGGTTGCCGAAGAGGTCGCGATAAGTCGAAGTGGGAACATTGGGCGTGGTGAATACCGTTTCCGGAATTCTGATGTCGGCCGCACGATCCTCATGCACCGACAACAGACATACCAATGCGGTCGGCTGCGGGCAGGTCAGCGTCATTTCATAGCCGTAACGGATCAACATGGAGCGTTCTCGCGCGTCCGGATCCGTCTAGCGGAAATCCGCCGCAGTTAGAGTATAGAAGGCGCGGCGGCGGTAGGAATAGGCTTTGTGCGCCACGTCCTGAATGGAGTTGCGCAGGGCGTCGAAGGAGGAAAGCCACCTCGTTTCCGAAGGCTCGGTTCTTTGCAATGCGGCATCGGATTTCGCCAGTGCGCCAACCTCGATGAAGAACAACACCTGGAACATGCCGTCATGGCCGACGAAGCGCACAGCATTTCTCACAGCATCGAAGCTTCGGCTTTGGTTCAGAAAAGCTAGCGCCATGGTTGGACCGGCGGGCTCTTACGAGCACTCCGAGCGGCGCCCGACAGCCTCAACCATTCCTTCCGGTATCCTATGTTGAGGAGATTGAAGGACATCATGTCTTTCCCGGCCTCCGAACGGCTCTTGCCGATCATGGCATGGTCGGCGTGTACGGGAACGCTTGCAGAAACACGATAGACGGTCCACGAACGGGCGGATTCGATCCGGCGGTCGTGTTCGATCTCCATGGAGTAGCGGCCGGGCGCTTCCCATGTGTGGACGGCAAATGCATTCCGTCTTCGTTCGGCTTCGTCTCCATGGCTGTTCACGATGTCAACCTTTCGTCATTCGGGCCGCGGCCTTGGCCAAACGTCCTCTCGATCAGTGTTGCGCCGCTGCCGGCGGGCGATAGGTTTACCAGTTCCAGGCTATCTTCCGTCGCGACCCGCTCATGACGTTCATCGTCACTACGGATGCGGTATTGCAGCACATTTCCTCTCAGAGGCAGCGTGGCGGTAATGCGGTATGTGTCGGGAAGCTTGGAGGGAACGACCAAGAACCCGTCCTTCACCCGGACAGTCTGCCCCACCTTGAAGATATGTGTTGCTGCCTCGCGCCGGACTGAGCGTCCATTGCGTTGCGGGATGCGCGTAGCGGTCATGACGGTTTGTGGTCCTTTTCGAGCACGGTTTCGAGATCTGACAGGTGGATAGGCATCATCTGCTGCGTCGAACTCTGCGCGGCGATCGCCGGCAGGTGGATGAAGGCGCCGACCCGTCGCCAGGCAAGCCTGGAAACGCTTTCGATCAATTCCTCGTCATAATCGACGCGGTATTCTCCGGCTGGCTGCGCCGCGTCGAAACCGGGCAGGCGGAATGGGGATGAAAAGCGGACGACGGTTTGTGTGGTGCGACTTGTCACTGCTGAGGCCTCCGCAGGAATACACCGATGCGTTTCCTGTATCGTTGAGATCCGAACCGGACGAACTCGAGTCTGCCGGTACATCCGCGGTCAGCGCCAAGCTCATTCCGGATCGGAACAGGCGAACTCAACGCCGGAACGACGTCATGGATCGCTGTCGAGAATTCAGTGGTGATGGCGGGTCGTAGTTCTCTGACACCGCGAAGCCAAGTTGGCCAAATCGACGAGACCTATCATTGCGCCTCTATTGAGTTTAAATCAAGATAAATTCTGATTTATCTATAAAAAACGCCAAATTAACTCTTCGTTCAGGAAAATAAAATGAAGCGAGATGGCGTATAAAATTCTATTCATTTCCTGATTATTACAAAATATCCGGTCGGATTGATTTCCTGAATATCTCAAAAAAATTCCTCCGCGAATAATATTTCTTGGCACTCCTATCAATCGAGTGCCACGAGTGTTATTTATGAGTTGCAGCCGCCATACGCGCCGGCAGCAGAAAGACCTCTATGAAATTCCGTTCACTTCACGACCGCGTCGTCATTCGACGTGCGGAAGGCGATGTCAAATCCAAGGGCGGGATCATCATTCCAGACACCGCCAAGGAGAAGCCGCAGCAAGGCGAAGTGGTCGCAGTCGGCCCGGGCCTGCGCGACAAAAGCGGCAATCTGGTCCCGCTCGATGTCGAGGTCGGTGATCTCATTCTGTTTGGAAAATGGTCGGGGACAGAGGTCACGATCGATGGCGAAACCCTTCTGATCATGAAGGAGACCGACATCATGGGCATCGTCGAAAAGACCGAGGCGGCTGCCGACAAAGCCGCCTGAGAGTCGAATTTGTGACCGCATCTCAAGACTGAACTGGGAAGAAATATCATGTCTGCCAAGGAAATCAGATTCTCCAACGACGCGCGCGACCGCCTGCTGCGCGGCGTCGAATTGCTCAACAACGCCGTCAAGGTGACGCTTGGCCCGAAGGGTCGCAACGTCGTCATTGACAAGGCCTATGGCGCACCGCGCATTACCAAGGACGGCGTCAGCGTCGCCAAGGAGATCGAGCTCGCGGACAAGTTCGAGAACATGGGCGCGCAAATGGTGCGCGAGGTGGCTTCGAAGACCAATGATCTTGCCGGCGACGGCACGACGACGGCAACGGTGCTCGCCGCCTCCATATTCCGCGAAGGCGCAAAGCTCGTCGCTGCCGGCATGAACCCTATGGATCTCCGGCGCGGCATCGATCTCGGCGTTACCGCCGTCGTCAAGGAAATCAAGGCGAGGGCGATGAAGGTCAAATCGTCAAGCGAGATCGCCCAGGTCGGCACCATTGCCGCCAATGGCGACGCCGCCATCGGCGAGATGATCGCCAAGGCGATGGACAAGGTCGGCAATGAGGGCGTCATAACAGTCGAAGAGGCGCGAACCGCCGAGACCGAACTCGACGTCGTCGAGGGTATGCAGTTCGACCGCGGCTATCTCTCACCCTATTTCGTCACCAATGCCGAGAAGATGCGCGTGGAACTGGAGGATCCCTATATCCTCGTTCACGAGAAGAAACTCGGCAGTCTGCAGGCGATGCTGCCGATCCTGGAAGCCGTCGTACAGACCGGCAAACCGCTGCTCCTCATCTCGGAGGACGTCGAAGGCGAGGCGCTGGCGACGCTTGTTGTTAACAAGCTGCGCGGCGGCCTGAAGGTCGCAGCCGTCAAGGCGCCGGGTTTCGGTGATCGCCGTAAGGCCATGCTGGAAGACATTGCCGTGCTCACATCAGGCCAGATGATTTCCGAGGATCTCGGCATCAAGCTCGACAACGTCACGCTCGATATGCTCGGCCACGCCAAGCGCGTGCTGATCGACAAGGAATCCACCACGATCATCGACGGCTCCGGCGAGAAAGCGGCCATCCAGGCACGTATCCAGCAGATCAAGGCGCAGATCGAGGAGACTACCTCCGATTACGACAAGGAAAAGCTGCAGGAACGCCTGGCGAAACTCGCCGGCGGCGTCGCGGTCATCCGCGTCGGCGGCGCGACCGAGACGGAGGTCAAGGAAAAGAAGGACCGCATCGACGATGCGCTGAACGCCACCCGTGCGGCGGTCGAAGAGGGCATCGTGCCCGGCGGCGGCGTGGCACTGTTGCGCGCCAAGTCGGCGCTCACGGGCCTGACCGGGGAGAACGCCGACGTGACGGCGGGCATCTCGATCGTGCTCAGGGCGCTCGAAGCGCCGATCCGGCAGATCGCCGACAATGCCGGGTTCGAGGGCTCCATCGTCGTTGGAAAACTCGCGGGCAGCAATAACCACAATCAGGGCTTCGACGCACAGACGGAGACCTATGTCGATATGATCGAGGCCGGCATCGTCGATCCCGCCAAGGTCGTGCGCACCGCTCTGCAGGACGCCGGCTCGATTGCGGCGCTTCTGATCACCGCCGAGGTGATGATCGCTGACATTCCCGCAAGAGACTCCGCCCCTGCAGCCGGAAATGGCGGCATGGGCGATATGGGATACTGAGAACAGCCTGAACCGTCCGGCGTGGCCGGACGGCGCAACCCGAACAATAGACAGGGAGAATTCCAATGTCCGTTCAGAGCAGCAGCAAGACATCGATCACCCAGCGTTTCGACAGTTACCAGCCATCCAAGACGCTTCTCGTCTGGGCCTGCGTCGTCACGGCAATCGCCACGATGATTATCGGCTTCAGCTGGGGAGGTTGGGTAACAGGCGGCACGTCAAGCAAAGCGGCAGCCGCCGCCGGCGACGTTGCACGCGGAGAACTGGCGTCCGCCATTTGCGTCGAACGGTTCAATGCGGCGCCGGATGCGGGCGCTAAACTGATCGAGTTCAAAGCGATTACCGAAGGCTACAAGCAGCGTCAGTTCGTCGAGGCCGGCGGTTGGGCGACCATGCCTGGGCAGACCTCACCCGACAGCCGAAGTGTTCAGGCCTGCGCCACCGCGCTTGCCATCTGACACCATTTTTCAGAGCGCTCCGATATGTGTGCGGAGCGCTTCCACTCTCAAAGCAGGAAATGACCCAATGATCCGTTTTGTGAAAAAGAGCGACCCGCAGCCACCCGCAGACGACGCCGGCGACAACCGCTTCCAGAAAATCCGCGAGGCAGCTGCCGACGAGCATAAGAAGGCCGCCA
>Ga0102591_1003567_pt1 | contig 13684 bp, 7 predicted proteins | sample AraplaCol_mCL_r2_2_FD_76860 | JGI IMG/M metagenome (GOLD analysis project Ga0102591, IMG submission 76860) | Arabidopsis root microbial communities from North Carolina, USA - plate scrape MF_Col_mCL_r2 (SPADES assembly) (version 2) | ecosystem: Host-associated > Plants > Roots > Endosphere... | reverse complement strand
CCTACAAGCTGGAGGAGCTGGTCGAACGCGACCGGCTGCTCAAGCCGGGCATGGTCGTGGTCGACCTGGGCGCCGCCCCGGGCGGCTGGTCCCAGTGGGTCCGGCAGGAGCTCGACCGCCTCGACGCGGCCCGGCCGGGCCGCGTGATCGCCCTGGACATCCTCGAAATGCCGTCCCTGGCCGGGGTCGAATTCCTTCATGGCGATTTCAGGGAGGATGCGGTCCTATCCCAGCTGGTGGGCGCCCTGAACGGACAGGTCGTGGACCTTGTCCTGTCCGACATGGCCCCCAATAAGAGTGGCGTGGACGCGGTCGATATGCCCCGGGCGATGTACCTCTCGGAGCTGGCGATGGACTTCGCCGACCAGCACCTGCGTACCGGGGGCAACTTCCTGATCAAGTTGTTCCAGGGGGTTGGCTTCGACGAGTACGTGAAGGAACTGCGCCGGCGCTACGATCGGGTCGTGATCCGCAAGCCGGAGGCCTCGCGCAAGCGGTCCCCGGAGGTATACGCGCTGGCACAGGGCAAGCGCGCGGTAATGAAGTAAGGTTCGAAAAGGTTGTACGGCGACGCCCATTCATGTGGCGCGCCGCCCCCGCTGCAACGCGCCGCAGGCGCCAGGTAGGAACTGAATGAACGATTTGGCCAAGAATCTGCTGCTCTGGGTGATCGTCGCCGTCGTGCTGATGGTGGTCTTCCAGGCGTTCGGGCCGCGCGGTGCGGGCGGGAGCGAACCGCTTCCGTACGACCAGTTCGTCCATCAGGTCCAGCAGGACAAGGTGAAGCAGGTGAAGATCGCCGACGATGGCGCGACCATCACCGGCATCAATTCCGACGGCTCCAAGTTCACCACCTACAAGCCGAAGGACGACAAGGATCTGGTCAACGACCTGATCAACCACAAGGTCGCCATCGAGCAGCAGCCGCCGCAGAGCGGCCCGTCGATCCTGTACATCATCATCAACGTGCTGCCCTGGCTGCTGTTCATCGGCATCTGGGTGTATTTCATGCGCCAGATGCAGCAGGGCGGCAGCAAGGGAGCGATGAGCTTCGGCCGTTCGCGCGCCAAGCTGCAGGGTGAGGACCAGGTCAAGGTCACGCTGGCCGACGTCGCCGGCTGCGACGAGGCGAAGGAAGAAGTCGGCGAGCTCGTCGAATTCCTGCGCGATCCCTCCAAGTTCCAGAAGCTGGGCGGCAAGATTCCGCGCGGCGTGCTGATGGTCGGCCCGCCGGGTACCGGCAAGACGCTGCTGGCGCGCGCGATCGCCGGCGAGGCGAAGGTGCCGTTCTTCAGCATCTCGGGTTCCGACTTCGTCGAGATGTTCGTGGGCGTCGGCGCCAGCCGCGTGCGCGACATGTTCGACCAGGCCAAGAAGCACGCGCCGTGCATCATCTTCATCGACGAAATCGACGCGGTCGGCCGCCATCGCGGCGCGGGCCTGGGCGGTGGTCATGACGAGCGCGAGCAGACGCTCAACCAGCTGCTGGTCGAGATGGACGGTTTCGAAGGCGGCGAAGGCGTGATCGTGATCGCCGCGACCAACCGCCCCGACGTGCTCGACCCGGCGCTGCTGCGTCCGGGCCGCTTCGACCGCCAGGTCGTGGTGGGCCTGCCGGACGTGAAGGGCCGCGAACAGATCCTGCGCGTGCACATGCGCAAGCTGCCGCTGCACGACGACGTCGATCCGATGACGATCGCGCGCGGCACGCCGGGCTTCTCCGGCGCGGACCTGGCGAACCTGTGCAACGAGGCGGCGCTGTTCGCCGCGCGCGAGAACGCAAAGGACGTGCGCATGGAGCACTTCGACCGTGCGCGCGACAAGATCCTGATGGGCGCCGAGCGTCGTTCGATGGCGATGAGCGAGGACGAGAAGCGCAACACCGCCTATCACGAGGCCGGTCACGCCATCGTCGGTCGCGTCGTTCCGGAGCACGACCCGGTCTACAAGGTCACCATCATCCCGCGCGGTCGCGCGCTGGGCGTGACGATGTACCTGCCGGAGGGCGACAAGTATTCGCTCAACCGCGTCGCCATCGAATCGCAGCTGTGCTCGCTGTACGGCGGCCGCGTTGCTGAAGAGCTGATCTTCGGCGCCGACAAGGTCACCACCGGTGCGTCCAACGACATCGAGCGCGCCACTAAGATGGCCCGCAACATGGTCACCAAGTGGGGCCTGTCGGAGCTGGGTCCGATCACCTTCGGCGAGGAAGAGGACGAGGTGTTCCTGGGTCGTTCGGTCACGCAGCACAAGAACGTGTCGAACGAGACCGCGCGCAAGATCGACGAAGTCGTTCGCGACATCCTCGACAAGGCCTACGGCCGCACCACGCAGATCCTCAAGGACAACCTGGACAAGCTGCACGTGATGGCCGATGCGCTGCTGCAGTACGAGACCATCGACGCCAAGCAGATCGACGACATCATGGCCGGCCGCAAGCCGGGCCCGCCGGCCGACTGGTCGAAGTCGGGCAAGACGCCGAAGGACGACGGCGAGCGTCCGGGCACGATCGGCGGGCCTGCGGCGCAGACCTGATCGACAATCGAAGCAGCGAAAAGGCCGGCCCAGCGCCGGCCTTTTTCTTTTTGTAGCCCGGGTAAGCGAAGCGCACCCGGGTCGCGGCGACCGTTTCACAAGAGCCCTCGTACGTGAACGGTGCAACGAGCTGCGGCGCGTTCATCGCCATGGGGACTCAATTGCCTGGTGGCGCGGTGCGCTGCGCTTACCCGGGCTACAACCGCATCTCGCTCGCCGTAAGATCACGGCTTCCTCCGCGACGACGGCCGCCATGTTCGACACCACGCCCACCCTGGACTGCAACGGCCGCACGCTCACGCTCGATCGCCCGCGCGTGATGGGCATCGTCAATGTCACGCCGGATTCGTTCTCCGACGGCGGCGCGCACGACACGCTCGAAGCGGCCGTCGCGCACGGCCTGAAGCTGGCGGAGGAGGGCGCGGACCTGCTCGACATCGGCGGCGAGTCCACGCGTCCCGGTGCGGCGGACGTATCGCTGGAAGAAGAACTGCGCCGCACGATTCCCGTCATCGAACGACTGGCGAAACAAACATCGCTGCCGATCTCCATCGACACGTCGAAGCCCGAAGTGATGCGCGCGGCCATCGAAGCAGGCGCGGGCATGATCAACGACGTCTACGCGCTGCGTCGCGAAGGCGCGCTCGATGCGGCCGCCGGACTCGGCGTGCCCGTCGTGCTGATGCACATGCAGGGCGAGCCGCGTTCGATGCAGGACGCGCCGCAGTACGACGACGTCGTCGCCACCGTGCATCGCTTCCTCGCCGAGCGCATCTTCGCCGCGGAGATGGCCGGCATCGCGAAGAAGAAGATCATCGTCGATCCGGGTTTCGGCTTCGGCAAGAACACGCAGCACAACCTCGCCCTGCTCGCGCAACTGGAACGTCTTGCAGAGCTGGGCGTTCCGGTGCTCGCCGGATTGTCGCGAAAGCGCACGATCGGCGAGATCGTCGGCCGCAGCGATCCACGCGAACGCGCGGCCGGTTCCGTCGCCGCGCACCTCATCGCCGCGCAGCGCGGCGCGAAGCTGCTGCGCGTGCACGACGTCGCCGCGACGGTGGATGCGTTGAAGGTGTGGGATGCCATCGCCTCGCAGGCGATGCCGCGTGCGAAGAGCACGCCGTCGATGCCGAAATGGCCGGACGACGAATGAGATGTCGCTCGTCGTATGTGTCGACGTATGAATCCGATAGCGACGCATAGCCGCAGCAGGCCGTTCTCCCGTTCGTCGGCGCTGACGCCAGAACGAGGGTGGTGCGCGGCCAGCCACAGTCGCCCGGCCTCTCTCGACTACGCCATCAAGATCGACACCGCCGAACACGACGCCAACCTCAAGTTTCGCGGCGAAACAGTCGCATGGAACACGTTGCCCGAACTTCCGAAGCTAGACGCCCCTATGCAAAATGGATTAAGGCATGGCGTACCGCGCGGAAGTGAGGTTCAGATTTGAAGTAGAGGGACGGCCACTCGATGTCGTCCGCTTCGAACTGAAAGAAGGAGTATCGCAGGCGTTCCGGTTGGAACTGGAACTATCCAGTACGGATGACGGGCTCGACGGTCTGGAGCTGCTGGACCGGGGCGCGGTATTCATGATAGAGCGCGATGGTATTGCCGATCGCACGGTGGCGGGAATACTCACCGCATTCGAACAGTGCGAGACCGGCCACCGGTTCACACGTTACAAGGCTGTGATCGAATCGCCGCTCGCGCGCCTGGCGCTGCGCCATAACAGTCGCATCTTCCAGCAGGCGAACGCGCCGGAGATTCTGGCGACGATCCTGAAAGAACATGGTCTGCAAGGCGCGAAGACGTCATATGTCACCAGCCACGAGCCCCGGGAATACGCGGTTCAGTACCGCGAACACGACGACCGGTTCGTGCACCGCCTCGCGACGGAAGAGGGCATCGTCTACTGGCATCAGACGGAAGGGGGAAAACCGCGTCTGGTGCTGAGCGATCGCATCGATACTGCGCACGCGCTCGATGGCGAAGTGCTGTACCAGCCCGTGCCAGCTGGCGACGCGTCCGTGCCGCATCTGTGGCATTTCGCCCACCGCCGCCAACTCGCCCCAACCCGCACGACGCAGCGCGAATACAGCTTCCACAACCCGGGCTACAACCAGCAACACGAAGCGCGCCCATGGGCCGCCGAACATGCGGCCGGCGAGTTCGAGTTCTATGACTACGCTGCGGGCTACAAAAGGGACGAAGTCGGGAAACCCTTTACCCGCACCAAGCTGTCCGGCCTGCGCAACCTCGCCGAGCATGCGCTGATCGAAGGCGACGATGCGCGTCTGTGGCCGGGCCTGGCGTTCGACCTCATCGGGCATTCGAACGACGTACTCAATACGCGCTGGCGTGTGATCCAAATGCATCACAGCGGCGAACAGTCCGCCTCACAGGAAGCCGCCGCCGCCGGCGCCGAACACGGCAGCCGCTACGGATACGCTGCCACCGTCGTGCCCGCGCACTACGACTGGAAGCCCGCGCCCGCGCCGTACCCGATCATCGACGGCCCGCAAGTCGCAGAAGTGGTTGGGCCAGAAAATGAAGAGATCTACGTCGATCCCAACGGAAGAATCAAGGTCTACTTCCCGTGGGATCGCGAAGGCGACCGAAAGGAATCCAGTTCGTGCTGGATACGTGTCTCGCAGGGTTGGGCTGGCGCGATGTATGGCTTCATGGCGATTCCCAGAATCGGACAGGAAGTCATCGTCAGCTTCCTGGATGGGCGCGTCGATCAGCCGATCGTGACCGGGAGAGCGTACAACGCAAGAAACAGGCCGCCCTACGACTTGCCGCTGCATAAGACGCGCACGACATTCAAGACGAAAACGCACAAGGGCAAGGGCTATAACGAACTTCGTTTCGAAGACGAAGCCGGCCAGGAAGAGATCTTCGTCCACGCGCAGAAGGATCAGAACATCGTCGTGGAGAACGACGAGACGACCAAGGTCGGCCATGATCGCAGCGAGGATGTCGGTAACGACGAGGCGGTACAGATCGGGAATGACCGCAAGGAGTCGGTTGGCCGAGATGAGAGCTTGACTATCGGCCAGGATCGTCGGGAAACCATCGGTCGCGACCACACGCTCGATATCGGGCGCACTCGTCAGGTCAAGGTCGGCAAGGATCTTGTCGAAGACATCGGCAATACCCGTCGTGAGAAGACCGCAAGCGATCGCAAGGTCGAAACCGGTGGGCACTTCACCCACGCGGTGGGGGGGCGCCTGGACCTGGAAGCAGGCGAGCGCATCACGATCCGTTCCCGGAACGTCGAGATCGATGCGGCCGATGAGCTGATCGTGCGTGGCCCCGGGGGCACCGTGAGCATCGGCTCCCACGGGATCAGGATCGAGGCGCTAAAGATCCATCTCAAGGGGCCGATTTGCGCCGAATCAGGCGGAGGCGGCAACGCGTTGAGCGTGCTGCTGGACGCGAATGCCGGCGAAGCGTGTCCCGAGAAATCCAGATGAGCGTAGAACACGTTCGCGCGTTCAACGAAAGACGCGTCGGAAGCGAGCGTCTGTATCTGCTGCTGGATCCGCTCACGGAGCATCACGGAGAGAATTCGCTCGCGCCAGCGGCGCTGCACCGGAGTCTTCCTGACGGCGCCCTGACCACGGTAAGGCGCCAGGATCTGGCGCATACCCCGGCCCTGTGTCCGCTTCTGGTGGATATCGGATCGTTATCGGCCGACTCAGGCGATGCGCTACTGGTCAAGTCATCGGTTTACGCATCCGGCGAGGATGGCCGCAGTCGTCGTTATGTCGCCGGCTGGCTGATCAGCGCGCTCGATGGCGAGGGGCTGGCCGAGCACCTTGCATCGATGTGTCGCATGAAGGATGCAGCCGGAGGCAGCCACTTCTTTCCGATGCACGAACCGCTCCGAATCGAACTGCTTGCGGTTGCCGACAGGGGCTACGCCCGGCAGCAGCTTGGACCGATCCGGGAGTGGCTTCTTCCAGCCAGCAGCGGCGGCGTTGTCCTGATGACCGGTAAGAACGACACAAACGGCGCTTTGCCTGTGCCGCCTGTTGCATTGCAGGCACAGCAGGAGGCGCAGCGTGTTGCCATGGTGCTTTCCGCGTGGCGAGCCGTGACACGGCGCAAGACGGGTGGAGCGCCCTGGAGCGGCAAAAGCATCGAACAACGACCAGCCAACGCGGCACGCGACGCGCTGGTACAGATCCGCACAGCGACGAACCAGTTAAGGCTCCGCAAGAACGACGACATCGTGACCTTTGCCGTCCACAGCCTGGTGCGGCATCCGAAGATTCACCAAGACCTGCTGATTGCCGGGCTGATCGATCGGGCCTCGAAAGGTGAGGAAGCATTGATCGATCTGTTCACCGAAGTTCACGAAGCCCGCTGGACATACATCGTCAGCTCACTGCTCAATGCAAGGACCGCACAATGACACTCAACGAAAAGATTCGCTCCGATATTGCCGGGGCCTGCTTCATCGAGCCCGGCGACTGCCGCGCCTGCGAGCGCAAGGGTCTCCCGATCCTGCCGCTGCGACGGGGCATCGTCGGCGCGGGCGTTGCTTCGTCGCCACAGGGTGGCGGGTTGTCGAAAGTGCCCACGGCCGATGGCTTGCGGACACTGCGTACCGGATACCTGTATGTGCTGCTGGACAAGACCGTCTGGCAGGCATACGCGGTCACCCCGCAAGGCTGCCTTCGTCAGTTCAATCCGAGCGAGATGCCGCAAGCCGAGCCCGCCCCGCTTTCGGAGTGCTGTGTCGCCGAAGGGCACGACATCGTGTCCGCCTTCTTCAACGTCGATACCGCCCGCTACAACACCGCTTGGGTGGCATTCGCCAGCGATCCTTGGCCCCCAAGTGTCCTGGACGCGTATCGGACCGGGCGTGCGCCGACGGAGCGATTCACGCAGCTGGACTTGCGTGTCGCACGCGACAACCCGGCGGGTGCGGGCATGGTCATGACACCGGATGCCTTGCAGGTCGACACGCAGGTGTTCGAATACGCCAATGCGAACGAAGGCGACTTCGGAAGCATTCACGGCTTCCACTCCCGTGCAGCCAAGCAAGACGCCGTACGCGGCTTCGTGCGAACGGCGATGCTGCGGCATCGCCTGCCGCAAGGCGTACTTGCGCTGGTGCTTGAAGATCCCGTCGGGCGGGTGCAGGAACTCGACGCGATGAGGACGAAATGGATCGATGCGCGGGCGCGTTGGGCCGCGGAGCCGGAGCGCGCGTACAGAAAGCTGACCTCCGATACGCTACTTCAGATCAAGGATGTCCTGAAGAAGCAGGCTCAAGGGGAAGGCGCTGCGGCCGCGAAGGCCCGCGCAGAAGGTGATCGCGCCTACAACGCGACCGGGTTGGCCGCACGCGCTCCTCGCAAGCCGATCGACGAAGCAAGTCACGGCGAACAGGTCGCTGGGATCTTCACCGAAGACGCGCACGAGAAGCTTGAGGAGCGATACGACGAAACCAGGCGTGCCGCCTTCGCCTCGGACTACGATCGGACCGACAGGAAATTCCAGCAGGCGATCGACGAGGCGGCGAAAACGTGGGTGGCAGCGATCGAGAGTCCGGACTTCCTTCGTATCGATGAGTACGACTACGAGGGTGAAGTGGCGGACTCGGGACTCTGCTACGCGAGGACGATGTGCAAGTGCCTGCGGGGCGGAATGACGGATGCTCCAGACGAGAAGGGTGAGGTGCACGGACCAACCTCAAGCCTTTGGGAAAGCTGGCTCGGCGACCCAGTCAGCCCGCCATACAAAACGTTGGCGTTGCGCAACAAGTCGGTGCTTGAAGGCCTTCGCCCGACCTTCGACGACAAGGACGAAATCGAATGGAATGATGCCCAGACGCTGTACGGCGCAATCGTCACGTTGATCAACAGCGAGGAAATCGGCGAAAAACTGCTATACGCCAGCGTCAGGGAAGCGTCCGCGATAACGCTGGGCGCCCTGCACGGTGCGCAGCAGATGCTGCGGTCGCGACTGTCGGTGGGTGTGAATCATGCGGCGATCCGCCTTACCCAGACGGCTCTGTATCTGCACGAGCGCGTGTTTGCCACACAGGTGCGGGTGACCACTACGGTGGGCGAGCTTTACCACCTGCATTGCCAGATGCTGCGCGAGCAGCAGGAACAGCTTGTGCACCAGGCAAGCAGTCAGACCCGGCAGCAGGTGCGCTCGTTGTTGGCCAGTGGCGTGCTGACCTTGCAGCCAAACGCTGCGCAGATCATGGCGGAGGTCGTCGAAGTCACGTTGTGGGTTCAGGGAAGCGCTGCGGATGTCGCGAGAGAAATGGGTAGGAGTGCCGAAGCGCTGACGCTGGCCCAGGTAGTTCGAGCGCGCGGCGCCTTGGCGGAACTGCGCGTTGGACAGGCGACCCTGGAGGCCAACGCGCAGGAAGTGCTACGCGGATTGCCAGTGAGTCAACTGCAGGCTGAACGCCTCGTGCGTAGCGCTTTCGAGCGCTGGAAAGCACCGGGTACCAGCGCGGTGAGTCTGCTGTTGGCGGTGGGAAATCTGTATCTGGTCGTGGACGGGCTGCAGAGCAGCTACAAGGCCCTCGACGAAGCGGTAGGCGCGAAGCACCCGGAAGCGATGGCGGCCTTCGCGGGAAGTTCCATCGGGCTGGCGGGTGGTGGAATCGAAACCGTCGGATTGGCGTTGCAGACAGCGAGTCAGACAGCGGACGCTTTGAGACGGGCGGCTGCGCCGGGTTCGCTCACCGTTCTGGCGGAAGGCGTTGCTAGGACTGGAGCGGTTATTGGAGCGGCGACGGGGGTCTTTGATGCAGTCAAGGCGGAAATGGCGGCAGAGCGGGCAAAAAGGGCCGGAGATAGAACTGCTGTATTCCAATATCGCGGTGCGATGATTCTATCGATACTAGGAGCGGGCTTGTCCGGGTACTCGGCCTCTACCGGGGCTACCGCTCTGCTAGGCGGCGCGCTAGGTATTACGCCATTAGGTATTGCAATTTTGTGCAGTCTTGCGGCTTATGCCGTCTACAAGGCAGCTGAAGGAAATGAGTCCACGCATTTCGACCGATGGGCGCGCCGGTGCTACTTCGGAGATCACCAGGAAACGCCTTCTGTGGCATGGGATACCTCGGCCTATCGCGATGTCGCGCTAGCCGAGTTAGCTGCGGCCGTGTTAGGGATGGACCTCGGAGTTGAGCTGATCGAGCGACTGGAGCCTTCGGCGCACGGCGAAACTCTCCCCGCCACACCCGCAAAAATCGTCTACAAGTTCGTATTGCCGAAGTTTCAGGGAGCAGTATCGGCCTATCGTTGGTCGCTGTTGGTGCATCGCCATAGCGATTTCAGCAAGGCTTTGCCCGGCGATAGCCGCGAAGACCGCTTCGGCGACTATGTAGGCGGGCAGATGCTGGCACAGGGTGCATGGAATTCGCCCGGCTACGCCACCCCAGGGAGCAGTCCCGTTTCCGATGGGAAGCGGGCTTCGCGCAAAGACTACGAGGATTTCATTGTATCGCCCGATGTGAAGAACGGGGACGGTGTTCTGATGCGTGGAGAAATCAGATTGAAGGGTTTTCTGGAGCGGCACAGCATTGAAGCGGCGACGTTGCGCGTTACGTATTGGCCAGATCGAGAACAACCGGATCTATATGCCGAAATCGTGTTGCAGGAGGTTCGCTAATGTCCGGGCCAATGCTGGACCCGCCGAGCGAAGGCTGGAACCGCGATCTTCTGCTTCCAACTGACCAGCCGCAGTCAGTCTCCGCGGTAGGTGAGCCGCCAAATCACGGGGACGAGGTCTACCTGGAGGTTTCGAGGTCCACTTTTCAGGGGAGAGGAAGCCTGCTCTGGTTGGGCATGGCGTTGATCGCCTTCGATATCTACTTCCTTGCACTACAGATAGAGATGTGGCCATCTGTATGGTTTAACTGGCTGCTTTCTGGTGTCACGCTGTGGTTTGGCGTCCATTGCATCCGGCTCGATATTGCTCCACCGCGCGACGAGCCCATTCGCTTCAATCGAATGCGACGAAAGCTTTATGTGTACGGGTTTCAGCAAGCCAGTGGACCATTGCACAAGCGAAAGCGATCACGCATCACGGCGCAGGAATACGATTGGGACGACGTGCGCGCGGAGTTCTGCCGGATCTATGTGCCGGGCATGGCTTACAACAGCCGCGTCAACCTCGCCATCGTGAAGCCGGGCACCAATCAGGTGATGGAGCGCTTTCTGCTCGGGCATGGACTCGCGGCGGAAACCCGCTGGCACATGATCATCGCGTACATGCAGCAGGGCCCCGAAGCGGTGCCGAAATACGACCGTCCGCCGCGCGACTGGAACAACGAAGATCCGGAGTTGAATTTCGCCCGCCGCTTCGCGCCGAAGGTGCAGTGGCCGGACGCGATGGACATCGAATCGCGTACCGCGCCGTGATGGAGCCCTTACATCCTCGCGACCGGCCGATGGGCGGACCCTTACATGGACGACACGACATCGAGGTGACAGCGTTGCGCGTGACGTATTGGCCGGACCGCGATCAACGGGATCTATATGCAGAAGTCGTGTTGCAGGAGGTTCGCTGATGTCGGGTCCTCTGCTGGATCCGCCGAGTGCGGGTTGGAGTCGCGATCTGCCGCTTCCAACCGATAAGCCACTAGCAGTCACTGCGGTAGGTGAGCCGCCCAATCACGTGGACGACGTCTACTTGGAGGTTTCGAGATCGACTCTCCAAGGAAGGGGGGGGGCTGCTTTGGCTGGGAGTGGCGTCGATAGCTTTCTCCCTATATTTCATGTGGCTGCAGATAGGTATGGGGTGGGCTGCATGGTTCAACTGGCTCTTTTCTATCTTCTTTGTATTGTTCGGCATCCATTCAATCCGCCTCGATCTGGCCCCTCCCCTCGACGAGCCCATTCGCTTCAATCGCCTGCGCAGAAAGCTTTATGTGTACGGGTTTCAACAAGCCAGTGGGCCGTTGCACAAGCGAAAGCCATCGCGAATCACGGCGCAGGAATTCGATTGGGACGACCTGCGCGCGGAGTTCTGTCGGATCTATGTGCCGGGCATGGCTTACAACAGCCGCGTCAACCTCGCCATCGTGAAGCCGGGCACCAATCAGGTGATGGAGCGCTTCCTGCTCGGGCATGGACTCGCGGCGGAAACCCGCTGGCACATGATCATCGCGTACATGCAGCAGGGCCCTGAAGCGGTGCCGAAATACGACCGTCCGCCGCGCGACTGGAACAACGAAGATCCGGAGTTGAATTTCGCCCGCCGCTTCGCGCCGAAGGTGCAGTGGCCGGACGCGATGGACATCGAATCGCGTACCGCGCCGTGATCGGCTTCAATTCGCCGGCTGCGCTTTGCCATGTCGGGCGATGTTTCGCTTCCCCAGCTCACGACAGAAATCCACGCACGAGTCAAACGATTTAGCTGGTCAATTTCTGATCAAACCTGCCGTGACGCTTGTGTCGCAAGGGATGCGGCGTCGTGTGCACATCGATGTCCGCAGGCTTGTCCACAAGCTGTGTGGATAGCCGCATCGCGCATGTGCGGATGCAGCATGGCGCGATGCCGAATTCACTGCGCAAGTCAAACGTTTTTCGTGGTCAATTTCTCGCCAAACCCATTGCAATGCTTGCGCCGCAAGGGATGCAGCATCGTCTCCACATCGATGTCCGCAGGGTTGTCCACAAGGGATGTGGATAGACGCATTCGACGTTCGCGAAGGCGCGTCGCCGCGTGATTCGAGGACGCCTAAACCGGCGCCTTCGTCAAGCGGAATGTGTGGTGATTTTTTGGCCAGACTTGCGTCGGGCCCCGTCGCTGCGACGTATGCGGCCTCTGCCCACATTGCTGTCCGCAGGCTTGTCCACAGGCTGTGTGGATAGCCGTCGCGGGCTGGCCAAAATTTCGCCAAACACCCGGCGAGCCTTGCCGCGCCTGGGCTGCGATGGCTTATCAACAGCCTTGCCCCAGTGGTTCTCCACACCTTGTGTGGAAAGCCGACATTCTCCGGATCGCCGCGCTGTGCGAGGCTACGCCCGACACGCCGCTTCCAGCACGCCGCCTTCGACATGCCCGCCGACACGCGTCCCATCGCGATTGCCCTGATGGGCCCGACCGCCTCGGGCAAGACCGCGCTCGCGCTCGACTGGGCCGAACGCTTCGGCGGCGAGATCGTCAGCGTCGATTCGGCCCTGGTGTACCGGCGGCTGGACATCGGATCGGCCAAACCGACGCCGGAAGAGCAGGCGCGCGTCCCGCACCACCTGATCGACCTGCGCGAACCGTGGCAGCCGTATTCCGCCGCGGAATTCGAACGCGATGCGCGAAGCGCGGTGGAGGACATCCTCTCGCGCGGTCGCCTGCCGATCCTGGCCGGTGGCACGGGGCTGTATTTCCACGCGCTGCTGCACGGGCTCTCGCCGATGCCAGAGGCCGATCCGGACATGCGCCTGCGACTGGAAGCCGAGGCGCAGGAGCGCGGCTGGGTGGCGTTGCATGCGGAGCTGGCGCGGGTCGATCCCGAGGCGGCCGCGCGCATCCACGCCACCGACGCGCAGCGGATCCAGCGTGCGCTGGAAGTCTTCCGCCTGTCCGGCCGCACCATCAGCCAGTGGCGGCGCGACGTCCGCCCGCCGCGGCTGCCGGTGCGCGTGCTCAAGCTGGTACTCGCGCCGGCCGACCGTGCCGAACTCCACGAACGCATCGCCCGCCGCTTCGACCTGATGCTGGAGGGCGGCTTCCTCGACGAGGTTCGTGCGCTGCGGGCGATCCCGGAACTGCGCGACCACCCGGCACCGCTCGACCTGCCGGCGTTGCGTGCGGTGGGATACCGGCAGGCCTGGGAGCACCTGGACGGGGAGACCACGGCCGCCGTATTCCGCGATCGCGGCGTCTACGCCACCCGTCAGCTGGCCAAGCGCCAACTCACCTGGCTGCGTGGCGAACTGGACGCGCTGTGGTTCGATCCGCAGCGCCAGCGCGGGGACCTGGAGGCGGTGCGGGCGGCCTTCCTCGGGACGTGACGGGCCCGTCAAACGTTGAGTCCGGTGCGCGTGCACTGGCGCGGGTTTGCGCTACCATCGGGCCGTCGCCGCTTGTGGGGACGGGCCGGCGATCGCGGCCTTCCGCCGTGCGGCAGCAACACCACTGATAACTAGAACGAGTTGGGGAACAA
>Ga0102591_1003566_pt1 | contig 13686 bp, 12 predicted proteins | sample AraplaCol_mCL_r2_2_FD_76860 | JGI IMG/M metagenome (GOLD analysis project Ga0102591, IMG submission 76860) | Arabidopsis root microbial communities from North Carolina, USA - plate scrape MF_Col_mCL_r2 (SPADES assembly) (version 2) | ecosystem: Host-associated > Plants > Roots > Endosphere... | reverse complement strand
GAGCAGTCTTCCAACCGCTTCCGCCATTCCTGCGACATCCCGCTCCTCCACGAGATAACCAGTTTTCCCCTCTTCGATCGCTTCGCCGACGCCTCCCGAGCGAAATGCGACGACCGGAGTACCGACGGCTTCCGCCTCGAGATTTGCGAGGCCGAAAGCTTCGGCGTGACCATTGTCGAGGGTCACGCTTCCATGGAGATAGAGCTCCGCACTGGCGAGCAGATCTCTTATCTCAGTCTGCGACAGATTTTCATGGATCGTGACGCTTGGCAAGGAACGACGCGCCAGTGCTTCGATTTCCTCCTTCAAGGGACCCTGGCCGACCATGACGAATTCGACCAGGGTGCCGGTGGCTGCCACACGCGAAAGCGCATCGATCATGAAACGATGGCCCTTATAGTCGACGAAGCGGGCAATTGAAACCACGCGCCCTTTTTTTCGGGGACGGGGTTCCATTTTGAAGAGATCGAGATCGATGCCGATATGATGGCGATAGACGCGTTCGGCTGGAAAGCCGAGTGCCAGCAACCGGTCTCGGATGAAATCGGAAACGGCGATGTTCCAGCTGTTCCATCCGGCCATCTCGCTCCGGCCCTTGGCGAAGAAACGCACCTGATTGAAGCCGCCCGGCTTTTTCGGATCGCCGCCATAGGTGGCGTCAAAGCCGTGAAACGTCGTGATCAGCGGCTTGCCGGCGGCCCGGGCCAGCGGGCCGATGACATAGCCGTTCTTTCCAAAATGGGCGTGAACGAGATCGGCTTTGCCGATCGCAGGAAAGAGGAAGGGAAGGCCGATCTGCGGGATTTTCAGTAGCAGTTCACCGGCCCGCGCAATGGGAGAGCGACGGATGTCATGAACCGGAACAGTGGATTTTTTTGTATGCGCCGAAGAAATTCGCGAGCCGGCAAGAATTTCAGCTTCGAAAGAACGAAACGCTACCGCCTGGTTGAGAACAAACGCCTGGCTGGCAGGCAAAAATTTTTCCACATAAATAACGGCTTTTTTCATGAATCTGTTCGCGTCTCCGTTGTCTTGTGCATCACATCGCCTCTATTGCCCGCCGGATACCGTCGATCGCACTTCTTGGCGCATTATTTTCGTCGTAAAGATTAACGCGCTTCGTGCAAGCCGCAGCGGGATCGGCCGCTTTCTCATCGCGCTCGCCGTATTTTTCCGACATGCCCCATACTGTCACGCCTTTCAAGTCGCCATGTTCGGCCGCCACGGTGATCACGTCACTGAAAATATCGGCGTAGGATGCCGGCGTGAAGGCTTTGTCGCGGTTCAGGAAGTGGCAGGACGCATCCAGTTCGGTGATGAAAACGCCGACACCCATGTCCTTCAGCGCCGCGCAGAAGCGTCCCATTCCTTCCGGATCGATCCGGTCGAGGCCGGGGCGGAAATGCGCCTGCAGCCCTACCGCATTGATCGGCGTTTTTTTGGCGACGAGATCCTCGACGATTTTCAGGATGCGCGCACGCTTCTGTTCGAACACGTCGGATTTTTTCTCCAGATGCGTTTCGTTGAGGACCAGCGTCGCGCCGGGATTAGCTTGGTGCGCCATGTCGAAACTCATACGGATATAATCGTCGCCAAGAAGGCGTCGGAAAACACAATCCCGCAGATCCGCTGCATCATACTCCAACGGCTCGTTCACCACATCCCAAGCATCGATCGAGTTCTTATAGCGAGTGACAACCTGTTTTATATGACGGTTCATGGCCGCCTGAATGGTCTTTGCGTCCGTGATATCAGACACCCAGCCCGGGACGCGATACCAGATCAGCGTATGGCCATAAACCCTCATGTTGTTTTTACGTGCAAATGCAACCATGCGGTCGGCGCTACCGAAGCTGAAAACACCCGGTCTCTTTTCCGTCGCATTCCACTTGAGCTCGTTTCGCGGCGTTATTGAATTGACGTTGTCGATGTAAATCTCGGAAGCGATTGGATCGTTGATGTTTTGCAGGTCGATTGCCGATCCGAATCGGAACGACTTCCTATCGGCGAGGGCGCGCAGCCCTGCAGAGGCAGGCACCTGCGCTAGGGCCTGGCCCGCACGAACATACAACAGAGCGAGCGGAACCGAGGCGAGGAAACGTCTTCTATTCATTCTATCTCTCACTGTTAGCTTTTTTCATGTCCGCGGTGGAATTTGAAGGGCCAGGCTCGTCGGCACCGATCCATCACGGGATTCGCGTTCAATTCAGCAGAGTAATGCAACCTCAAATATACTTTCGCCGCAGGGGATATTGTTGGTGTCTGCTAGACTTTTCAGCATATTCCAAGATATAAACCGCTCGGGGAGGGCGCTCGTGATGGAAGATTGGTCCAGCTATCTGATGAGCTATTTTTATATGGCATTTCAAAATGCCGTTTTTTTTATGGCGCCTGTTCGAAACGATCTATCGCTCCTCGATGACCGGCAGTTCGCAGCCCTTGTTCTCGGCATCATCGGCGTCATTTTCCTCCCGCTTGCAGCGCTCGTCAGAATGTCGTGGCGGCTGCGTCAATCGGAGATCGTCATTCGCTCGCTGAACGAAGATCTTGCGCAAGTCACGCAGGACCTCAATATCGAGCGTGTCTGGCGCCTGGCGGGTGGGGACAGCACCGAAGGGCCGAGTGCGGACAGTTTGAAAGAGCTTTACAAGATTCTGGCCAGAGATCACGACGATGCAAGTTACATGGCGAGATAAGTCGGCGCGCGGCGGGAAGTCAGAAATCTAGAAGATGTCCGCCTTTTAGTGCTCTATCTCTTTGTTCTTGCACAATTTCTGTGAAGCCGGCGCACCTTTGGAATTGCTCTAATGCCGATGCTCCGGACTTTCTGCCGGGGCCTCGGCATCGGAAGGCTCGGAGACTGATTCCGGTTGCGCGCTGTTGATGTCGACCGCATGGTCGGGCAATGGCAGCCATATTCTGCCGGAAAAGTAATTTCTCGTTCTTTTCTGCGGTCCTGAAGTCGCATCCAGCGAGAGGGTGAAATTGTAATTCCCGGGATTGAGCACCTCGCGGGTGAAGCTGATACTGGCTCCGAAGCCGTCTTCCTTGATATCCCTCAGGTTCTTGATGGCGTTCAGGGTCTCGTGAAAATCGAGCCATTGCGGTTGCCGCAGCATGATTTGGAAAATTCGCAGAATGCCGGGATCGAGCTGGCCATTTTGATCGGTCTCGGGATTGACGATCTTCACGCGCATATTGTTGATCGTGCCGGCGGCGTCGCCGCGAACGATGACGAAGATGGAGTTCGGGAGCTGATCCTTTTCCCGCTTGCCACTCTGCTCGAAAAAGCATTCGAACGTATCGGCGTTGAAGCTCGTCGCCGCCCAATCGGTGGTTTCGATGCCGGCATTGCGCAGCGCCGCACACATTGCGGCGCCGGATATCCGCCATGTCCGTAGAAAAGTCGACGCGGTCTGTGCGGTCGGCGGTTCAATGACATGCAAGGGAAGCGCGAAGGTGGCTGGAGGCGCCGGACGGGGAAGAGCTTTGGGCGGCGGCGGCCTAACCTCAGCGGGAAAGAGATCGAAGCCAAAATAATGGCTGACCGTCTTTAAGTGTTTCATGTCGTTGGAAAGCAGCACCGTTCCCATAACCAGCGAGAGGGAAATCGTCAGCAGCAACCAGAAGACAACGGGAATCCGCGGTTTTCTCACCGGCTGTTTCGCATATGCGGACGACGAAGTATCGGGCAAGCTTGTCTTCTCCGGGTGCGAGAAGGGTTTCGATCGGGCTGTCTAGAGCATTTCCGTTTTTCGCCAAGCCACGGAACCCTCTATCTTTTTGTTTTTGCGCAATTCCGGACGCAAACCGCCGCGCACTTTTGCTGGAATTGCACCAAAGCATGTCGCGTAAAAGTGTGCAGCGGTTTTGCGACAACGACATGCGTAAAATCAAAGACCTAAAGCGCGAGGAGCGAATCTAAAAGATCGCGACGCGCTTTAGATCAAGCATATACATTCAGCCGTTAAATATCTTTGGCTTCGTGTCGGCAATTGGGCACCTTTGTGTGTCATCAGAAAGGGAGCGCTGCAGATTTCGGCGGAGGCGCTTCAACCCTATGTCAATTGGGAAGCTCCAAGATAGCTAGGGGCAATCGCGGTGGAAGATGGCGAATGATCTCACCATTCGGTCTATGAATCGATCAGCGTTAGCTCGGCTTCCGCGTGATTTCGACGGATTATTGTTTTTATTATTATGATTAAGGTAGGATATTTTGGACAGTTTCTGAATTAATATATGATAGCTATCCATATATATTAATTTATATTATAGTCTCAGTCTATTTTCGCGCAAAAGTTTTTATTTTTATTATGAAACCATAGATTATATTTTGGATATCCTTGGAATCGGACGGGTTTTGGCGATTTTCATCAAATTTTCGACGTATTCTTCGATAGGGTTTGCCGCGCAATCGCCTAGGGGAAGGGATATGTCCGTCGAGCTAGACGCAACCACCTATGTTCACGCCAAACCGACCACCGCGCATTCCTACATCTTGCCCGCCGTGCTCGATGTGCTGGAGAGCCATTTCGACGGTGCTCTTGAGAACGACGTTTTTGATTTGGGATGCGGTACCGGCGGGGCAGCTGCGGCTCTTGCGGGAAAGGGATATTATGTCGTCGGCGTCGATCCTTCCAGCGATGGCATCGCGAAGGCCAATGTCAATTATCCCGAACTGCCGCTGAATGTCGGCTCGGCGTATGACAAGCTTTCCAGGGAATATGGCACATTCAATGCCGTCATCAGCCTGGAGGTCGTCGAGCATGTCTACGATCCGAAGGCTTTCACCTCGACGATGTACGATCTCGTCAAGCCGGGCGGTATCGCCGTGATTTCGACGCCCTATCATGGTTATCTGAAGAACCTTGCCCTGGCTGCGGTGGGGAAAATGGACGACCATTTCATGCCGTTGACGGATCATGGGCATATCAAGTTCTGGTCGAAAAACACGCTGCGTACGCTGTTGCTGGATGCCGGCTTCGACAATATTCGTTTTGAATATGTCGGAAGGATTCCCGTTTTCGCCAAGTCGATGATCGCTGTTGCGCAAAAGCCTCTTAGACAGGGCGTCGGAGCTGCACTGATTTCGGACGGCATTCGTCCGCTGCGACGTGCGCGATAAAGCACGGCGCGCACCCGCGCCAAATGCCGCCCGTTGCAATAATCCACAGGTTGCTTTTACTGTCTGCACTGCTGAAAAAAACCCTTACGAAATATTTACTTTTAGTTGCATTCTTGCTTAAACTCTCCATTATACAGCTGGGCGTGCTGATAACGCGGGAGACTTATTCACATGAAGGCTAAATCGCCGAATTCGATCGATGTCTATGTTGGCAACCGCGTGAGAGTTCGACGGAAGACGCTCGGGATGACCCAGAACGGCTTGGCCGAACTTCTGGGCATTACCTTCCAGCAGATCCAGAAATACGAAAAAGGAACGAATAGAATAGGCGCCAGCCGTCTTCAGCGCATATCCGAGATTCTTCGCGTGCCCGTCGGCTTTTTCTTCGAGAACGGCGGCGCCGGGCCGATCGATGGCGAGACGAGTGAATTGAACAGCTTTTTGTCCTCGAAAGAGGGACTGGCGCTCAACAAGGCATTCATCGCCATCGAGGACCCGAATATCAGGCAAAAGCTGGTGGCGTTGGCCAAAAGCCTGGCAGCCGCGGGATTGCCTGAAAGCGACAGTGAGTTGCACGATTCGGTTATGAACAGCTGAGGACGGATCGTGCTCCATCTGCAGACATTCGGCGATCTGCGGTTGATCGAGACGAATGGCGATCCGGTTCGCTATCCGATCAAGGGCCTGTTGATGATGGCCCATATCTATGCCGGCGCGAGCCAAGAACTCAGTCGTTATGAATTGGCTCAGTTTCTATGGAATGACGTCGAAGCTGATCTGGCGCGGCTCAATCTGCGCAAACTGCTTTCCCGCATCCGCGAGACAGACGGCGGACGCGCCGAAATGCCCTTCGATTTCACCGCCACCACGGTTCGTCTCAACACGCAGGTAGTTTCCAGCGATCTGGATATTTTTCGCGCCGGCGGTTCGCCGCTGGAGCGGCTGAACGCGATCGCCGAACTGACCCAGCGCGGGTTCATCGGAAATATCAAACCAGCGACAAAGTTGATAGATGCGTGGATCAGGGCGCAACGGGACACTCAGGCGCTGCAATTGCGGCAGGCATTGCTGGATGCGCTGCCGGATGCGCAAAAGCCCGGCGCGGCGCGCACCATTTCCAGCGCCGCCCTGCAGATCCTCGAACGGGATCCGAATGACGAGCAGGTCAGAGCCTTACTGCACCGGCTATCTGGCGGTTCGTCCCTCAATGAGAGATTGCCGAACGGCGACGACCATGCCCGGGTACAGGTGAAGCGGTCAGAGACCGGTCAGACACCTGCCGACATCGAACGCATATCGCCGATGCCGCTGATCTTGCCTCGCCTGGTGCTGCTTCCCCCGACGTCGAAACATGCCGATGCCGGACTTGCGCTTGCCAACGCCCTGATCGAAGACGTCACGATCGAACTCTGCGCGCTCAGAAACATTTCCATCGTCGCGCCACATACGGCCGGCCAGATCCGCCGCGACTCCGAGAAGGCTGCCGTGGTCGCCCGTCATTCGATCGCCTATCTTCTGGATACAAAGCTTTCCGAAGAGGGATTATTCGCCCAGCTGGTTTATTTTCCCACGGACGAGATTATCTGGGCCAATCGCTTTGCGATGACGCCCGATATATTGCCGCGTCAGAGACGGCTGATCGCGCAGCAGCTGACCATGTCGGTGGCCCGCGAGCTGGCTGAAAACGAGGAAGAGCGCTTACGCTTCGAGGCCAATCCTGAGGCCTATCACGCCTATCTGGTCGGCTCGAGCCTGATGAGCAAGTTGACATTGCCGCATATCCGCCGGGCACGGAAGGCATTCAAGCAGTCATTGTCGCATAAGGCGGATTTTTCTCCGTCATTTACCGGGCTGGCGAGGACCTTCACCAGCGAGTGGCTTGTGACGGCGCAGGGAAACAATGAGCTGCTGCATCTGGCGGAACAGAATGCACTTCGGGCCATCGAGCGGGATCCGGCTTCGGCGGCGGGCCATCGCGAGCTTGGCGTCACCAAACTCTATCTCGGCGATGTCGATGCCAGTGTCGCCGCACTTCATCTGGCGGAAGAACTCAGCCCGCATTTTGCCGATGTCATCTATAGCCATGCCGACACGCTCGTGCATGCATCCCGCCCCGGCGATGCGCTCGCCAAGATCAAAAAGGCGATTTCGCTCAATCCGATCGCGCCTGACGCCTATCTCTGGTGTGCTGCGGGAGCGAGTTTTTTCCTGGAACAGTACGAGGAGGCCATCGCCTATGTCGAGGCGATGAAAGACAAAGCGCCGGCCCATCGCATCGCCGCGGCCAGTTGCGCAATGATCGGCGATCGAAAACGGGCGCTCTTCCATCGGCAACGAGCCGAAAGCATCAACCCGGTCTTCGACGTCGAGAAGTGGCTCGCCATCGTCCCCTTCAAGGAACATTGGCAAAAAGAGCTATATCGGGAGGGCCTATTGAAGGCCGGTTTTTAACAATAACTTAGGGGCATTACATGGCCAAAGTTGTCATTATAGGTATACCCGGCGAGGCGGGTCTCTGGCTTGCCGATCTCGGTGCGGGGACGGTCAAGCCTCTCAATCCGACGGGGGATTTGGGGACTGCGAACGACCTGCGCAAAGCCGGCGGCACATTTGTGAAGGGCGTCGACCTCGCCGTCGCCGTTTCGTCGGCGCAGGTTGCCCTTTCCGGTCACGTCGACGGCTGAGCCGGCTTCTGACGGACTGGTCCGTATATTCCGAGAGGGTTATGTCGCCGCGGGAAACCCTTTCCCGCGTCGAACCTCTTTTGGCCGGGTTCGGCATTACCAGGGTTGCGCGACATACCGGACTGGACGACATCGGGATCCCGGTCTGGTGCGCATACGCCCCGAATTCCCGCTCGATCGTGATTGCCCAGGGAAAGGGCTTGACCGATATCGACGCTAAGGTATCCACTGTCATGGAAGCCCTCGAACGGGCGGTTGCCGGCGAACCCTCCGTCGATCTCGTCCACGGCACCTCTTCCCGTCTGCAGGCGATGGGACGCAAGACCGACATGCTGAACTGCCTGACCGCTCTTCATAAACCCGATCTCGGACCGGACGAGGAGACGGAATGGGTTGCCGGCGTCAATATCCTCACCGGCGACGAGGTTTATGTCCCCTTTGAAGCGGTGGTGCTCGACCGCACCCGTGACGCGCGATACTGGATGTCTTCGGACGGCCTGGCGTCGGGAAACAATGCCGAGGAGGCGATCTTTCATGGCGTCCTGGAGCGTATCGAGCGTGACGCCCATGTGCTCTGGCAGGTGGGCGCGGAAGCGGATCGTTACGCTGATTGCGTCGATCCTCGCGGCTTTAAGGACGGCGCTTTGGGCGGGCTGATCGACAAGATCGAAACATCGGGATTGGCGCTCAGGCTCTTCGATATCACCAGCGACATCGGGATCCCCTGTTTCACCGCCATGCTGGGCCCTGGGGATCTCATTCCGGGCCGTCGGGCTCTTCACGGCGACAGGGAGATTCGCCTCGTCGAGGTAACCGGCGGCACTGGCGCGCATCCGTCTCCTGTGCGCGCGGCCATTCGGGCGGTGACGGAAGCCGTGCAATCCCGACTGACCTATATCAGCGGAGCCAGGGACGATATTTCTCCCGCAACGTTCTCACGATGCTTGCCGCCGCTGATGCGGCAGGCCTTCGCTGCGGTTGCGGCACCGCCCACTGCCGCCATCGGCCATGACGAGGTGGTACGACATGGGCAGCAGGATCTGGCCCACTTGCTGCAGCATGTGCTCGACCGGCTGCGCAACAGGCGGATCGCTTCGGTGATCGCCGTGCGCCTCAGCGATGACACGCTTCCCTTCAGTGTCGTCAAGATTGTCATTCCCGAGCTCGAAAATCCGGAGGGGGAGCGCGCCCAGCGGTTCGGAACGAGGGCGCTTGCCAGGGCAATAGGGTTTTGAAGATCATTTTCGCAGGGCCCAGTCTTCCCGATGCGGCGTCGCTTACCGGCGAGGGGATACGCGTCCTGCCGCCTGCCACACAGGGCGATGTCTTGGCTGCGGTGGAACAGGGCGCCAATGTCATCGGCCTGATCGACGGCGGCTTCGAATATGCCGCACCGGTCTGGCACAAGGAAATTCTCCATGCTCTTTCGCTGGGCGTCGCGGTTCTCGGGGCGGCAAGCATGGGTGCGCTGCGCGCGGCCGAATGCGATCCGTTCGGCATGATCGGGATCGGCCGCATTTTCGAAGACTATCGCACCGGCCGGCTGGTCGACGATGCCGCCGTCGCACTCACTCACGCGCCGAGCGCGCTGGGCAGCAAGCCGCTGACGGTACCGCTCGTCAATGTCAGCGCAACGCTCGATGTGATGGAGGATAGCGGGCAGCTGGCCAGTGGGTTGCGTCAAGAGCTCGAAGATGCCGCAAACGCGATATTCTTCAAGAAGCGAACGTGGCGGGCGGTCGTCGAGCAATGTGCAGGGCTGGCCGAGCCGGATCGTCCGCGGCTGCTGGCGGCACTTTTGTCGAATGCCGTCGATCAAAAACGCATCGATGCCTTGGAATTGTTGAAAGCCGTGCAGGACGCCCGCGACATTCGCTCGAATGCAGATTTGCCGTGGAAACTGCACGAAACCGCATTCCCCACGCGCCCTGCATTGTGAATTGAACTCGGCATTTGTCACCGAGGGTTGTGTCACGCTTTTTTCACGGGCTGGATCACGTCCACAGGCGTATCATTCCTTCAATTCATTGGAGAAATGGGGTGTGGGCGTGACATCGGTTGTCAAGATAAAAGCAGCCCAAGGGGCAGAAGACGGACTGGAAGAACTCGTCGCATTGGCGCGGATGATCGCCTATGCGCGACAGGTCTCTCAGGATGTCAAACTGCCGTTTGCGACGAATTGCCTCGACCTTGCGCTTGAGGCGGTGAAGCAGGAGGTCGGGGAGGGCTTGACCAAGGAATTGGCCGAATTGAGCTCCCCGGTTCCGCAAGTGAGCGTGAGAAGCCATTAGGCCGGCATGCGTCCGACCGGACGCGCTGGAAACGCACTACCACTTCAAACACATGCATAACCCCGAAAATCGGCATCGATTTTCGGGGTTATGCATGTGTTGCTGTGCAAGTGAGCGGTCAATCGAAATCCATCTGTGAGCTGGCGCCAATTGTAGGTTGGGAGAAGCCCGCCTCGTTCTGGGCCGGGCGCACGCGGAAGCGGCGGCGATTTTGGGTCTCACACATCGTGCGGACGATCGGCCGATTGGCGGCCGATCCGTTGACCTCAATGGGTCAAATTGCGCTTCTGGGCCAGCAGCAAAATGTAATCGTCGGCAATGTCTGCGATGGCCATGGCGACTTCCGCCGGATCGCATCCCTCGACCTTCGTATTTGTAATGAACTGATAGACCGCCTTTTCGATCTGCTTCCGGCAGATCATCACGCGCTCATCGTAACCAAATTCCGGAATCTGCGATGCCATATCACTCATCAGGTCGGCTCCCTCGCTACTTACAGTGACCATGACACAAATTATAAGTTGAGCAAGCAAATGCTTTATGAAGGGTTAATTCGCTGGCGAGGTGCGACCATTTCGACACAGGTCGGGGCATGTCGGGGCCTTCGATGTATTGAGTCAGGACTGTCTAACTTCGCCCAAGCATATCTCGCCAAGAGGATAGGAATTTCTGACGCCGCAAGGACAGGCTCATATGCCGAGACTTGATATGGCAGACCGAATGCTGTTGGCTGAATCGGCCAGTCCAGATCGTATTGAATTATATAATAACTTTATTTATCAGGTTGTTAATGTTTCGTGCTGCGGTGTTAAATTGCATCGGCAACTTTTTCACGCCCGGCCAGCCCGGGACTATTGGACCATCGGCCGTAACAACATCACCAGTGTGCCGGCAGGTTGTCGGACCGTTGAGAACCGGGGGAGGGAAATAACTTTCGGGAGATTTCTCCGAAAGCTAAACGCCGATTCTTGTGAAATGAAGGAGCTAATAAAACCAATAACGATAATTGAGTAGAAGAAATAAAATTTATCAAAAGGTAAATTTATTGTTTTCAGATAATGGTTGTATTTAAACATCAATTATAAGACGATTGAAATTATATCAAACTATAATCATAGGGTGCGTTCTTCTTGGGAGCATCAGCGATAATTATAAATTTCTATTGGAAAACAATATCAACTTCATGACGATTGCTCCGCTTCCGCAATTTCATTGCGGATCTCGAAATATCCGGAGATAAATTGCAATTATGGTCAAAATATTAAGCAGGGAAAGCCGGAAATTCGACCGTCACTTGCCGATGATGCGGGATTTTCTCATCAAGCCGATCTCAACAGCGTAATATCGTCATCCGAAGGAAGATCTATCTACGCTGATGCAGCGACAACGGCGACCGCATTTGTGCAACCAGCCGAGAAGCAAAGTTGAGGACCCGCCGGGGTGGGTGACGGGTCCTCCAGTCGGAATGCCTGCACTGTACGTAGGTATGATTTCAGTTAAATTCGACATTGTCGAAGATCATTATTGGGGTAGTTCTTTTTTTCTTTAGATTACTCTCTTTTTTAGCAATTACTATTCTACATCAATATAAAATTTCATAGTACAAAATAGTGAGATAGTCACCAGGCTGATGGAAAGGAAGGGGTGTCAAACCTTTGGATGTTTGACGGCGCTCGATCTCTTCGGCGCGACAATAGCGGCCGAGCAATGAGGTCGCCGCGGATGGCTAACGCCTCGCCATTCATATCGAACCCCAGGGTATCCGGATCCTCACCCGGGGCGGCCATGACTGGACACATCGGTTTCCGGACATCGAGCAGGGGTCGGCGCCGATGATCATCGATGGCGGGGCAGTTGTGCTCGACGAGGAGGGGCGGCCGGATTTCGGGCTGCTGCAGCGATCGCTGGGCGCACCCGGCAAGAAAGCTGGCAATCACAGCTGTGCACCGGTGGATACAGATCAGCTTCCTCACATGTAGATGGTAACCGACTTCTTGGCGGCGCGCGTCGCTTTTGCACCGGCAATCTATAGACTACGAACAGCTGCTGGCTAGAAATATCTTTGTCGAATAGCCATTACGCCATTTATTGAAACTCAAACGTCCATCTTGGTATAACTTCTTTGCGATCGTGTGGACTTCGGAGTTGCGAGCTTGAAGAAATCGGCAAGAAGTGACGTAACTGTTGCTGTTGTAATCCCGGCCTACAACGCGGAACGAACTCTGGCTGAAACAATCAGCAGCGTTCGCAATCAAACGCATCATGCGCTCGATATCGTCGTGGTGGACGACGGTTCTAAGGACGATACCCTGGCTATTGCACAAGAGATCGTTAAAATTGATCCGCGCGTGCGAGTATTGAAGCAAAGAAATTCAGGCGTCGCTGCTGCTCGAAATGCGGGTTGGCGCTCTACCCCCGCCGACCTAGTGGCATTCCTAGATGCTGATGACCTTTGGTCGCCTGATAAAATTGAGCGACAATTGGTGGCATTGGAGACAGGCGGCCCACAAGTCGGGCTAGTCTACACTTGGTATGCGATGATCGACCACAAGAATTACGTCATTTACCGGAGCGATGAGATTTCCGTCGAGGGAGATGTGCTCGACGAAGTACTTGCCAAAAACTTCATTGGAAATGGAAGCTCACCACTCGTACGGCGGAATGTCCTCGACGCGACGGGAGGATTTGACTCCTCACTCCAGCAGCGCGAGGCACAGGGATGTGAAGATTATCTCTTCTACTGCCTGGCCGCTGAACTCTCGCATTTTGTAGTGGTGCCGGATCATCTTGTCGGCTATCGCCAAACCCCCGACAACATGTCAGCCAACCCGACGCGAATGCTTCGGTCCTGGATTCTGGTCGCGGATGAAATGATAAAAAGACACCCGGAAAAGGGTTTTGCAATCCGGGCTGGCCTACGCGGCTGTGGCCGGTGGCTCGCCCAGAGGGCGGTTGAACAAGGCCAATACCGCGCGCTCATCGGACTTGTCGCTACCATGTCGCGACATGACAAGCAAATTGCCGCCGAGATGCTTGTGGTCGACGCGAGATCAAAGGCAATGACGAGCCTAAAAAAAAAGGCCCGATCATGGCTGAAGCGGGAACCTTCTTTCTCTCCAAATCCCAATCATCGCTTTGCGCTAGGAACAAAGTACGATGCGGGTTGGACGGTGGAAACCCCCTGTCTCAGCCAAATAGCAGATTTGCGAACTCTGACTGGGTGATCCCGCGAAAAACCTCCTGTCTTTTCAATGCGAGTTTATCGGCATCCGCCCGCACCCTGCCACCGACGCAGCTTAACCCGATCCGGTAACCACATTGTTCGGCTATGTCCCGGATAGCGGGGTCGAAGTCGCCGTAGGGATATGCGACCGCCAACACTTCTCGACCTAGACATTTTTCAAGCATAGCTTTGGAGCCTGCAAGCTCTCGCAATAGGCTCTCCGGTGCCAGGGCAGATAAACGCACGTGCCGGACACCGTGGGCGCCCAGCGTCACGTCGCTGTTCGCGACTGCCGCAAGTTCCTCCCAAGTTAGCAGTGGAGCCGGCGATCCATAAGCCGAATCCCATATTGCAGAGCCGCCG
>Ga0102591_1003561_pt1 | contig 13707 bp, 11 predicted proteins | sample AraplaCol_mCL_r2_2_FD_76860 | JGI IMG/M metagenome (GOLD analysis project Ga0102591, IMG submission 76860) | Arabidopsis root microbial communities from North Carolina, USA - plate scrape MF_Col_mCL_r2 (SPADES assembly) (version 2) | ecosystem: Host-associated > Plants > Roots > Endosphere... | reverse complement strand
CTCTTCCGCCCAGGACCGCGATCATCATGAGGATGAGATCGATGGCGACGCGCAGTCCCGTGAGCGGATCCCAATCGACGACGCCCTGGGCGCCGAGGTGAATGAGCAGGTTGATCGCGCCGAGGATCAGCAGCACCAGCGTCAGCACGTACGCCGCATCGAGGCGACGCTGCAGCCCGCGCGCGAGGATCAGAAGCGACATGCCGACCACGCTCGAAAGGAAGTGGGACACCTCCACCAGCGGCAGCGGAACGAAGCCGCGCAGGATCTCCATGCGTCCGGGGATCGCCAGCGTCGCGCCCGAGAACAGCAGCACCGCGCCGCAGACCAGCGTCAGCCCGGCGAAGAACGGCGGCAGCAGGCTGCTGAACCACGGCGTGATCAGCGCGGCGTGGCGCAGCGCGCGCACCTCGCGCCAGATGACCATCACCGTGGCCGTGCACAGCGGCAAGAGGTAGTAGACGAGACGATACGCGGCCAGGGAGCCGAGGATGGGGGCTTCCAGTCCGTGGTTTCCGGTGGCGCCGAAGCCTGCGAGCATCACGGCCTCGAACACGCCGATGCCACCCGGCACGTGGCTGATCAGGCCCGCCATCTGCGCCAGCACGAAGATCGCGAGGAAATGGCCGAAGCCCCCGGCGATCGCCTCGGGCATCAGCACGTACAGCACCCCCGCCGCGAGACCCCAGTCCAGCGCGCCGATCAGGATCTGCCGCGCGGCGACCGCCGGGCGCGGCGTTTCCACCGCCCAGCGCCAGAGGCGCACGGGCCGGCGGACGAGGACGGCCGCCGCGAACCACGCGAGTGGCACCCCGGCGAGCACGATCGCGAGCGGAATGCGCCAGGCCGACAACGGCACGTCGGCCGGGATAGGTATGACCAGCAGCGTGACGCCGGTCAGGGCGGCGAGGCCCAGCCAGAAGCTCAGGGTGGTGTAGAGCACCACGCGCGCGACCTCGCCGGTGGTGAGGCCCGCCTGCACGTAGAACCGATAGCGGATCGACCCGGACACCAGCAGCGACATGCCCAGCGCGTTCGAGAACGCGTAGCTGATGAACGAGATCATCCCCACGCGCTTCGCGGGCAGCCGCTTGCCGATGCTACGGAGGCCAAACCAGTCGTAGAGGGTCATGACCAGATAGCCGGCGCCCGTCAGCAGCACGGCCAGCGCGATGTCCGTATTCGGCAAACCGTGGACGTATGAGGCGATCTGCCGGTAGGTGACCTCGCGGGCCATCGCGTGCAGCGCCCAGAGCGCCAGGCAGAGCAAGACCACGGACAAGAGTGGCCCACCCGCCCGCCGCAGCAGGGTCAGGTGAAGCGCGCGCCTGGCAGCGGGCTGATCGGTCGACGGGAGCTCCGCCATGGTTTCGTGCTCCACGTGCGACGTGGCTCCGCTTCGGGTCGTAAGGTCGTGTAGGGTGCCACAGAGCGAACGGGTGCGGCAGGGCGTGTTTTCTTGCGTGGCGATTTGAACACGTCCGGGCAAACAAAGCCTCTCCTAAGCTGGGGGAAAGGGTTACGTAAGGACCCTCTTCTACGCTGCGCAGCATGCCGGATCCGCGCCCGGGGCCGGCACCGTTTCGAGAGGCGCCATGCGTTCGTTCTCCCTATCCTCCGGACCGCTCGGCCAGCGGTTTCGTCCGCTCGCCTGGTTCGCGGTGCTCTTCGTCGCCGTCGCCTTCCTCGTGCGGCTCATCCTGGCACTGAAAACGCGCCACGAGCTCCCCGCCTCGCCGGGCCCGTGGCTGTACGCGTTCCTCGTCGGTTTCGGTTACGACCTCGTGACCTTCGTCTACGTGGCCTGGCCGCTTTTGCTGGTGACCTGGCTGGTACCCCGCCGCGCGTGGTCCTCCACCTGGGGTCACCGGATCGTGGTCGGCTTCTGTGCCGTGCTCGCCTTCGGCGTGCTCTACCTCGGGGCCGCGGAACTGGTGTTCTGGAACGAATTCTCGGCACGGTTCAACTTCATCGCGGTGGACTACCTCGTCTACACCCATGAGGTGGTCGGCAACATCCGCGAGTCCTATCCGATCGGCACGTGGTCGGCGCTGCTGGTGCTGGCGACTGTCGCGGTGATGTTCGCGAGCCGCCGCGCGCTCGCGGCGCGAGAGGACACGTCGCGCTTCCTGCACCGCACCGCGGTGGTGGGCGTGTGGCTGGTGCTGACCGTGGCGGTGAGTTTCGCCCTCGACGGCTCGTCGAAGGACCGGTCTTCCAATCAATACGTGAACGAGCTCGCGGGCAACGGTATCTACGAGTTCTTCGCCGCGTTCCGGGAAAACGAGCTCGCCTACGACAAGTACTACCCGACGCTCCCCGAAACCCAGGCGTTCGGCAACCTGCGTCAACTGCTGAAAACGCCGGACGCCACGTTCACCAGCGACGACCCGAAGGACATCACGCGCGATATCGTCGCGGACCGGCCCGAGAAGAAGCTCAACGTCGTGCTGATCAGCGTCGAGAGCCTGTCCGGCGACTACGTCGAGGGCCTCGACGTGAGCGAGCACAAGCACCTGATGCCGAACCTCGACGCCCTCGCGTCGAAGAGCCTGTTCTTCACGCAGCTCTATGCGAACGGCACGCGCACCGTGCGCGGGCTCGAGGCGCTGTCGCTCTCCGTGCCGCCGACGCCCGGGGAATCGATCGTGAAGCGGCCCGACAACGAAGGGCTCTGGTCGCTCGCGGACGTCTTCAACGCAAAGGGCTACGAGTCCGAGTTCCTGTACGGTGGCTACGGCTACTTCGACAACATGGACCACTTCTTCTCCAGCAATGGCTACACGGCCGTCGACCGTGCCGCGATCGCGGACAAGGACATCCACGCCGAAAACGTCTGGGGCGTCGCCGACGAGGATCTGTTCACGCTGGTGATGAAGCGGATGGACGACGCGTACGCGAAGGGCAAGCCGTATTTCGGCCACGTGATGACGACCTCCAACCATCGTCCCTACACCTTCCCCGCCGGTCGCGTGAGCCTGCCGCAGGGATCGCGCCGGGCGGCCGTGCAGTACACCGACTGGGCACTCGGCGACTTCCTGCGCCGCGCGGCCAGCAAGCCGTGGTTCAACGACACTGTGTTCGTCATCACGGCGGATCACTGCGCGACGAGCGCCGGCAAGACGAGCCTGCCCGTCGATCGCTACCACATTCCGCTTTTCATCTACTCGCCGAAGCACGTGGCGCCGGGCCGCGTGGATCGCCTGATGAGCCAGATCGACATCCCGCCGACCGTGCTCGGCATGCTCGGCTTCAGCTACAAGTCGCGTTTCTACGGGTACGACCTGTTCCGCCTGGAGCCGGGTCGCGAGCGCGCGTTCCTCAGCACGTACCAGGAGCTCGGTTACCTGCACGGCGGAAAGCTCACGTCGCTCGTGCCGCGCCAGCCCGTGAAGGAGTCGATCCCGACGATGGGCACCGGCGACGCGACGCCCATGGCGCAACCGGATGCCGACGACGCGCGGGACGCGGTGACCTACTACCAGACGGCCGCATACCTTTTCACGCACGGCCTGATGAAGCACTGACACTCGGTGGGAGCCAGCCTGCTGGCGAAGGGTGCCTGCCGCGAGCACCCTTCGCCAGCAGGCTGGCTCCCACCGGACTAGCGCCTACGGGCGCCCCGCCGCTCGCTCGCGCACCTCTGAAAACGACCAGTCGCGCAACAGCGTGCCGTTCTCCCATACCGTCTGCATCGCCTCCTCCCAGCCGTCGGGCACGGCATCCGGCGGCAGGGAAACGGCGTCGCCGGGCAGCGGCACGGTGCGATAGCTGCCGTCGCGCAGGTTCCGGAGCAACGTCATGCGACCGCGCTTCGACATCTTGCCCTGATCGGTCACCGGATCCTTCCACACGTCTCGCCACGTACCGGCGACGCGAGCGGCCGAGCACTTCAGCGCGAACTTCTGCGTGTCGCGCGTGAGCTTCTGCAGCAGCGCGCCACCCATGCCGAAGGCGAGGTTGTCGGCCGAATAGCCCGCCGCGACGATCCGTTCGAGGATCGCGCGGATGCTCTCGGGATTCACGCCATCGCCCTGGATCACGCGAACATGGTTCAGCACGCGATAACCCCGCCCGTTGGCGGTGCTGCCGAACGCGTCGTCGAGCATCGCGACACAGCGATGCACCACCTCGACCGGATCGCCCGAATCGGGCCGTACGACCACCGTCGCACCGGACGCGATCACCTCCTCGCGCAACGCCTTGCCCCATAGCGCCGCGATCGCGTGGTAGATGTCGTAGCTGTCGGACACCACGGCGACGAGACTGCCGGGTTTCGCGAAGCGGCGGAGCATGTTCCGGTAGGCATCGACTTCGTGCTCCCGGCCCCAGCTCGTGATCGTGCTGTGCTCGGCCGCCGGGATCGAGAAGCCCGCCATCGGCTCCCCGTAGAAGGCACGCGCGGCGAGCACGCCGGAGACGGTGTCGGTGCCCAGGAAATTGACCAGGTGCGCCATGCCGCCGAGCCCCGCGGATTCCGCGCTCGACACGCCGCGCGCGCCGAAGTCGTGCAGTTTGAAGGCTATCTGCCCGGCCGCGTCGTCGGACGTGCGTTCCAGGTAATGGAGGATCGTGCGCCGCGCCTGCCAGCTGATCGTCGCGACCGTCACCGGATACCAGAGGCGCAGCAGCAGCGTCTCGAGGTAAGACGGCAGCCAGTAGCAACGCGGGTCGGTGGATTCGATCGTCACGAGTGCCTGGTGCGTGGGCACCACGCTGCCTTCCGGAACGGCCCGCACGCGCACGGGCAGGCGTCCGCCGTGCACGTCGACGATGTGGCGCCAGTCGGGCTCGTTGAAGGGTTCGCCATGGGCGGCGAAGAACGCGCGCGCTTCGTCGATGTCCGCGTGCGTCACGGGGCGACCGAGGCGGGATTTCAGCACCGCCTGCAGACCAAAGAACACCGTGCTTTCGTACGTGCCGCCGCGCGATTCCACGTAGAAGAACGTGGCCTCCGTATCCGGCGGGTATTGCAGCCAGTGGCTGGCCTTGTAGCTGTCGGTGTCGAGGATGGGATTGTCGAGGTAAGGCATGCCGTGGGTCGTCATGACCCACAGCATACCTCCCGCATGCGATTACGCGGCGGCGTCGACGAGCACCAGTTCGGCGTCGTCCGAGGCGGTGATGCGCACCACGTCCTCGTCGCGGATCGCCGCACCGTCACGGGCGTTCAACGTCACGCCGTTGACGTCGACCGTGCCGCGGGCCGGCACCATGTACACGTGGCGACCCTTGCCGACCTTGTATTCCACGCTCTCGCCGGCCTTCACCGTCGCGCCGAGCACGCGGGCGTCGGTGCGCAGCGGCAGCGCATCGCCGTCGCCTTCGATGCCGCTGGCCAGCGTCACGAACTGGCCCGAGCGCTCGCCCTTCGGGAAAGGACGCGTGCCCCACGACGGCGCCTTGCGCTCGCCGTCGGGGATGATCCAGATCTGGAAGATCCGGGTCGTGCCCGGCTCGGCGTTGTATTCCGCGTGGCGGATGCCCGTGCCCGCGCTCATCACCTGCACGTCGCCCGCTTCGGTACGCCCCTTGTTGCCGAGGCTGTCCTCGTGGGTGATCGCGCCTTCGCGGACGTAGGTGATGATTTCCATGTCCGAATGCGGATGCGGGGGGAAGCCGGTGCCCGGAGCGATCGTGTCGTCGTTCCAGACGCGCAGCGCGCCCCAGCCCATGCGCTTCGGATCGTGGTAGGAGGCGAACGAGAAGTGATGCTTGGCGTCGAGCCAACCGTGGTTGGCGCCACCAAGGCTGTCGAAACGACGGACGTCGATCATGTCGTGCTCCCCCGGCATTACCGGACTGGATGAGTGGATGGGTGTATTTTCCTCTTCTCGCCGGGCCGCGGCGCATCGCTTCCGGGAACGGATCGTTTCCAAAAGCCGCCTTTATGGGTTGCAAAAGCATCCCCCGCGCCCATCTGGGATGGATCGGCGGTTCGTCCGCCAGCCCTATTCCCGAGGTGTTTCCGGATGATCCCGTTCTCCGTGCTCGACCTGTCGCCCGTGACGCGCGGCGCCACGCCCGGCGACGCGCTGCGCAACTCGCGCGATCTCGCCATCCACGCCGAAGCCCTGGGCTTCCACCGTTACTGGCTGGCGGAGCACCACAACATGACGGGCATCGCCAGTGCGGCGACGGCGGTGGTCATCGGTTACGTCGCGGACGCCACGAAGACCATCCGCGTGGGCTCGGGCGGCATCATGCTGCCGAACCACGCGCCGCTGGTGATCGCCGAACAGTTCGGCACGCTCGCGTCGCTTTACCCGGGGCGCATCGACCTCGGCCTCGGCCGCGCGCCGGGCACCGACCAGGGCACGGCGCGCGCGCTGCGCCGTTCGCTCGGCCCCAGCGACGATCGCTTCCCCGACGACGTGCAGGAGCTGCAGTTCTTCCTCGGCCCGCAGCAGCCGGGGCAGACGGTACGCGCGGTGCCGGGCATGGATACGAACGTGCCGATCTGGCTGCTGGGGTCCAGCCTCTTCAGTGCGCGTCTCTCGGCCGAGCTCGGCCTGCCCTTCGCCTTCGCCTCGCACTTCGCACCGGATCTCATGATGAAGGCGCTCGAGGTCTATCGCACCATGTTCCGGCCGTCCGCCACGCTCGACAAGCCGTACGCGATGCTCGGCATCAACGTCGTCGCGGCGGAAACGGACGACGAAGCGCGCCGCCTGTTCACGTCGCAGCAGCAGGCGTTCTGGAACCTGCGCCGCGGCGCGCCGGGGCAGTTGCCGCCGCCGGTGAACTCGATGGATGGCGTGTGGACGCCGATGGAGAAGGCGCAGGTCGATCACGCGCTGTCGTGCGCCGTCGTCGGCTCGCCGGACACCGTGCGCGAAGGCCTCGCGGCATTCATCGAACGCACGGGCGCCGACGAGCTCATCATCACGGCGCAGGTCTACGACCACGAGGCGCGCAAGCGCTCGTACACCATCGTGGCCGGGCAGCACGCGGCGCTGGCCGCTCGCGCGGCCGCCTGATCCGGTGCGGGTCGTCCTCGACACGAACGTGTGCCTCGACGCGTTCGTCTTCGACGATCCGCGCACGGCACGACTCGTCGCCGCGCTGGCGTCGCACGACGCGGTCGCCGTCACGCGCGGCGATTGCCGCGACGAGTGGCTCGCCGTGCTGCGTTACCCGGTGCTGAAGCTCGACGCGGTGCGGATTGCGGAAGCGATGGCGCGTTTCGATGCGATGGTTTCGTTGCTGCCCGTCGAAGCACCGACGCAGGCCGTGCCTCGATGCCGCGATCCGGACGACCAGAAATTCCTGGAGCTCGCCGCCGCGTCCGGTGCGTCGGTGCTGTTCTCGCGCGACGCGGAACTGCTGCGCCTCGACCGACGCACGCGGCGCGAGGGGCTATTCGCGATCACGACGCCCGAACACTGGCCCGTCTGAGCTTTGGTGGGAGCCAGCAGGCTGGCTCCCACCCGTCAGTCGGCCGGCACCAGAGCGATGAAATTGCGCAGGCTGTAGTAGCGGTCGTGCTGCGGCCATTCCACCGACGCGATGGCCTTGTGGCCCGCCGCCCAGGGTTCGTTGTCCAGCAGCACTTCGACCTGTGTCTTGCCGTCACCCACGTTGCCGTAGAACACACGGATCCAGTGCACGTCGGCCGTGAGCGGCGCGGTCGCGATCGCGGCTTCCAGCGCGGAGAGCCCGTCTTCCGGAATCTCCATCGGCGCGTCCTTTTCACCGCGCAGCGTGAAGTCGCCGAGGAACACGGTGAAACGCTGGGTGCCGGCAGTGAGTTCGCGGACGGCCAGTTTCTTCTCGTTGATCGTATGCCAGCACGCGGCGAGCACCACGTGGAAATCGTTGCGCGCGAAACTGTCGAGCGCGTCGCGGCAGCCGGCCTTGCCGTGGCCCACGCCGCCGAAACTTTCCTCGATGGTGCGTTCCTCGTCGAGCACGATGTCGATGTCGAGCCGGCCCATGCCGCCGTCCTTGCCCTCGTGCCAGATGCCACGCACCGCGGGGTAATCGTCGCCTTCGGTCAGCAGCCAGTCTTCGTCGGGTTCAAGGGTGATGCCGTGGTCGGCGAACAGATCGATGAGCGTGTTCTGGATGAGACGGTCCATGGGGCATCCGTGGGAGGAAAGGTGTCGATTATGCGCCGTCGACGAGTTTGCGCAGCGCGACCGCGGCGGACGGATTGCGTACCTTCGCCGCGGCGATGAAATAAATGAACACGTCGCGCGGTCCGGCAGCGGGCACCAGCGCGTCGACATGCGGCAGCTCGGCCGGGTCGCCGCCCGCCGCCCACGTCGCGGCGTGCGCGGCCCACTGGCGCAGGGCCTTGCGCGGATAGCCCGCCGTTTCGTCGGCGACGCTGCGCATCAGGCGCGCATAGATGAACGGGCCGGTGATGTCGGCCATCGACGGGTAGTCGTCCGAATCGGTGAATACCGTGGCGACGCCGCGCTCGCGGGCCAGCGCCACCCAGCGCGGATCGAGGAAGCTCTCGTGGCGCACCTCCACGGTGTGGCGCAGCGCGACGCCGGCGTGCCTCTCGGGCAGAAGGTCGAGGAAGGCCGCGACGTCGTCGGGATCGAAACGACGGGTCGGCAGGAACTGCCACAGCAGTGGCCCCAGCTTGTCGCCGAGCGCGACGGCGCCATCGAGGAAGCCTTCGATGCGCGTACCCACGGCCGCGAGCGCCTTCGTCTGCACGATATGCCGCGGCGCCTTGACCGAGAACCGGAAGCCCGGCGGCGCCTCGGCCGCCCATTTCGCGTAGGTCGCGGCATCCGGCGCGCGGTAGTACGTGCCGTTGATCTCGATGGCGCCGACTTGCCGCGTGGCGTATTCCAGCTCGCGCTTCTGCACCAGGCCTTCCGGATAGAACGGCCCGCGCCAGGCGGGAAAGACCCATCCGCCCATGCCGGTACGGATGCGTCCCGTGGGCTGCGTGGGTGTCTTGGTGCGTTTCGTCGCCATGGGAACGATGCTCGCAACAGGTGGGTAGAGGGTACGTCTTTACATGCGGTGGGCCGGCCGTTTGCGGGATACTCGCGCCTTTCGAGTCTCCAGCGTGTGACCCATGCCGTCCATTCGTATCCTGACCGTCGACGATCACCCCCTCCTGCGCGAAGGCATCGCCGCGGTGCTCGAAGGGCACCAGGGGCTCCAGCTGGTCGCGGAGGCGAGCACCGGTGAGGAAGCCATCGAGCGCTACCGCGAGCACTTGCCCGACCTGACCCTGATGGACCTGCAGATGCCGGGCATGGGCGGCATCGCGGCCATCGAGGCCATTCGATCGGAGTTCCCCGAGGCGCGCATCCTCGTTCTGACGACATACCGCGGCGACGTCCAGGCGCTCCGGGCGTTCCGCGCCGGTGCGCAGGGGTATCTGCTGAAGAGCGAACTTCGCAAGGACATGCTGGCGACCATCCACCAGATCATGGAAGGCAAGCGCCGGATTCCCGAGGAAATCGCCCAGGAGATGGCCGGCCATGCGGAAGACGACGAGCTGACGCCGCGCGAGACCCAGGTGCTGACCCATGTGGCGCGCGGCGAGGCCAATCGCGACGTGGCCGGTGCGCTCGGCATCGCCGAGGAAACGGTGAAGGCGCACATGAAGAGCATTCTGGCCAAGCTTCAGGCGAACGACCGCACCCATGCGGTGGCCATCGCGCTTCGCCGGGGCATCATCGAGCTCTGAGGAGCTGGCCCCCGGGGTTCATGCCGAAAGGTGGAAACCAGCCTGCCGGCGATCCGGAACTACGAAAGCGCCGTGGGTTGTTCGAATGGCAGCGGCGTCGCACCGGTGGCCCGCACGGCCTGGTCTGCCGCGTCGTCCAACTCGCCTTCGACGTCGACCACCACCAGGATCTTCCCGGACTCGATGGTCTCCTCGAATTTCTGGCGTACCGGATCGGGCGACGAGGCACCCATCAGCGCGTTGGTCCACGCTCCCACCAGGGCACCTGCGGCACCGACGGCCGCCGCGCCGGCGATGGTCACTCCGAGGGGCGGAATCGCCATGGCGACGAGCCCGGCCAGCAGGCCGGTCGCGCCGCCTTCGGCGAGCCCGCGCAGGGCGGCCGGCTTGAAGTCGGTGTGCTCGTCCTTGTCCTGCTCGGGAATCCGGTCCAGTTCGATGTCGGCGCGGGCGATCAGCGACAGATCGTCGTCGGGCACTCCCACGCGCCGCGCGGCGGCCATCGCTTCACGGGCGCGGACGAGGTCGGGCGTGCTGTAGACACGGCGGGTTTTCATCGTGACTCCTGGGCGTCGGGTGCACGGGCATGGTTCCGTCGTCCGGGTCGAACGGGTGTGACGGGCAGGTCAAGCACGCACGTGCGCGTGGCGCTTGCGGTACTCGGCGGGCGTGACGCCCACGCGTCGCTGGAACGCCCGGCGCAGGCCGTTCACGTCCGCGTAGCCGCAGCGCGCGGCCACGCGCTTCGGTCCGTCGATCCCCTGTTCGAGCAGGCGTCGCGCGGCTTCCACCCGCATGGTTTCGACGAACGCGGCCGGCGTCAGCCCCGTTTCGTGGCGAAAGATCCGGGCGAAATGCCGGGGACTCATGCCGACGCGTGCCGCCATGCTGCCAATGGAGTGGTCCTCGGCCGGGTGGGCCGCGACGTAGCGCTGGAGTTCCTGCAACGCGCCCCTGCCCGCCGGCGCGGCCTCGCCATGCCGACTGAATTGCATCTGCCCCCCGGGGCGGCGAAAGAACACCACCAGCTCCGCGGCCACGGCCATCGCGATGTCGCGTCCGAGGTCTTCCTCGACCAGCGCGATCGCCAGGTCCATGCCGGCCGTGACGCCGGCGGCCGTGCACACCGGGCCGTCGCGCACCACGAAGGCGTCGGCTTCGACGCGCAGCGTCGGATGTCGCGCGGCGAGCAGGCCCGCGACCTTCCAGTGCGTCGTGACGCGGCGGCCGTCGAGCAGGCCGGTGCGAGCGAACAGCAGCGCGCCGCTGCAGATCGACCCGTAGCGACGGGCACGCGCCGCCTGCCGCGTCATCCAGGCGGTGACGGTCACGTCTTCCGCCGCGGCCGGCAGATCGGGTGAACCCGCCACGAGCAACGTATCCAGCGCGTCGACCTCGTCGAGGATGGTGCGGTCGGGCAGGAAGCGCATGCCGCTCGACGCCGTGATCGCTAGCGGGGCCGTGCCGACCGAGACGACGCGATAGACCGGCCGGCCGGCCTGGCGATTCGCCTCGGCGAAGACGTCGGCCGGCCCGGAGACGTCGAGCATCTGGACGCCGGGCGGCGCGAGGATCGCGATGGTCAGGGGTGGCCGCATGGAACGCACTATGGCCTGATCTGATACATCGCTGCAAATCTGGACGCAGGGTCGCCGTTATCCAATGGCGTCACCCTCCCAGTCACAGGTTACCGCCATGACCGCCATCGACCGCGTCGCCGGCATCGCCGTTCCCGACAGCGCCCTTGCCCGCGACATCACCCAGCTCGTACGCGACACCGAAAGCGATCTGCTCTACCACCACTCCCGCCGCGTCTGGTTCTTCGCCGCGCTCACGGGCGAGGCGAAAGCGCTGAAATACGACCCGGAACTCCTGTACGCCGCCGCCATGTTTCACGACATGGGGCTGGTGCCCGCGCACGCGAGCACGGACAAGCGCTTCGAAGTCGACGGCGCGAACGTCGCCCGCGCATTTCTTAGGAGTCGGGGCTTGGCCGAGGCCGACATCGAAACCGTGTGGACATCCATCGCGCTGCATACGACGCCGGGCATTCCGCCGTTCATGCGCCCCGAGATCGCGCTGTTGACGGCCGGCGTGGAGATGGACGTGCTCGGCCTCGGCTTCGACACCGTGAGCGAAGCCGATCGCGAGACGGTCGCCGTGGCTCATCCGCGCGGGCCGGCCTTCAAGCAGGGCATCGTGGACGCCTTCTATCAGGGCGTCCGGAACAAGCCGGAAACGACGTTCGGCAATGTGAAGGCCGATGTGATCGCCTACAAGGATCCGCACTTCCAGCGCGGCGACTTCGTGCAATGCATCCTGCACAACCACTGGCCGACATGACCCGATCGTTTCGATGAAAACGATCGTGTAATTGATCTGAGAATCATTCGCAACTACGATGGCGGCCTTTCGCTCCTGCAAAAGGCCGCTTCATGCCGCTCCGTCCCTCCGCCCTCGCCCTCGCACTTGCCGGGGCGCTCGCCGCCGGCCCCGTGCTGGCGCAGGACGCCGCCGTGCCGCCGCCGGCCGCCACCGAGCTGGCGGGCATGAAGGTGGTGGGCGACTGGCTGGGCGAGGCCTCGCGCCTTACCGTCGAAAACCACCCGGGCGCGCGCACCGTCGTCCGGCGCGAGGCGCTGATCGAGGCGGGCGCGATCAACCTGCGCGACGCGCTGCGCCGGATCCCCGGCGTCCAGGTGCAGGAAAGCAACGGCACGGGCGGCAGCGACGTCTCGCTCAATGTCGGTGTGCGCGGCCTCACGGCACGCCTGTCGCCCCGCTCGACCATCCTCCTCGACGGCGTACCGCTCGCCGTGGCGCCGTACGGCCAGCCCCAGGTATCGATGGCGCCGGTGGGCCTCGGCAACCTGCAGGCGGTCGACGTCGTGCGCGGCGGCGGCTCGGTGCGCTACGGGCCGCAGAACGTCGGCGGCGTCATCAACTTCGTCACGCGCGACATTCCGGAACGTTTCGGCGGCAGCGCGGGCGTGCAGTTCCAGGGCGGCGAGCACGGCGGCATCCGCACCAGCAGCAACGTACTGGTGGGCGGCACCACGCAGGAAGGACTCGGTGTCGCGTTGCTGTACAACGGCCTGCACGGTCCGGGCTTCCGTGAGCGCGAGGACAACGAAAGCATCGACGACCTGATGCTCAAGGCGAAGTACGCGATCACCGGCGACGACACCCTCACCGGCAGCATTCACCACTACGACGGTCAGGCCGGCATGCCCGGCGGGCTGAACCAGGCCGACTACGACGCGGATCCGTTCCAGTCGCGCCGTCCGTTCGACGACTTCCACGGTCGCCGCACCGATTACGTGCTGAAGTACAGCCATGTGGACGACCGTCGCAGTTTCGAAGTGCAGACCTACTACTCCGACAGCTTCCGCGGCAGCCACATCGAGACCATCACAGCCAATCCGAACGGGACGTACGCGCACCAGCTGATCGCGTACCCACGCAACTACCACGTGTTCGCGATCGAGCCGCGCTATTCGCAGCTGTTCGACTGGGGCCAGGTCACCCACGAGATCGGCGTGGGGTATCGCTACACCAGCGAGGCCATGCACGAGCGCACGCTCCGCAACAATCGCTTCGTGTCGAACCTGCCGTACACGCCGTACGACAGTTTCCCGTATGCCGCACCCTATGTGCTGTCCGGCGACAACACGGGCAGCAACGAAGCGCACGCGTTCTATCTCGACGACACGATCAACGCGGGTGACTGGACCATCACGCCGGGCATCCGCTACGAGCGGATCGACAGCCAGTGGCAGGCGCATCCGGGTGGCACGGTCGTGGTGCGCGGACCCACGTCGCGCCAGAAGGATTATTCGAAGCCGCTGCCGTCGCTGAACGTGATCTACCACGTCAGCGACGCATGGAAGCTCTACGCGAACGCCGAGACGTCGTTCGGCTCGCTGCAGTACTTCCAGATCGGGCAGAAGGATTCGCGTAACCAGTTCGCCGCCGGTCTCGAGCCCGAAACCGCGCGCACCTACGAGATCGGCACGCGTTACGACACCAGGGCATGGGGCGGC
>Ga0102591_1003558_pt1 | contig 13723 bp, 4 predicted proteins | sample AraplaCol_mCL_r2_2_FD_76860 | JGI IMG/M metagenome (GOLD analysis project Ga0102591, IMG submission 76860) | Arabidopsis root microbial communities from North Carolina, USA - plate scrape MF_Col_mCL_r2 (SPADES assembly) (version 2) | ecosystem: Host-associated > Plants > Roots > Endosphere... | reverse complement strand
ACTTCCGCCAGGAAGTGGACGGCAAGGGCATCTCGTCGTACCCGCACCCGTGGCTGATGCCGGACTTCTGGCAGTTCCCGACCGTGTCGATGGGCCTGGGCCCGATCATGGCCATCTACCAGGCCCGTTTCATGAAGTACCTGGACAGCCGCGGCCTGGCCAAGGCTGGCGACCGCAAGGTCTGGGCGTTCCTGGGCGACGGCGAGACCGACGAGCCGGAATCGCTGGGCGCGATTGGCATGGCTGGCCGCGAGAAGCTGGACAACCTCGTCTTCGTGATCAACTGCAACCTGCAGCGCCTGGACGGTCCGGTGCGCGGCAACGGCAAGATCATCCAGGAACTGGAATCGGAATTCCGCGGTTCGGGCTGGAACGTGATCAAGGTGGTGTGGGGCAGCCGCTGGGACCAACTGCTGGCGCGCGACACCAAGGGCCTGCTGATGAAGCGGATGATGGAAGCCGTGGACGGCGAATATCAGACCTTCAAGGCCAAGGACGGCGCCTACGTGCGCGAGAACTTCTTCAATACGCCGGAACTGAAGGCCATGGTGGCCGACTGGTCCGACGACGACATCTGGCGCCTGAACCGTGGCGGCCACGATCCGCACAAGGTCTACGCCGCCTACAAGGCTGCCAGCGAGCACAAGGGCCAGCCGACGCTGATCCTGGCCAAGACCATCAAGGGCTATGGCATGGGCGATGCGGGCCAGGCCATGAACGTGGCCCACCAGCAGAAGAAGATGCCGGTGGACGCCATCCGCGCGTTCCGCGACCAGTTCAGCATCCCGGTGCCGGACGACAAGCTCGAGGAAGTGCCGTACCTGACCTTCGAGGAAGGCTCGAAGGAACTGGAGTACATGCGCCAGGCGCGCATGAACCTGGGCGGCTACCTGCCTACCCGCCGCCAGAAGGCCGAAGCGCTCAAGGTGCCCGAACTGACGGCGTTCGACGCGCTGCTCAAGGCCACCGGCGAAGGCCGCGAAGTGTCCACCACGATGGCCTTCGTCCGTATCCTGAACACGCTGCTCAAGGACAAGCAGATTGGCAAGCACGTGGTGCCTATCGTCCCGGACGAGTCGCGCACGTTCGGCATGGAAGGCCTGTTCCGCCAAGTCGGCATCTGGAACCAGCAGGGCCAGAAGTATGTGCCGGAAGACCACGACCAACTGATGTTCTACAAGGAATCGCAGACGGGTCAGGTCCTGCAGGAAGGCATCAACGAAGCCGGCGCCATGTGCGACTGGATCGCCGCCGCCACGTCGTACTCGACGCATGGCGTGCAGATGATTCCGTTCTACATCTACTACTCGATGTTCGGCATCCAGCGTATCGGCGACCTGTGCTGGGCCGCTGCCGACATGCGCTCGCGCGGCTTCCTGCTGGGCGGCACCGCCGGCCGGACCACGCTGAACGGCGAGGGCCTGCAGCACGAGGACGGTCATTCGCACGTCTTCCACGCCGCGATTCCGAACTGCATCTCGTATGACCCGACGTTCCAGTACGAACTGGCCGTGATCATGCAGGATGGCCTGCGCCGCATGTATGCCGAGCAGGAAGACGTGTATTACTACCTGACGGTGATGAACGAGAACTACGAGCACCCGGAAATGCCGGCCGGCTCGGAGAAGGACATCGTCAAGGGCATGTACCTGTTCCGCAAGGGCGTGGAAAACAGCAATGCGCCGCGCGTGCAGCTGCTGGGTTCGGGCACGATCTTCCGCGAGGTGATTGCCGCCGCCGAGATGCTCAAGAAGGACTGGGGCGTGGAATCGGACATCTGGAGCTGCCCGAGCTTTACCGAACTGGCCCGCGAAGGCCATGCCACGGAACGCTTCAACCTGCTGCATCCGACCGAGACGCCGCGCGAATCGTTCGTCGCGCAGAAGCTCAAGGGCGTGCGCGGCCCGGTCATCGCCTCGACCGACTACATCCGTGCGTTCGCCGAGCAGATCCGCTCGTTCGTGCCGCGCCGCTATGTGGTGCTGGGCACCGACGGCTTCGGCCGCTCGGATACCCGCGAGAAGCTGCGCCACTTCTTTGAAGTGGACCGTAACTGGGTGACGGTGGCCGCGCTGAAGGCGCTGGCCGACGAAGGTGCGATCGGTCGCGAAAAGGTGGCGGAAGCCATCAAGAAGTACAACCTCGACCCGAACAAGCCGAACCCGATGTCGGTCTGACCCCGGACTTGCACGACTGAACCCCCCGCAGCACGGCATGCCGCCGTGCCGTGGGCGCCCCCGGCTGGACCGGCGGTGCCCACGGCTGCTGGTGATGCGCGGCAGCGTGACAGATGCGTGAGGCCGGAGTAACCTCGCCGATTGCGTTTGTCCGATTGTCGCTACGTCGCCAACAACCAGGGTGCCGGCTGCCCAGGAGAGACACTGAATGAGTCAAGCGATTGAAATCAAGGTGCCGGATATCGGCGACTACGACGCCGTTCCCGTCATCGAAGTCCATGTGAAGCCGGGCGACGTCATCAACGCGGAAGACGCGCTGGTGACGCTGGAGTCAGACAAGGCCACGATGGATGTGCCGTCGCCGCAGGCCGGCACGGTCAAGGAAGTCAAGATCAAGGTGGGCGACAACGTGGCCGAGGGCTCGATCCTCGTCATGCTGGAACCTGCAGGCGCGAGCGCCGCTGCGCCCGCACCGGCGGCTGCCCCCGCACCCGCACCGGCGCCAGCCGCCGCTGCCCCGGCACCCGCTCCGGCCGCTGCTGCGCCGGCCCCGGCTGCCGCGCCTGCCGGCGGTGGCATCGTCGAGGTGAAGGTGCCCGACATCGGCGACTACGACGCCGTTCCCGTCATCGAAGTCCATGTGAAGCCGGGCGACACCATCAACGCGGAAGACGCGCTGGTGACGCTGGAATCCGACAAGGCCACGATGGATGTGCCTGCCCCGCAAGGCGGCACGGTCAAGGAAGTCAAGGTCAAGGTTGGCGATAACGTGGCCCAGGGCACGCTGATCCTGATTCTCGAAGCCGCTGGCGCGGCGGGTGCAGCCGCTGCAGCGCCGGCTCCTGCCCCGGCTGCAGCACCTGCTGCCGCACCGTCCGCGGCTCCCGCTGCATCGGCATCGGCACCGGCTCCGGCCCCCGCGCCAGCAGCCGCACCGGCTCAGGGCGTGACCGGCAAGGCCGCCCACGCCAGCCCGTCCGTGCGCAAGTTCGCGCGGGAACTCGGTGTGGATGTGTCGCGCGTACCGGGTTCCGGTCCGAAGGGCCGCATCACGCAGCAGGACGTGCAGAACTTCGTCAAGGGCGTGATGAGCGGCCAGACCGCTGCGCCGGCTGCTGCTGCGTCTGCTGGCGGTTCGGGCGTGGGTCTGGATCTGCTGCCGTGGCCGAAGGTCGATTTCACGCGCTTCGGCGAGGTGGAATCCAAGCCGCTGTCGCGCATCAAGAAGATCTCGGGCGCCAACCTGCACCGCAACTGGGTCATGATCCCGCACGTCACGAACTGCGACGAGGCGGACATCACTGAGCTCGAAGCGTTCCGCGTGAAGCTGAACAAGGAAAACGAGAAGTCCGGCATCAAGGTCACGATGCTGGCGTTCATGATCAAGGCCACGGTGGCGGCGCTGAAGAAGTTCCCGAACTTCAATGCCTCGCTCGACGGCGACAATCTGGTGCTGAAGAAGTACTTCAACATCGGTTTCGCTGCCGATACGCCGAACGGCCTGGTCGTGCCGGTCATCAAGGACGCTGACAAGAAGGGCGTGCTGGAGATCAGCCAGGAAATGGGCGAACTGGCCAAGCTGGCGCGCGACGGCAAGCTGAAGCCGGATCAGATGCAGGGCGGCTGCTTCTCGATCTCGTCGCTGGGCGGCATCGGCGGCACGTACTTCACGCCGATCATCAATGCGCCGGAAGTGGCCATCATGGGCGTGTGCAAGTCGTACATGAAGCCGGTCTGGGACGGCAAGCAGTTCGTGCCGCAACTGACGCTGCCGCTGTCTCTGTCGTGGGATCACCGCGTGATCGACGGCGCCGAGGCTGCACGCTTCAATACGTACTTCGCCGCGTTGCTGGCCGATTTCCGCCGCATCTTGCTGTAGTACGAAGGGCGGCCCGCTGGCACATACGGCGGGCCGGTCTGCACAGATTCAAGGGGCGAGCCATGACGACCTGCGTTGTCGTACGTAAGGGTGACGAGGTGGCGATCGCGGCCGATGCGCTGGTGACGTTTGGCGATACGCGGCTGTCGCGTGCCTACGAGCGCAACCAGAAGGTGATTCCCGTGGGCGAGAGTTTCGTCGCGCTGGCGGGTACCACCGCGCATTTTCCGGTCATGCGCGCACTGCTGACGGGCATGGGCGACGAATGCCGCCTGATGAGCCGCGACGAGGTGTTCCGAACCTTCCTCAAGGTGCATGAAAAGCTCAAGAACGAGTATTTCATCAACACCAAGGAAGACGACGACGACCCCTACGAGTCATCGCAGATCGTTTGCCTGATCGCCAATCCGGGCGGCATCTATGGCGTTTATTCCTATCGCGAGGTGTTTTCGTTCGACCGTTTCTGGGGCATCGGATCGGGGCGCAACTATGCGCTGGGCGCGATGCACGCGGTCTACGACATGCCGGGCATGGATGCCGGCGCGATCGCGCGGATAGGTGTGGATGCCGGGATCGAGTTCGACAAGAGTTCGGCGGGTCCGATCGATGTGCATACGGTGAAGCTCCAGCAGCAGACTGAACAGCCCCAGCAGCCGGCGCAACAGGACGGCTCGGCAACCAACAACGACGGCGCGGCCTGAGCCCCCAGGCGGGCAGGGCGCGCATCCCAGGAGGAAAGCATGAGTGTGATCGAAGTCAAAGTGCCGGATATCGGCGATTTCGACGCGGTGGAAGTGATCGAAGTGCTGGTCAAGGCCGGCGATACGGTCGAGGAAGAACAGTCGCTGCTCGTGCTCGAGAGCGACAAGGCCAGCATGGAAGTGCCGTCGTCGTCGGCTGGCAAGATTGTGGACGTGAAGGTCAAGGTGGGCGACAAGGTTGCCAAGGGCACTGTCATCTGCACGATCGAAGGCGGCGCCGCGGCTGCACCGCCGCCCGCACCCGCGGCTGCACCGGCTCCTGCCGCCGCTCCGGCGGCATCGGCTCCTGCCGCCGCACCCGTGGCTGGCAAGCACAGCGGCTCGGCCGATATCCAGTGCGACATGCTCGTGCTGGGCGCGGGCCCCGGCGGCTACTCGGCAGCGTTCCGCGCAGCCGATCTGGGCATGAACACGGTACTGGTGGAGCGCTACGGCACGCTCGGCGGCGTCTGCCTGAACGTGGGCTGCATCCCGTCGAAGGCGCTGCTGCACAATGCGGCCGTGATCGACGAAGCCAAGGCACTGGCCGCGCACGGCATCCTGTTCGGCGAAGCCAAGATCGACCTGGACGGCCTGCGCCACTACAAGGAAAGCGTCGTCAACAAGCTGACGGGCGGGCTGGCCGGCATGGCCAAGGCGCGCAAGGTGCAGACTGTGCGCGGTATCGGCACGTTCCTGGACCCGAACCACCTCGAAGTGCAGGAAACCGAGGGCGACGCCAAGGCGACCACGGGCAAGAAGACCGTGATCCGCTTTGAAAAGGCGATCATCGCGGCCGGTAGCCAGGCTGTGAAGCTGCCGTTCATCCCTGAAGATCCGCGCATTTTCGATTCGACTGGCGCGCTGGAACTGCGCGACATCCCGAACAAGATGCTGGTTATCGGCGGCGGCATCATCGGCCTGGAAATGGCCACGGTGTACAGCACGCTGGGCGCCCGCATCGACGTGGTGGAAATGCTCGACGGCCTGATGCAGGGCGCGGACCGCGACCTCGTCAAGGTCTGGGACAAGATGAACAAGCATCGCTTCGACAACGTGATGCTCAAGACCAAGACGGTTGGCGTGGAAGCCAAGCCGGATGGCATCTATGTGAAGTTCGAAGGCGAGGGCGCGCCCGCCGAGCCGGTGCGCTACGACGCCGTGCTGGTGTCCGTGGGCCGCACGCCCAACGGCAAGAAGATCGGCGCCGAAAAGGCTGGCGTTGCCGTGACCGACCGTGGCTTCATCGACGTCGACAAGCAACTGCGCACCAACGTGCCGCACATCTTCGCCATCGGCGACATCGTCGGCCAACCGATGCTGGCACACAAGGCCGTGCATGAAGCCCACGTGGCCGCCGAAGCCGCCCACGGCGAGAAGGCGTACTTCGACGTGAAACAGATTCCGTCGGTGGCCTACACCGATCCGGAAGTGGCCTGGGCCGGCCTGACGGAAGAACAGTGCAAGGCGCAGGGCATCAAGTACGGCAAGGGCACGTTCCCGTGGGCCGCATCAGGCCGCGCCATCGCCAATGGCCGCGACGAAGGCTTCACCAAGCTGATCTTCGACGAGGAAACCCACCGCATCATCGGCGGCGGCATCGTCGGCACCCACGCGGGCGACCTGATCAGCGAAGTCTGCCTGGCCATCGAGATGGGCGCGGACGCAGTGGATATCGGCAAGACCATCCACCCGCACCCGACGCTGGGCGAATCGATCGGCATGGCTGCGGAGATTTACGAAGGGGTGTGCACCGATGTGCCACCGCCGCGCAAGCGTTGAGTTTGGTTGTTGGATGAGAAAAACCCGCCTGCCGGCGGGTTTTTCTTTAGTGCCGCGATATCAGTATCGATACGCCACCTGCAACCCGGTTGTCACTCCTGCCGTATGCAGGCGCTCCGGCTTGTCAACCGGCATTCCGACAAACGCGTCGTACGATAGGCTGCCCAGCCTTGAGGTGCCGAATCCTCCGCGGAAGCCAATGACGGCGCCGGCTAGCTGCGTTCCTGCTTGGTTGCGCGTGGTGGGTCCAGCCACCCGCCCATAATCGAGCCCGGCATAGAACGCCTGTCCCGTGGCTAGTGGGACCTGCAATTCGTTGCGCCAGTAAAATCCCCTCTCGCCAGCCAGCATGCTTTCCCCATCGAAACCTCGCACCGTGTAGCGGCTGCCGATCGTCAGGTTGTCGACGTAATAGAGACGATCATCGGTATATTGCCCCCGTACCGTCGTGATGTAGCGGAAAGGCAACTTGGCAACCTTGAACGGCACCGAGAAATTGGCGTCTAGAACCATCATCCGATACCGCCATGTCGGGCCGCCGTTCACGGCCAGCAGGTCATCTTGCGCGCCCAAAGCCCCGAGACCCTGGCGGTAAGACAGCGTGGCATCGAGTTGGGACCGGCCGAAATAGTGACGATCCGTCAGGCCAAGTTCCAGGATCGTATTATTCCGCCGCTGGTGCGAGATTTCGGAGTCCTCGATGAAGCTCCGGCCGAATCGACGCGTCAAACGCATGTGCATGCCGAGCACGTCGTTTTGGCTGCGGTGCAATACCCGATGCAGTTTGAGATCGATATTCTCCGACTTGCCGCTGGATATGAACGTCTGATTGGCGCCCGCGATCTGCTGGAAGTAGTTGCTGCTGGAAGCTGAGAGGGTGGCGGTCCAGTATCCCCAGGGAATCGAGTAAAAAGTGTTCCAGCCCCGGGTACCAAACTCCTTGTCCTCGACCATCACGTCCTGACTGAAACCGACGTTGAAAATGTCGCTCAGGCCCAGCGGATTGTCGATGCCCAGACTTAGATTTCCCTGCCATTTGCCCGTCGAGCGCGATCCCGAATTATCGACAGACGCCACCAGCGTCCACGGCTTGCCGCGTTTGACCGTGATTACCACATCGCTGAGGCCCGGAACGGGCGTCGGCATGATCTGCATGTCCACGTCCTGACTGGCAACGCGTTTCATCTGCTCCAGCCCTTGTTCAAGATCGCGCAAATTCAGCAACTGGCCGGCCGAGGTCGGGAAAGCCGCGCTCCAAGTGCCCCACAAGTCCGGCTTGCTGAAACGGATCTCGCCGATCACACCGGGAATCAGCGCCAGTTTCAGCGTGCCCGACGTCAGGTCCTGCTCGGGCACCAACACGCGCGTGGTCACATAGCCCCGCGAGAGAATCGTTCGGGACAACTCCTTGATCAGCATGCCGACGCCCTGGCTGCCCAGGCATTCTCCTTGGTAGTGATCCAGCCAGAGCTGGGCAAAGGCAAACGGATCCATCGGCAGGGCCGAGGCGCCGCCGGCTTGCAGATAGACGGGGAGATCGGAGGGAACTTCCAATACGAAACGCTGAACCGGAAAGCAGGGCGCTTCCTTCGGCATCGACGGGCGCTCGGCATGCTCGGTCGCGGGGGCGAGTACTGATGGTGCGTTCACCGCGGCGCTACGCTCACGCGCCTCCTGCTGCTGGCGATGGCGTTGTTCCTGCTCGGCATTATTCAGGGCCGCCGCTTGCCGGGGAACTGGCAGGGTCTGGGCGTTGATGGAATTTGAAGTGCCAAGGAGGCTGATGGCCAGCGAAGCAACGGTGGCAATTTTGGTGAGTTTTAGAAACATCGGCGTTGGAGGGGCCAGAGGGGGCGTCCGGGCCGGTTAAAAAGTGAATGAGTTCGAGTGGCGGTTCTGAGCGTACGTATTAATTTATTCTTTATTTAAATGGTTTATTTTTTGCGTCTTAAAGCATATAAGAGGGGCTCATTCTCTCCTATTGCAAATATGACTTTGCAAAGTCCGGCAATTATTGCGGAGCAACCTACTCGCTGAAGGCTTATGCGACAGAAATAGTAAAAGATATCTGTATTCGAGCATACGTGACGCGCCAGTTCATTTGCCATCCCCGTAATGATTTTTTGGCGACTCGAATGATTCGAGAGGGTCACTGAGTAACCCGGCTCTTCTTAATGGTTTCCGTAGATTTTTTGCGAAGATAACAAAAAATATAAGAAACAATGGCGCGCCGAAATATAGTAAAGATTCATTCTCTACAATTTCAAAAATTCCAGCGATCAAAAATGACCAAAATCCAGTACCAAACGCTGCAGCCACCACAATGGTAGATGCGATTTGAAATCTAGCATACGGGGCTTGCTATTTCATTTTGATTCTCCGGTTAATTCGCCGCCGCTCAATATAATTCCGAATTACTTGGTCAAAAACATTCTATCTTTTGAATATATTGGCCACCACAGATAAAAATCCCAAGATTGCTCCGACCAGTGCCACTATTCCAATATCTGCCAAAAAAGATTCAGACACCCCGTTTCGCCAAGGTGCGCCAGCTAGTAGAAGCTGAAAAAGCGATGGTTAGGAGTAGCCTTGGCATTGTCAGGTCAGGCCGCACCATGACGGATGGTTGTAAAATATCGTGGTAAATAATGGATCAATGGCGAGATCTAAAAATGCGATGAGAACGACGACCCCGAAGGAATGCAGCAATGTCATGGGGAATGCAATGCGAATCCATGTGCGATATTGCGCTTTCATTTCTAATTCTTCTGTAGATATTTTTCACGCCACGGATGTTTGTTTGGTCAATCCTTCCCTGGGGTGTCGTGTGATCGTAAGAACGAATGTCCACATGCTCGGCAGCTTTTTGCGGAGAGGTCGACATAAGGCATGGGGTGCCCTAATGGAATGCGACTGCAAAATGGGCAGCGGTACATTTTTACTATCGACAAAAACAAGATTGCCACATATATTAAGATATAAAATACCGAAAGGTACTTGTGAGATTCAGGGAGAAAATTTAGAAAATATCCACCCAGAAATCCAATTGCCATGAAAGATATTATTGCATAACGAATTGCATTGAATTTTTTTATTGTTTGAATATCGGATTTCATGATTATTTCCTTTTATAGCTGAATTCAAATAGGTTTGCTTTTGCTTCCGCACCAACCCCAGTGGTCGGCGAAATTCCCGCACCAATCCTTGCCTCCCCGTATGTACCAGTTTCAGGTTTATTTTTGATATTGGAGTAGAGTCCCCCACCAACACCTATTTGTCCCGAAACTGGACCAAAAAATACATTTCCGGCCGCCGATGAGCCAATGCGATAATCGCCAGATTTGGCATCATCGTCGTACCTGAAAATATCAGCATTGGCCCCATGACTCGTACCTCTCATCCAACCATGGGCTCCGATCCCTACGCCAAGCCCTAACTTGGTCGCAGTCGGCGAAATACCGGTGAATCCAATCTCTATTTCTCCACCGACTCCAAGATAGATGCCTGCACTTACTGCCCAAGGTTGAGGCTTAAGATCGGGGGTGTGACTGACATTTAGTGCGCGCTGCTCTACTGTAGGGCTTCCGTCGGTACTGCCATAGAGAGTTGTATTCCTTCGCTCCGCATCTGTCGCGTTGAACAGGTCGCCGCCATGCATCGAAATAAACTCCGTCGCAGCACGATCTGCACCGGGCGCCTTATTGGCTACGGAATCAACCAGCCGATATCCACCTGACAGCAACATATTCTCAGCGTCAGAAACCGAAATTGGATCGCCCGTCTTCTCCGCATAAAACTCCGCAAACTCCTTGGCGTTGTCCTTCGCCCATTTGCGTTCGTCCGGATGCAACTGCCGATTAAACCGATCCACGTTCGCCCCCGTAGCCGCACCAGATCCACCCCCCACAGCCGCCCCAATCCCCCCAGCCACGATATTCGCCGCAAGATTCCCAATCGCTTCGTCGAGGTTGGCATTCCCGGTGCCAACGCTTCCCGACACGGCACTGCCCAATTCAGCCAGTTTCCCAGCCGCCAGCGATGACGCCCCGGCACCGACCGCGCCAGCAATCACATTTGCACCGCCCAGCCCCGCAATCATTGCGCCACCGGCCGCGTGCGAGGCAGCGCGATACTCGCCGCCGTCCTTCCAACCTTCGACATCCGCGGTGGCCTTTGCCAAGTTGGCGCGATTGTCTTCGCTGGGGTCGGCGTCGAACGCTTTCTCTGCCTTGCTCTGGGCTATCGCTGCATCCTTGAGCTTGCTGCTGGCAATATCCCCCACCGACTTCGCCACAGCCTCGCCAGCCGCCTGCGCCGCAGCCATCGTGTCCGCTTGCTTGTTCAGCAAGTTGTTGAGGTCGGGGCCTTTGCGAACGGTCGAATTGGTATCAGTCGTATCGCGATTCAGGGTGGCGACGTCCTGCTTCTGGTTGGCGTCGTCAGTGATGTGGATCGTGCCCTCCGCAATGCCGGACTGCGCCGTGCCGCGTTGGCGGCCGCTTTCGTGCTGGGGAATCATGGGGCTGATGCCACCGGTGTTCTTGCCCGAGGTCTGGCCGGTCTTCTCGTCCTTGACCTTGGGGCCGAAGGTGAAGCCACCGGCCACGCCGAACGACGTGCCCTTGTAGTCCGATCTGTTCTCGATATCGTCCCAGCTCAGGGTGCCCGTCTTCAGCGAGTTCTTGTCCTTCGTGGCCGTGCTGGCGATGAGGGCGCCCTGGAGGTCGGTGTTGCCTTTGACGTTCAAGTCGAACCCGCCGTCGCCTGCATAGATGCCGGATTGCTCGGCCACGTTGGCGAAGTTGCCGTTGGCCTTGCCCGTCGATGCCGAGAGCGAGCCGCTCAGGCCGCCGCCTTGACTGAAGCTCAGACCACCGCCCGCGCTGGTCTGGCGGGCGCGGCTGCCTTCGGTGTCCTGGCGGCTGGCGAGGTTGAGGTGGCCGCCGATATCGGCCGACACCTTGCGGCCGCTGACCACGCCACCGAGGATGTTGGTGTCGTCACCCGAGACGATCGACACCGATTCGCTGCCCGTGATGCGGCTGTTGAGTTGCGTTGCGCCGGTGGTGTCGCTGTTGCCCTTGTTCGTCGACCCTGACGCCGACATGCCGAAGCCCTGCGCGCTGTAGGACACGCCGATGCTGCCGCTGCTCGACTTGTTCGTGGTGTGGGTCTCGTAGGTATCGGTCGCAGAGACGATATTGACCTTGCCCTGGCCCGCCAGTCCCACCCGCGTGGCTGCGATAGTGGAGCCGACGATATCCAGATTGCCAGCGGTCTTGTTGCCATTGGCATCCTGACCCGTGGCGATGAAGACCGCCTTGCCGCCTGCCTGCACCTTCGATCCCGTGTGCGAGGTGCTGTCCTGCGTGAGCGTGTTCTTGCTCTTGCTGGTACCCAGCGACAGCGTCACGGCGGTGCCGAGCGGTCCTGAGCCACCGGCAAGGCTCTTCATGGCATCGCCCGCACCCTTGGCCGCGTCATAGGCGTCGCGACCTGCTGCGATACCCCACAGCGCCGACGCCCGGCCATCCTGGCTCTTGGTCGCCGAGCTGACTTTCTGGCCCGCATTGATTGCCGAGCCGAGCGCGCCGCCGCTCACGCCCAGCGTCAGGCCGGTTTGCTTGATCTCGTGGGTTTCGTCATGATGCTCGCGACCCTTGGCGGCCTCGATGGCGACATCGGCACCCGTGCCTGTCAGATCCTTTGCGGCGATCAACTGGCTGCCGGTTACGCGCAACGTGCTGCCGGCCTTCAGGCTGACATTGCCGTCGGTACTGCCGACGAGGCTGCCGGTCTGCGTGACGGCGTTGTCGTTGATCGTGTCCTTCTGGTCACGCGAGCCGTAGGAGAGGCCGCCACCCGTGGCGCCGAAGCCCGTTGCCTTGGTGCGTGAATAGCTGTGGCTCTCGCTGCTGCTCTCCGCCGCGCCAATCGTCAGGTTGCGGCCAGCTTCGAGTCCCACATCCTGAGTGCCCGCCACCGTCGATCCGCTGATCGCCAGATCTCGTCCGGCGCTGCCCCGTACGGTATCGCCCGATATCACAGAGCCGACCGCCACCGTGTTGCGCGAGTTGGTGGTCGTGGTCGTTTCCTTCTTCGACATGAATCCGGATTTTTTCGATTGGGACCAGCTATCGGATGTGTGCTGCTCGGTTACGGTGCCAACGGTCACGTCACCCGTGGCGACCAGTGACACCGCACCACCTTTTGTTGTCGCGGTGCCGGTGCTGACGGAAGAACCAAGCACGGCGAGGTTGCCGGTGCTGCCAGCCTCGGTCGGCTGTGCCTTGATGCCGTTGGCTTCGAGAATCGCCGCCGCTGCAGCCTGTCCCGCGCCCAGCGTGGCATTGCTGCCAGCCTGCACGGCACTGCCGCGCGCGGTTTCGTCAGTGGACGATTGCGTGAATTGCGACCGCTTGTTGCTCGACGAACCGGCACTGCTCGTCTGTGTATCGAGCGATGCCGTGACCGTAGCATCGCGTCCGGCGAGCAGCGTGGCGTCCGTGCCCGCTTGAATGGCCGAGCCGGTCAGTGTGGCATCGCGCCCGGCTACCGCCGTGACACTGCCGCCCGCCTGCACACGGCTGCCGACGCCACGGGTGGTCTGTTCACGCAGATAGTCGCGTCCGCCATGCGCGGTGGCATCCTGCGTGGTACCCGTGGCGACCGTGCCGAGGTCGAGATCGCGGCCTGCGCCGATCAATGCATTCTTGCCGGCGCTGACGTTACCGCCCGCCATGCCGATGTCGCGACCAGCCAGCACGGCAACGTTGTTGGTGGCCGAGATCGTGCCGATGGCGCCCACACCCGTGGCGCTTGCGCTGTTGCCGTTGGCCAGTGTTGTCGTGTTGGTGATCGTCTGCGCCGCATTGATGACATCGCGTCCGGCCGATACCAGCGTATCGGTGCCGCTGATCCGGCCGCCAAGGTTGCGCACATCCTCCTGCGCCGCCACCACCGTCGTACCCGTGCCACCGATCCGGCCACGATTGACGACGTTGTGGCCGATCACCTTCGTGGACTTATCGCCAACGATGGCGCCGCTGTTCGCGACATTGTCCGTCGCCCGGATCTCCACGCTGTTGCCGGCGACCAGTGCGCCCGTGGCGTTCAGGTTCACGCCATTGCCGTGCGCGAGATAG
>Ga0102591_1003557_pt1 | contig 13727 bp, 14 predicted proteins | sample AraplaCol_mCL_r2_2_FD_76860 | JGI IMG/M metagenome (GOLD analysis project Ga0102591, IMG submission 76860) | Arabidopsis root microbial communities from North Carolina, USA - plate scrape MF_Col_mCL_r2 (SPADES assembly) (version 2) | ecosystem: Host-associated > Plants > Roots > Endosphere... | reverse complement strand
TGTTGTCCACCGTCATGTCGGCGCTTTTGAGGATGGCGCGCAGGTTGTCCCACAGCAGCTCCAGCTGGCGCTCCAGGGTCGCGCCCGGCTCGCCATTGGCCTCCAGCCCCATGGTGCCGGCCACGTAGAGCAGGCGCTGGGGATGGCGCACCTCGATGGCGTGGACGTAGTCGTCGGTGGTCGTATAGACGCCCTCGGTCGGATTGTGGGTCACGGTTTCCATGGCGTCTATCCTTCGAGTCCGTTAGGCGAAGCTGACCATAGGTTAGGTGACACGGGCATGGCCGAACAGGCGCTCATCGGATTGATCGGCGGCATGAGCTGGGAAAGCTCGGTCGAGTACTATCGGCTGATCAACGAGGCGGTACGCGATCGCCTGGGCGGCGTGGCCTCGGCGCGGACCCTGATGTGGTCGTTCGACTTCGCCGAGATCGAGCATCTACAGCACGCCGGCCGCTGGCCCGAGCTGTCGCGACGTCTCGCCGACGCGGCGCGGACCCTTGAGGCCGGCGGAGCCGATTTCCTGGTCCTTTGCACCAACACCATGCACCGCGAGGCCGACGCCATCGAGGCGGCGGTCCACATCCCGCTGCTGCACATCGCCGACCCGACGGGCGAAGCGATCAAGGCGGCGGGCCTCTCGATGGTGGGGCTTCTGGGCACGGCCTTCACCATGGAGCACGACTTCTATCGCGGCCGGCTGGAGCAGAAGCATGGCCTGACCGTCCTGACCCCCGACGCCGACGACCGCGCGGCCGTGCACCGGATCATCTACGAGGAGTTGGTCGCCGGCCGGGTGCTGGACGCCTCCCGCGAGGTCTACAAGGCGGCGATCGAACGCCTGGTCGAACGGGGCGCGGAAGCGATCATCCTGGGCTGCACCGAGATCATGCTGCTGATCGGCCAGGCCGACAGCCCCGTGCCGGTGTTCGACACCACGACCCTGCACGCTATGGCGGCGGTGGATCGGGCGCTGGGCGACCACACCTAAAAATGTTCGTCATCCCGGAAGCGCGTAGCGCTATCCGGGACCCAGGGGCCAAGCGCAGTGCGGCTGCCCTGGTCGCCGCTCTCCGCTGCGCTGCGGCCGGGATGACGCGCAATTTTGAGCTCGGAAATCCGGAAAGAGCGCTGTTAGGGTGCCCTCCGCTCAAGTTGCGGAGTTTCCCGAATGCGTCTGCGCCTCGCCCTGCTCGCCGGCCTCTCGATCCTGGCGGCGAGTCCTGTCCTGGCCCAGACCGCGTCAGCCCCAACGGGCGCCTACGACGCCGTCGATCCCTTCATCGGCACGGGCGGCGACGGCCATACCTTTCCGGGGGCGGTGGTCCCGTTCGGCATGGTGCAGCTCAGCCCCGACACCGAGATCCTGCCGTTCAAGCAGAGCTACGCCCGCGCGGCCGGCTACCGGTTCGGCGACCCGACCATCCTGGGCTTTTCGCACACCCACTTCTCCGGCGCGGGCCATTCGGACCTCGGCGACATCCTGCTGACCCCGGTCTCGGGCGAGGCCAGGCTGGAGCCGGGCGAGGCCGACAAGCCGGGCTCGGGCTACCGCTCGCGCTACAGCCACGACACCGAGGTGGCCCAGCCGGGCTACTACGCCGTCACGCTCAGCGACAGCCAGGTGCGGGCCGAGCTGACGGCGGGGCTGCGCACCGGCCTGCACCGCTACACGTTCCAGAAGGACCAGCGGGCCCAGGTGCTGATCGACCTGCGCAGCTCGATCTACAACTATCCGGGCAAGGTGCTGTGGTCGCGGCTGCGCGTGGCGTCGGACGGGACGGTCACCGGCTATCGCGAGACGCGCGGCTGGGCGCCGGGCCGCAAGCTGTTCTTCGCCATCCGCTTCGACAAGCCGCTGGTCGGCCAAGCCTTCCATAACCGCGAGGCGGACATCCCCTACAAGGGCTTCGCCCAGCCGGGCCGGACGCCCGAGGACCGCGCCCAGATCCAGGGCCGGGCCCTGGTCGGGGTCTTCGACTTCGGCCAGATCGACGGGCCGCTGACCGTGAAGGTGGCGCTGTCGTCGGTCAGCGAGGACGGGGCGATCGCCAACCTGGCCAGCGACGAGCCCGGCTTCGACTTCGACGCTCAGCGAGCCCGCGCCAAGAGCGCTTGGGAGAAGGCCCTGGGGGCCGTCGACATCGAGGCCCCGGCCCCGATGCGGAAAACCCTCTACACGGCCCTCTACCACACCCTGCTGGCCCCCAGCGTGTTCGCTGACGCCGACGGGCGCTATCGCGGGCCCGACGACCAGGTGCACGAGGGCAAGCTGGACGGCCGGCCGTTCACCTTCCACTCGACCTTCTCGCTGTGGGACACCTTCCGGGCCGAGCATCCGCTGCTGACCCTGGTGCAGCCGGCCGACTACACCAACGACGTGGTCAACTCGCTGATCGCCTCGCAGCGCCAGAGCCCGTACGGCATCCTGCCGGTCTGGCAGTTCCATGGCCAGGAGACCTGGACGATGATTGGCTACCACGCCGTGCCGGTCATCGCCGACGCCTGGATGAAGGGCATCCGTGGCTATGACGGCAAGGCGGCCCTGGACGCCATGGTCAAGAGCGCCACCTACGCCCCCTATGGCGGCCTGGGCGACTATATGAAGCTGGGCTACGCCCCGATCGACAAGGAGCCGGAGGCGGCCTCCAAGACGGTCGAATACGCCTATGACGACTGGACCATCGCTCGCATGGCCAAGGACATGGGCCAGGCCGACGTCGCGGCGACCTTCGAGAAGCGCGCCTCCTACTGGCGCAACAGCTTCGATACGAAGACCGGCTTCCTGCGGGCCCGCAAGAGCGACGGGACCTATCGCGAGCCGTTCAACCCGACCGCCATCAACTACGGTTCGGACTACACCGAGGGCAACGCCTGGCAATATTCGTGGTTCGCGCCGCAGGACCTGGGCGGGATCGTCAAGGCGCTGGGCGGCGACGCCGCGACGGTCAAGAAGCTGGACGCCATGTTCGACTTCGACAACTCGAAGATCGACTACTCGCACGCCGAGGACATCGCCGGGCTGATCGGCCAGTACATCCACGGCAACGAGCCCAGCCACCACGTGGCCTACATGTACGACTACGCTGGCGCGCCATGGCGAACCCAGGCCCGCCTGACCCAGATCATCAACAGCCAGTACAAGCCCACGCCCGACGGCCTGTCGGGCAATGACGACCTGGGCCAGATGTCGGCCTGGCTGATGTTCACCAGCCTGGGCTTCTATCCGGTGACCCCGGCCTCGAACGAATACGCGATCGGCCGGCCGTTCGTGGACAAGGCGGCGCTGAACCTGCCGAACGGCAAGCGCTTCACGGTGCGGGCCGAAGGGATGGCGGACGCGCGGCCCTACGTGGCCAAGGTGACCCTGAACGGCAAGCCGCTGACCCGGGCCTTCCTGAAGCACGACGAGATCGTGGCCGGCGGCGAGCTGGTGTTCACGATGAGCGCCACGCCGAACAAGACCTGGGCGACGAAGGTCGGCGACCGGCCGACGTCGATGACGGGGTACAGGTAAACACCACCACCACCGTCATCCCGCGCATAAAGCGCGGGATGACGGGTTGGTTTGGCGCGACCGAAACCGTCAGTACGGCAAGTTCTCCTGCGCCGGCTGTCCAGGAACCGGCGCCGTTGGCGGCGGCTCCGCCTGCGCCGCGCTCTCCAGCTCCGACGCCGCTCGCGCGAACTCGGCCGACAGGGTCTCGTAGTAGCCGTTGCGCGGGTCGGGTGTGGTCTGGGGCGCGGGGTCGGGTAGCAACCAGTCGAAGTCGCGCACCGCCAGGGTCTGGTGGGCGGTCATCATGAAGCGGCGCCAGATGCTGGCCGGGATGTCGCCGCCGACCACCTTGTTCATCGGCTTCTCGTCGTCGTTGCCGACCCAGACGCCGGTCACGTAGTCGGGGGTGAAGCCGACGAACCAGGCGTCGCGCCAGTTCTGGCTGGTGCCGGTCTTGCCCGCGGTCGGGCGGCCGAAGGCGGCGCGCTTGGCCGTGCCCTGCGAGACCACCTTCTCCATCATCTTCACCATGATGCTGGCGTGGCCGATGTCGTAGACGCGGCGCTCGGCGGCCGGCGGCTGGTGGGCGAAGACGGGCTGGCCGCCCTGGGTGGTGATCGACTCGATGACGTAGGGCTCCAGCCGCACGCCGCCCTGCTGGAACACCTGGAAGCCCGAGGTCAGCTGCAGCAGGTTCACCTCGTACGAGCCCAAGGCCACCGACAGGTCCGGCGCGGGCGGCAGGCTGGTGATGCCGAAGCGGCGGACCAGGTCGCCGATCGCCGCCCCGCCGGCTTCCTTGCCCAGCTTCACGGCCACGGTGTTGGTCGAGGTGATCAGGGCCTGTTCGACGGTCATCGGCCCGCGATAGCCGCCGCTGTAGTTCTCCGGCGACCAGTCGCCGAACTTCACCGGCTCGTCGACGCGGACGTCGGTCGGCAGCACGCCCTTTTCGACGGCGGCGGCGTAGATGAACGGCTTGAAGGTCGAGTCGGGCTGGCGTTTGGCCTGGACGGCGCGGTTGAACGGACTTTCGCTGTAGCTTGTGCCACCGACCATGGCCCGAATGGCCCCGTCGGCCGACAGCGACAGCAGCGCCGCCTGGCTGGCGCCCGAGCGGGTGGTCTCGGTGGCCATGGTCTGGCGCACGACCTCGGCGCCCTCGTGCTGCAGGACGGGATCGATGGTCAGGCGCACGACCAGGTCCGGCGCGTTCTGGCCGGCGATCTTGACCGCTTCGGTGGTGGCGTAGTCCAGCACCCAGCCGTAGTCGCCCTCGTCCTGCAGGGCCAAGGGCGACAGGCGCGGGGTGTCGTCCAGCGCGCGGCTCTCCTGCTCGGGCGTGATCCAGCCTTCCTTGCGCATGTTGGCCAGGATCAGGCGCGAGCGGGCCAGGGCGCGCTCCATGTCGTTGGTCAGGGCCAGGCGCGAGGGGGCCTTGGGCAGGCTGGCCAGCAGGGCCGATTCCGACAGGGTCAGCTGGCTGGCGGGCTTGCCGAAATAGGTCTGGGACGCGCCGTCGACGCCGTAGGTGCCGGCCCCGAAATAGATGCGGTTCAGATAGAGCTCGAGGATCTCGTCGTTGCTCAGCACCTGCTCCAGCTTCCAGGCCAGCAGCATCTCCTGCAGCTTGCGCTTGACCACGCGGTCCGGCGTCAGGAACAGGCCCTTGGCCAGCTGCTGGGTCAGGGTCGAGGCGCCCTGCTTGGTGCGCCCGCCGCGCCAGTTGACCCAGGCGGCCCGGACGATGCCCTGGGCGTCGATGGGGCCATGCTTGTAGAAGCGCCGGTCCTCGGCGGCCAGGAAGGCCAGGGGGACGTAGTTCGGTACGCCCCCAAGGGTGATGCGCTGGCCATAGCGCGGACCGCGCGTGGCGATCACCTGGCCGTTGCGGTCCTCGAAGCGGATGCCGGGCGCGCGATTGACCGCGAACAGGGCGTCACGCGTCGGCAACGGTGGCGTGTCCTTCAGATATTTGAACCAGACGTAGCCGGCTCCACCGCCGACGGCGAGCACGCCGGCCAGCAACGCGACCAACACCACGCCCCAGATCCAGCCCCACTTGCGGGCCTTCTTCTTGGCGGCGTGATGCTTGAGGTCGGCGCGGAACGGCTCCTCGGGCGGGGGAGGGGGGATCGGCGGCGGCGCGGCCGCGGCCGGGGGCGACAGGCGGAACGGATCCTGCAGCGGCGGCTCAGACGCCCAAGGGTCGTGAACGGCTGGGTCGTGCGGAGGCGGCGGCGACGCGCCAGCGCCCGGCGCCGGCGCGGGTTCGCGCGGCTCCTTATCGTCGAACTTGTAGGGCGGCAGCGTCCAGTCGTTCACGGTTTGCGTCAGGCTCTGTTTGGTCGCCGGGTAAATCGGGTTTAGGACGACGACATGACGCCACGCAAACCTTTCTGGGAGACGAAGACGCTCTCCGAGATGACCGTCCCCGAGTGGGAGAGCCTATGCGACGGCTGCGGTCTCTGCTGCCTTGTTCGCTTCGAAGACGAAGACACGGGCGAAATCATCCCCACGCGGGTGCATTGCCAGCTGTTCGACGAGCATCTGTGCCGATGCAAGGACTATCCGAACCGCCGCAAGACGGTGCCGGACTGCATCAAGCTAACGCCTTACAACATCGAGGATCTGGAGTGGATGCCGCCCTCGTGCGCCTATCGCCGGATCCACGAGGGCAAGGACCTGCCGCTCTGGCACCCGCTGATCACCGGCGATCCGGAGAGCACGCACAAGGCCGGCGTGTCGGTGCGCGACCAGACGGTGTCGGAACTCAGCTTCGTCGACGCCGAGGACGCCATGGACTTCGTCGCCACGGACCTGATGCGCGACCGCGGGGATGACCTGTACGAGCCGGAGGACGGCGAAGACTGACGGGGAGGGCGCTTGCGGGCGGCCCCGCTCTTCCCATCTCCGGTACAGCTTCCACCGGACACCGCCCGCATGTCGCTGCTGCTCGCCGCCCTGATCGGGCTCTTGACCCTGGTCGTCGCCCGAAACCCCGGCGGAAGGCTCTGGCGCTTGCTGGTCGAGGCGCCGGCGCGATGGTTCGACGCGATGACCTGGCAAAGGGCGCTTGCCGCCGCGATCGTGGCGGGCTTCGCTATCTTCGCCGCCGAGCTGATGATCGCCGACCTGGTTTGGGTGCTGGCCTTCGACATCGTCGGCTGGGTCGAGCTGTTCGCGGCGACCCTGATCGTCACCCGGCTGGCGCCGGGCTGGCGGGGGTTCAAGGCCCATGCCGCCAGAACCGTCCAGCGCCGGTTCGCGGCCCGGCCGCGCGCCGCGCGGGGGCGGCGGATCCGCCGTCCGGCCAAGGTCTCCGACGACCCGGGCCCAGCTTGGGCCTTTGCCTGACCTCCAGACACAGAAAAAGCCGGCCCGCGATCGCGGAGCCGGCTTTTCGTCGCCCTTACGGCGAGAAGCGTGAGGCTTCTTATTTCTTCGTGAAACCGGCGAACTTGGCGTTGAAGCGCGAGACGCGGCCGCCGCGGTCCATCAGGTGGGCGTTGCCGCCCGTCCACGCCGGGTGGGTGCGCGGATCGATGTCCAGCGCCAGCGTCGCGCCTTCCTTGCCGTAGGTCGAGCGCGTTTGATAGCTCGAGCCGTCGGTCATGGTGACGGTGATGAAGTGATAGTCGGGGTGAATGTCTTGTTTCATGGCGGCGATCCGGACCGACTACGGCGGCGACTGAAAATGGTGAGTGAGGGCCGCCCGCGTACGTGCGGGGTGGCCCTCGAAGACGCGCGGCTATAAAGAACCCGCGCGATTTTGGCAAGGGACTGTTGATGACCGACGTGAACGGCGGCGAGCAAAAGGCCGACGGCCGACCCGGCGCGGGGGCCGAACTGGTCCAGAGCATGGCCGAGGCCGGAGCCCGCCGCGAGCGCCGCAAGGACATCCGTCCCCTGGCCCATCTGCTGCCTTTTGTCAGCGCCCACAAGGGCGATGGCTTGGCGGCGGGTTTCTTCCTGCTGTTCTCGACCGGCGCGACCCTGGGCCTGACCGCCGCCTTCAAGGCGGTGATCGACCACGGTTTCGCCAAGGGCGCGGCGGCGCAGATCAATAGCGCCTTCGTCGGCCTGGGCGCGGTCGCCCTGGTGCTGGCCATCGCGACGGCCTGCCGATTCTTTTTCATCAGTCGTCTGGGCGAGCGCGTGGTCGCCGACCTGCGCCGGGCCCTCTATGGCCACACCCTGGGCCTGGACCAGGCCTATTTCCTGAAGACCCGCACGGGCGAGGTGCTGTCGCGCCTGACCACCGACGTCGTCCTGATCGAGCAGCTGGTCGGCGCCTCGGCCTCGATCGCCCTGCGCAACATCCTCAGCCTGGTTGGCGGCCTCGGCTACATGGCGGTGGTCTCGCCCAAGCTGGCCGGGTTCATCGCCTTGATGGTGCCGGTGATCCTGGCGCCGATGTTCTTCCTGGGCCGCCGGGTGCGCAAGCTGTCGGCCACGGCCCAGGACAAGTTCGCCGACGCGGTCGGCTATGCCGGCGAGAGCCTGGACGCGCTGGAGACCGTACAGGCCTTTGGACGCGAGGCCGCTTCGACTGGCCGCTTCGGCGAGGCGGTGAACACCGCCTACCGGGCCTCGGTGCGCCGGATCACGGCCCGGGCCAGCATGACGGCCATGGTCATCACCCTGGCCTTCGGCGGCATCACGCTGTTGCTGTGGACGGGCGCGCGCCTGGTGCTGTCGGGCGAGATGACCGGCGGCACCCTGGCCCAGTTCGCCATGCTGGCGGTGATGTCGGCCGGTTCGATCGGGGCCCTGGGCGAGGTCTGGGGCGACGTCCAGAAGGCCTCCGGGGCCATGGACCGCATCGCCGACCTGCTGAACGCCAAGCCCGACATCGCCGCCCCGCCGGCGCCCACGGCCCTGCCGGTTCCGGCCCGCGGCGCGATCGCCTTCGAGAACGTGGTCTTCGCCTATCCGGGGCGCCCGGACCTGCCGGCCCTTAACGGCTTCGATCTCTCCGTGAAGCCCGGCGAGACCGTCGCCTTGGTCGGCCCCTCGGGCGCGGGCAAGAGCACCGTCCTGCGGCTGCTCCTGCGCTTCTATGACCCGCAGAGCGGCGCCATTCGCCTGGACGGCGTCGACCTGCGCGACGCCGCGCCCGAAGAGGTGCGGGCCCGCATGGCCCTGGTGGCCCAGGATTCGCCGCTGTTCTCGGGCTCGGCCCTGGATAACATCCGTTTCGGCCGCGAGGACGCCACCGACGCCGAGCTGCGCGCCGCCGCCGAGGCCGCCCAGGCGTCCGGGTTCCTCTCCGCCCTGCCGCAAGGCTTCGACACCCCGGTCGGCGAACGCGCCAAGACCCTGTCGGGCGGCCAGCGCCAGCGGCTGGCGATCGCCCGCGCCCTGGTTCGCCAAGCCCCGATCCTGTTGCTGGACGAAGCCACCAGCGCGCTCGACGCCGAGAGCGAGCGTCTGGTGCAGCAGGCCCTGACCGCCGCCATGGAAGGCCGCACCACCCTGGTCATCGCCCATCGCCTGGCCACGGTGCTGAAGGCCGATCGGATCGTGGTGATGGAGAACGGCCGCGTCGTCGAGCAGGGCACGCATGCGGAGCTGTTCGCCAAGGGCGGGCTCTACGCGCGCCTGGCCAGCCTGCAGTTCGGGGTCGAGGCGGCTTAGAGGGGCAGCGACCCTTCTCCCGCGAGGGAGAAGGGGAGGGTTCGCTAACCCAGCTTGGCCAGGTCCTCGTCGCTGATGTCCTCGTTCGAGTACACGGCCTGGACGTCGTCGTCCTCGTCCAGCAGGTCGAGCAGCTTCATCAGGGTGGCGACGCTGTCGCCAGTGACCGGAACCTGCATCTTCGGACGCCAGGCGATCTTGGTGTTCGACGCCGCGCCGAACTTGGCTTCCAGGGCGGCGGCCACCTCGTTGAGGTCTTCGAAGGCGGTGTAGACCGTGTGGCCTTCGCCTTCCTCGTCCATGTCCGGGGTGACGTCGTCGGCGCCGGCCTCGATGGCGGCTTCCATCATGGCGTCTTCCGACGCGACCTTGGCCGGATAGCTGATCTGGCCGACGTGGTCGAAGTTGAAGGTCACCGAGCCGGTGGCCCCCATGTTGCCGCCCATCTTGGTGAAGTAGGAGCGGACATTGGCGGCGGCGCGGTTCTTGTTGTCGGTCAGCACCTCGACGATGATGCCGACGCCGCCGGCGGCGACGCCCTCGTAGCGGATTTCCGAATAGTCGGCGGCGTCGCCCATCTGCGACTTCTTGATCGCGCGGTCGATGACGTCCTTGGGCAGGCTCTCGGCCTTGGCGTTGTTCACGGCCAGGCGCAGGCGCGGGTTCATGGCCGGGTCGGGCAGACCGGTCTTGGCGGCGACGGTGATTTCCCGCGACAGCTTGGAGAACAGCTTCGACCGCGCGGCGTCGGCGCGGCCCTTGCGGTGCATGATGTTCTTGAATTTCGAGTGGCCGGCCATTCGGAGGCTCTTCGTCTGGAAAATGAGATGTGGCGGCGCTTCTAGCGCTCCAGGCCCCACATTGTCATCCTCCAAGCTGCAATGCCATTCGCCGGAGGCTGCCCGATGACGACGTCCGATCTCACCTCTGAATCGCCCGCCCTTGCCGAGGCGAAGGCGCTGGGAGCCGGCGCGGCTGGGGCCGCGGCGCTGGGCTCGGCGGCCCTCGGCGGCCTGCTGATCGGGGCGCTGGCTGTCGGGGCCTTGAGCATCGGCGCCCTAGCCATCGGCCGACTCCAGATCGGCAAGACACGGATCCGCCGGTTGGAGATCGACGAATTGATCGTTCGGCGCATCTCGCCGCGCTAGGCGGGCAGGGCTTGCCTTCCGCCGGCGGCGGCGATAACACTTAGGCAATTGCTTTAGTTTTTGAGGCGCATCGCCCATGAGCCTGACGCTGCACGCTCACCCCCTGGCCTCGTTCTGCTGGAAGGTGCTGACCGGCCTCTACGAGAACGACGTCGCGTTCGAGAACGTGCTGGTCGACCTCGGCGACCCGGCAGGGCGCGCGGCGTTCCTGAAGCTGTCGCCGATGGGTAAGATGCCGGCCCTGCGCGACGACGCCCGCGACGAGACGGTGATCGAGACCAGCGTCATCCTCGACTATCTGGACACGCACTATCCGGGGCCGATCCGCTTCGTGCCCAAGAACCCCGACTTCGCCTGGCGGATGCGGTTCTGGGACCGGTTCTTCGACAACTATGTCCAGACGCCGATGCAGAAGATCGTCGCCGACCGCATCCGGCCGCCCGAGGCCAAGGACGGCTTCGGGGTCGACGAGGCCTATAGCCAGCTGGCGGTCGCCTGCGACCACCTGGAGGCGGAGCTCGCCGATGGCCGGACCTGGATGCTGGGCGACTTCGGCCTGGCCGACTGCGCGGCCATGCCAGCGCTATACTACGCCGACAAGGTCCAGCCGTTCGAGGGCCGCTGGCCGCTGTGTCTGGCCTATCTGGAGCGGCTGAAAACCCGGCCCTCGGTCCAGCGCGTGCTGACCGAGGCCGAGCCGTTCTTCAAGTTCTTCCCGGAGGGCTAGTTCAGGCGACTTCCAGCGCCACGTCCACATTGCCGCGCGTGGCCTTGGAATAGGGGCAGACCTCATGCGCCGCGTGCAGCAGCTTCTCGGCGGTCTCGCGGTCCAGTTCCGGGGCGTTCAGCTTCAGGCGTACGCCGACGTGGAAGCTGGTCTCGTCCTTGATCAAATCGACCTCGGCGTCGAGGCTGTGCTCGCCCAGCTTGACGCCCTGGTTGCGGGCGACGAGGCCCAGCGCGCCCAGAAAGCAGGCGCTGTAGCCCGCCGCGAACAGCTGCTCGGGATTGGTCCCGTTCCCGTCGCCGCCCATCGACTTGGGGAAGGCCAGCTTGACGTCCAGATGGCCGTCATCGGACTTGGCGGTCCCGTTGCGGCCGCCCACGGCGTGGGCGTGAGCGGTATAGATGGCGTCGGTCATGGGGAGGCTCCGTTTGGGGGAGCCGGGATGATGCGACCGGAGATGTGACGGCTGCAATCCTGAATCCCTCTCTCATGGAGAGAGGGAGGGGCCCGCGCCGAAGGCGTGGGAGGGTGAGAGGTTACACCCTGTCAGGACGAAGCGCGGCCGGAGCGGGAATGGGGATTTTCCGGCTGGCGGTGAAACCCCTCACCCTCCCATCGCTACGCGATGGGCCCCTCCCTCTCCCTATGGAAGAGGGATATTTTCTTGCAGCCGTCCGCCCACGCGGATCGGCTCCACCCGCTTCGCCAGGCCGGTGCGGTCGTCGGTCTCGACGAACACGCCGCACACCGTCGCCGGGCCCGAGGCCGGCTGATACCGCCCACCGCTGATCTTGGTGGTGAACCGGCGCAGCGGCTCGTCCTTCTGGTTGCCGATCACGCTGTCATAGTCGGCGCAGGCGCCGGCGTCGGTCTGGTAGGCGGTGCCGCCGGGCAGGACCTGGCAGTCGGCGGTCGGGACGTGGGTGTGGGTGCCGACCACCAGCGAAGCGCGGCCGTCGCAATAGTGGCCCATGGCCATCTTCTCGGACGTCGCCTCGCAGTGCATGTCGACAATCACCGCGTCGGCCACCTGGCCCAACGGGGCCTTGTCCAGTTCGCGGTCGGCGGCGGCGAACGGGTCGTCCATGGCGTCCATGTGCACCCGGCCCAGCAGGTTGACGACGAAGACCGTCTTGCCGCTCTCGGTCTGGAACAGATGACTGCCGCGCCCCGGGGCGTCGGACAGGATCGGGTAGTTGGCCGGGCGGATCAGACGCGGCTCGCGGACGATGTAGGTCAGGGCCTCGCGCTGATCCCAGCTGTGATTGCCCAGGGTCAGGCAGTCGGCCCCGGCCTCGAACAGCTCGCGAGCGGTGTTCTCGGTGATGCCGAACCCGGCCGCGGCGTTCTCGGCGTTGATGATTACGAACTCGAGGGAGAGCCGGCGGCGAAGATCAGGCAGATGGTCGGCCAGGCCGTCACGGCCCGACTTGCCGACGACATCGCCGAAGAAGGCGAAACGCATCAGAAGTCCCAGAAAAACGACATGCAGCGAGCCGTCAGCGGCTCATGTCCTTGACGGTCCTATACTCTTTTTCGGTGAGAATGGCGTCCAGCCTTTGATCGTGCGGCTCGTGCGGCAAATTCTCCGCCCGCTGACCGCTGTAGGCCAGGCCGATCACGAACACGGACTTGCGGGCCCGCAAGGCTTCCAGCGCCCGATCGTAATAGCCGCCGCCCTGCCCCAGGCGCACGCCGTCAGCCTGGAAGGCCAGAAGCGGGGTGATCACCAGGTCCGGCTCCAGCACCGGCTGCTCCGGCGGCGGCGACCGCAGGCCAATGGCGTCGTGGACGAGAGGCTGGGCCGGGTCCCAGGCGCGGAACACCATGTGGCCCGTCTCGGCGTCCTCGACGGCCGGCAGGGCCAGGGTCCAGCCCATCTCGCGCAGCTGGTCGGCCAGGATACGCGGCGACACCTCCGAGCCCAGGCCGTAATATAGCGCGGCCACCTTGCCGGACGGATCGGGAAAGAGCTCGGCCAGCGGCTCGCGCGCCACTTCGGCGATCATCCAGTCGGCCTCGGGATGCTCGATCGCCAGCTGCTTGCGCTGGTTGCGCAGGAAGACGCGCAGCGCGGTCTTGGCCACGACGGGGTCAGTGATCGTCATGCCGCCTGAAATCTCACTCCGAGGCTCGGGCCGCAACCTCTCCCTTCCAGGGCGAGAGGCGCGGCAGCCAGCGCGGCACGGCGGCGCGATAGGCGTCGTAGCTGGCGTGATCGGCCGACAGGCGCGGCTCTTCATAGAAGACGACGAACAGATGCATGGTCAGCCAGGCGGCCGCGCCATAGGCCAGGGTCGGAAGGCTGGCCAGCAGCAGGCCCTGGCCCAGGATCAGCGCGACCACCGCCACGTACATCGGATTGCGGACGAAGCGGTATGGGCCGCTGGCCACCAGGGTCTCGGTGGGCGCGATCGGCGCGGGCGTGCCGCGGCCTTCGAGGGCGAAGCGGGCGAAGGCGTCCAGCAGCAGGAGCGCGGCGGGGATCATCAACGCGACGCCCAGCCAGCGCAGCGGCTCGAGGCCCAGCAGGGGCGGCCCGGACGTCCATTGCGTGAGGAGATAGGGGACCAGTCCCGCCACCACGCCCGGCGCGGCGAACAGGAAGACGACCGTGCCCAGAACCGAACGCGCGCGCCCCATGGGCTCATCCGTCCAGGAAAGAAGAAAGGTGGCGGCGCCGCGAAGAACCGTGAAGACGTTTCAATCCACT
>Ga0102591_1003556_pt1 | contig 13728 bp, 13 predicted proteins | sample AraplaCol_mCL_r2_2_FD_76860 | JGI IMG/M metagenome (GOLD analysis project Ga0102591, IMG submission 76860) | Arabidopsis root microbial communities from North Carolina, USA - plate scrape MF_Col_mCL_r2 (SPADES assembly) (version 2) | ecosystem: Host-associated > Plants > Roots > Endosphere... | reverse complement strand
GCTCGGGGTCCTGGGTTCACAAGATCAACGACGACCTCGCGGTCGTCCTGGGCGTGACCGCCCAGCGGCAGAAGAACGGCTACGGCTCGTTCACGGGGTGGGGCTACAACGACTCCAACGCGCGCCCGCCGGCCGGCGCCAGCGACTATTCCAGCGATCTGAACCGCGACGGCAAGGTCGACTACACGCCGTGGGGCGCACAGATGTCGGCCAGCCGCATCGACCAGAAGCGCACCGGCGTGTCGGGCGGTCTGCAGTACAGGCCCACCGACCATTTCGAGCTGAAGGCCGACGCCCTCTATTCGAAGATCAAGATCACCGAGGTCCAGGACCAGACCGTCTGGGGCGCCAACAACTGGGGCAACTGGAACACTGGCACGGGCAACATCGGCTGGAACGATGGCGACTATCACGCCGCCGGTGCTTCCTTCACGCTGATCAACAACGCCGTGGTGGCCGCCACCCTGCCCTTCAGCTCGGTGCAAACCGTGCTGGCCAAGTACACCGAGGACAAGGACCTTTTCGCCGGCGGCGTGAACGGCAAATGGACCGGCGACCAGTGGACCGTGGCCGGCGATGTCTCGTACTCGAAGGCCAAGCGCGCCAACACCTGGAAGGCCGTGCGCTTCGAGGCCTGGCCGACTTCGACCAGCTTCGACTGGCGAGCCGGAAAGACGCCGACCATCACGACCAGCCAAGACAGCATCAGCCTGTCTCAGACGGCCGACCTGGCCGGTTCGCATGACGGCCCCGAGCGCCTGAACGATGAGCTGAAGGCCGCGGCCCTGGACTTCACCCACGACTTCGGCGGTGAAAGCGTCTTCAAGAGCGTGCAGTTCGGCGCCCGCGCCTCGGACCGCACCAAGGACCATGTCAGCTTCAGCTTCGCCCCGTCGGCCACCGGCGCGACGATCCCGACCAGCCTGCTCACCGCGTACAAGCTCGGCGACGGCGCCAACGTCCCGGCCTTGCTGACGGGCGACATCGACAAGATCGCGACGGTCGCCTACGGCGCCAACGCCTTCGCGGTCTCCAAGGCCACCGAGGAGCTGGCCGAGCGCTGGACGGTCAACGAGAAGGTCTACGAAGGCTACGCCAAGCTGAATTTCGCGGGTGACGGCGTCGCCGGTTCGTGGGTCAGCGGCAATGTCGGCGCCCGCCTGGTCCATACCCAGACCAGCAGCGACGGCCAGCAGCAGAACACCGCCAGCGCCTTCACGGCCGTGACGGTGGACAACAAGTATACGGACCTGCTGCCCTCGGCGAACGCCAAGTTCGACTTCGGCGACGGCAAGCTGTTCCGCCTGGGTGTGGCCAAGGTCATCGCGCGTCCGCCGCTGGACGAACTGCGCGCCAGCCGCACCTTGGCCAATTGGTCACCCTGGACCGGCAGCGCCGGCAATCCGAAGCTGAAGCCTTTCGAGGCCATCCAGTTCGACGCCTCGGCCGAGTACTATTTCCGTCCGGAAGCCCTGGTGGCGCTGTCCTATTATTACAAGGACGTCGACTCCTACATCGGCTGGAAGCAGACCCCAGCCACGTTCGGCGGCCAGACCTACACCGTGGCCAGCCCGGCCAACGGCGGCAGCGGCCACATCCAGGGCGTCGAACTGACATTCCAGACGCCGTTCTTCTTCCTGCCGGGTCCGCTGAGCAAGTTCGGGATCTATTCGAACTACGCCTACGTAGACTCGAACCTGAAAGAGTTCTCGCCGGCGAACAATCCGCTGCGAATGACGGGCCTGGCCAAGAACACGGCCACGGTCGACCTGTGGTACGCCAACGGCCCCGTCGAGGCGCGCCTGGGTTGGAAATACCACTCGCCGATGACCGTCATCTATGGCTGGAACGGCGCGGACCTGCAGACCCTGGAGGCCGAGAAAACCCTCGACTTCAGCTCATCCTACACCGTCAACGACCACGTCGCCGTGCGCTTCCAGGTCAACAACCTGACCAACGAAGCGCTGCGGATGTATCGCGACAACGACCCCAATCGGATCGGCCGCTACGACAGCTACGGCCGTCGCTATCTGATGGACGTGACGGTGAAGTTCTAAGATCGGATCTGTCAGTGGGTGGGCTGGGCGCTACGCGCGAAGCTTCACCACTTTCCAACGATCCTCCGGCTGGGAGGAAGCCTCTGCTTCCTCCCATTTTCGCGTCCTCGCCTGACCGTGAAGAACTGGCCTCTGTGGGCCGGAGGCCCGCGGCTAAGCGGCCACACGAGCGTCGAGGGCTTCCAGCCTGGCCAGCACGCGGTCGAGCGTCGAGCGCTTTATCGGCTTGCCGTCTCGCAGCTTAGTCCAGGTGGTTTCGCTAATCGCATAGCAGTCGAAAAGGTGCTCGCGTGTGACCGCGGGCAAACGCGAGCGAAGGCGCTGGAAGACTTCTCGAGAGGCGGTGACGGTTTCAGCCATGGAGGTCTGGTCGGTGACGCACGGGAAAGGTTACTTTACCGCGTCCGTATGACGGTGTTGTTGGACGAGCTTATTTCAACGCTGTTACGTATGGCCAAGTTTTCGTCGAAATTGGCCGGGAAAGCGACAAAGGCGCCGCCGGCGCCCTGAACCGGCGCTGACCGGGCAGCCTCAAATCGTGAAGCGCAGGCCGTCGTAAGCAGGCTCTACGCCGGGCGGCAGCCACGCCGCCAGAGCGTTGAAGTCTAGATCGATATGCAGATTGGTCAGGATGGCTCGGCGCGGCTTCGCCCGGGCGATCCATTCTAGCGCCAACTCGACATGGGCGTGGGTTGGATGCGGCGTCCAGCGCAGGGCGTCGACGATCCAGACATCCAGATCGGCCAGATCGGCCCAGCTGCCATCCGGAATGGCGAGGACGTCGGGCGTATAGGCCACGCCGCCGAACCGGTAGCCGACCGCGCGGATCCCGCCATGGTCCACGTCGAAGGTGTGAACCGGGATCACGCCGCTCGGTCCCTCGATCGCGAAATCCTCGCCCAATGGCGGGATCAGACGGGGCGCGCAGATCGCGGGATAACCGCCCTTGCTGTGAAAGATGTAGTCGAACCGGGTCAGCAGGCCGTCGTGGGTCGGCGCGTCCATATAGGCCGGGATCTGGGCCCGCTGGTTCAGGAAGAACGGCCGCAGATCGTCGATGCCATGCGCCTGGTCGGCATGGTCATGGGTGAACAGCGCCGCGTCCACACGTCGGACGCCGGCCGCCACGGCCTGCAGGCGAAAGTCGGGCGCGGTGTCGACGACGACCGTGGTCTCGGCCTGCGGACCGCCCTGCCCCGGCCCTTCTTCCCGGAGGAGGCGCACCAGCAGCGAACAGCGCGAGCGGTGGTTCTTGGGTTCCGTCGGATCACAGTCGCCCCAGTTGCCGTCGGCGCGGGGAACGCCGCCCGACGAGCCGGAGCCCAGGATCGTGAACTCCAGAGGTCCGGTCATGGTCTGGGAATCCGGTCGAACAGGTCGAAGAACGCGTCCTCGGTCCGCTGCTCGGTGTCGGCCCGGCTCCAGCCGCGGATCTCGGCCAGCTTGTCGTAGATGTGCGGCAGATAGGCCGGCTCGTTGCGACGGCCGCGCATCGGCACGGGCGCCAGGTAGGGGCAGTCGGTCTCGACGATGATCTTGTCGGCCGGCATGTCGCGGATCACCGCCCTCACCTCTTCCGCCGCCTTGAAGGTCGCGATGCCGGACACCGAGAACCAGGCGCCCAGGACGGCGACCCGGGCCGCCAACTCCGGACCGCTGGTGTAGCAGTGCATCAGGATCTTGAACGGACCGGCGGCATGCTCGGTTTCCAGGATCTCCGCCATGACCTCGTCGGCCTCGCGGGTATGGACGACCAGCGGCAGGCCGCTTTCACGCGCGGCGATGCAGTGCTGGCGGAACACCTCGGCCTGGATCTCGCGCGGCGACAGATCGTAGTGGAAGTCGAGACCGCACTCGCCGATGCCGATGACACGCGGCCGGCCGGCCAGCTCGACCAGACGCGCGGCGGTGAGGCCGGGATCTTCCTTGGCTTCGTGCGGGTGCGTACCGACGGTGCACCAGATGTCGGGCTCGGCCATGGCGATCGCGTGCACCGCCTCGAATGACGAGACCTTGTCGCAGATGGTGACCATCAGGCCGATCCCGGCCTCGCGAGCCCGGGCGATAACAGCGTCCTTGTCTTCGGCGAACTGGGGCGCGTGGAGATTCACATGGCTGTCGATGAGCATGCGGCTCACATCGCCGCCTTGGCCGCCGCGCGCAAGTCCGAGATGACGCTCCAGAACACGTCGGCCCGATCCAGGTTCACCGCCTCGGCTTCACCGGGCCAGTTGGAGAGCCGCTCCCAGGCCGCCGCCCAACGGTCGAGGCCGGGCGAGTTCTTGCCGTCGGCGGCCACCTGAGTAGCGAAGATCCGCACCTGATCGGCCAGGCGGTCCATCAGCAACTCGAACCGCGCCGCGCCGTCCGCGCCCCGAAAAGTATCGGCCATGGCCAGCAGCGCGCCCTCGTCCAATTTGGGCAGGCCGCGCAGGATCTCGTTGGCGGCGTCATCCATGGCGATCGCTCCAGCGGCGGCCAGCTGCAGGGCGCGTCCCGGCGCGCCATGCGCCATGCGGGCCAGGCGCTCGGCGTCGCGTGACTGAAGGTCCGTCATCCGCTCGACCATCTCGGCCGCGGCCCCGACGCCCGGCGCCGGCACGGCTAGCCGCCGGCAGCGCGAGCGGATAGTCGGCAGCAGCTTGCCCGGCGCATGGCTGATCAGCAGGATCACACCGCGCGCCGGCGGCTCCTCCAGCGTCTTGAGCACGGCGTTGGCGGCGTTGACATTGAGGTCGTCGGCCGCGTCGATGATCGCCACCCGATACGGCGAGACGGCCGGTGAGTTGGCGAAGAACTCCGGCAGGCGGCGCGCCTCGTCGACCGGGATCGACTTGCGGGCCTTGCCGTCGTCGGTCAGGCGCTCCAGCACCATCAGGTCGGGATGCGAGCGGGCGGCGACCTGCCGGCTGACCACGTCCGACGGCGCCGCGCCCAGCAGGCCTTGCGAGGGATCCGGCCGAGCGCCCAGCAGGCGGCGAGCCATGCGGTAAGCCAGGGTCGCCTTGCCGACGCCCTCCGGCCCCGTCAGCAGCCAGGCATGGTGCAGCCGGCCGCGCTCCAGGGCGTCGATGAACGCGGCCTCGGCGGCGGACTGACCGTCCAACCTGTAGACGTCACGGGGATGGGCCGGGGCTTGCATCAAAGGTACAGTCGTTGGGTGACGGCGTCCCAGATCGCGGCGCTCACCGCGTCCAGTTCGGCGTCGGCGTCGATGACGACGCAGCGTTCGGGCTCGCGGCGGGCGATCTCCAAGTAGCCGGCGCGTAGCCGCTCGTGGAACTCCAGGCCCTTGGATTCGAACCGCGCTGCCCCGCCCCGCGCCTCGGCCCGGCTCAGGCCGACCTCGGCCGGCAGATCCAGGATCAGGGTCAGGCTCGGGACCGTGCCGCCCAGCACGTGATCCTCCAGCGAGGCGATCAGGGTGGCCGGCGCATCGCCGCCCGCGCCCTGATAGGCTCGGGTGGAATCGGCGAAGCGGTCGCACAGCACGATCTTGCCTTCGGCCAAGCCTGGACGGATCACCCGCTCCACGTGGTCGCGGCGGGCCGCGTACATCAGAAGGGTCTCGGTGACGGGCGACCAGCGATCGGCCGAGCCGTTGACCAGCAGTTCGCGGATCGCCTCGGCGCCCGGACTGCCGCCCGGTTCACGGGTCACGACGACGTCGTGGCCGGCGGTTTGCAGCCGCTCGGCCAGGCGGCGGATCTGGGTGGACTTTCCAGCCCCTTCTCCGCCTTCGAAACTGATGAAAGAACCCTGGCTCACCGGCCTCCATTCGACCGGATCGCGAGCCTTGTCCAGAGGGTCTAGGGCCTAAGCACCGTGGCGCCGGAATAGCCCAGCGACTCGACCCGTTCGCGCAAGCTCCAGGCCTCGCCCTCGTCTGGCCCCGCCGCGACCGTGACGCGGTAGAGCGTGCCGCTGGCGCGCTCGAACGACTCGATCTGGGCGCGGCCGGCGCTGGCCAGCTGACGCACGGCCTTCTCGGCATTCTCCCGGTTGGAGAACGAGCCGGCCTGGATCCGATAAGCCGGTTTGGCGGCGACAAAGACCGGGTCCGGCGGGTTGATCGGCGGGGCGGACATTTCGTCCGGGATGGGGGATTGGATCGGCGCGGCCGGCGGCGTCCATTCCGGCTCGCGGCGCTGAGGCAGGATTTGGACGCGCTGCGGCGGTTCCTTGATGTCGTCGAAGCTGCGCGGGGCGGTCTCGGCGCGAGCGTACTGACGCGGCGCGTCGAACACGCTCTTGGAGGCGGGCCCGACGTATTTCACCCGCACGCGGGCCACGCCCTGACGCCGATAGCCCAGTTGGTCGGCGGCGGCCTTCGACAGGTCGATGATCCGATCGCCGATGAAGGGGCCTCGGTCGTTGACCCGGACGATCATCTTCCTGCCGTTGTCGAGATTGGTCACCTCGACCAGGCTGGGCAGCGGCAGCGTCTTATGCGCGGCCGACGGGATGTCCATGTCGAACACTTCGCCATTGGCGGTGCGTCGGTTGTGGAACTGTTCGCCGTACCAGGAGCCGATCCCGGTGACGTTGTAGTCCTTGTCTTCATGCGGATAGTACCAGATCCCTTTGATCTGGTAGGGCTTCTCGGTGCCGCGCAGCGGTTTGCCGTCGCGGCCGACCGTCGAACCCGAGCGTGGCGTCGAACCGCTGCTCATGGCTACCGGGCGGCCCGTGTCGTACTTGGGCGTGGCGCAGGCGGTGAGGCTCACGGCCGCCAGGGCCATGAGGCCGAAGGCGCGCAAGGTTCGCCAAACCTGATCGATACGCTGGTTCATCCGCTCGTCGTCCAGAGGGGCGCACCCCTTTCCGAGCGGACATCGTCGCCTGTTTGTTTTGAAGTCTGGTTAAGGCGCGGACGCGCTGATATAGCCGCCTGCTCCGGACAGGTGGCCGAGTGGTTTAAGGCAGCGGTCTTGAAAACCGCCGTAGGTGAAAGCCTACCGTGGGTTCGAATCCCACCCTGTCCGCCACAGTCTCGGCGCTCCAAAAAACCCTTTCAGGACAAGCATGTCGGCTCTCCGCACCGCGATCTATGGCCAGGCCGATCACGACCTGGCGCCGGCCGCTCAGGACGCCGTTCAGCTCTCGCCGCTGATCCCCGGTTCGACGGACATCGCCTCGATTCCCGACGAATCCTTTAACGCGGTGACCGTCCGCGCTCCTCCCGGCGCGGTGGAGCGACGATTTGTCCTCGCCCATGCCTTGCGGGTCCTGGCGCCGAACGGCCGCCTGACCGCCTTCGCGCCGAAGGACCGCGGCGGCCTGCGACTGAAGAAGGAACTCCAAGCCTTGGGCTGCGAGGTCGGCGAGAGCGCCCGGCGGCACAATCGCATCTGCCTGGTCGTCCGACCGGCGGTGATCACCGGCCTCGATGAGGCCATAGCGGCCGGCGCGGCGCGGCAGATCGCGGAAAACGGCCTCTGGACCCAGCCGGGCGTGTTCAGCTGGGACCGCCTGGACGCCGGCACCAACGCGCTTCTCCAGGTCCTGCCGGAATTCTCCGGGGCCGGAGCCGATTTCGGCGGCGGTATCGGCCTGCTGGCGCTGAATGTCCTGGCCTCGCCCAAGGTCACCAAGCTCACGCTGGTCGAGCTGGATCGCCGCGCCTTCGACGCCGCCAAGCGCAATGTCGTCGATCCGCGCGGCGCGTTCATCTGGGGCGACGTTCGCCAGGCGGACCTCAAGGATCTCGATTTCGTCGTCAGCAATCCGCCATTCCACGACGGTGGTGGCGAGGACAAAACGCTGGGTCAGGCCTTCATCGCCTCGGCCGCCGCGGCGCTGCGCAAGGGCGGGGTGCTGTGGATCGTGGCCAACCGCCACCTGCCTTATGAGGCAATCCTGGCCGAGAGCTTCGCCAAGGTCCGGCTGGTCGGGGAAAGCAGCGGCTACAAGGTCTTCGAGGCCAAGAAGTGAGCAAGGCGCTGATGGCCCGCCTAGACCGACTGCTGGCCAATCTGGGCTACGGCAGTCGGAAGGAGGTCCAGGCCCTGGTCTCCAGCGGCAAGGTCGCGCTGGACGGCCAACCGGTGAAGGACTCCGGCGTCCGCATCGCCGTCGACGCCACCCTGCCCGCTCGCATGACCATTCGCGGCCTTCCGGTCGATCCGCCGGCCCCGCTGGTGCTGATCATGCACAAGCCGCTGGGCGTGACTTGTTCGCACAAGGAGGACGGCGAGAAGATCTACGATCTGCTGCCGCGCCGCTGGCGCCTGCGGGACCCCGCGCTGTCGACCGTCGGGCGGCTCGACAAGGATACGAGCGGCCTGATCCTGATCACCGACGATGGCGACTTCCTGCACCGAGTGATCTCGCCCAAGCGCCACGTGCCCAAGGCCTATCTGGCCCAGCTGGACCGTCCGCTGGCCGGCTCGGAGGGTGAGGTCTTCGCCGCCGGAACGCTGATGCTGGAAGGCGAGGAGAAGCCGCTACTGCCAGCGCGCCTGGACGTCGTGGACGAAAAGACGGCGCGGCTGACGATCACCGAGGGCCGCTATCACCAGGTGCGGCGCATGTTCGCCGCCGTCGGCAATCACGTGACCGAGCTCCACCGCGAACGGATCGGCGGCCTCACGCTGCCGGCCGATCTGGAGCCTGGCCAATACAGGATTCTGCCTGCGGACGAGGCCGAGGGCGTGTTCGCCGATGGCTGAACCGGTGGTCATCGACGCTCGGGGTCATCATTGCCCGGTGCCCACCTTGCGATTGCGGAAGGCCCATGAGGCCGCCGCACCGGGGACCGAGCTCGTCTTGCTGGCCACCGATCCAATGGCTCGGATCGACGTGCCGCACTTCGCCGGCCAGGTCGGCGCCACGATCCTGGAGATCGCCGACCAGGACGGCGGGGTCATCCGTTTTCGTATTCTGAAGGCGCCTTGAGCGGGATCGCCTTGGGCCCCTCCAGCAGGGCCCGGGGGCGTTCGTCCAGCGCGATCTCGACCTCGGTCGCCAGGGCGCCGCCGAAGAAGATCGCGTTCACGCTCCACGACAGCCAGATGAGAAAGACGATCACGGCCGAGATCGAGCCGTAGGTCGCGCCCAGGTGGACGACCTTCTCGACATAGAAGGCGCTGGCCGAGGACATGAAGACGCACAGCGCCGCGGCGGCAGCGCCGCCGGCGATCGAGGCGCGCCAGCCGACCGGCTCACGCGACATGGCGTAGCGGTAGACCAGGGTCATGCCGAAGACGATGCCGAGACTGGCCCAGGTCCACTCGCTCTGGATCCACGAGACGCCGGCCAGCGGGCGCAGGTTCAGGGCCGCGCCCAGCAGGCGCAGAACCAGGAAGACGCCCGACATCACGAAGAGCAGGCCGAACGCGGCGATCAGCACCAGCAGGGCCATCAGGTTGAAGCCGAAGAAGCCGCGCTGGTTCTCCTCGTCATGGATGAACGAGAGCCCCGCGAGCAGCGCCTTGAAGCGACGATGGGCGGCATAGGCGCCGACGATCAGCACGATGGCGCTCTGCAACGAGATCGTCTGGCCGGGCGCGTGGGCCAGGCGGCCGAACTCGTCCTGAAACATCGAGCGGGCCCCGGAGGGAATCAGCTCGGCCAGCTTGGCGGCCTGGTTGGCGGCGCTCTCGGGCGTCAGCAGCAGGCCGTAAAGGCCGATCAGAATCGCCAGGCCTGGGAACACAGCCAGCAGGGCGAAAAACGAGACGCCGCCGACGTAGAGCATGACGTCGCGGCCCCACAGCCGCGACAGGGCCAGGCCCAGCACGCGGAGGATTTCGCGAACCCAGTGGATCGGATCAAGGTCGAGGTCGCGCCAGCGGATGCGGTGCAGCGGATCATGCATCCGCCGGACCATGGCGACGCAGCCCTCCAGAGTCAAAGAGGGGACAGAGTCAAAGACGCGCCATCTTGGGGAAGATGACGCGTCTCCGCAGGACTTGCCTGTGAACCGATCGCCGCTTCGAGGGACGGATGGCGCGACGACCGATCGACCATCGCAAGTTAGGATCCGCCGCCTGAACCGGACCTGAACGCGCCCATCAGGTTTCAGAGGGCTCCGGACGCCTTCAGCCCGGCGATGGACTCGACGGAGAACCCCCAGTCGGCCAGGGCCTGATCGTTGTCGGCGCCGATCTTCGGCGGCGGTCCCTGGATCGCGCCCGGCGTGGCCGAGAAGCGCGGCGCGGGCGCCGGCTGGACGACGCCCGCCACCTCGACGAAGGTCTCGCGGGCCACGTTGTGGGCGTGGTTGGGCGCCTCGTCCATGGTCAGGACCGGGGCGAAGCAGACGTCTGTGGCGTCCATGATCGCGCACCAGTCGTCGCGGCTCTTGGTCTTGATCACCGCGGCCAGCTTCTCGCGCAGCTCCGGCCATTCCTCGCGGCTCATCTGATGCTGGAATTGCGGATCGGAAATCCCCGTCTTTTCCAGCAGTAGCAGGTAGAACTGCGGCTCGATCGAACCGATCGAGATCCACTTTCCATCGGCGCATTGGTAGGTGTCGTAGAAGTGCGCACCGCCGTCGAGCAGGTTGCTCCGCCGTCCCTCGGTCCACATCCCCCCGGCCTTGAAACCGTAGAACATCGCCATCAGCGAGGCGGCGCCGTCGCTCATCGCGCAGTCGATCACCTGGCCCTGCCCCGTCGCGCGAGCGTGGATCACGCCTGCCAGCAGGCCGAACGCCAGATAGAGCGCCCCGCCCCCGAAATCGCCGACCAGGTTCAGTGGCGGCACGGGCTTGTCGGTCGTGCCGATCGCGGCCAGCGCCCCAGTGATGGCGATGTAGTTCATGTCGTGGCCAGCGGCCTTGGCGTAAGGCCCGGTCTGGCCCCAGCCGGTCATGCGGCCGTAGACCAGCTTGGGGTTGCGGGACAGGGCGACGTCAGGTCCAAGGCCCAGCCGCTCCATGACGCCGGGCCGGAACCCCTCGATCAGGCCGTCGGCCTGTTCCAGCAGCTTCAGGCAGGTCTCGATCGCCTCCGGGGCCTTCAAATCCAGCGCCACCGACCGCCGACCGCGCGCCGTGACGTCGGCCGGTGACCCGCGTCCCCCCCCTTGCTGTCCTGGGCCCTTGCGGTCGATCCGCACCACGTCGGCCCCGAGGTCCGACAACAGCATGCCGCAGAACGGTCCCGGGCCGATGCCGGCGAACTCGACGATCCTCAGCCCCGAAAGCGGTCCCTGGCCCATGACGCGTCCTCCCAAAGTCGTGGCGGCTCTTTCCCGGCGGCCGACGGCGATCACTAGAGCGACCCTGACGTTCGGTCATGCAAGCCTTGCCGCGCCCCTTTGCGGCGTTCTTTGATTCACCGTCGCCCTGCGGCGTTCCGTACCTTTGACCACGCAAAGCCTCTGCTATGTTGCGGCGTCGAATCTCGGCGGCTCCGGTTGAGCCGCAAGGACGAGGGTTCGGGCGGAGGTTGGTTTGGCGGTTGACGCCCGGATCCTGATCGTGGCGCGCGACGATGTTCGCGCCGGACCGCTGGCCGAAGGGCTGGACCGGTTGGGCTGGCGCACGATCACCGCGCGCGGCCCCTATGCCGCCCTCGCCGCCTTGGGCGACCTGCCGATCGAGGCGGTGATCGTCGACCTGGCCAGCGCCGGTCCCGAGACCCAGACCCTGGCGCGCCGGCTGAAGGCCGCGGTGGCTCCGCGCCGGCTGCCGGTCATCGCCATCGGCGACCCGGACGGCGATTATCGCAACCAGGCCTTCGACCTGACCCTGTCGCCGCCGCTGCACCCGTCCCAGGCCGCCCTGCGCCTGGAGACCCTGGTGCGCACCGCCATCGCCGAGGAAGAGTTCGAGCTGCGTCTCGAGACCTTCGGCGAGCGTGGCCGTCGCCTCGACCTGCCGGAGGCCGCCGAGGCCCCCTATCGCATCCTCGCCGTGGGCGAACCCGCGCCGCAGTTCCTGGCCCTGGCCAACGCCCTGCAGGCCAGCGGGGCCGAGGTGGTCGGCGCCTTCACCGCCTATACGGCCTTCGACTATCTGCATGAGCGGGCCTTCGATTCCGTGGTCCTGTGGGCCGGCGACAGCCAGCAGGAAGCCCTGTCGATCGCGGCCGGCATGCGCCGCAACACCCGCCTCTTCCACATCCCGGCCCTGCTCTATCTGAAGGCCGAGAGCTATGTGACCATGTCCGAGGCGTTCCATCGCGGCGTCTCCGACGTGGCCTCGCCCGAGACGCCCGAGATCGAGACCGCCATGCGGGTCATGGAGCTGGCCCGCAGCTTCCGGCGGGGCGAGTCGATCCGCGGCGCCCTGGAAAAGGCCCGCAGCTCGGGCTTGATGGACGCCGCCACGGGCTTGTTCACCCGCGACCTGTTCGCCGCCCACCTGGCCCGCCTGGCCGCCGCCGCCCGCGAGCGGGCCCGGCCGCTGTCGATCTGCGTTCTGCGCGTCGCCGACAAGCCCGAGACCGTCTGGGCCCGCAAGAACGGCTGGCTGGACCGCGCCATTCCTCAGATCGGCTCGATGGTCGGCCGCCTGGTCCGCGTCGAGGACACGCCGGCCCGCCTGGCCACCGAGGTCTTCGCCCTGGCCCTGCCGGCCACCGGCCTCAACGCCGCCCAAGCCGCCGCGGAGCGGATCGCGGCCGTGATCGGTTGCACCGCCTTCGACGCCGGCGACGATCGTCCGCCGTTCGTCTGCGAGTTCGACATCGGCGTCGCCGAGGTCCAGCCGGGCGAAGGCGCGGTCAAGGCGCTGGAACGCGCCGCCGCCAGCGCCCTCAAGCGCGACGCCAGCTGAAGTTCCGCCCTTGGGCGCGAACGGCCCGGGCCCTATATGGAACATGTCCTGTAGCGGACAGTGTTTCGAAAGGCGCGCGCCGTGAGCCAACCTCAAACCGCCCCGATGGTCATCGACGTGGTGGCCGACGTGGTCTGCCCCTGGTGCTATCTCGGCTGGCGACGGTTGAAATCGGCGTTGGCCTTGCGACCGGACCTCGAGGCGCAGCTGGTCTGGCGGCCCTATCAGTTGGACCCGACGCTTCCGGAAGAGGGCGTCGACCGCAAGGCCTACATGGCCCAGAAGTTCAAGGATCCGGCCAAGCTCACGGCGGTTCACGCCGCCCTGGTCGAGGGCGGCGCCGAGGAAGGCATCGCCTTCGACTTCGACGCCATCGAGATCTCGCCCAACACCAACGCCGCCCACCGGCTGATCCGCTGGGCCCTGACGGCTGGGGTCCAGGACCCGGTCGTCGAGGCGCTGTTCAAGGCCTATTTCACCCAAGGCCTCGACATCGGCGATCCGATGGTGCTGGCCGACGTCGCCGAGGCGGCCGGCATGGAGCGCCTGGTGGTGCTGCAACTGCTGTCGGAAGGGGCCGACAAGGAGGCCGTGGCCCGCGAACACGCCATGGCCGTCCAGGGCGGGGTCACCGGCGTGCCGTTCGTCATCTTCGCCGGCAAGGTGGCCGTGGTCGGGGCCGAGACCCCGGAACGCATCGCCGAGGCCATCGACCAGGCCCTGGTGACGGTGAACTAGAAAGACGCGCTTCATCGGCCTCACGCGATCGCTCGCTGAAGGGATGGAAAGGGACGCGGAGCGCCGGACACCGTCCGGAGTGTGTTTGAGTAGTACCGTTTCGACGAAGCCAGACGCTCCGCGCGACCGTTATCCGCCAGCGTCCCGTCAGGTGGCCCTGTTCAGGCCTTACCGGGACCCGGGCTCTTCCGTTTCCGGAAGATCCCG